>Ga0102929_1000272_pt1 | contig 29924 bp, 26 predicted proteins | sample SalPonR1_B_D2_MG_FD_78510 | JGI IMG/M metagenome (GOLD analysis project Ga0102929, IMG submission 78510) | Salt pond soil microbial communities from South San Francisco under conditions of wetland restoration - Salt Pond MetaG R1_B_D2_MG | ecosystem: Environmental > Aquatic > Marine > Intertidal... | reverse complement strand
TTCTTCCCTCTGCATCCGGGATAAGAGGTTCCAGACCATATTTGTTTATGAGCACGCTTTTGTAAAAATCTTCCTCCATGGTGACCCTTGTTCCGAGAAGCGCGAGCTTTTTCAGTCCTTTGTCTTTTACTGCTTTACCAACTGCGTCTGCTATGAAGATCCCGGGCATACCTGTTGCTTTTTCCACATCTGGAGTGAACATTCCGATCGTATTTGAACAGATTATGAAAAAGTCAGCCCCAGCCTGTTTTATGCTTTTTCCGGCTTCTACTATTTTTGCAGCTGCTTCTTCCCTTCGTCCGGCGCTTAAGGGAGTTTCAATTTCAGCAAAATCTACTGAATACATGGCTATCTTTGCAGAATGAAGTCCTCCAAGTCTACTGCTTACTTCCTCGTTGATTATACGGTAATAGTCTGCAGATGATTCCCAACTTACACCAGCAATAATACCTGTTGTTTTCATAGTTATTCATTCCTTTCAATGATTAAAATACTGTCTATTCCAGAATACTTAAGACCTGAAATTAAACTGACAGTAAGATTATACCTCACTGTAAAGAAGCAGAGTAAAAAGCCTTATTCCTTACTCCAATGCTGTTTTTATCCTGGCCGCAGCTTCTTCAGAAACTGGTTGAACCCAGCTTTTCCAGAGTTCAGGATTTTTCCTCAAAAACCATATTGCAGCTTTCTCAGCAGAATTGTCGTTTTCACTCATCCATGCCAGAGATTCATTTGTCTGTTCAAGTGAAATATGGTAATTCTCAATGAGAGATACTGCCTCAGGGTTGCCTTCGAACCATTCAGTGTTTACCCCTTTTGCAAGAGTGTATGCCGGAGAAGCACAGCCATGGTTCTTTTCCCACTTTTCAGCATCGTATTTCGGTTCTTCTATCATAACCATGTTAAGCATTCCCAACAGAGGTGTAGGAGCCCAGTAATATGCTATAACCGGTTGCCCTTTATCGTATGAAGCCTTGATCGCTGTAGAAAGGGCAGTCGATGAACCTGGGTCGAATGGATCGAGAAGATCACTGAGCCCATAAGCATTCAGCTTATCAAGATTTATGGTGTGAGCTGACCATCCAGTAGGAGCGTTATAAAATCTCCCCTTATCGGGATTATCAGGATTTTTGAAAATATTGTAATATCTTTTCAGATCTTCAGCGGTCCTGAGATCCGGTGCTGATGGATCGATACCTCTTTCAGGGTCGCCATGTATTACAAAATCCGGTACATACCATCCTGATTCAGCGTTAGGAGTGACTTTGCCGCAGTCCTTTACCTTGCCTGAATTCCTTACTTTATCCCACCATTCTTTCTGGGCGTCGGTCCATATCTCCATTACAACGTTTATGTCCCCTCTTTCCAGGCCGAGATATCCAGGCATGGTTTCCGAGAAGATGTATTCAGTTTTGTAATCCCATCCCTTTTCAAGCATAAAAGCTATTACCCTGTTGTGGAACTGGATACTATCCCAAGACAAGTCTGCAAATACGATATTTCTGGATCCCGCAAAGGCAGACACGTTGGATACCATAAAGAATATTGAGCATAAAAGAATAACCAGTACTTTTCTTTTCACTGCAAAAACCTCCTCATTAGTTTTGTGGCTCAAAGGGTACTATATTAAATTTTTATTTAATATAAAATGGCCATTCCGAGTCACTTGGACTTTTGTTAACCTTGAAGATATTTTTCAGGGACTTAGAAGCAAAAAATGAAGGGATACTTAAGTATTTCTAAAAATACAGTCGTATTATATCAGATATAAAACTTTGTAATAAAATGTTTGGGGAAATAGTATCAATGTGTCTCTTCTTTGACAGATCTGTAGTTTTCATGAGAAAAAAGAATCAAAATAACTTAAAAGGTTTTAGGTATGGAGGAAATGATTTGACGTCCAGAAAGATTTTTCTGAATATGAATATCCATGACAAAATAAGTGGTTTTGATAGTGCCCTTGTTCCTGTTGATGCCCATCATCGAATAGTTAAGAATTATTCATCCCCATTACTGCTTGGCCCGGAGCGCTCCGAGTCACTTCTTGAACTGGTGATGCACATGTTCAGTGCCAGGGAGGCTGAGATAGTTCAGTATCTTCAGCCATTGAGACCGAGAACAGTTGCAAAGGTGGCTGAAAAAGCGGGAAGACCTTTTGAGGAGGTTAGAGAGATCCTCGATAACCTCTCATTGCGGAAAAAAGTCATTCTTTCTTACGGAGAACCCCGAAAATTTACGATCCTGCCGATAGTTCCCGGAACATTTGAAATGGCTTTGATGACACCGGATCCGGCAGATCGCATCGGCTGGCACAGAAGATTTGCCGAGATATTCGAAAAAATATGGGATGAAGGGTATATCATTAAGTACACAAAACGAATAAATTCGAATATCCGTTATCTCCCTGTTAATGGTGTTTCCGGGTCCCTCTATATGGCATGGCCCACAGACCGCCTTGAAGAGATGCTTGAGCCCTACGATGATTTTGCGGTGGGTCTATGTCAGTGCAGAATGGCAATGGAATTTACAGGAAACGGTTGTGGTAAGCCTCTGGAGGCATGCGTGACCATGGGGCCTTCAGCAGTAAATATGATCCAGCGTGGACTGATGCGCAGGTCGGATAGATCCGAGATCATCGAAATAAAACATAATGCTGAAGATCATGGATGTGTCAGCTGGATGATGAATGATCCGGGGGGGTTGCATCGTGGTAACTCGAGCTGTTCCTGTTGTGGGTGTTGCTGCCATTTCATGAGGGGTATAACCCAGTTCAATGCTCCGGGATTTGTCAGTAGACCGCATTTCCTTCCCTCCCTTGATAATGAAGTATGTATAAAATGCGGTAAATGTTTTCAGGCCTGTCCCATGGATGCGTGGGAAATGGTAAATGGTTCACCTGTATTCGATCCTGTGAGATGTATCGGTTGCGGACTTTGTGTTCTTGCGTGTCCTGTCGGGGCAATGTCGCTTAAGCCTGTAAATACAGGTGATGATCATACACCTGGCTGGTTCACTTATTTTATGGATATTGTTCCAGGATATATTGTCAATTCTTTCAGCATATGGCTGAAAAGGTTTATCGGTAGTGCATAAGCGAACTGAGGTTACTGACGGGGCAAGTTGTTATGGTACAGAATGATCGAAAGCCGGGAACCTTCAAAGGAGGTTCCCGGCTTTCGTATTTTCAGATCCAGTCGATGTCGGCGGAGTTTCTGCGGGGGAAGGAATAGATCCTGTATTTCGGATAACCAAAGGACATCGCGTCGCCGAATTTATAGCCCTGCGGTATATCATAATCTTCAACTAATGAGGGATCATTTTGTACAGCCAGTTTCAAAAGACCCAGCCAGCATGTTCCTATTCCGTATGACTGGCTTAGTATTTCGAACCAGGCAAGGGCAATAGAGGAATCATTTTCCGCCAGTACACTTTCGGAGGGGATCAGCGTTATAAGGATGGCAGGTGCATTTCTGCTTATAATATCATTTCCCTTACTCAGCTCATCACCTGCTTTTTTAAAAACAGGTGCATACGGATGATTCTTATCTGTATCAGCGGTTTTTCTCATCCACTCTGCAACTTTAGCCGAAAGGGTCCTTACTTTCTCAGGACCATTTATTATCTTCCATTTAAGGGGCTGTTTGTTGCTTGCAGATGGGGAAAATCGAACTGTGTCCATGATCCTTATCATGGTTTCTTTTTCTACAGGTTTCTGTAAAAAAGCCCTTGTGGTTCTTCTTGATAAAAGGTGGTTTTCAAGTGCTGCAGGTTCAAGTAAAGCGGTCTCCGCATCCTTGTGGGGATAGTCTCCATGATATTCGGTCTTTACAGCATCTGATGGACAGAAGACCTCACAATGGCCGCATTTTCTGCATGTACCGAGAAGATCCTCCGGTATATAGGGTTCTTTGTTTTCCTCACGTTTTATTATTCCCGCCGGGCATAATAAAACACAGATATCGCAGCGGGTGCATTTTTCCTGATCGAAACTTATCATCCGTTCACTCAATTAACTCATCCTTTCGATCATGGTCAAGATCGGAGTTTTTGCAGTTTATCTTTCTTTCCATTCTGGTTTGCGTTTTTCAAAAAAAGCACTTACGCCTTCCTTTGAATCTTCTGTTGTACACAAACGTGCAAAAGCTTCGTTCATATAGGAGAACTGTTTTTCGTAATCCATATCTTCAGAGCTGTAGAATGCCTGTTTGGCGATCTGAATTGCGAGGGGGCTTTTCTCTGCCAGCTTTTTTGCCCATAATAGAGTCTCCTCATCAAGAGATTCCTTTGGTACGGCATGATTTATCAGGCCTGCTTCAAGTGCTTCTTCTGCAGGAATAAGGTCACCGTAAAGAAGCATCTCAAGCGCCTTTTTCCTTCCAACGCTTCTTGCTACCGGAATAACTGGCCCTACACAGTTCAGTCCGACATTTATAGCGGTCAGACCCATTCGAGAATCATCGGAAGCGATCGCAATATCAGCGGCAGCTACTATTCCCATTCCGTTGGCGGCTGCAACTCCATGGATCTGTGCTATTACAGGTTTTTTCATTCTTGATATTGTGACAAATGGATGTTCCATAACTTCAACCAGTTCCCGGTATTCTGTTGCTGTTTTGCCGGCGAGTTCCTTTACGTCTATTCCGGCGCAAAAAACCCTTCCGGATCCTTTTATGATGATAACGCGGGTATCTTTGTCATTATCGAGTTCACACAAAGCCTGGTCCAGCTCCCAAGCCATCATGATGCTGAAAGTGTTCAGCTTCTCGGGACGGTTGAGAGTTATTGAAGAGACATGGTCTTCCGGTTTTTCAATAATTAGCGTTTCATAGCTCATTTTGATACCTCCATATTGATTTTATAACTGATTGACGCATAAAGTTACAAGTTGACTTTCTCTGAGGTAAAAATACTTATATTTCAGGTGAATATATGCAGTGAAAAAATTGCGGATCTTCTTAAAGTGGAGACCCGGCGGTCATATTCCCGATTTTATTGTTTCCGGCAGTAATGGCTTGCAAAAACAATTTTACCAGCAATTTACCGATATAATAATAAACTGATCATATTCTAACAGTCGTAAGTTCTGTGCGTCTAAGTTAAAAGATCCTTTATTACCCGATCAGTCCATTAGATAAATTTATTCCAGAGGCATTGCTCGTTTGTGGTTTAAACGCCACCTGCTTTTCAGTCAAAACTTCTTTCCCATATCTTGCTCTGTTGACATAAATAAGTTCAGTCTGTAGGGTTTTTATAATTTTCAGTGTTTTAGTCATGAAGTTCGATATTTAACGGTCAAAATAGAGTTTCGGTTTACTGGAGGATATATCATGCCGATTTTTCACCTTGGTTACGGTAAAGAAGGTATAGAATTTGAGCTCAGGCAAAAAAATTTCCCTGTTGTTCTCGAGGGAAAACTTAATGAAAAGGCAGCCAGTCCTGCCGAAATAATTACCGCGGCACTGGCAGATCCTATAGAGAGCCCTTTACTTAGTGAAATAGTAGATCCTGGAGATAAAGTCTGCATAGTAATATCCGATCTGACCAGATCATGGCAGAGGATGGATCAGTACCTCCCTTATATTGTCAGGGAACTTGAGAATGGCGGGATCAGTGACAGGGATATTTTTTTTCTCACCTCTACGGGTTCACATCGTCCGCATACCAGTGAAGAACACAGAAAGTTACTTGGGGATGATCTTTACGATAGGTTCAGCATAATTGATCACAACTGTGAAGACAGATCGGAACTTGTCTTTGTGGGTACTACAGTTTATGGGACGAAAGTCGAGGTCAACAGGAAGGCGCTTGAGGCAGACAGGCTAATTATTACCGGTGCCATAGCCTATCATTTCATGGCAGGATGGGGCGGAGGCAGGAAATCCATTATGCCGGGGATCTGTGGTTATGAATCCATCCAGAATAACCATGCACTTGCTCTTGATCCTGAGCCCGGTATGGGGCGAAATCTAAACTGCTGTACTGGAAATTTTACCAATAATGTTCTTCATCTTGACATGATAGAGGCTACGGAGATGGTCAGGCCCGATTTTCTCTTCAACGTGATAATGGATGATGGAGGAAATATCGGAGGGGCCGTAGCAGGTCACTGGAAAACTGCACATGAAGCGGGCGTGGCCATGGTGGACGAGATCGATGGTGTCGCAATAGAGAAAAAGGCTGATCTTGTGGTTACAACACCTGGAGGATATCCCAAGGATATCAATCTTTATCAGAGCACAAAAGCTATATTCAACGCCCTTGATGCAGTAAAACCTGGTGGAGTGATAATCTCACTGTGCAGGTGTAATGAGGGATTCGGGAACAGCGAAGTCCGGGATATCCTTATCGAATGTAAGGACAGCAACGAGCGGGAATCATACCTTAGAGAACGATTTTCCATAGCCAGGTATATTGGTTATGTAACAGGTTACGTCTCAGAGAACTGGCATCTTGTCCTGGTTTCAGAAATGGAAAGCCCTGAGCTCGAATCATTGGGGATCAGGACCTTCAAGACAATGGAAGATGCCCTGAACTATGCAGAAGGGATATTTGGCGGGGAATTCAGTTCTTACGTAATGCCTCATGGTTCGTCGACTCTTCCGAGGTATGTCCGGAAAAACAAATAGACCAGGTTTCATTTTATCGAAAACTTGACAGTATATCGGGTATTTATGGATAATAGCCAGACGTTCTGTTCGGGGTACTTTTATTATATGAAGGATCAGGGAGGAAGAAATAATGGTAAAGTTTGAAACGAGCAAAGGTAATATTTCTATAGAACTTTATAGCGAAAAGGCACCAGAGACAGTAGAGAATTTCCTGCAATACGTGAGGGAAGGGTTTTACGACGGGACGATCTTTCACAGGGTAATTGATGGTTTTATGGTACAGGGTGGCGGTTTCGACGAAAAAATGAAACAGCAGCAAACCCGTGAACCGATAAAGAATGAGGCCGGGAATGGTTTGCAGAATGACAAGTATACTCTGGCAATGGCCCGGACATCGGCTCCACATTCTGCCACTTCCCAGTTTTTCATTAACGTTGCAGACAACGCCTTTCTTAACTATTCGTCTCCCTCTCCAAGAGGTTGGGGTTATGCGGTCTTCGGCAAGGTAGTAGAAGGCCAGGATGTTGTCGACGAGATAAGAAAAGTTGAAACTGGAGCTTCTGGCCCTCACCAGGATGTACCTGTTGAGCCTGTAGTAATAGAAAAGGCTTACGAATTAGAGGCTTAGTCCTTTATCAGTACTGCTACTTATAAGAATATATTTTTTAGCAGAGGGGAGAGTTTTAACTCTCCCCTCTGCTTTCTTTATTAACCGTTAACACGTTTTATCATTTCATCGATATTAAGTTCCCTGAACCCGAGATCTTCAATTCCAGGGCCTCTCCTGAAGTAATCCGTACCGTTGATAACACCTGCGAGATAAATGATATTATTGATCGCAGGTGTCGGTATTCCCAGTTTATCAGCCATTGAAGATACTGGCACCAGGAGGAACGGTACATCTTCCTCGAGGTATCTGTGTAATAGTTTTTTCGGAGCGTCCATACCATGGTCACAATATACCGGGTTGTTAAGAATAACCTCTCGGAGAGAAGTTCCTTCAAGTCCGTAGATCTGTTTCATGTCATCTTCGGTGGATAAAAGTTCTATCCCGAGAGCTTTACCGACTGCTATTCTCTCCCGGTCCATCTCTTCCATTACTTTGCAGACTGATGGGCTCATTCCGTCTTTGTAAAAGCTGAAATTACCATTTGAAGTCTCGATCCTTCCTGCATTCATTACCATGGTGGGGCAATGAAGGATCATATTGGTGTTATAAAGGCCTATGGCTATTACGTTCGGTGCTTTGACAAGAGGAACTGGAAAAGTGGCAGAAATAACTTCAAGAGACTTTTCGGTTGAGGTGGATGGTAAGGCAGCTGCAGATATATATTCTTTCATCCCCCAGATATCTATATTGCCAGGTTCAACAATACGGCATGCATATGGCAGGGTGTCGGTTTCGATAATGGATATATCAATATCATAATCGTTGTCATTAAGCCATTTGCTGAATGTAAGTGAACCAAAATTTCCGGGGATAAGTACAATTGTCTGTCCACTTTCAAGGTATGGGGCTACCATTTCAAGGATCGGTCTCTGAGCAAAAGCAGGTGCTGCAAAATATATGATATCAGCTCCCTGTACTGCCTTCCCGGGATCTGATGTTAACCTGTCTATCTCTCCGGTCAATTCAAGGTACCCGGAAAGTTTTATCTGTTTTGTTAGCTTGAGCTTTTCCACGTTCCTGATGAATTCCGGATGTTCGAAAAGAACGATCTCATGTCCAAGGGAAGCGAGATGTCCCGCCAACGCCTGTCCGCCGTTACCGGCACCCAGGATGCAGATCTTTTTCAAGATTTTTTCCTCCTCTGGCCTTCAGGTCAAAATTCAGGGTAGATGATATCAGAAACTAATGTTTATTCATAGACATTTTTTATAACCTTGAGTATAATTTCATTTCAGTATAAATTCAGGAACATAATATAGAGAGATTCTGGAGGGTTTGATGAATATGAAACGTTTAATATATTTGCTGACAATATCTATGGTTATTTTTGGTGCAGGTTCGGCTTTCGCTGGTTCAGTTATGGATAAAGATGTAATAAGAGTAGGTACAGAGGCTACATATCCGCCATTTGAATTTCGAAATCAGGATAACGAGATGACCGGTTTTGACATTGAGCTTGTACAAGCTATAGGTGAGCATATGGACAAGGATGTCGAGCTTGTCGATATGTCCTTTGATGGTCTCATTCCCGCTCTTATGACAGGCAAAATAGATATGGTAGCCGCAGGAATGACCAATACCGAGAAAAGAAAAGAAAAAGTTGGTTTCTCGGATGTTTACTATCATATAGAAAATGCTTTTGTTACTAAAGCTGATGATGACAGCATAAAAGAGCTGAAAGATCTTTCGGGAAAGGTTGCGACAGTCCAGATAGGGACGGCTCAGGATAGTTTTATCACTGAACTGGGTACAGCAGCTTCTGTAAAAAGATTCCAGAAGAATGATGATGCTCTCAGGGAAGTAATGCTTGGACGGGGAGATTTCACAGTAATAAATCTTACTGTTGCAAATTCCTTTCTCAGAAACAGCGAAGCTTTCAAGGGAAAACTAAAGATAGCACTCAGGAATTTCATAAATGAGCCCGATGAGGGTATTGCTCTCGCAGTCCCAAAGGGCGACGATCTTTTTCTTTCTGCAGTCAACAGCGCTCTCGCAGAGATCGAGGCTTCAGGAGAACTTCAGGAACTTAAGGTAAAGTACCAGATCGACTGATCTGTTATCGCTGAACGTCAATAATATTACTTTGAGCAGGCGGGAATATAGTTGACTATATTCCCGCCTGCTCATTAATAACAAGCTTGTAGGAACAGAAAGGATTGAATAAAGATAATGGTTGCAAGACTTCTTTCAGCTTCAGATATCAAAAGTGTCGTAACGATGAAAGATATTGTAGATATAGTTGACAAGACATACCAGGGAATGGGAAGCGGGACAGTTATCAATCCCTCCAAGGGAACTCTTGACCTCGGGGAAAGCTCTTCTTATCCGCCATATAAGGCCGATATCAATGCTATGCCTGCCTATGTAGGATGGGTAGATACTGCTGGAATAAAGTGGGCTGGTGGCTGGCTTGAAAATCCATCAAAGGGTCTACCATATGTCAGTGCAGTAATTGTTCTTGTAAATCCTCACAATGGTGAATTTACCGCGGTAATGGACGGGACTTTTATTACCAATTACAGGACGGGTGCTCAGACAGCAGTTTCATTGAAGTATCTCCTTGGAGGTAAAAAAAAGATCTCCCTCGGAATTTATGGCGCAGGTATGCAGGGAAGAACCCAGACAATGGCTATTTCAGAAGTTGCAGAAATAGAAGAGCTCAAGGTCTTTGATATTTCCAGAGAGGCAGCCAAAGCATTTTCCCTTGAGATGGCCAGTTTTGTGAATGGTGATATCAGGATATGTGAAAGCCCTGAAGAAGCAGCTGAGAGTGATGTAGTGGTAACAGTAACACATGCTAAAGATAAATTTTTTAAAAGTTCCTGGTTCAATGCCGGAACGATATTATGTCCCATGGGTTCTTATCAGGAATGTGAAGATGAAACCCTTTTATCCGCAGATCGAATAGTGGTCGATCATATTGCTCAGTGTCTGCACAGGGGGGCTCTAAAAGAGCTTGGAGAGTCTGGTAGACTGACCGAAAAAGATATATTTGCCACTCTTGGAGAAATAGCAGCCGGTGTTAAAAAATGCGAAATATCACCAGGTGAGAGAACCCTTTGTGTTCCCATAGGAATAGGGGCAGTTGATATAGCTGTTGCGTCGGTTGTTCTTGAGAAGGCTCAAAAAGAAGGGCTGGGAACTGTTTTTGATTTTTCGTCTTGATGATTTTGCAGACGGGCAGGAATAAAAATCTTTTATTCCTGCCCGTCTGTCTTAATTTCGCTATTTACCTTTATGAATGGCCCACATTCTTGCAAGTTCATCTTCTTCGCACTGAATAGCAGTAACATTAAATCTTTCGGATCCCCTCGAAAAAGATACTCCCTTCCCCTCTTTTACAATACCGGTATCTGCTGCGGGGATCTTCTTTTGGGCAAGTTCTGCAAGTATCGTTTGTATTTTGCCTTCAGGAACTGTTGCAACAAGGGAACCTGATGATATCATCTTTACAGGGTCAAAGGAAAAGGCCCTGGCAAAACGGTTTACTACGGGTCTTTCCGGTATAAGGTTAATATCAATTTCTATAGAATTTCCTGAAAGTCCTGCTATCTCAAGTGATGTTTCCATTATTCCGCCCCTTGTTACATCATGCATTGCTGTTGCTCCATTGTCTGCAAGTATCAGTGCTTCCTCAAGGATACTGACTTCACTGCCCAATGCTGCTCCTTCCTTAAGATCTTCTTCGGTCAGGCCAAGAAATCTTCCTTCCTCTGCAAAATCTACAGCAAGAATAGAAGTCCCTTCTATACCAGCGCCGCCTGTTATTACTACATGATCTCCAGGCTGGGCCCCCCCGGTCCCGACTATCCTTCTGCCAGAGGCTGAAGCCATGGCTGTGACAGCTACAACCGGTCGTGTTATTCCGGAAGAATAACCGGTGTGTCCGCCGATTATTGATACATTGATCTCCTCTGCTGCCCTTGATGCATCTCTCATTATGCTTTTGACGAGTTCTGTATCTTCCCTGGAAGGCACGAGGAGCAGGATCTGGGCCCACTGGGGAGAAATACCGGAACATGCGATATCATTACATGCTACGTGCATGGCAAGCCATCCTATACCTGATACAGCTCCAACGATAGGATCTGTATGAGAAAGAAGTATGTCATTTCCGATCCTCGTAAGAGCAACATCTTCACCAAATGTTGAGCCGAGAATAACTGAGGGATCATCCTTTTGCCTTTTTGTATATGGATATACACATTCGCGGAGCATGTCCAGAGAAAATTTTGACATTTCCATTCCCCTCCCGGATCTTATCCTGTCGATAATTCAATTTAACAACCCGATCCCTGAAAGGTAAATATCCAGAAAGCTGCTATTTGTACAGATCCTGGTTTTGAAATATCATTGGCAGTAAATTCCTTAAAATAAGCTATCCAGAGGAGGATGATCATGAGTTTCCAGATACTTTCGATAAATCCGGGTTCAACAAGTACAAAAGTCGCATGGTTCGAGGATGAAAGGCAGATATGGAAAGAAAGTGTATCCCACAGCGTGGAGGACCTGTCAAAGTTTAGTCACATCAATGAGCAACTGAATTTCAGGATAGAACAGGTCATGAAATTTGTTTCTCAAAAGGGATCTGACATAAATGATCTAAGTGCAGTTGTAGGAAGAGGTGGTTTTACAGATCCGATCCCGGGTGGAACGTACAGAGTTGATGAAGTACTAATAGCGAGGCTGCTGGAGGGAAGACCATGGCAGCATGCTGCGAATCTCGGGGCGAGTATAGCGAAGTCGATCGCAGAGAGGGTCGGGGTCTCCCCTTTCATTGTAGATCCAGTTTCAGTTGATGAGACTGATACTGAGGTCCATATCACAGGCTTGCCGGAGCTTCCTCATTGTCCTGCTGCTCATACTTTGAATGTCAAGGCTGCACTTAGAAGGGCTGCCAGGAAACTTGGAAAAGATCCTGTGGAGATAAAGGCAGTTGTTTCCCATCTGGGTGGTGGTATTACTGTTTGCGCCCACAGAGATGGAAGAATGATCGATATGCCTACTGCAAATGAATTCGGGCCATATTCTCCGGAAAGGACTGGAGGATTGCCTGCAGGTGATCTTCTCGATCTCGTAAGTTCTGGCCAGTTCTCATATTCCCGTATGCAAAAAAAACTTGCTGGGGAGGGAGGGCTTGTAAGTTATCTCGGGACTGGTGACCTTAGAAAAGTAAAAGAAATGATAGCCAGTGGGGATAAATATGCTGATCTCGTCTATCGCGGGATGGCCTTTCAGATCTCCAAGTGTATTGCAGCGATGGCAACTTCTCTGGATGGAGAGGTTGATGCGCTTGTATTTACTGGTGGAATGGCAAAGGATGAGGAACTTCTCGATTTGATAACTGAAAGGGCAGGGTGGATAGCCCCTTCAATATTATTTCCCGGGGAGTTCGAAATGGAAGCTTTAACCGAAGGTGCTTTGAGAGTCCTCAAGGGCGAAGAAAAGGCAAAGGATTACAGCGAGAATATCAGTAAAGGGAACAATTACTGGAATTGCTCGTGATAATTCTCAAAACTGCCGTAACACTCCCTTGTTCCAAGGGAGTGTTGACTTCAAGATGTTTTCAATACTTAGCTGTGTGAACTTTATAATAAGGCCCTGCCTACCATTTACGTGACAGGATCACGGGAATGGATAGACTGGGAATTATTCCAATTATCAGCATCGTCGTGGTGAGCCCGAAAATATCTGCGATCGCGCCAAGCGGTGCTGTAATTACTCCTCCGAAACCGAAAGCAAATCCCATTATTATTGAACTTGCCATTCCTCTTGAATGGGGTGCGGCTCTCTGGGCCATTGCATTTGTAATAGGTTCAGTGGCTGTAAGCATGGCATATCCGACCATGAAAAGCAGGATCGACTGAATTCCCTCTGTAAGTGCTGCGGGGACAAGAAAGAATGGCATCAGGAACAGTATCGATACCAGTGTTCTTCGGGCGCCGAATTTATCCGCTATCCTGCCACAGATCAGAGGTGATATTGACGCGCCTATGGTTATAACGAAAAGAACTGTGCCGATCTCTGTCAGTTTTCCTCCTCTGGCGGATATTACCAGGGGAAGAAAGAACCTGAGTCCCTGTCCTGAAATGGCCCTTGCGAAGGCGACTATCCAGATCCTGTAGATCTGTCTGAAGACTTTCCAGAAATTATAAAAAAATCCCCCAGAGGAAGGTTTGAAGGTGGACTTGTCCTGAATATCAGGTATATATAGATACATAAGAACAACTGTTATTAATACAGGGATCATTGCTGCCCATGGCATCAGTTTGTAACCAAATAACTTTACCAGTGTTACTGCGTAGATAGGGCTGAAGGCACCTGCGAGCATTCCGCCAAGGCCAAATAAAGCGAGAGAGGACGATAGCTGGTCAACACTGCATATATGTCCTATCCCGCCACTTCCCTGGGGGTGGAATACTGCTGTTCCGATCCCCCATATCAGGACAAAGACAAGTGTCATGAAATAATTTGGGGCGAGAGGAAGAAGACATGCTCCCAGGCATGCCAGAACTGGTCCGGATATTACATAGACAGGTTTTGTAGTCTTGTCGGAGAAATATCCGAACAGGGGCTGTCCTATCATATTAATGAAACCGGAGATCGAATTCAAAAACCCGGCCTGTGCAAGGGATATACCCAGCCTTTCAACTATGCCGGGAATAAATGTAGGAAGAAAGGCAAGATGGAGATCATTTATAAAATGCCCCAGGCATAACAGTATTATCTGTAATTTTGTTCTACGAACTTTAGTTTGAAAAAGAGCCATGATCGTCACATCCCGGTGGTTTTTATGTTGAAAAACTATTCTAACACTAAATTTTGAAAAGTAACCTCATTTATATATTTTGAAATTAGAAACTTGATTTTATTTTAATGAATTATACCCCCCAAAAACCTGTTTTCCGTTTTTCTCCCTCATAAGCCTGTTTTTTGACGTTTCCTTTGCATTTTCTACAAAATTCCGGCATTAAAATTAATTCTCCGGATCGATCTGCTACCTGTTGAAAAGGTATCAGGACCATCCACCAGACAATAGTAAATAAATTGGTCGATCTTTTACCTTTACAAATCAGCTTATCAGGCGTATTATTCTTCTCAATAATTCTGTTTCGCATTGCGATACTGTCGATAGGGAAAAGGAGGCGACCGTTATTTATCTTTCAAGAGTATCTGTTTCTTTCATAGCTCCTGTAACTGCGATCATTACAATAACAACAACAACTACTACATCCAGCGGCGGCCCTCCGGGATCGGTCGACGGTTAGGTAGTGCTGTCGAGCTTTTTCAGGCCAGGGTCCAAAGGGACCCTGGCCTTTTTTGTGCTTTTTTAAAGAAGAAAAAGTGGAAATATTTAATGGAGGTGCAGGTAATGGGAAGTCGTATTATGCTCATGGGTTTTGGAAATGTTGGGAAAGGTTTTTGCAGTTTGCTTTCAGAGAAGAACAGTATGTTGAAGGAATACTATGGAACTGATACGAAGGTTACAGGAATAACTACCCGAACCCGTGGATGTATTTATGACCCCTCAGGTATAGATATAGATCTGCTTTTAGAGGAAGAAGCCAATGATCCGCAAAGATCCCTTTGCGAGTTGCCTGGTTTTTCAGCTATTTGTGTAAACTCTCCTTATGAACTTGTTCAAAAAGGGAAATATGATGTTCTGGCCGAATGTACCGTTACTTCTCTCCAGGGCAAAAGTGCTGGTCTGGATTACATAAGGGGAGCTTTATCAAGGGGTAAGTCGGTTATAACGACCAATAAAGGCCCTATTGCCTTTCACTATGAGGAGCTCCTTGATCTTGCGAATAAAAATAATGGTAAAATTCTTTTTGAGGGAACTGTAATGTCGGGAACCCCTGTATTTTCGACATCTGTAAATGGCCTGTGCGGCAGTTCAATAAGATCATTTATGGGTGTTTTGAATGGGACCTGCAATTACATACTCGAACGAATGATAGAGGGACAAGACTATAGTTCAGCCCTCGGAGAAGCACAGAAAAAAGGTTATGCTGAAGCAGATCCCGCCATGGATGTAGAAGGCTATGATTCAGCATTGAAGGCTCTTATACTTGCAAATGTTCTGATCAAAACATCACCTCTAAATCTTGAAGATGTCCAGATAAAAGGAATAAACAGTCTCTCTCCGGAAGTCCTTAAAGAAGCCATTAAAGGTAAAGGACGACTGAGGCTTATTGCCAGAGGTCAACTTGATAAAAATAAAAAAAGTATCTCCGTGGGCCCTGAGATAGTACCTGAGGGACATCCTCTTTATAGTCTTCCCGGGGCCACTAACGGACTTGTCCTTGAGACAGATACCCTTGGGACAGTATGCCTGACCGGTGCCGGGGCAGGTTCACGTGAAACTGGTTTTGCTCTTCTCAATGATCTTGTTACTCTTTCAAGGCCTGGTTACGAAAGGAGGGTGATCTGATGATCGTTCAAAAATATGGTGGATCGTCACTCTCCACCCCGGGAAAGATCAGGGGAGTTGCGGATATGGTATCTCAAAGGCTTACAGATGGGGAAAAAAGTGTTGTCGTGGTTTCTGCCATGGGGGATACTACAGACTCTCTGATAAGGATAGCTTCCTCGATCTCTAAAGGGTGTGACCTCAGGGAGATGGATATGCTCCTTTCCTCTGGTGAGCAGGTCTCTGCTTCCCTTCTGGCAATGGTCCTTTCGGAAAAAGGTATTCCCGCTTTATCCATGAACGCCTTTCAACTTGGTATAGTTACAGATGATAATCATTCCGATGCCAGGATCAAAAGCATAGATATTTCAAGGATAGAGAAAGGCTTAAGTGATAATAGAGTGATCGTTGTAACGGGTTTCCAGGGTATCTCTGAAAATGGAAATATAACTACCCTCGGGAGAGGGGGATCAGATACTACAGCAGTTGCAATTGCATCATCTCTTGGTGTCCCCTGTTATATTTACAGTGATGTGAGTGGTGTTTACACCTGTGACCCCAGGCTTGAGCCAGACGCAAGAAAACTTGAATTCATAACATATGATGAGATGCTTGAGTTGTCAATGCTGGGGGCCAGGGTGTTGAATCCTGTCGCAGTTGAGACGGCAAAAGAGGGTAGTGTGGAAGTTTCCTGCTGTGCTGCTTTTTCAAGTGAGAATGGAACCCGGCTGGTATCGTCACTTCCAGCTTTTTATGGCAGAACTTCTGTTACTGGACTTGCTGTCAGGAAGTATCTATTCGAAGATAAAAAGGTCCCTTCAGTTGACATTCAGGATCTCTCGATGATCTCTGCAGTTGGCAATTCAATAGGAAATGATCAGGCCGCTAAAAAGAGACTTTCGAGTGTCCTCCACAGGGAAAGCAGAGTATTACCTGAAGTTTTCTCATCCTTCAACAGCATATCTGCGCTTATCCCTTCATCGAGTGTTATACCAGGGGTAAAGGCATTAGCCAGGGAGTTCAGCCTTATTTAATACATATCAAACCGTTTCTTTCACAATAAAGTTTGCAGGGTCAGGTAATATGGGGTCTTTGAGATCCCCGCATTTCCTGACCCTGCAGCTTTTTTAATCCCCGTTTTTGAAGACGGGAAGTTTTTCAAGATATATTAGATCTTCGCTCTCGTATCCGCCCTCTTCAAGCAGGACCGCAGCTTTGGCTTTAACTATGCTGCCTGCCTTTTCCAGCAGTTTCTCCACAGCCATAAGGGAACCACCGGTGGAGACAACATCGTCAATGACACAGACCTTGCGTCCCCTGATCCTCTCTGCATCAACACCATCCAGGACTATGATCTGCGGTTCCCTTGTGGTGATGGACTGAACCTTTTCTATAACGGGGTTCTCCATATAACCCTTTACAGATTTTCTTATTATCACGTAGTCTATGCCGAGTTTGTTAGCTATAACGTGGGTAAGAGGTATACCCTTTGCCTCAGGACATACAAGCATTTCCACGTCTGAAGGGATCTGAGTGTAAAGTTCCTCAGCTGTTTTTTCAACGAGTTCAGTGTCTCCAAGCATAACAAAAGAGGCAATGGTAATATCCTCGCTGATCTTTATCTTTTTCAGTTTTCTAGTTATACCCGCTATCCGGAGTTCATAAAAATTATTAGCTTGCATGATCAAAGCCCGAAAACAAGTTTTATACAGATCCCTGCAAGCAATCCGAAAAATGGATTCCATCTTGCAGAGACCAGAACAGTAGCGCCTATGACCATTCCCCAGGGACTGAATCCGAATGGACCGGCAAAATCGGGTGCACTTGCGAGTGCGGCCTGAATATTGGTGGAGAATGTTACGAAAGTTCCAAGAATGAACAGAAATCCTGCTATGGATGATTTATGCACATATTTGCCGATAGTTGGAAGAAGTTTGAAAAGCAGTATTGCTGCCATTATTCCCATCATCATTACAGAAGCGAGGAGAGGATTCGGTGCTGTAGCGGTTCCGGAAATAATTGCTTCTACAGGTGCTCCGCCAAAAAGTGTAGATCCTATATCAGCCAGGCTTGAATAGATAGCCAGGTGATCGATATTTGTTTCTACACCTGCGATGTTTCCTGTAATTTTCCCAAAGCTGATATTTGCCCCAATATTAAGGCATGCAAGGGCAAGAGCACCAAAGAGTATCCTGCTGTTTTCCCAGAATCGCCATTCAATATTTCCCAAATGGAATTTTTCGTTTGAGATATCTATGCCGGGGTCTTCAAGTTTTAGTTTCCCTGAGCGCTTGATCAGATTGTAGAAGATCGTAGATACCAGAACGGAAATAATAATGGTATTTGCAAGGTCCTGTGTTATAAACCAGACTGCAAGACCTGTTATTACTGATACCGAGCCAGACCATTTTTCAGAGTTGAAAAGTTCGATAGCTACATATGCGAGCATTATACCTACTCCTGCCATCATTGATGTGACGATTGTAGGTCCTATAAATTGCACGATAGCTTCATTCAGTCCAAGAACTGAGGGAATGAGGAGAAATACTGCGCCCCAGAATACAAGACTGAGCCTTTCCTTTATGTTGCTTCCCATGGTTCCGGCCAGGGTTATTGTTTCAGCCTGGAAGGAGATAGTTGCCACTGAGTTGAAGGCCAGGGAACCTGCTATACCTACAAGGAAGGCTATTGCAGTTGGAAGCGCTGCAAAGCCGAAGCTCAATGCCAGGATCCCCTGGGGTATCCCATTGATCACAACGGCCAGTGCCGCTAAAAGATCAGTTAACATAACGATATCATTCCTTTCAAAATTAAACTTCTTTATATCTCTCCAGTCTTATATAAATTTTCTCTCTTTTACTATAAGACCTAAAGATTCTATATAACTTTCAACAGAATTGAAAGTTTATAAAAAAATAAAAAAGTCAGCATTTACAGATAGTTTTAAAAAAGCAGTAAAAGTTTCCTTTATTTTATTCTGTAGCATTTTTCAGGTTGCAAATACTTTAATATTGGAATAGAATCTAAAGTCGTTAAAATGACCATTAAGTCATATATTTTACCTGTTGTTTAATATGTCCGGGAGGCCTGTGGATGTCGAAACTCACTGATAAGAAAAAAGAGGTTATGGAAACAATAATGAAGGATGCTGTTTTCGAGGCAACCTGTCAAGTAATTCGAGAGAGAGGGTGGCCTGCTCTTACTATGGAGAGAGTTGCCGAGAAAGCAGGAGTCTCCAAGGGTACTGTATATAATTATTTTAAGGATAAAAAGGAACTTGTCTGGCTTGTAATGACAAGACTGGGTTTGAGGATAGAGTCCAGGATCAGGGAAATAATGGAGAAGGAAAATAGTTCTACTGAAGCTTTAAAGGAGATCATAAGAATTGAGCTTTTGAACAGAAGAGAAAATGCTCATATGGGTGCTGCCTTTGCTCAGGCCATTTCTTCGGAACCCGAGATAAGGGAGAGATTCCAATCTGATGATCACCCATTTTATAAGGTCAAGATACTTCTCAGGAATCTCTTTGAAGAGGGTATGAAAAAAGGGGAATTCCGCCAGACAGATTCGTTGTTCATGGAGATGATCCTCACTTCAATTTTTCATGGGATAACCAGGGGTTGGGCTTTTGGTATGCTCAGTCAAGCCCCTGAAGAATTGTCAGAACTGGTTATCTCCCTTTTTGAAGATGGATTTATCCTCAGGAAAGAGACTTGCCGATGAAGCTTACCAATACTGCTTTAAGACGTCCGGTTACTGTACTTATAGCTTTGATCGCCTTGATCTTTTTCGGAGTGGTTTCCATCTCAAGGATGGGTATGGAGAGACTTCCAGATATTGATTTTCCAATGATAGGTGTTACTACAACAATGGTAGGTGCCAGCCCGGTCGTTATGGATAACGATGTTACCGATGTAATTGAAGAACAGCTGAACACTATTTCAGGTATAGAGAATATCAGCTCCAGCAGCTATGAGGGCAGATCGGTCGTTCTGGTTGAGTTCACGCTTGACAGGGATATAGATTCTGCAGCTGCTGATGTAAGGGACAAGGTCAACCTTGCCCTTGGATCGCTTCCTGATGATGCCGATAACCCTATCGTCCAGAAATTCTCAATAGGAGACATGCCTATTGTAACGATCGCAGTGACAGGTAATGCCCCTTATTCTGTGAGATCACACTTTGCAGATAAAGTTGCCAAACTTAAACTTCAGACTGTTCAGGGTGTCGGCAATGTTTCAACCTCCGGACTTCGTGAAAGAGAGATCAGGGTCTGGCTGGATCCCGGTAAACTTGAGGCTCGCGGTCTTCTGGTCAGTGATATCAAGAATGCTATCAAAGAGAAGCACGTGGAGCTTCCGGCAGGAAGGGTGGAAACTGAAAATACAGAACTGACCATTCGCCTTCAGGGTGAATATTCTTCAGTAAAAGATCTGGGTTCTTTACCCGTCGCATCCATCGGAGGAGCCATAGTACGTCTCGAAGATATAGCTGAGGTTGAGGATGGATACGAGGATCAGCGAAGCATAGCGACCTACAATGGTGAACCCGTAATTCTTCTGCAGGTCAGAAAGCAGCGCGGAGCCAATGAGGTCGAACTGGGTAATTCAGCAGTAGAAGTGGTGGGTTCCCTGAAAAAGATAGCTCCCGAGGGAGTTGAATTGAAGGTTCTCTCCAATTCAGCTACTTTCGTAATGGAGTCCATGAAGGGTGTCGGAATAGATATAATGCTCGGAGTTGCCCTCTGTTCCCTGGTTATGCTTCTTTTCCTGAGGACCATAAGGGCTACCTTCGTAACGGTGGTTACCATTCCCGCCTGTCTTCTCGGAAGTCTGATAGTCCTGCGTTTTGCGGGAGTGACCATAAATAACATGAGTATGATGGGTCTGTCACTTGCTGTGGGGATGGTAGTGGATGCTACAACTGTTGTCCTGGAGAATGTTCACCGTCATCAGGAACTGGGTGAAAGACCCTTTAATGCCGCTTCTGTGGGGACTGCTGAAGTGGGTTTCGCAGTTCTCGCGGGTTCCTTCACCACAATTGCAGTATTTGGACCAGTTGCTACCATGCAGGGGATAATCGGCCGTTTCTTCTATGCATTTGGACTTACCGTGGTCACCACTATTGCGATTTCGCTGATAATGTCCCTGACCCTTACACCTTTCCTTTGCTCAAGACTTCTTCAGCATGACAGGCCGGGAAGGATAGGGAAGGTGATCGAGGGAGCTTTCAGAGCCCTTGAAAAAGGGTACAGAAAAGCTCTGAACTTTTCTGTACGCCACAGGCTGACTGTAATGGCAGTGGCCATAGGTGTCTTTGCCCTGGGTATATTCTTTGCAGGACAGATAGGAACAGGATTCTTTCCCACGGAGGACAGGGGAGATTTTTCAGTCTCAGTAGAAATGCCACTTGGTGTATCGCTGGAAAAGAGTGCCAGTATGATCCAGCAGATAGGAGAAATTATAAGGGAAGAACCAGAAGTTGACTTTACCTATGCCACTATAGGTTCCGGCCAGGGGGCTGAGGTCAGTAAGGGTGAGATAAATGTCTATCTGATCCCTAAGAATGAGAGGTCCTCCATGTTCGATATAATGAAAGAACTGAGGCAGAAACTATCTGTTTTCAGGGATGTGGAGATCAATCTGGGAACTCATGGAGGAGCCGGTGCAACCCTGACCCTTATTGGATCAGATACGACAAGATTGGCCGAAGTCGCGAACCGGATGAAAGAAGATCTTGAAAAAAACCCCGGACTGGCAGACGTAGCCACAGACATAAGACTGAGTAAACCTCGTCTCAATATTAATATAAACCGGTCAATTGCGGATGATCTCAATGTGAATATAAAGGGTTTATCAGAGGAGATACAGGCGTATTTCGGCGGGGTTAAAGCTGGTGTTTTCAAGGACGGGGGGTATCGCTACGACATAAGGCTCCGGGCAAAGGGTGACCTTAGAAAAGATGCTTCGGATCTTGAAAAAATAGCTGTTAAAAATGGTTCTGGAGAAATAGTAAGGGTCCCGGGGATAATTCAAGTTGTTCCAGGGACAGGCCCCAATCTGGTAAAACGCTATAATCGTCAGCGTTCCCTTACGATCTCGGCAAATACTGTTGATATATCCATGGGAGAGGCCATGGGTATCGTCAGGCAAACATTTGAAAAATATAAACCGGCCGATGGAAGTGTAAATGCCATGGTTACTGGAAGGTCAAGACATATGGCTGAAAATTTCCAGTATCTTATAAATGCTATTATAACTGCAATAATCCTGGTTTACATGGTAATGGCAGTTCAGTTCGAATCTTTTGTCCATCCTCTTACGGTTATGTTCTCTCTCCCGCTGATGTCCGTCGGCGTGTTCGGCATTCTTCTTCTGACCGGAATGGAAATTGATGTTATGAGTCTAATGGGAGTCATCCTTCTGGTCGGTATAGTCGTAAATAATGCCATACTCCTTGTCGATTTTACCAATCAGCAGAGGGAAGCGGGCGTTGACAAGGTCAATGCCATCCTGAGAGCAGGCCCGATGAGGTTGAGACCTATTTTAATGACAGCCATATCCACAACAATGGGAGCTCTTCCGGTGGCTTTAGGGCTAAGCGAGGGAGCAGAGATAAGGCAGCCCATGTCAGTTGCGGTAATAGGGGGTCTTATGACATCAACGATCCTGACGCTTCTGGTTATTCCGACCATGTATCTTGTGATCGATGATACCTCAGATAAGATCAAGGCGATGCTGGCAAAACTCAGGGGTAAAAGCCCCGAAGATGAATTGGATCTTGAGGAAACCGGGATGGGATCTTTTGAAGCAGATACTGAATATTCGGGAGGTAAGTGATGATTAGAAAGCTTAACATTGTGACACTGGTCATAGTTATGATCTTCTCCCTTTTTACAACAGAAGCTTTTTCCTTAACTCTTTCAGAGGCATTAGAAAGAGCACTTGAAAAAAATCTCGATGTTCTTTCTGCTAAAGAAGAACTTATAAAAGCTGAAGGACTCATGAAGGTTGCAGATGGAGCTTTTTTCCCTTCCCTTTCGGTTGGAACTGATTATACAAAAAGGGAAGAAACTCCGGTGAGGGAAGATACAGAGCTTATTGGAGCCGAGCTTGAAATGAAGCAGACCATCTATGCTGGAGGAAGACTCAGAGCCTATAAGAAACAGGCAGCCTACAATCTTGCCATGGCTCGCCAGACCTTTTTTTCAACAAAAGAAGATATTGTTTTTAATGTTTATTCAGGTTTTTACCTTGTCTTGCTCGGAAAAGAGAATGTCCTTACGCAAAAGGAAGCACTTGCTTATGCTGAAGGTTATTTCCAGGAACTCAGCAGGAAGAGGGATGTGGGCCTTGCCACAGGACTTCAGGTTACCAGGGCTGAACAGCTTCTTGTATCGAGTAGAAAAGATCTTGTCAAGGCTGAAAATGAATATGAGGCTTCGAGAGTAAGGTTTTTTGAACTTTTGAGAATTCAGGAAAAAAAGTCAGATGAGATCGAAGGAATACTGGATTTTTCTTCAGTTGAAACGGACAGGGAAATATCTATCTCTCTCGCTCTGGCAAATCGCCCGGACCTTGAAATATTAAGACAGGAGATCAACATGCAGCGGGAAAACATAGAAATCGCAAGAAGTGATCTACGCCCGAATATCAATGTTTCTGCGAATTGGCAGTTTGACGATCCCGCCTCAGGTACCACTGGAGAAACTGATGGTGACGATACCTGGTCAATTAAACTGAGAGCGGATTTTCCCATCTATGATAGCGGGATCACAAAAGGTAGAGTGGAGCAGGAAACGGCCGGATTCCGTCAGACCGTAAATTCACTTGAAAAGCAGAAGGATAAGCTCAGGTCGGAAGTCAGGACGATCCTTCTTGAACTCGACACTGCTGAAAAAACTGTTCGGGAAAACATGAAAAACCTTGAACTCGCAGCAGAATCACTTAGACTTGCGGAAGTTGGTTTCAGGGAAGGGGTGGGGATACAGCTTGATGTGCTTGATGCAAGGAGATCCCTTACCCAGGCAAAACTTTCCCTCTCTTCGGCTATTGCTGATCATAAGATCAAACTTGCCGAGCTCCGCAAGGCAGAAGGAGATCTTGCAAGCTGGGCTTTGCAGGGTAATAAAATCAGGGAGGAATCTGAAGGATGAAAAAAGCTTTTTTCTTATTAATAATATTAGCAGCAGCTGCAGGTGGATTCTATCTCTTTGGTCCGGCGAAAAGTGATAAGGTTCCTGATAAACCTCAGTTTTCAGAAAAAAAAGAGACGATCCCACGAGTGGAGGTAATAGAGCTTGAAAAGAGGGTGTCCTTCAGGAGGGGTTACAGTGAAAGCAGCACTCTCGATGCCGTGGAGGAAGTAATTATTTATCCCAAAGTAAGTGCGAGACTATCTGAGATCAAGTTTTCAGAGGGCGATAGCGTAAAAAAGGGAGAGGTCTTTGCTGTTCTTGATCATCGTGATATGGATGCCCAGTTAGAATCAATCAAGGCTCAGATCTCTGTGGCAAAAGCGAAACTTGAAAGTGCTATGGCCAATTTTAAGAATGCGGAGAATGAAAGAAAACGTTACCGCAGGCTTTTGAACGAGGGATATGCCACCACCCAGCAGCTTGAAACAAAGGAGACGGCCTATCTTCAGGCAAGATCAGAGGTAAGTCTCTCAAAGGCAACGGTAGAGCAGTACAGAGCGGAACTTCAGAAACAGCAGGTTATGCTCTCAGAATATTTTCTCGAAAGTCCAATGGAAGGCAAAGTTATGGAAGATTACTCTAATTCAGCGGGAAATATGATAACACCCTCCACACCAGTGCTTCATATTGCACAGGTGGATGAATTAAAAGCAGTTATAAAAGCTCCCCAGGTAAGAGCTGTGCTTTTCCATGAAGGAATGGATGCAGAGCTTGAAGTTGAAAGCCTTCCGGATATAAAATTCAAGGGCAAGATAAGCATGATCTCACCAATGGTAGATTCCAGTTCCAGAACAAGTACCCTGGAAGTTTCTGTTGAAAATGAGGAGGGCCTGTTAAAACCCGGGATGTTCTCAAAGGTTTTTATAATTGAAGAAGAGGTTGAGGATGCCATAGTAATTCCATTGGAAGCAGTAGTTGAAGAAAGTGGTCAAAAATTCGTCTTCAGGGTCACAGAAGGGGTTGCACATAAGGTCAAAATACAGCCAGGCATCGAAATGGACCGTCAGTTACAAGTCAGGGAAGGTTTGAATGAGGGTGATCTTGTTATCATATCAGGAGGCAATACACTTTCAGAAGGAGACAGGGTTTCTGTTGTCGAGTGACCTTTTTGATCTGCCGGGATCGGGGAATATAAAGTTACCTGCAGACTTATAATTATATAAACAAAGGGAGAGTCTTAAGACTCTCCCTTTGCTGCTCTTGAAAAAAGGTGAATGATCCACCAAATTATTATACGGATGTAGCGGCTTCTAAAATTCCCATGTTTCCTGATCTGGAGATATTTTGAGTCTTATCCCTGACATGTATTCTTATCTTCTCTTCCCACATTGCTTGATGCAAGATGGCTCATAACATTGAGCCCGTATGCTTCCATCTGCCTTGCTGCCTGAACGGTCTTAACAAGATCGATACCTGTATTGATCCCGAGTCTGTCCATAAAGTTTACAATATCCTCAGTTGCAGCATTTCCTGCCGCTCCCGGGGCGAACGGACAGCCGCCAAGGCCTCCAGTGGCGGAATCATACTTTTTGAAACCGAGTTTCAAGGCTGTCATAATGTTAACCAGAGCCATTCCATGGGTATCATGAAGATGGAGGAAGAAGGGATAGTCACCAAAACGTTCTTTTACTTTTGAAAGAGTTGACTCTATCTCGGAAGGATCAGCTGTTCCTATAGTGTCTGCGAGAGTGATACCATCCACTCCTATTTCAAATACAGCATCGAGAACTTTCGTCACTGTCTCGGCTTCCACACGGCCGTCAAAGGGGCATTCGAAAGCAGTTGCTATAGAAACACAGAGTTTTTTGTTATCACATATTTCGGCTACCCTTTTCAATTCCTCAAGTGATTCAGCAACCGTCCTTCGGGTGTTTGCCTTATTATGGGCTTCACTTGCGGAAAGGACGAAATTAAGCCAGTCAGGCGAGGCATTAAGTGCATTTTCCGCACCCTTAAGGTTCGGTACCAGTGCTACAGATTCAATTTTTCCATTCCATTTTTTATTGAACTCAGCCATGACATCTTTGGCATCTGCCATTTGGGGAATGGCTTTAGGGCTCACAAAAGAAGTAACTTCCATCATTTTTATGCCGGTTTCGGCAAGGGTGTCAATAAACTTGACCTTGTCTTCAGTGGGGATAAAATCCTTGACGCTCTGGAATCCATCTCTCGGGCAAACTTCACGTATAGTTACAGAATCAGGAAGCTGCATATCAAGCATTACAGAACACCGTCTTTCTTCAATTCTGCAACTTTTTCTTTATCAAATCCAAGGGTATTTTCAAGAATCTCTTCGTTGTGCTGACCCAGAAGAGGTGAAGGTGTCCTTATAGAGGCTGGAGTTCCGGTAAGCTTGATATGGCTCCCTGTAACAGTCAGGTCTCCTGCCACGGGATGTTCGGTCTTGACGAACATTTCACGATTCCCCGCAATATGAGGGTCTTCTACTATCTTATCGATGGACATAATTGGAGCACAGGGGACACCGGCTCCATTGAGCATTTCAAGAATCTCATCCACAGTATATTCTGCAGTCCATTTTTCTATAATGGGTTTTAATTCTTCATGTTTATGGACCCTGTCTTTAACGTGAAGATATTCAGTTCTTTCTGCAAGTTCAGGCTGCCCCATAACGTTGCAGAGGTTCTGCCAGAGTTTGTCGTTACCAGCTCCTATTACAAGGCTGCCGTCTGCCGCTTTAAAAGAATCATAAGGATAGGTTGATTCATACCTGTTCCCTATTCTTTCGGGAACCCTTCCTTCAACCAGGTAGATCATGTTTATAATTTCGAGACTTGCAACTGAAGAATCTACAAGAGCAACGTCAACTTTTTGTCCTTCCCCGGTCGTCCTTCTTGAATTCACAGCGGCAAGTATCCCTATTGCAGAGGAAAGGCCTGCAAGGACGTCACCCATTGCTGTTCCGGTCCTTGTGGGTTCCCCTCCCGGCCAGCCGGTCGTGCTCATCAGACCGCTCATTGCCTGCGCTATAATATCGTAGCCTGGACGCATTTTGTAGGGACCAGTATGGCCGAAACCTGAGATCGCAGCGTAAATGATCCCGGGATTCACTTTTTTAAGATCTTCGTATCCTATACCCAGCTTTTCCATAGTACCGGGTCTGAAGTTCTCTGTTACTATATCGGCTTTCTTGACCATTTCAAGAAAGATCTCTTTACCCCTTGGATCTTTCAGATTGAGTGTCATGCCACGTTTGTTCCTGTTAAGGTTCATGTAGTAGGCACTCTCCCCATTTTTGAATGGTCCCATATGCCGAGTGTCATCCCCTTTGCCGGCCTGTTCTATCTTGATAACATTTGCTCCCATATCTGCAAGCATCATTGTGCAGAAAGGTCCCGCCAGTACCCTCGTAAGGTCCAGAACGGTTAGGTCCGAAAGTGCTCCCTGGTTTGCCATTTCTTCCACTCCTTTTATTTTTTTGCATTTATATTCTATAGAACCAGTATCCGCGGTATTTATCGAACCGGTCCGAAAAGTCCTGTACCGGGGAATTTTCATCTGATATATCGACAGGATACTCCAGGCAAAAACATTAGTCGGCAGTACCCTGTCGACGGTCGACTGTTTATATAGTATAGATGTTTTCTCTGATATATGTCAATTATTCCAGGGGGTGTTTTCAGATTTATCAATATCAATTCATGATGAAATTAGTAATAGGAGCATTTCTAACATTCTAATATGTATACCGCATTCTTTATCCATATTAACTTTAAGTTGACAATAGCTATCTTGAAAATTATTATTAAATCGTTCTACTTTATAATACAGCGTTACGCCATGCGCAACATAGAGGAATATCGGAATGCTTACAGATATAGAGATCGCACAGCAGTCCAGGATGAGAGACATAACAGAAATAGCAGATAAGCTTGGGATCCGGGAAGATAGGCTTGAGTTTTACGGACACTACAAAACAAATGAAAAGGTTTTGAAAGGCAGTGGATTTTAGCTCCATCCTGCATCGGCTTCCTGAAGATACAGAGGAGAAAGAACTTATTGAACTTTTAGACAAGCTGAACAGAGATCCCAGGATAAAGGGATTCTTGTGCACTGCCGTTACCAAAGCATGTGGATAGCAGCGGGGTTATATCCTCAATTGTTACCGAAAAAGACTTAGACGGTTTTCATCTCGCCAATATGGGCAAACTTGTTACAGGGCTGGAGAGCGTCCATCTCTTTACACCCAGGGGAATAATGTATCTTTTTGAAGAGTATGGCATAGATCCCGAAGGCAAGGAAGCAGTAATAATAGGGCGAAGCAACATAGCAGGCAAGCCAGTGGTCCATATGCTTCTGGACAGTAACACTACAGTGACCGTGTGTCACAGCAGAACGAAAGACATTGGAGAACATACTGGGAAAGCAGATATTTTAATAGCAGCTTTAAGTCGTCCAAGATTTATAACGTCAGATATGTTGAAAGAGGGAGCAGTAGTATTTGACGTCGGTATCAACAGGCTTGAAGAGGGGCTCGTTGGAGACATGGATCTTGATAACTTTAAGGACAGGTTTTCCTGGATAGCTCCTGTTCCGGGAGGAGTAGGACCCATTACAATAGCAATGTTACTCCTGAACACAATGGAAGCTGATAAAGGCAAAAACAAAGAATCGCTGGAGGGAAGATATTGGCCAAAAAAGAGTATGTAGTCAATTCCGTTCTGAAAGCATTGGATATTATGGAGGTTCTTGATCAAGAAACTGAGCTTGGAGTTTCAGAGATAGCCAGAAGACTTGATATGGAAAAAAGCACGGTTTACCGTTTGATCAATTCTCTCAAATTGAGAGGTTATGTCATGCAGAATACTGATAATCAGAAGTATTCTAATGGTTTCAGACTGTTTGAAATGGGAAATAACGTGGTCAAGAACATGGGTCTCAGAAAGCAGGCCTTTCCCTTTCTGCAGGAGTTGTCGAGAGTTACAGGCGAAGCTGTCAACCTCGCGGTCAGGGACGGCAAATACGTTGTCTATCTTGACAAGATGGAAAGTTCGGCAACTATCAAGGTGGACCTTGTGGTTGGTAAGAGAATGCCCATGTACTGTACAGGTCTTGGCAAGATCCTCCTTGCTTACTTGCCCCCGGAATTAGTTGAAGAACTCCTGAAGGAGGAGGTCTTTGAACAATTTACATCTAATACCCACAGGGACCTTGCTTCCCTGATGTCCGAACTGAAAGATATCAGAGTCCAGGGTTATGGTTGGGATAAAGAGGAATATGTCCTTGGTCTGGTTTGCATTGCTGCTCCAGTTTTTGGAGTTGGAGGTGAGATTGTCGCAGCTTTGAGTGCTGCCTTGCCAAAGTTCAGATATGAGCCTGATCCCGGAAAGTATGAGGAGGCCAAAGACCATGTCGTGGAAGTTGCACATAAACTCACCATGGCGCTAAAGGGATCTGGTCACCAATAAGTACCAACTGACCCTGGGGTGCCATCCCCGGAGTCAGAAAATAACCAAAGGAGATGATAGCTTTATGGCAAAAGTAACTATCCAGACACTTCAGAAGATGAAAGAAGAAGGTCGCAAGATTTCCTATGTTACGGCCTATGACTTCACCCAGGCTTCACTGGTGGAGAAGGCTGGACTCGAGATGATCCTCGTAGGGGATTCTCTTTCCATGACCATCCTCGGTAATGATGGAACTGTTCCACTTACAACTGACCAGATGATTGAGCACATTAAGCCAGTTGTTAAGGGAGCTCCTACTCCAATGATCGTTGGTGACATGGTCTTTGGATCCTACAACGAAAGTATATCGCAGGCCATCCACAATGCCAACAGGCTGATGAAAGAGGGTGGATGTGACGTCATCAAGCTTGAAGGCGGAAGGCCTGATGTGATAAGGGCTATAGTCGAAGCCGGTATACCTGTACAGGGACATATCGGACTTACTCCCCAGACTGCATCTTTGCTTGGAGGATTCAAGGTCCAGGGGAAAAATATGGATGCTGCGAAAAAAATGATCGAAGATGCCAAAGCAATAGAAAAAGCAGGAGCTTTCTCCATAGTTGTAGAG
>Ga0102929_1000262_pt1 | contig 30230 bp, 30 predicted proteins | sample SalPonR1_B_D2_MG_FD_78510 | JGI IMG/M metagenome (GOLD analysis project Ga0102929, IMG submission 78510) | Salt pond soil microbial communities from South San Francisco under conditions of wetland restoration - Salt Pond MetaG R1_B_D2_MG | ecosystem: Environmental > Aquatic > Marine > Intertidal... | reverse complement strand
TCGTGCCGCCGCGGGCCAGCATGTCGACTCCCTGGGCGAAGGGCCGCGGCGCTGCCGCCGTGACCAGCACGCCCTCGGCGCCGCCCCCGGCCTGCACCTCTGCCACCGGGTCCTGTTCGGTCGCATTGATCACCTGGTCGGCGCCGAGCGAGCGGGCGAGTTCGAGCTTGTCGGCGACGGTGTCGACGGCGATCACGTGCAGCCCCATTGCTTTCGCGTACTGCACGGCCATGTGCCCCAGGCCGCCGATGCCGATGATGACCACCGTCTGGCCCGGTCTGGCCTCGGTCTCCTTCAGGCCCTTGTAAACCGTCACGCCGGCGCACAGCACGGGTGCGGCCCCGCCGAAGTCCAGGCCGTCGGGCACGTGGCCGACGTACTCCGGATCGGCCAGCACGTACTCGGCGAAGCCGCCGTTGACGCTGTAGCCGGTGTTCTGCTGCTCGTGACACAGCGTTTCCCAGCCGCTGACGCAATGACGGCAGTGCCCGCAGGCGGTGTAGAGCCAGGGGATGCCAACCCGGTCACCCTCCTTTACCGAGGTGACGTTCCTGCCGACCTCGGCCACGGTGCCGACGCCCTCGTGGCCGGGAATGAACGGCGGCGAGGGCTTGACCGGCCAGTCGCCGTGGGCGGCGTGCAGGTCGGTATGGCAGACGCCGGTCGCGGCAATATTCACGACGATGCCGTCGTCGGTGACCTCGGGCTTCTCCACGTCCGTGACGTCCAGCGGTGCGCCGAACTGTCTGACGACTGCGGCTTTCATGGTTGCCATGTGAACTCTCCTCCCTGTAAGTCGAGGCGGCAGCGGTATAAGCAACGCCGGGCGAGGCGCCCGATTCCGCACGATTATCCATCCTGACATGGCGCGGCAGTCAGTCAAAGTCGGGTAATTCTGATTCTCGCTTAACGTGGGCCGACGAAGCTGACCGTCTTCCTTTTTGTGAATGCCCCGCGCGGTTACCATCGCCGCGCGAGGCATTCGTTTTTACGGGTCTTTTTTCGCCATGGCTGACGAATACCACGATTCGCTTTCCGACCGGCTGCTTTCGCGGGTGAATGCGCTGGAGCGCTGGCTCGAGCGGACCCGGCGCCGTACGGGTCTCCTGCCGCTGCGTGTGCTCGGCTACGTCGCGATCGTGCTGCTCATGCTGCTGAGCAACCTGATCGCCGTGCTCCGCTGGCCGTTTCTCGCTGCGTCCCGACGCGGGCGTCCCTCCCGGACGGAGACGGCGGAGGAGAGCGGCGGACGCGGCTTTCGTGGCGGTGAGCCGATCGACGCGGACAAGGAGACGCTCGCGAGCATGATCGGCAGCGGACGGCCGGTGGTGGTCGATTTCTGGGCTGCATGGTGCGGGCCGTGCCTGATGATGGACCGGGCGGTGCAACGCATCGCCGATGAGTTCGGCGATGCATGTCTCGTGGCGAAGGTAGATACCGTGCGCCATTCGGAACTCGCCAGTGAGTACGCGGTGAAGGGCCTGCCGACGCTGATACTGTTCCGCGATGGTGCCGAGACCGCGCGTCATGCGGGCGCGCTGAGCTACGGCGAGCTGCGCGCCTGGATCGGCGAGACGGGAGTGGCGGCAGGAGGCAGCGGAACGGGCACTGCTTGATTGCATCGCCGCGCGGGGCTAAGTTGCTCTCGTGCGGTGATGGAGTCTCGAGTATGCGCCCAGCTTCCTTTTCTGTGTTCTGTCTGCCCGTGCTGTTGCTGACGTCCCTTGCGGCGGCACCCGACAACGGCTCCCTCCACGTACCCCTGGACGAGATCGGCGTCTACTCCGCACAGGACCATTCCTCCGACGTTACGCAGTGCGACCGCCTGGCGGGCCATCCTTCCGACCCGAACGCCGTCACCGAGGGCGTCAGCCGCGCGCAGATGGACATACCCGCCGCCATCGAGGCCTGCAGGCAGGCGGTGGATGCCGACCCCGACAACCCGCGTCTGAACTATCAGCTGGCCCGCGCCTACGGTTACGCCGGCATGCACGAGAAGGCCACGCCGTATCGGCAGGTGGCACTCAGCGCCGGTTATCCCCAGTCCCTGTTCGTCATGGGCTACATCCTGGTCACGGGCTGGAGCGGCGTGGAAGCAGACCCCTGCTACGGCGGGGAACTCATCCGCCGTTCCGCCGAGGCGGGCCGCTATGCCGGGCTCGTCGGCTTTCCCTACTACGCCGTGAAGGGCACGTTCACCGCTTGCGATGATATGGAGGTGACCGCCGATCAGCTCGAGGGCATGCTGGGCGCGGCCACCGAGCGCGGCCCGGACTACTATCAGGGCCTGCTGATCGACCTGCTGCGCGACCGGGTAAGGACCACGTTCCGCTGATTCCGGTAGCCGGCACCTGCGGCAGGACGGCAAACTGCCGGCCACCGATTCCGAAATCCGGGGTCTCGCCAGCGGCGAGGTCATCTCCCGGGTTCGGGTGACCGGCATCGAGATCAATCCCGACATCGCTCCCCGGGCCTTCGGGCCGACCGCTCCCTGACCCGCGTCGGCGTCCCGAAAAAATCTTCGCCTGCCGTGATCGGATTCGGGCGGGGTTCCTGCTTGTACGGATAACGCCCACCGAAACACGGACAGGCGGAGATGCAACGGAACCGTACATTCGAGCGCTGCCCGAGCCCGGCGAGACCGATGGACCGTCGGCGCGTTGTGTTGGCCCTGAGCGGTCTTCTGCTGATGCCGCTGGCCAGCGTGCATGGCGAACTGGCGGAGCGGGACGGGCAACTGCTGCCGACGCCGGTGGAGCCGGAGGGTTCATCCTGTCCCGCCCGGTTCCCCGCCGACGCCGACAACGATCTGCTGCGCGTCGTACCGCCTCCCCCGGCTATGGCTCGCCACGGACACCGGGCGGCGGAGGCGGAAGGCCACAGCATTCGGCTGGCTGGCGGACGCGCCGTCTATCTGTCGGGCCGCGTCCTGGACACCGGCGGTGGTCCTCTCCGTGCCGCGCGGGTCGAAATCTGGCAATGCGACGCGGGGGGCGTGTATCGCCATCCGCAGGCATCCGGACGCCCCGATGAACACTTCGCAGGCTACGGCGTTACCACCACCGACTGGTCCGGGAATTACCACTTCCGCACCATCCGCCCCGTTCCCTGCGCGGGACGCACACCACACATTCACATGCGCGTAACCGTGCCCGGATTCGTGCCGCTCACCACCCGGATCTACGACGCGGGCCAGGCCGAACGTAACGCCGCGGATCGGATCTACCTGCGGCATACACCGGAGGCGCGCAGGCAACTGACCGTCGAATTCCAGCCGCTCAGGACGGGCCCCTCGGCCCCGATGAGCGCCATCTTCAAGGTAGTACTCGCTCTGGACTGACCGATGTCGGCGCTTCCTCAGAGTCGCATTTCACTTCGTGCCGGTCACCGGCCCGAACCGCCGCCACCCGCACACCGGGCCTCGATTAATGGAGTCAGCATGCACCGTCTCGTCATCCACCTGATCGCCGGCTTCACGCTTGCTGCGCTGTTCGCCGTCCCCGAAACCGGCCACGCCGTCGACTTCGCTGCCATGGACTGCGGCCGTCTCAACCAGCCGGCCTGCTCGGTCGCGCCCGCCACCTACGAGAGCCAGAAGCCGAAGGGTTGTCCCAACGGGTCGTTCTTCGATCCCATCGATGGCGGCAGTTGCTGGAGTTGCCCGTCGGGCACGGTCCGCCAGGTGACGCCGGTGAACTCCGGCAATGCCTGCCTGCGGCCGCCGGGTGAGACGACGGCACGGGCGAAACGCCACGGGCGCGGCACAGGCCTGCTCGGCACCGATTGCCCGAAAGGCCGGTTCTGGGACCCGAACGGCTATTGCTGGAGTTGTCCGCGTGGTTATGCCCGCACCGCCGCTCCCGTCACGGCGAAGAATGCCTGCACCCAGTGGCGAGGTCCGTCGTTCGCCCGCGCCACGTTGCGCAAGCGCCTCGCGTGCCCCGACGGATCCTTTTTCGACCCGACCCGTGGCGGCAGCTGCTGGTCCTGTCCGGACGGATACGTGCGCACTCTGGTACCGGTGAACGAACCGAACGCCTGCGCTGCTGGCAACCTCGTGGCCGGGGTCAGCCCGGTGCTCGGCCTGTGCGACGACGGTCTCGCAAACGTCGGCGGACGCTGCCTCGAGCGTAACCGCTGCGGCGCCCTCGGCCAGCGTCCATGCCTGCTCGTGGAACGCATTCCCTCCTGCGACGCCGGTCTGGCCGAGGACTTCCTCAACAACCGCTGCGTGGAAGACCGCCTCGGCCAAACGGCCTGCCGGGCACTCGTCGACGCGCTGTGGGAAGGCCGGGAAGTTGCGGCATTGCTGAGCCGGACCCCGAAACCCGCCGACCTTCTCAAACTCGCCCTCGATCAGCACGGCACCACGGCGGAGCTGCGGCGCAAGGCCGAGGCCGCGCGCCGGCGTGGCGAACAATACATTACTGATGCCGTAGTCAGTCGGGTAATTCCGGAAGCGGGCCCGATCCTGGCAAAGCTCAATGATCCCGCCAGTCGAACTCTGGTCCGCGAGATGTTCTCGGCCGAGACGATCTGCGGCGGTGATCTGACGAGAATGGACCGCCTGATCACGATGTACGATCTGGTGCCACCGAGCCTCCTCGCGGAGATCGAGCAGGCGCGCCCGAACCCTGCCATCATCTTCGGCGCGCTGCCGACGCTTGGGATCTCGGATGCCCATGCCGACGACAACTGGGACCCGATTCCCCTGGCCGACCCCCTCTGGCGACATTTCTTCATCGGCTACCAGGTGACGGTATCCGCCGCCAAGTACGTCGGCGGCGGGATCAGCATCATGGGCGTCACGGATCTGCGCGGCAACGGCGGCTTCTACCTGGAACCGCAGATCAAGGGGGTCACCAATATCGGCGGTGGAGCCGATGTCCGACTTCTGCTCTTTTGGACCGCGAACATGAACACGTTCGGAGGACTCGGCTTCGGCGCCGGCGTGAATGTCGCGAATCCCAAGGCCAAAGAAGTCGCGAGTCTCGGTTTGGACCTCATCTTCGAATCCAATCTGGGGGTGCCCGGTATGGGTATCGGCGGTGGCGTCGGCCTGTCGAAAGCGAAGGTCGACGGAGGGCTCAGCGCGGCGTGGGCCTTTCCGCTCAATCAGTACTGCGCCTCCACTCCCGAGAGATCCTGTGATAACTGCAGCTGCCTGCGATGAGCCGACGGATCCCGGGTGGATACGGATTCCGGCTGCCGGGTATCGCGTCTGCCGGATTGACGGATCGTAATGACAACGGCCCTGCCAGCGTGGATTGGTAGACTCGTCATGCATCAACAGCGCCGGGCAGACCCCGGCACTCGCTGCAAGGGAGGCGTTCATGAACATCCTGCACCGTAGCATTATCCTCGGATCCGTCACGCTGCTGCTCGCCGCCTGCGGCGGCGCGGGCGACGAGCCCTCCACCATGGCCGCGGACAATACCGGCGCCGAAGAGGGTGCGATGGAAGCGGCCGAGTCCACTCCGCCGCGGCCGGCTGCCGAGCCGGCCGCGGAAGCCGAAAACGGTTCCGCGCTGACGCCGGAATATCTCGAGGGCACCTGGTGCTTTGCCTACACGGATCTCGGCAAGGGTAACCGTCGGGAGCAGGGTATCGAATACGTTTTCAACACCGACGGTACGCTCACCTATCAGCGCAGCGCGAGCAGCGAGGCGATGGACCCGGGCAGCTACGAGGTCGAGGGCGAGATGATCGATCTGCGGCCCATGTTCATGGTGTTCGATCTCCGAATCGACTCGGTCGAGGATGACGAATTCGTGCTGAAGGGGATGGGACGCCATTACTTCATCCGCGGCGTCTGCCCCGAGTAGTCGGCGGCTTATTGACAGATCTCAATGCTCCGCCGGCGGGCGTGCTCCACGTTTGCGGGTACAGGAAAACGTCCCGACGTGGAGGTTGCTTATCAATATTCGCAGGAACAAATCCCTGAAAAGCTGCGTGATCGTGCTGGCCGGTGCCGGCATGATCTCGGGCTGCGCCACGCGTCCGGCGCCGGCCGACCAGGAGCCACTGGTCGGCGAACAGCAGGCCGGGCAGATTGCGGGCGGCGTCGCCGGCGCCGCGGCGGGCAGTGCCATCGGCGAGGGCAGCGGGCGCACCATCGCCACGGTGGCCGGCGCGCTCATCGGCAGCGTGATCGGCGAGCGGCTCGGTGCGCGCGCGGAGCGCGACGACTACCAGCGCACAGCCGCGGTGCTCGAGTCGAACGAGGACTACGAGACCACCGAGTGGGAGAACCCGCGCACGGATAACGAGTTCGCAGTGACGCCGGTCAACAGCTGGCGCGAGGACGGGCGTCCCTGCCGCGAATTTCGTTTCCGCGTGGACACGCCCCGCGGCACGGACACGCGTATCCGTACGGCCTGCAAGCAGCCGGACGGTACCTGGCAGGTGCTGGACTGAGTGGGTCGCGCCGGCGGCGCCCGGAGGCATCGCCGGTGCCGATCGCGTAACATGGCTACGGCCCCGGCAACCGGAGTGACCCTTGCTCGGAGCGGTATCGCTCGTACTGGTCGTGACGCTGTCCATCCTGATCACCCGCGTGGCGGCGATCGCGCTGATCCACACCGGGGTGACCCGGGAACTCGCCCGCTTCCAGGCCCGTTCGGCATTCACCGGCGCGGGCTTTACCACCGAGGAGTCGGAACGGATGGTCAACCATCCGGTCCGCCGCCGCATCATCATGTGGCTGATGTTCCTGGGCAACGCCGGCATCGTCACCGGCATCACCTCGCTCATGCTCACCTTCGTCGACCAGGGCGACGGCATACCCAACTGGGTGAAACTGGCCGGTCTCATCGCCGCGCTGGGCGTGCTCTGGCTGCTGGCCAGCAGCGACTGGGTGGACCGCCGTCTGTCCGGTCTGGTGAACCGGCTGCTCGGGCGTTACACCGAACTCAACGTGCGCGATTACGCCAGCATGATGAACCTCACGGGCGACTACGCCCTGGTGGACCTGCGGGTGCGCGAAGAGGACTGGCTGAACGGCAAGACGCTGGGTGAATGCAACCTGCGCGCCGAAGGGCTGCTGGTTCTGGCCATCTATCGGCGCGACGATACCTTCATCGGCACGCCCCAGCCCGACACGAGATTCCATGGCGGCGACCGGGTCGTGCTCTACGGCCGGGTGGATGCCATCGACCGGCTGGACGAGCGCCGCAACGGCGTCTCCGGCGAGGCTTCCCACGACGCCGGTGTGGCCGAGCAGGACGAGGTGGTGGAAGAGGAGAAGCGCGAGGACCCGGCGTCCTGAGGCCGCACCTGACTTTGGCCTGCCGCTGGCTGTACGCTCGACGGCAGAAATCCTGACAGGGAGATGACATGGCCAGACTGATCGAAGCGCCCACCGTCGTACCGGCGGTAGGCGAACCGCCGAAGCGCATCGAGGAATACGTGGGGCGGGTCAACACGCCCGATCATACGGGCGTCAGCATCGCGCGCATGGTGAGCCCCGAGGGCTGGTCGGAGCCGGGCCAGCGGCCGGAGTTCGACGAGTTCACCGTCGTGCTGGAAGGCGCACTGCGGGTGGAGACCGAGTCGCAGGCGTTCACTGTCCGCGCGGGCCAGGCCGTCGTCGCGGAAAAGGGCGAGTGGGTGCGCTACAGCACGCCGGACCCGGGCGGAGCCGCGTACGTGGCGGTATGCCTGCCGGCCTTCTCGCCGGACACGGTGCACCGCGACGAAGACTGATCATCGGGAGACAAGCCATGGAACTCGAAGGCTCCTGCCACTGCGGCGCGGTGCGTTTCCGCCTGCAGTCGAAACATCCCTATCCGTTCAATCTCTGTTATTGCTCCATTTGCCGCAAGACGGCGGGCGGTGGCGGCTACGCCATCAACCTGAGCGGCGATTCCCGCACGCTGGAGGTGGAGGGTGCGGAGAACATCACCGTCTTCCACGCACTGCTGCCGGACAAGGACACCGGCCAGCGGCGCCAGAGCCGGGGAGAACGTCGCTTCTGCAAGCACTGCGGCAGCGCGTTGTGGGTCTGGGACCCGCGCTGGCCGAACCTGGTGCACCCCTTCGCCTCGGCCATCGACTCCGACCTGCCGGTGCCGCCCGAACGCACGCACCTGCTGGTGGGCTCGAAAGCCGACTGGGTCCCCCTTCAGGCGGAGGAGCAGGACAAGGTATTCGACGGCTACCCGGACGAATCCATCGCGGAATGGCACAAGCGCCTGGGATTAGAGAGGTAGGAGAGCCTTCAGGCGATTGCCGCCACCCCCAGGGACACGACCATGATGCCGCCGATCACCATCTTGGCGACGGTGCCCCAGAATCGGCCCACGGCTGCCCCCCTGCCGGCCTCGACGCTGTGGAATACGGGTCGGCCCGCCCAGAGGTCGCCCAGGATGGAGCCGGCGAACGCGCCGATGCAGGCGCCGATGAGCGTGCCCAGCAGCGGCAGCACGGGCGTGCCCGCGATGGCGCCGACCACGCCGCCGACGATGGCCAGGGCGGCGCCGCGCCGCGACCCGCCCGCGCCGCGCGCACCGGCGGCACCCAGGAAGAACTCGAGAATCTCGCCGAGGGTGGCCAGACCGGCACAGGCCAGCAGCACCGTCCAGCCGAACATCGGGGTGTCAGCCAGCCACCAGTCGGTCAGACCGGCGCCGAGCAGCATGAGCCAGGTTCCCGGCAGGCCGAACAGGATGGAGGCCCACCAGATCAGGTTCAGGAGGATCAGTGCGGTGGCATAGACGGCGGTCAGCATCGCTAATGCGGCGGTTGCCCTCGACGCCGCCACTATAACGCAGCCGCCGGTGTCCATCCGGCAAGACCGCTATTGAGTCGGCGGGACGCCATCCCAAGGTTGTTGAATGACGGCAGGGAAATCCGGCTGCGCTGCCGGAAAGGAGCGAGAAATGAGCGACAAGGATATCTACGACCTGTTCACCGAGGCGCTCGACGTCACCAACCGGGCACTCGACGCGAACCGTGACTCGGCGTTCTACGGCACGCTGATCTCCGGCATGGACAAATACCTGGACGGCCACAGGGCCGCGGTTGCGGTGTACGACGATGACCCGCAGGAGCCGTTCGATTACTTCACCGTGCGTTACCTGAACGGCAAGTTCGAGATCCTCTCCCGCGGCAAGTCCGAGCACGACACCGAATGGCGGGTCTCCCGGGAGTATCTCGACTCCGTGGCCCGGAATCCCGATGAATACATCGAGCAGCCCGCGAAGCTCGACATCGAGTGGCTGCGGCACATGCTGCCGGACAGCGTCAACACGTTGCTGAAGAAAGCCAGCTGACCCGTCAGCAGAGCCCCGGCAGGAAGCCGGGGCAGCTCCGCCGGAGACGGTCATTCGATGGCCAGGGATTCCTCCTGCACGGCTTCCTCGGCCTCTCGCAGGATCTCCGTGTTCTGCTGTTCCGCCTCGACGATCTCGGGGGCCGTCCCGGTACCGTTGAACAGCGTCTCGCCACCGAAGACGCCGCCCGGCAGCACGAAGAAGACGCCGAGCAGGTAGCCCACCGCCCAGCCCCGGTTGATCTCCACCCGGCGCCCGAGCCACTCGGCGGAACGGATGGGCAGCTCGCGCAGCAGCGGAATCACCAGGAACGCGAATACGCCGGCCAGGTTGTACAGCAGGTGCACCAGCGCGATCTGCAGGGCCACCATCTCGTAGGGTCCCGAAACGGCCGTGGCCGCCAGCAGCGCCGTGATGCAGGTGCCGATGTTGGCGCCGAGGGTGAAGGGGTAGATCTGGCGCGTGGTCAGGATGCCGGCACCGGCCAGGGGGACCACCAGGCTGGTTGTCGTGGAGGAAGACTGCACCAGCACCGTGACCACGGTCCCGGAAGCGACCCCGGCGGCAGGGCCGCGGCCGATGGCCCGGTCGACGACGCCCTTGGCACTGCCCATCATGACCGCGCGCAGCAGCTTGCCGAGATAGATCACCGAGCCGATGACCATCGCCATGCCCAGCGCGATGGTCAGCGTCGCGCCGACGGTCGTCGGCAGCGCCTTGAACACGCCGGTGATGGCCGCCGCCACGGGTTTTGTGATGGCTCCCAGGAAGTTCAGCTCGCCGATGGAGGCGCCGCCGCCGCCGCTGAACCAGCCGGCGGCCACGCCGGCCGCGCGTTCCAGGGGATGGAACAGCATCTCGACGGGCAGGAAGATGAGGATGCTGTAGAGGTTGAAGAAGTCATGCACGGTGGCGGCCTGGAAGGCCCGGTTGAAGGCCGCCTTCTCCCGCAGGCTGCCCAGGCTCACGATGGTGTTCGTGATGGTGGTACCCATGTTCGCGCCCATGATCATGGGCACGGCGATGGACACCGGCACGCCGCCGGCGACCAGCCCGACGATGACCGAGGTGACCGTGCTCGAAGACTGCACCAGGGCGGTGGCCAGGGTGCCCAGGATGACGCCCACGACGGGATTGCTTGCGAAGGCGAAGATTCGCTCGGCGCCCTCGGCGCCGCCGGACAGCCACTTGAAGCCGTCGCCGATGACGCCGACACCTACCAGGAGCATGTAGGCGAACAGGGCGACTCCGATCCAGGTCAGGGAACGACCGGAGGACCGGGGCTCGCCGGCAGTTGGCGGCTCTGCGGTCATGGGCTGTCGGGGGATGGCAGAAACGGCCGGTAATCTTCTCGCGAGCGCCGGCCCTGCGGAAGACGCGTAACAAAAAATTAATATTGGCGTCGGCCGCCCGTCCTCCCACGCGGCGGACCGCTACTGTGGGACGACGCCCCTAGACGAAGACGGCCGTCAGTGCCGCGAGGTGCCCCTCGCGGATCAGACGTGCCGCCTTCTCGATATCCGGTGCGAAATAGCGGTCGTGATCGTAGAAGGGCACTGCCGAGCGCACCAGCGCCCTGGCCTCCTCCACCTTCACGCTGGACTTCAGCGGTGCGCGGAAGTCCAGGCCCTGGGCGGCGGCCAGCCACTCGATGGCGAGGATGTTCTCGGTGTTCTCGTAGACGTCCGCCAGCCGCCGGGCGGCGAAGGTGGCCATGGAGACGTGGTCCTCCTGGTTGGCGGAGGTGGGCAGCGAGTCCACCGAGGCCGGGTGGGCCAGGGTCTTGTTTTCGCTGGCGAGTGCCGCTGCGGTCACCTGGGCCACCATGAAGCCCGAGTTCACGCCCTCGTTGTCCACGATGAAGGGCGGCAGCCCGCTCAGGCTGGAGTCGATCAGCAGCGCCACGCGGCGCTCGGACAGGGCGCCGATCTCTGCCAGCGCGATGGCCAGCATGTCCGCGGCCATGGCCACCGGCTCGGCGTGGAAGTTACCTCCGGACAGAATCTCGTCGGCGTCGGCGAACACCAGCGGGTTGTCGGAAACGCCGTTCGCCTCGGCGAGCAGGATGCGCCCGGCGTACTCGATCTGCTGCAGGCAGGCCCCCATCACCTGGGGCTGGCAGCGCAGCGAGTAGGGGTCCTGCACCTTCTCGCAGCCCTCGTGGGAGCGGCCGATCTCCGAGGAGTCGCCGAGAATCTCCCGGTAGCGCCGCGCAATCTCGCTCTGGGCCGCCTGGCCGCGGATCGCGTGGATGCGCTCGTCGAAGGGCACCCGCGAGCCCCGGGCCGCATCCACCGACATGGAACCGATGAGCAGTGCGGCGGCCAGCGCATTCTCCGCGTGGAACAGCCCCTCGAGCCCGTAGGCGGTGGAGGCCTGGGTGCCGTTCAGGAGCGCCAGGCCCTCCTTCGGCGCCAGCCCTCTCGCCTCGATGCCGGCATGGCGCAGGGCGTCCCCGGCGCTCACCCGTTCGCCGTCGACGAAGGCCTCGCCCTCGCCCAGCAGGATGGTACTCATGTGCGCCAGGGGGGCGAGATCGCCGGAGGCGCCCACCGAACCCTTCTTCGGGATGGCGGGGCAAACGCCCGCATTGACCAGTGCGGCCAACCGGTCCACCAGTTCCGGACGCACCCCGGAGTAACCGCGCGCCAGCGACCGGATCTTCAGCACCATCAGCAGCCGCACGGTGTGGGGCGGCATGAACCCGCCCACGCCGGCGGCGTGGGACAGCACGATGCTCTTCTGCAGCGTCTCCAGCGCATCGGGCGGAATCTTCGTGTTGGCGAGCCGGCCGAAGCCGGTGTTCACACCGTAGACGGTGCGCCCCTCGCCCAGCACCCGGGCCACGGTCTCGGCCGAGCGTGCCATGGCCTCGCGGCAGGCGTCGTCGATGACGAGTTCCACCGGACCGGCGCTCGCCCGGCGGAGCTCTTCCAGGGTCAGGTCCCTGGCAGTGATCTCGATGGTATTCATGCTGTCTCGCCTCCCGTGTCCACCATCGGCAGATCCAGGCCGTTTCGCCGGGCGCAGTCGACGGCCACCTCGTAGCCCGCGTCGGCATGGCGCATGACGCCGGTGGCAGGGTCGTTCCACAGCACGCGGCCGATGCGCTGCGCGGCGGCCTCGGTGCCGTCGCAGACGATGACCAGCCCGGCGTGCTGGCTGTAGCCCATGCCGACGCCGCCGCCGTGGTGGATGCTGACCCAGGTGGCGCCGCTGGCGGTATTGAGCAGCGCGTTCAGGAACGGCCAGTCGGAGACTGCGTCGCTGCCGTCCAGCATGCCCTCGGTCTCCCGGTTGGGTGAGGCCACCGATCCGGAATCCAGATGGTCCCGCCCGATGACCACGGGCGCCTTCAGCTCGCCGCTCGCCACCATCTCGTTGAAGGCGAGGCCGAGTCGTGCGCGCTCGGCGAGGCCCGCCCAGCAGATGCGGGCCGGCAGCCCCTGGAAGCGGATGCGCTCGCGTGCCATGTCCAGCCAGTTGTGCAGGTGGGCGTCGTCCGGGATCAGTTCCTTCACCTTCGCATCGGTCGCGTAGATGTCCCCGGGGTCGCCCGACAGAGCCGCCCAGCGGAACGGGCCGATGCCCTCGCAGAACAGGGGCCGGATGTAGGCGGGCACGAAGCCGGGGAAGTCGAATGCATTCTGCACTCCCTCGTCCTTCGCCATCTGGCGCAGGTTGTTGCCGTAGTCGAAGACGACCGCGCCCTGCGCCTGCAGCGCCAGCATGCCGCGGACGTGGACGGCCATGGACTCCATGGCGGCGCGCACGACAGCATCCGGCTCATTCTGCCGGGCGTCTTTCGTCTGCGCCAGCGACCAGCCCCGGGGCACATAGCCGTTCAGCGGGTCGTGGGCGCTGGTCTGGTCGGTGAGGGCGTCCGGCACCACGCCGCGTGCGGCCAGCTCGGGGACGACGTCGGCGGCGTTGGCCAGCAGGCCGACGGACACCGCCCGTCTCTCTGCTTTCGCCGTGTCGATCAGGCGCAGCGCCTCGTCCAGGGAGCCGGCCTTGCGGTCCAGGTAGCCGGTGCGCAGGCGGAAGTCGATGCGGCTCTCGTCCACCTCCACCGCCAGCATGGACAAGCCCGCCATGGTGGCCGCCAGCGGCTGGCCCCCCCCCATGCCGCCGAGGCCGGCGGTGAGAATCCAGCGGCCGGTCGCGTCGCCGTCGAAGTGCTGCCGGACGACGGCGCCGAAGGTCTCGTAGGTGCCCTGGACGATGCCCTGGGAGCCGATGTAGATCCAGGAGCCCGCGGTCATCTGCCCGTACATCATGAGGCCCTTGCGGTCGAGCTCGTTGAAGTGCTCCCAGGTGGCCCAGCGGGGTACCAGGTTGGCGTTGGCGATCAGCACCCGGGGCGCATCGGCGTGGGTGCGGAAGACGCCCACGGGCTTGCCGCTCTGCACCAGCAGCGTCTGGTCGTCTTCCAGGCGACGGAGCACTGCCACGATGCGGTCGTAGGACTCCCAGTCCCGGGCCGCACGGCCGATGCCGCCGTACACCACCAGGCCCTCGGGATGCTCGGCCACGTCCGGGTCCAGGTTGTTCATGAGCATGCGCAGCGGCGCCTCGGTGAGCCAGCTCTTCGCGGACAGCGCGGTACCGGTCGGGGCGCCGAAGAGGCGTTCGGGATCGTATCGGTTCATGTCTTTCCCCTGGCGCTTTCCGCCGGGGTGGTTTCGGTCGCCGCGGCTGGCGGGCGGAAATCGAGATGACTGCCCAGCCGGTAACGGTTGCCGGGGTAGGTGAGCCTGGCGAAGGTCACTACCGCCCGCCGGCTGAAGGTGCGGCGCGTGACCCGCAGGCAGGGTGCCCGGGGGTGTATTTCCAGCGCGCGGGCCAGGGCGGGCATTGCGGTGGTGGCCTCGATCACGTGGTCGGCCTCGGCCAGCGGTGCCACGGCGGTCAGGTATTCGTTCGGCGTGGTGTCCGCGAAGTCCTGGACGAGATACTCGGGGGCGCAGGCCGGGTTCACGTAGCGGTCCTCGTGCTGGATGGGCACGCCGTTCTCCCGGTGCACCAGCACCGAATGATAGAGTTCGTCGTCCGGCGCCAGATCGAAATACCGGCCCAGCTCCTCGCCGGCGGTGACCGACTCCAGGCTCAGAACCCGGGCGCTGTGGCGGTGGCCGCGCTCGGCGATCTCGTCGGCGATGTTGCGAACCTGCAGCATCGAGCTCATGGGCCGGGAGTCGGCAACGAAGCTGCCGAGGCCGCGGGTGCGCAGCAGGAAGCCCGCGTCCGCCAGTTCCTGCAATGCCCGGCGTGCCGTCATGCGGCTCACGCCGAAACGGCCCACCAGCTCGTTCTCCGACGGCACCCGCTCCCCGGCCTGCAGCCGGCCGCTCTCGATGTCCTCGAGCAGTTCGTCGCGAATGAGCCGGTAGCGGGGTGTGGCCATGGCGGGTGGGGCGGTGGAGGAATCCAGCTTGCTGCAGGTTGTATATACAACTAGAATTTTCGCAAGCATAACGGCAGGGAGGCAGCCGTGGCAATCTTCTGCGACACCCTCATTCACAACGTGAATCTGCCGCTCCCGGCATCGGAGCGCGGTACCGCGGGGCTCGCGGGCCCGCGCCGAGCGGCTCGCGTGGCCCTGGCCGACGGCCGCATCGGCTACGTGGGCGCCGAGGCCGACGGGCAGGAGGTGGCCGCGGATACCCACGTGGATGGCCGGGGCGGGTGGCTCACGCCCGGCCTGGTCGACTGCCACACCCACCTGGTCTGGGGCGGCAACCGGGCGGACGAGTTCGAGAGTCGGCTGCAGGGAGAATCCTACGAGGCCATCGCCCGCGCAGGGGGCGGCATCCGCGCCACGGTGCGTGCCACCCGGGCGGCCGGCGAGGACGCACTGTTCGAGGCGGCTTCCCGCCGCCTGGCCCGCCTGCTGGAAGAGGGGGTGACGACGGTGGAGATCAAGTCCGGCTACGGCCTCGATACCACCACGGAGCTGAAGCTGCTGCGGGTGGCCCGCCGGCTCGGCGAGTCCCATCCCGTGACGGTGCGCACCACCTTCCTTGGCGCCCACGCCGTGCCGGAGGAGTACGAAGGGCGCCCCGACGACTACATCGAACACGTGTGCCGCGAGATGATCCCCGCCGCGGCCGGGGAAGGTCTGGCCGATGCGGTGGATGTCTTCTGCGAGGGCATCGGTTTCAGCCCGGCCCAGTGCGAGCGCGTGTTCGAGGCGGCCGCCGAATACGGGCTGGCCGTGAAGGCCCATGCCGAGCAGCTCTCGGACCTGAAAGGCGCGGCGCTGGCCAGCCGCTACGGCGCCCTGTCCGTCGACCACCTGGAGTATCTCGACCCCGCGGATGCGCCGGCGCTGTTCCAGGCGGGCACGGTGGCGGTGCTCCTGCCCGGCGCCTTCCATTTCCTGGGCGAGACCCGCCTGCCGCCCATCGAGGCCCTGCGCGAGGCGGGGGTGCCCATGGCGGTGGCCACCGACCTCAACCCGGGTACTTCACCCCTGGGTTCGTTGCTGACGGCCATGAACCTCGCCTGCACGCAATTCGGGCTGACTCCGGCCGAGGCCCTGCTCGGCACCACCCGCTGGGGCGCGGCGGCGCTGGGCCTGGAGTGCAAGGGCCGCATCGAGGAGGGCGCAGATGCCGACCTGTGCCTGTGGGACGTGGACTCGCCGGCGGAACTGGCGTGGGGTATCAATCTCGTGCGCCCGGCAGCGGTCTGGCAAGGGGGTAGGCGTGTGGACACCCGCTGATTTCTCGCTCTGGAACGGCCGCACCGACCCCGGCGACAGGGCGCTGCGCTGGCATCAGGTGATTGCCGAGCCGGACGATGGCGCCCCCGGCTGCTGCCTGCTCGGCTTTGCCTCGGACCAGGGTGTGCGACTGAACCGGGGCCGGCGCGGCGCCGCGGAGGGACCGGATGCGCTGCGCCGGGCGCTGGGCAACCTGCCTGCGCCGCCGGACACCCGCCTCTACGACGCCGGCACCGTGGCGGTGGCCGACGACCTGGCGGCGGGCCAGCAGGTCTACGCCGAGCGGCTCGCCGCCCTGCTGGACGCCGGCCATACGGTCATCGGCCTCGGCGGCGGCCATGAGATCGCCTGGGGCAGCTACCGCGGTCTGGCAGGGCACCTGGATGCGGGCGGCGAGCCGGCCCGCATCGGCATCGTCAACTTCGACGCCCATTTCGACCTGCGCGAGCCGCTGGACGGCGGCACCTCGGGCACGCCGTTCCGCCAGATCGCCGACTATTGCGGCGGCCGCGGCGCCGGCTTTCACTACGTGTGCCTCGGCGTTAGCGAGGCGGCAAACACCCGGGCGCTGTTCGACTTCGCCGAGGCCGCCGGCGTGCGTTATCTCACCGACATCGACTGCAGCGAGGAGCGGGCCGCGCCGTTGCTGGAGGCGCTGGTCGCGGAGGTAGATGCGGTCTACGTCACGATGTGCCTGGACGCGCTGCCCGCCGCCGTTGCGCCGGGCGTGAGCGCGCCCGCCGCATTCGGGCTGAGCCTGGAATTCGTGATCCGCTGCCTGCGCCGCCTGCGCGCCATGAGCCCCGAGCGCCCCTGGCCGGTGGCCGACATCGCCGAGCTGAACCCGCTCTACGACGCGGACGGGCGCACCGCCCGCACGGCCGCCCGCCTCGTCTGGGAACTCGCCGGCTAGCGCCCGCGGCCAGCTGCCGTGATCCGTGGGCCCGGCGCCGGCATTACTTCTGGCGCCACTGGCCGCCGGCGTCCCGGTAATACCAGCCCGGTTCGGCCTTGGCGATCCAGCGCTCGGCGAAGACGTCGCGGATCTCGTCCTCCCACTCGGGATGGCCGTTGATGCGCGCGATCTCTCGGTACAGCGCCTCCCAGTCGGCGTTCTGTTCGGCTACCAGCTGCCGTACGCGGTTACGCTCGTTCAGCGGGATCAGGGAACGGTCCCGGATCTCGATGGTGCCCCGGGCGGTCAGCCCGACAGCACCGGAGTCGTAGTAGGGCTTCAGTTCCGGGAAGCGCTGCTTCAATGACTGCTCCAGCGCGCGCTTGGCCGGCGAGGAAGCGTCGAAGTCCGGCTGTCCCTGGGCGTGGGCGGCGGGAACTAGGAAGTCGGCCAGCGCGCCGGCGAAGCGGGCGGGCATCGTCTCGAGCGGCAGCCGGCTGGTGGTGTCCTCTCCATCGGCGGCAGCGCCACCTCGCACCTCGTCGATGATGCGGTCGGCTGCCCGTTCGGCCTCAGCCGCCGGGAAATACACGTTGATGGTCACGCATGCGGCGAGCAGCAATGCGGACAGCGAGAGCCAGACCACCGGGCGGGCTGCCGGGCGGGCCATGGCGCGGGTCTTGGGTCTGATCATCTGCGTTCCTCGCTCTGCGGTGCGGTAGATACTTCCCTGGACCGGAGCGCCTCGGCGATCTGCGCTACGAGTCTCGGCCAGTTTACCTCCCGGGAATGGCCGATGACATCGATGCGTGGCAGGCCGCGGCCCTTCACCAGATAGTAGCCCTGCTTTGCCGGCTGCACGCCGCTCATGCTGCAGACGTCGCCCTCCAGCACGCAGCGGATGCCGAGGCTGTCGTAGCGGAATTCCTCGAACAGGCCGAGAAAGCCCGCGGACAGCGCCGCGGTGCCGGAGCCGGCGATCTCCGAGATGTTGCTCAGCGCCCGCCGGCTGATGCGGTGGGTGCTGTCGTCGTCCGCCGGTGTGTAGAAGCTCGCGTCGAAGGCCACGGGCCGGCCCTGCACCATCTCCAGGCCGCGGACGGTGCCGTCGAGCCGGCCGGTGATGCGGCCGAAGGTGAACACGTCGGTCACCAGCGCCAGGTCCAGGCCGTCCAACGTGACGTCGGCGGAGGTACGCCGGCTCGCCCCGAAGGGTTGCTCGATACGCAGCTCCGAGATCCGTGCCGTCCCGTCGAAGACCCGGGCGACCAGGCTGCCGCCCAGCGTGAGTTCGCCCTCGCTCACGCTGAGCAGCGGCAGCTCGCCCGAGAGTTTTCCCGGCAGGGCGGGCCAGCCCAGCGCGGTGGTGATGCCGGCGAGGCTCACGGGTTCGAGCCGGGCGTCGAAGACCAGAGCCGGCCGTTCGCCGGCCAGCCCCTGAGCCTCGAGGGTATCCACGACGAGGGCGCCGTCGAGCACCGGCACACGCAGAGTGTGGTCCAGGGTCACCCGCTCGGCGGTGGAGGAGAAACCCGCGGCGCCTGCCCCGAAGCCGAGCCGATAGACGAAGCCGCCGTCCCAGGCCAGGCGGGACGAGCGTGGGTCGGGGCCTGCGTTCCAGCCCACGTTGCCGCGGGCACCGTAGATCGCCAGGCGCTCCTCGGCGTCATCGGCGTACAGGTCTTCGATGCGGAGTTCCACCGAGGAGAGCCGTCCCTCGCCGAGAGTCACGCGGCCGTGGGCGCGGCCCCGTGTCTGCAGCTCGGCGAGCGGCGTGCCGGTGAGGAAGCCCTGCAGATAGGTGATGTAGACGCCGGGGAATACGGCCTCGGTGATGTCGACGTCGGCCCTCGCTACGGCCAGCCCGTCGTCGGTGGAGCTCAGCAGGGCGTTGCCGCCGGCGGCGAGCACGCCCCGGTGATCGAGCCGGAGGTTTTCGATGCGTACCGTACCGTCAGCGACATCCACTGCGCCGACGGATTCGATGCGCAGCGGCGCTGCGGAGATGTCGAAGTAGGCGGGTTCCAGGTAGGCCTCGCCGGCCCCGGCGGTCAATGTGATCATGTAGTCGAAACCCTCGCCGGATGCCGGCAGGTCGGCCCGGGCCTCCAGTGTGAGTTCCAGCCCCTCGGCGGCCAGGCTGCCGGAGGCGTTGGAAAGGGCGAGGTTCTGCACGTCGACCCTGGCGGCGACCCGGGACGGGCGCTCGCCCCGCCCCTGGGCGCGCAGCCGTACATCGGCGGTCCCGCCGGCGATCCCGATCTCCGGGAGCGTAGCGGCAAGCTCGCCCAGTGCGCCGTGCGCGGTGCCGGCGTCGAGCCCGGCGCCCTCGGCCGTGAGCGTCCAGCCTGTCGCGGCGAGACCGGCGGAGACCCGCAGCCTCATATCCTGCCAGGGCAGGTCCGGTGACGTGAGCGTGAGGCGCCCGTCGGCGCGGCGGTACTCCGCCGACACCGTGAATGGCACGGGGTCCAGGGGCGATTGCCGGGCCAGCACGCGGCCGCGCTTGCAGCGATAGGCGGCGGCAGTGACGGTCACCGCGTCGCAGCGCAGGGTGACGTCGCGCAGCTCGCCCGCCGGCTCGGGCAGGGTCAGCCGCTCGATCCGGAGCGAGGCGGCGATGTTGCCGGAGGCGGCATCGGGGACGAGGCGCAGCTCCATGCCGTCGGCGGACCAGCCGGCGCCGGTAACCCCTTCGATGTCCAGCCGGAGCAGATCGACGGCGAGCAGTGCCTGGGCCGGGCACAGCAGACAGAGCAGACAGAGCAGCGCCGCCACCGCTGCAGGCGGCCAGTGCGAAGCGGCAGATGCGTGGACGTCCATCCTGGCCGCATTGTGCCCCGGCCGGATGGGTCTTTGACAGCGCGCTGCCGTCGTCAGGGCCGGGCGCGGGAGCGGGCGAGGCTCTCGATCGCCGGTGACGGCGCCGAGCCCGCCGGCAGGGCCGGATCCCCCTCCGGTGCCCCGAACACGTGCTCCACCGGCACCACGCCGGCCCAGAGCGGCAGCGCGTAGTCTTCGTCCTCGTCCTCCGGCGGTCCCGTCGTCACTTTCGCCGAGGCGGATTCGATGGCCAGTGCGACGACGCCGGTCATCTTCAGCTCCCGGTCGTGGGGCGGGCGGAGTTCGTCCCAGCGTCCCGGCAGGAGGTGCTCCGAGACCCGCCGCAGGGCCGCGAGCTTCTCCGCCTCGCCCTCCACCAGCCGGGGATGGCCGTATACGGTGACCGAGCGGTAGTTCACGGAAGAGTTGAAGGCCGAGCGGGCGGCCACGAGGCCGTCGATCAGGGTGACGTTCAGCGCCGCCTCCGTACCGGCCTCGAGCAGGCGCACGATGCGGGCCTTGCGCGCGCCGTGCAGGTAGAGGGTCTCGCCGTCGCGGGCGTAGATCATCGGTACGATCACCGGTCGGCCGTGCTCGCAGAACGCCACCTGGGCGGTCAGCCCGGCATCCAGGATGGCATGCACCGTGGCCCGGTCGTAGCGGGCGGCCGCGCGGACCTGGCGTACCCGGTTGCGGTCGCCGACTGCGTACTCTGCGCCGTTTTCCGTCTTCATTACTGCTCCCTCTGACCCTGGCGGCAGTATAGCCGCACGGCCGCCGGCCCCTCGCACGGTACGCCGCTCTGCCTCCATAATGGGGGCATGGCAGCGAAGCGGAATCGGGGCCGGGAGCCCCGCGGCGACGGCATCACCCGCCGCGACTTCGTCCAGGGCATGGCCCTGGCCGGTGCGGCAGCGGGCCTGCCCGCCACCGCGCGCGCACAACTGTTCGGCTTCGGCGAGGAGGAATATTACCCGCCGGCGCTCACCGGGTTGCGCGGTGCTCATCCGGGTTCCTTCGAGGTGGCCCACGCGCTCGCCCGCCGGGGCGAGCGCTACCCGGGGCCGAAGCCCGCCGACGGGGGCCGGGTCTACGACCTGGTGGTGGTCGGCGGCGGCCTGAGCGGGCTGGCGGCTGCGTGGTACTACCGCCAGCAGGCCGGCGAGTTCGCCCGCATCCTGATCCTGGACAATCACGATGACTTCGGCGGCCACGCCAAGCGCAACGAGTTCCTGGTGGCCGGCAAGAACCTCATCGGCTACGGCGGCAGCCAGTCCATGGACACGCCCGCGGCCTGGAGCGCGCCCGCCCGGGGGCTGCTGGATGCGCTAGGCGTGAACCTCGATCGTTTCTACTCCGCCTACGACCAGGGCCACCGGGAGCGCTTCGGTCTGGCACCCGGCATCTTTTTCGCCGAGGCGCCGGAGGGAGAGCGGCTCGTGCGCATCGACGGCGGCCGCGGTGCCAACCGCCTGCCCATCGGCGCCGACCCCGAGGCCTGGGTGCGTTCGCTGCCCCTGGCCGATGCCGACAAGGTGACGCTGTTCCGCATCCTGATCGCGCAGCCGGCGCAACTCCCGGCAGCGGGCCGGGAGACGCTGGAGAAGATCCTGCGCCGGTTGAGCTACAACGATTACCTGCGCCGCCATTTCGACGCAGGCCCGGCGGTCATCGGGCTGTTCCAGAACTCGAGCAACGCGTTCTGGGGCCTCGGCACCGACGCGCTCTCCGCCCTGGAGGCCTTGCGTATGGGTTATCCGGGCTTCACCGGGCTGGGTCTCGGCCCCTGCCGGGTCAGCGGCGCCTACGAGAGCTGCGAGTACGACGAGCCCTACATCTTCCACTTCCCCGACGGCAACGCGTCGCTGGCCCGGCTGATGGTCCGTGAACTGATCCCGGCTGCCGCACCGGGCGACGACATGGAGGACGTGGTTACGGCGCGCTTCGACTACGAGGCGCTGGATCTGCCCGACGCCGACGTGCGCCTGCGCCTGAATGCGACGGCCGTACGGGCGGTGAACCGGACGCTGGAGCCGGGCCGCGAAGGCGTGGAGGTGGACTACGTGACGGAGGAGGGCACGTTCCGGGCCCGCGCCCGCCACGCCATCCTGGCCTGCAACAACCTGATGGTGCCCCATCTGTGCCCGGAGCTGCCCGGGAATCAGGCCGAAGCGATCGCGCGCATCCCGCGGGCGCCCATCGTGTACGTGAACGCGGCCATCGAGAACTGGCAGGCGTTCGCGGAGCTCGGCATCAAGAGCGCGTATTTCCCGGACGAGTTCTACCACGGCGTTGCGCTCGACTTCCCGGTCAGCCTCGGCCGCTACCGCTATCCCTCCACGCCGGACGAGCCGATGGTGCTGCACCTGGTGCACGTGCCGACCACGCCGGGCGAAGGGCTCAGCCCCCGGGAGCAGTTCGCCCGCGGCCGCTACGAGATCCTGCGCCTGGGCTTCGAGGACTACGAGCGGCCACTACGCCGTCAGCTGGACGCGCTGCTGGGCCCGGCCGGCTTCTCGTCGCAGCGGGACCTCCGCGCGATTACGGTGAACCGCTGGCCCCACGGTTATGCCTACGAGAAGAACGACCTGCACGACCCGGACTGGCCCCCGGGCGAGGCGCCGTGGGAGATCGGCCGCCGGCCCGTCGGGCGCATCGCCATCGCGGCGTCCGATTCCGAGGGCCGGGCCTACGCCGATGCGGCCATCGATGCCGCCTGGCGGGCGGTGGGCGAGACCTTCGGCCACCCGGCCGGCGTGCCGGACACGCAGACGGAGGTCTAGACGAGCGGGAGCGTTCCGGGAGCAACCGGACTGCCCGGCCTAGGGCACCAGCACGGCGGCGCCGGCCAGCCGGCCGTGGCGCAGGTCGTCCAGTGCGGCGTTGGCCTCCGCCAGCGGATAGGTCGTGACCTCGGTGCGCACGCCCGCCCGGGGCGCGAGAGCGAGGAACTCGACGGCGTCCTGCCGGGTGAGGTTGGCCACCGACCGGATCCGGCGCTCCTCCCACAGGATGCGGTAGGGGAAGCTCGGGATGTCGCTCATATGGATGCCGCCGCAGACCACGATGCCGCCCTTGCGCACGGCCCTGAGCCCGGCCGGCACGAGGTCGCCGACGGGGGCGAACAAAATGGCCGCGTCCAGTTCCACCGGCGGCGGCTGGTCGGAGCCGCCGGCCCATTCCGCGCCCATGCGGCGCGCGAACTCCTGCGCCTGCGTGTCGCCGGGACGGGTGAAGGCATAGACGCGCTGGCCGCGGTGCAGGGCCACCTGGATCAGGATGTGGGCCGCCGCCCCGAACCCGTACAAGCCCAGGTTGCGGCCCTCGCCGGCCATCCGCCAGGAGCGGTAGCCGATGAGCCCTGCGCACATGAGTGGCGCGGCCTCGGCGTCGTCGTAGTCCGCGTCGATGGGGAAGGTGTAACGGGCGTCGGCGACGATGTGGGTGGCGAAGCCGCCGTCCCGGTCGAAGCCGGTGAAGGCGGGCTCGTCGCAGAGGTTCTCCATGTCGTGCTCGCAGTACCAGCAGTGCCCGCAGGTGGCGCCCAGCCAGGGCACGCCCACGCGTTGGCCCGGTCGGAATCCGTCCACCGACCGGCCGCATTCCACGACCCGGCCGATGACCTCGTGGCCGGGCACCACCGGCAGCTTGCCGCCGGGCAGCTCGCCGTCCACCACGTGCAGGTCGGTGCGACAGACGCCGCAGGCGCTCACCTCGATAAGCAGCTCGGCGTCGCCGGGCTCTGGTTCATCGCCGTCCACTGCCTCCAGCGCCCGCCCGACTTCCTTCAGGACCATGGATTTCATGCCCCGAGCATAGGCTATCCGGCGCCGCCCGCCGATCGTGGAAAGCGCCGACGGCCGCTCAGCGCGGGCGGCGGTACTTCGGCAGGCTGAGGCCGGTGACGATGGCGACCGCGCGCAGGCCGAAGCCGGTGGCGAGCGCGGCGAGCGTGGCGGCTGGCCCGGCCAGGCCGGCGGCGTCCAGCCCGACGTACACCCCCGCACCCGCCAGCGCGGCGGTGGCGTAGATCTCCGAGCGCAGGATCAGCGGGATATCGTTGCACATGATGTCGCGGATGAAGCCGCCGAAGGTGGCGGTCATCATGCCCATGCCCGCGGCGATGATCGGCGAGACGTCCTGGGCCAGTGCCGCCTGGGTGCCCGTGACGGCGAACACGGCCAGCCCCGCCGCGTCCATCCACATGAGCGCCCTGAGACGGGAGGCGAGCAGACGGGCGCCGGCGAAGGTGAGGACAGCGGCGCCGACGCAGACGCTGATGTAGACGGGCTCGGCGATCCAGAATACGGGCGTGCTGCCGAGCAGCAGGTCCCGCAGAGTGCCGCCACCGATGCCGGTGACCGAACCCACCAGCACGAAGCCGAGCAGGTCCATCTCCCGGCGGGCCGCCTCCAGCGCGCCGGAGACGGCGAACACCGCCACTCCGGCCAGGTCCAGCCAGCCCATAAACTGGGCAACGAACTCGGCAGGTGCCGGCAGGCTCATGCGCTCGCCCGCCGGCCGGGGCGCGGCAGGGTACGGTTCAGCAGCGGATGACCGGCCAGCAGCAGGCTGTCGATCCACCACGCCTCGCGCAGACGGGCCCGGCGGCAGTCGGCCACGAAGGTGCAGCCGCAGGCCCGCTCGCAGGCCACGGCCTCGATGAGGCGCATGCCCGGCGCCTTGTCCTCGGCGGCGAGCAGGGCGAGCCACTCCTCCAGCAGAAGGGGATCCCGGGAGGGGTGCACGTGGCGGAAACGCTGCGGCGGCTCCTCCCAGAGCGGCAGCGGCCGCTGCAGGTGCACGGTCCGGCGACGTTCCGCCAGGCTGCGCAGCCACACCCGCCCGGCGCGGATGTGGCCCAGCAGCCGGGCCCGTGGCTGGCGGGTCTGGCCCACGTAGCAGACGAGTCCGCTGTCCGGCTCGGCCAGCACGTAGAGCAGGGCGCCCCGGCGCGGCGGCGGGCTGCTCACCTCCGGCAGCCGGCTGACCGGGCCGGCGGCCGTCACGCCTGTCTCTCCGGCGACGCTTCCAGCAGTTCTTCCAGCAGCCCTTTCGTACGGCTGACCGTATCGGCCACGTTGAAGTGGCGGTCGAGGCGTTCCCGGGCGCGCCGCCCCATGAGGGCGCGCTCGGTCGGGTTGTCGTACAGGAAGCGGATGGCGTCGGCGATGGCGCCGGCGTCGCCCGGCGCCACGACGATGCCGGACTGGCCGTCCAGCACCAGTTCGGCACTGCCGCCGGTGTCGGTGACGATGGGCGGGACGCCGAAGGCCATCGACTCGATGACCGTCTTCGGCAGGCCCTCGCGCTTCAGCGAGGGCAGCACGGAGGCCGAGCAGGCCGCCACCAGCGCGGTGGCATCCCGGCGGAAACCGGCCACGTGGATACGCTCGCGCAGGGGGCTTGCACCGATCAGTCTGGCGAGCTCCGGCTCCTCCAGCCCCCCGCCGACCAGGAGCAGGTGGATGTCGGCCTCCCGGGGCAGCCGGTAGGTGGCCTCCACGAGTACGCCGACGCCCTTGCGGGGGCGGTTGTTGGCGACGCAGATGACGGTGAAGGCGCCGGCCGGGATGGCGAACTCGCCGAGATCGGCGGGCGGCTGCCGGTACCACTCGAGGCTGTGGCCCTTGTAAACGGTGCGCACCCGGGCGGGGCGCCGGTGCTGGGCGCGCAGACTGTCGCGCACGGCGTCGGCCACGCAGAGGACGAGATCCACCCGGGGGTTGAGGTGGGTGAGATAGGCGCTCGGGTCCCAGCGGTGGAGGTTGCCGGTCTGGCCCCGGTAGGTGGCCACTTTCACCGGCAGGCCGAGGGCGGCGAAATTGGTATTCGTGATCGCCTTGTTATTGAAGGCGTAGACCACGTCGATACGAAGCCGGCGCAGCTCGCGACGGATGCGCCGGATAGCCGCGAGCGAGAACTTGCGCTTGGGCACGAAATCCACCACCTCGATGCCGGCCTCCCGCATGGGCCCGGCATACACCGAGTCGCCCTGGGTCATCACCGTCACCGCGACGCCGGCCTTCTGCAGGCCGATGAACAGCTCGGCCTCCGGGCGGACGCTGTTCAGCGTATCCCGGTGGGAAGTGATGCAGAGCAGCCGCATGACTCAGCCGCGGCGGCGCCAGAACAGGTCCACGTGCCGGTCGCTGGCCAGCAGTTCCTCGCGCGTGACCGGCGCCAGCGCACCCTCGCGCAGCACTGCCGCCGTGTATCCCTGCGCCGTCATGAAATCGAGCAGCCCGGCAGGCTCGATGCCGGCGGCGCTCATATAGCGGGGCGAGTACTCGAGCATGACGAACGGGCAGCGGGCCAGCACGCCTTCAGCGCCGCGCAGCGCCGCCAGCTCGAAGCCCTCGATATCCATCTTCAGGAAGCGGGGGATGCGCTCGCCCAGCGCCTCCTGCGCCCAGAACTCGTCGAGGGTGATCGTGCGGATCTCGATGGTGCCGCCCTCGTGGATGGGCAGCATCGAGTGGCGGCCCCGGTTGGAGCCGCCGAAGCGGTGCAGCTCGAAGGCGCCCGTGCGGTCGGAGACGCCCAGTTGCACCGGGTGCACACGCTGGGCCGCGTTCAGCGCCCGGTTCTCGCCCAGCAGCACGAAGTTCTCCGGGTCCGGCTCGAAGGCGTAGATGTCCGCCCGGGCCTGCCCCGCGATGCGGTCGAGCACCAGGGAATACCAGCCGATGTTGGCGCCCACGTCCAGCAGCACGTCGCCGTCGCGGATCTCCAGGGTGCGACGCAAAAAATCGGTGGTCTCCGGCTCGTGGGCGCCGTACTTGTAGATGTGGCGGCCGATGACGTCGTCCGTGCGCACCCGCAGACGCAGATCGAAATACTCCGCCTTCGCCAGCAGGCGCGGGCGGCGCAGGATGAAGCGGTTGACGACGTAGGCGGCGGAGCGAAGGTCCATGGTTTCGACAGGCTGGTTTTGACGGGCGGGTTTTGACGGGACGAGTCTGAAGCGATGTTTCGATGCTACGGGCCGGGTGCAATGGGCCGGTTGCGACGGACCGGGAGCGGCGGCGGATGCGTGCGGCGCGTCAACGCGCTAGAGTTTAACCGCTTTCGCCGCGGGGAGTGGGCATGGGGTTTCGACGGATGGATGGGCACAGGAGTCAACGCATGGCCCGACCGGGGATCGGCCGGCCGCACCGGCGGCCGGATCGTTCCCGCGCCGCGGGCACGATCGCCGCGGCCCTGCTCGCACTCGCTGCGGCGGGCTGTGCGAGCCAGGAGCCTCCGCCGCCGGCCTTCACCGGTTTCATCCAGGCACAGACGGCGCCGGTGGAGCCGTGGAGCCCGTATCCCGGCGTCACGGCGCGACGCCTCAGCGCCGACGAGTTCACCGGCCGCAGCGCCATCCATCTCACCGTTCCGCTCGGGTGGCGCTGGTCCGGCATGATCAACGGCGCGTTCAGCCGGGAGTGGTATGTGCTGGAGGGCCGGCTGCAGGCGGGCGAGCAGCCGCTGCAGGGCGGCGATCTCCTCTACGTGCCGCCGGGGGCGCGGCCGCCGTCGCTGACCGCCGTTCGGCCCGCGAAGCTGCTGATCTTCACCGATCCCGCACATCCGGCCTCCGGCCTCGCGCAGACCTTCGTCGCCAGCGCGCGTGCGCTGACCTGGCGCCCGGGCACGGTGGCCAGAGACGCAGGCGTGCCGCTGGATCTGAGCGTGAAGGACCTGAAGCGCGATCCCGGCACGGGTGCGCGCACCTGGCTGGTGAAGATCGGCCCGGGCGTGGAGGTGCCCTGGGAGAGCCATTCCGTGGTCGAGGAGGGCTACCTGCTGGAGGGCGAATACCGGCTGTCCGAGTGTCTGCCCGAGGGGCGGAAGGACGGCGAATACCTCCCGGGAGGCTATTTCCGCCGCCCCGCGAACTGGGTCCACAGCGGGCCGGATTCCGGCACCGAAGGCGGGGCGGTCTGGCTGATGCGCTCGCCGGGGGCGCTGGACGCCACCTTCCACGATGCCTGCCGGCCGCCCGCGCCCTGAGCGCGTGGCCTCAGGCCCGCTCGGCCAGTAATACCGCGCGCAGCGGTGCGGGGTGGCCCTCCACCGTGCGGCCAGGGTCTGCGGGGTCCAGCGCCTTGTCCAGGGAGTCGAACGGCATCCACTCCGTGCTGCGCTGCTCGGCCGGGGTGGTGGCGGTGACGTCCACGCAGCGTACCGCCCGGAAGCCGCCCCGCTGCAGCCAGACGCCGAGCGCGGCCACCGACGGCAGGAACCAGACGTTGCGCATGCGGGCGTAGCGGCGCTGCGGCACCAGCACCGTGTCTGCGCCGCCCTCGACCACCAGCGTCTCCAGCACCAGCTCCCCGCCCGGCCGCAGCCAGCGCCGCAGCCGCGCCAGGTGGCCGAAGGGGGAGCGGCGGTGGTAGAGCACCCCCATGGAGAACACGGTGTCGAGCCCGTCCGGCGGCTCCGGCAGATCCTCGAGGGGAGCGGGCAGCAGCCAGAACGGCAGCGGCGGCATGAAGTGGCGGAGCGCCCGGTACTGCAGGCTGAACAGCCGCGTCGGATCCGCCCCCAGCACCCAGCGGGCGCCGGCGCCGAGCATGCGCAGCGCGTAGTAGCCATTGCCGCAGCCGACGTCCAGCACCCGGCGGCCGCGAAGGTCGGTCAGGTGGCTGGCGAGGCGATCCCACTTCAGGTCCGAGCGCCATTCGGCGTCCACGCGCACGCCGTGTACGTCGAATGGCCCCTTGCGCCAGGGCGCGAGCGTCAGCAAAGCCTCGCGGACCGTCTCCCGGGTCTGCGCATCGGCGCGGCTTCCGATCGTCACCGCCGGGCCGTCGCCGGCGGGCGCCACCGGCTCGAGGCGGGGCAGACGCCTCACGGCGGCCTCCCACCGGTTCTGGTCGCCGTGTGGGCGCCCGGCCGCCGCGGCGGCGGCCGACGCCAGCGCCTCGGCCCAGGCGCCGGCGCCCCCGGCGGCCAGCGTCCCGCGCAGCAGTTCCAGATCGGTCACGGCCATGGCGACCATCCGGCGACCATCAGGCGACCGCGACGAAAGAGGCGAAATTGAGTTCCTGCATCCAGCAGCCGGCGTGGGCGAAGCCGGCCCGGCGCAGGCGCTGCAGGTGGATCTCTGCGGTGTCGGGCACCAGCACCTGCTCCAGCGCCGCCCGCTTGCGGCTGATCTCCAGGTCGCTGTAGGCATTGGCTCGCTTGAAGTCGTGGTGCAACTCGACGAACAGGGCGTCCAGCACGGGGTCGGCGAAGCGGATCTTCTCCGACAGCACGAGAATGCCGCCGTCGCGCATGCCGCCCCGGATGCGCGCGAGCAGGCCCGTCCGGTCGTCCCGGGGCACGAATTGCAGCGTATAGTTCAGTACCACCAGGCTCGCCTCCCGCACGGGGGTCTCGCGCAGGTCCTCCGTGCGCAGTTCGACGGGCACGCCGCTTGCGCTGTCGTCGAGAATCTGCCCGCAGCGCTCGATCATGGCGGGCGAGTCGTCCACGGCCACGATGCGGGCATCGCCGCCGGCACTGCCGCCGGCGATGCCGCGGGCCATGGCGAGGGTGGCGGCGCCGAGCGAGCAGCCGAGGTCGTAGCAGACCGAGCCCGGCTCCACCGCCCGCGCCGCCAGGCGCTCGATCTCCGCCAGCGTGCGGCCGTAGCCGGGCACCGAGCGACGGATCATGTCGCCGAATACCGCGGCGACGCGTTCGTCGAATTCGAAGGAGCCCGGGTTGCCGCCGGAGTCCCGGTAGATAGAATCGCGTTTCGGACCTGGCATGGAAAGATGGTCCGGCGGCCGCCCGGTGGCGTCAAGGCCGGCCGGCGGGGAACGGCTGGTCCCGGGTCCGGTCACAGGAGTAGCGATGCTGGCAGAGCTGCACAGGGAACTCGGTATCCCGCCGGACTACGGCCGGGTACCGCCGCGACCCCGTTTCGAGGAGGCCACGGGCCTGATCGACGTGGGCCCCAACCTCGTGGGCCGTGCGCAGAAGCTGACGCCCCGCGCTGCCGACCGCTGGCAGGCGATGAGGGAGGCCGCGGCGGCGGAGGGCATCCGGCTGTTGCTGGTCTCCGGATTCCGCAGCGTCGATTACCAGGCGGCGCTGATCCGCCGCAAGCTCGAGGCCGGGCAGTCCATCGACGAGATACTGGCGGTGAACGCCGCCCCCGGCTACAGCCAGCACCACACCGGGGAGGCCATCGACATTGCCACGCCCGGATTCCGGCCCCTGACCGAGGAATTCGAGCGCTCGCCCGCCTTCCGCTGGCTGGGCCGGCGGGCGGCGGATTTCGGCTTCGGCTTGAGCTACCCGCCGGGCAACCCGGAGGGCTTCATCTACGAGCCGTGGCACTGGTCGCTCTGAGCGACCTCGTGGCCCTCGCGGCCCGGTTTCCCGTGTTGACAGCGGGGAGCCAGGGTTAGACAATAGCGGGCTTGTTTCCGCGGAGGGGTACTCAAGCGGTCAACGAGGGCAGACTGTAAATCTGCTGGCTATGCCTACGTAGGTTCGAATCCTACCCCCTCCACCAGAACAAATGGCGGTG
>Ga0102929_1000255_pt1 | contig 30641 bp, 28 predicted proteins | sample SalPonR1_B_D2_MG_FD_78510 | JGI IMG/M metagenome (GOLD analysis project Ga0102929, IMG submission 78510) | Salt pond soil microbial communities from South San Francisco under conditions of wetland restoration - Salt Pond MetaG R1_B_D2_MG | ecosystem: Environmental > Aquatic > Marine > Intertidal... | reverse complement strand
TGTTGATCCCCAGGATGACAGGCGTTGCCACCCGGTCGAGAACCTCGTGCACCGGGGAATCCGCATCGACGCTGCGATCCGCTTCCACCAGCCAGAGCACCAGATCAACATCCTGACAGGCCTTCTGCGCCTGTGCAACCATGTACCGGTTCAGGGACGAGCGGGCCTGGTGAATTCCGGGCGTGTCGAGAAACAGCATCTGGGCATCGTTCCGCGTCAGAATGCCGAGAATCCGGTTGCGGGTCGTCTGCGGCTTGGCAGACGTAATGGCAATTTTCTGTCCCACCAGCAAGTTGAGCAGCGTTGATTTGCCAACGTTCGGCCTGCCGATAATAGCGATGAAACCGGAACGATGCCCGGCGGCAACCTGTGTCACGTTAAACTCCTTTCCATCGGCAGGAACAGTCCATGGCAGAGCCCGTCGACCTCGAAGCAGCCCCGCTTGACCCGCTGGTCACCGTTAATGCCGGTCAACCCTCTGGTCTGGCGCAGCCACGAAATGTTCTCACGGCCCTGGCCTAGGGCGTCGGCCAGGTCATGGGGGTGGACGCGGACAGCCTGGTCCTGACCAACCGCCCGGGCAAGAGCCCACCTCCAGAGACGGGACTTGACCAGTTGCCCGAAAGCGGGATGATAGGGACCGGCCAGCAGCGCCCACCGCAGTTGTGCACTGTCCTGCAGCCCCATCCGGATCACCTGGACCCTGGCCTGTCGGCAGATCAGCCACTGCTCGGCAACGATATCCACCGCCTCGTCGAGTTCCAGCGGCTCGAACTGGCCGGCCTGCCAGAGAGTGGCCAGGCCGGTCCCGCGGCAAACCAGCGTCGGATAAATCCGGAGGAAGGCCGGGTTGAGGGCCAGAGCCTGCCGCAGGGATGCCAAAGCTTCCTGCCGCCCGCCCCCGGGCAGTCCCGGCATCAACTGCAGACCATAATTCAGTCCCAGGGAACGACAGACAGCGACCGCTTTTCGAATATCGTCGCCCGTGTGGCCACGGCGACTGGCCGTCAGCACGGCTTCGTCAAAACTCTGACAACCGATTTCCGCGGTCGAGACACCATTTTCAACCAGATGTGCGGCCTGATCGATGCCCAATGCATCCGGACGGGTGGAGACCCGGATGCCGCCAATCCGTCCCTGGGCGAGAAAATGGCGGCCAACTTTCAGAAAAGCTGTCTGAACGCTTTCGGGAAGCGCCGAAAAAGAACCGCCGTAGAAAGCGATCTCGCCATCGCCGCAGGTCGGCAGACGCTGGTCCAACCAGACGCTGATCCGTTCAGGGTCGGGGAAATGCTCCGCCCCGCCAGTCCCGTGCTGATCACAAAAGAGACAGCGGTGAGGGCAGCCTGCATGCGGCAGAAAGACCGGGAAAATCTGCAATTTAACACTCCAGGCCAGCCAGAGCCTGGCGGGCGGCTTCCTGCTCGGCCTTTTTTTTGGTGGTCCCGGTCCCGGTCCCGCAACGCTCGCCGTCAAGGTCGACCTCGACCGTATACCGACGCTCGTGGTCAGGGCCACTCGCTTCAACCAGCCGGTAGACCGGCAAATTACCACCTTGAGCCTGGCAGATTTCCTGCAGACGGGTCTTGAAATCCTGGCCGGTGCGCATGGCGGCCGTTTTCAGCAGTGGCAGCAACAGGGGTTCCATCACCTTCACCGACCGTTCGAAACCACCGTCGGTAAAGATTGCTCCGAACAGGGCTTCCAGGGCATCGGCCAGCAGACTGTCCTTCTCCCGACCGCGGCTGCGTTCCTCGCCCCGGCCCAACAGCAGACAACCACCCAGATTAAGCTGCCTGGCCAGTCCCGCCAGGCTCGGTTCAGCCACAACTTCGGCCCGCAGACGGGTCAGTTCACCCTCCTGGGCCTCGGGGAACTCGCGAAGGAGGCAGCGGCTGGCAACCAGATCGAGAACGGCATCACCAAGAAACTCAAGACGCTCATAATCCGATCGTGCCATCAGGCCGGCTTCGTTGGCAAAAGAGCGATGGGTCATTGCCTCGCGCAGCCAGTTTCTATCGGAGAAGGCATAATTTATACGCTTTTCCAGATCCACCCAGGCGGGAAGATCCGGAATTGGTCCGGATGTCATCGCAAACGTCCTTGCCGGCAATCAAAAAGGCCAGGAGCCTGTCGGACGATCGATGAACTGGCTGCAAATCCGATCCTTCGGCCCATATTTCAACTCCTTTTTGCCCCATAGCTGCGGCTATGAGCCTGCAAACGAGCTAAAATCTGTTCTCGAAGCCTCGAATTATCGCTTCAGTCCGTATCGTCAGACAGACTCCTAAATTTCAGGCCCGTAAAGGCCCAATCGTACACCAGTTGCCGCGACATATCAATTCAATCGACCGCCTCAGGGAGCAGCAGGTCGCAAGGGCTCCTGATTTGTACTTGCTTCGCCAATTGGCCCTTCCTATAATGAAACTTTTGAGATATTTCAAGTCTTTGTTGATTATCAGCCACGGCAGGATGCAGCAATCCCCGCATCCCTAACCACTGGAACAGGCTTCCCGGTTCCGTGTTGCCCCGGCAGCCAGGCGGACCGGAATGACAGGTACGGCATATTATGAGCTTTTCACACATTCTCGGCCATGACCGGCAGAAAGAGATCCTGACCCGGGCCCTCGAAGCGGAACACCTGGCACACGCCTACCTGTTTGCCGGACCCGACGGCGTCGGCAAACGCCTGGCCGCTCTGGCCCTGGTCCGCGCCATGTTCTGCCGGAACGGCAGTGGCTGCGGTCAATGCGCCGCTTGTCGAAAGATGGATCATCGCAATCACCCCGATCTCCATTTTATCGAGCCGGACGGCACCAGCATCAAGATCGAGCAGGTCCGGGCACTGCAGAAAGAGCTTTATTTCAAACCGCTCGAAGCCAACTGCAAGGTCGGCCTGATCGACCACGCCGAACTCATGACTATTGCTGCGGCCAACGCCCTTCTCAAGACCCTCGAAGAGCCCCCGGGCAGTGCGTTGCTGATCCTGCTTTCCTCCCAGCCGCAGCGATTACTGGAAACCATTCGATCCCGCTGCCAGTCGTTGCACTTCGCCCGGCATTCCCAGCAGCGACTGCAACAGGTCCTGGAACAGAAACTCGGCCTGGAAACATCCGAAGCCCATATTCTCGCCGCACTCTCCGAGGGCAGCTTTCGCAAGGCATTCGGCAAGGACAAAGAACTTTACCTGCAGAAACGCCGCGATCTTTTAAAAACCTTGACCGCTTTATCACCAGGAAGTATCTTGCCAGTTCTGGAATTTGCCGAAGATCTCGCTTCCGAAAAATCCGACCTTCCCGATATTCTCGAGATTTTTCAGGCCTTCTTCAGGGATGTCCTGCTGGTGCTTCATCATCAGGCAGACGACCATCTCGTGAATCTCGATCTCATGGAAAAAGTTCGGAAGGCGGCCCGCCGGGAAACAGTATCTACTGTCCTCGACAAGCTCGGGGCCCTGGCCGAGGCGAGAAAGCACCTTGAACGCAACGTGAACCGTCAACTGGCCATGGAAGTCCTGCTGCTCAGGTTGACGGCTGGGACCCAATAAACCTTATGACACGAATTGTCCTCGTCAGATTTCAACCCGCCGGCCGGCACTATCACTTCAACGCCCTGGACCTGGAACTTCGGGCCGGCTCGCGGGTGATCGTAGAGACCGATCGCGGCCGCGCCATGGCGACCGTCGTCACCGAACCCCGGGAGGTTCCCGACGATCAGACCCCCGAAGGCCTGAAAAGCCTGTTGCGCGTGGCGACGGAAGAAGACCTCGAGCTTGCGGAAAAAAACGCCGCCCGCGAAAAAGACGCCTACCGCTACGGCCTGGAACGAATTCAGGCGCGCCGGATGGAAATGAAGCTGGTCCGGGCCGAATATGCTTTCGACGGCTCCAAGATCATTTTCTACTTTACGGCGGACGGCCGCGTCGATTTTCGTGAACTGGTCAAAGACCTGGCCCACCATTTCCATACCCGGATCGAGATGCGCCAGATCGGCGTCCGGGACGAGGCCAAGCTGGTCGGCGGTATCGGCATCTGCGGTCGGGAACTCTGCTGCTGCAGCTTTTTGACCGAATTCACCCCGGTGTCCGTCAAAATGGCAAAGGAACAGGGGCTTGCCCTCAACCCGAGCAAGATTTCCGGGCAGTGTGGCCGTCTCCTCTGCTGCCTGAGCTACGAGTACGAAACCTACCGCAGCTTGAAAAAAGGTCTTCCCAAGTGCGGCAAAAAAGTCTGCTGGAAACATGAGAACTGGGAAGTTCGCAATCAGGATATCCTGGCGCAGAAGCTGACCCTGCGCAAGGAAGACGGTACGACCCAGGTGGTGACGGCAGCCGAATTAGAAGAAGGCCGCACCCAGGAACCTTCTGAATCCGGCACACCGCCGGCCAGTCCCGCTACCGACAAGGGAGCAGAACGCCGGCAGGCCGACGCGCCCCGCCGGCGCGAGAAGGATCGTTCCGGACCGGCAGAACCGGACAAACCGAAGCTGCAAAGCGACAAACCCGCCGGAGACCAACCCGAGACCAAGCCCGGCAAACGTAAAAAACGCAATCGAAGACGCCGCAAGAAGCGGCCAACGGCGCCCAAACAGGGAGAGTAAGGCATGACCAACGACAAAACTTTTTATCTGACAACGCCGATTTATTATGTCAATGACGTTCCCCATATCGGCCATGCCTACACCACCCTGGCCTGCGATGTCCTGGCACGCTACAAACGCTCCCGCGGCTATCAGGTTTTCTTTCTGACCGGCACCGACGAGCATGGCCAGAAAGTCGAGAAAGCGGCCCAGGCCAAGGGCGAAACGCCGCTTGAACTGGCCGACCGGGTCGTCAAGCGCTTCCAGTCCCTTTGGGAAAAACTGGAAATCTCCCACACCGACTTCATCCGCACTTCCCAGGAGCGTCACAAAACCACGGTTCAGCACATGTTCCGCACTATCCAGGAAAAGGGAGATATTTATCTCGGTGAATATGTCGATTGGTATTGTACGCCCTGCGAGACCTTCTGGACGGAAACCCAGCTGGTTGACGGCCATTGCCCCGACTGCGGCCGACCGACCGAAAAGCTCAAGGAGGAATCCTATTTCTTTCGCATGAGCAAATACCAGCAGCAACTGCTTGACCATATCGAGGCCAACCCTGATTTCATTCAACCGAAGGGGCGCCGCAATGAGATTCTCAACTTCGTCCGCGAGGGTTTGCGCGATCTGTCGATCTCGAGGACCAGCTTTTCCTGGGGCATCCCGGTCCCGGGTGATGACAAGCATGTGCTGTACGTCTGGTTCGACGCCCTGACCAACTATATCAGCGCCCTGGGTTACCCCGCCGATGAGGAGGGCCGCTTTGCAGCCTTCTGGCCCTGCGATGTGCACGTGATCGGCAAGGACATTCTGCGGTTTCATACCGTCTACTGGCCGACCTTCCTGCTCGCCGCCGGTGTGCCGCTGCCCAAAAAGATATTTGCCCACGGCTGGTGGACCGTCGAAGGCCAGAAGATGAGCAAAAGCCTGGCCAACGTCGTCGAACCCAACATGCTGATCGACAAGTATGGCGTCGACGCCATCCGATATTTCCTGCTGCGGGAAGTACCCTTCGGTCTCGACGGTGATTTTTCGCACAGTGCCCTGATCCACCGGATCAACTCCGATCTGGCCAACGACCTCGGCAACCTGGTGAGTCGGAGCACGGCCATGCTGAACAAATACTTCGACGGCATCCTGCCGGCGGCAGGTGAAGTCGAGGCTGTCGACGAGGCCCTGATCGGCAGAATCTCCGAGGTTCTCCACGAGATGGATGAACACATGGAACATCTGGCTTTCAACCGGGCTCTGCAGGTGGTCTGGAGCCTGGTCGGCGCCGCCAACAAATATATCGACGACACCACGCCCTGGAGTCTCGCCAAGGATCCGGCCCGGGTCCAGCGGCTCGGCACGGTCATGTACAATCTGCTGGAAATCGTCCGCCTGATCGGGCTGATGATCGAGCCTTTCATGCCGGAAACCGGTGCCAGAATTCGTGCGCTCCTCGGCTATGCCCCGGGCACCGAAAACATGGAGCACGGCGGCGATTGGGGCAGCCTGCCCCCCGGCCAGAAAATCGCCAAGGCCGAACCGCTGTTCCCGCGGATCGAGGGGGAGTAGGGGCTTTGGGTCGATTTTAACGCCCGTTCGCTACGCTCACTCGAGGCGCAGAGAGCGCAAAGAAAACCTTTTGATGTTCAGTCAAAAATCAATGTTTCGAAGGTCTGTTTTTTGACCTCAAACCCTTGTCCTTTCGCTTGGCTTTCTCAGCGTCTTTGCGTCTTGAGTGAGCGGAGCGAGCGGGCGTTATAAACATGGTTTCCCAATGCTGAAGAACACACCCGGCCTGGTCGACAGCCACGCCCATCTGGACGGCAAGCAATTTGCCGGCGACCTGGAGGCGGTTCTGGGACGGGCCCGGGAGGCCGGCGTCAGTGATGTCCTCACCATCGGCTGCGACCTGGAAAGTTCGCGGCGCAGCGTCGAACTGGCCCTGCGCTATCCCGAAGTCCATGCCAGCGTCGGCATCCATCCCCATGATGCCGCCAGTCTCGATGCGGAAACGCTCGCCGAACTGGAGCTGATGGCCGAAACCGTCGACAAGGTGGTGGCCATCGGCGAGATCGGTCTCGATTACTACCGGGACCGCGCCCCGCGCGACCTGCAGCGGACCGCCTTCCGCCAGCAGATACGGCTGGCCGCAAAACTCGGCAAACCGGTCATCGTCCATGATCGCGACGCTCACGACGAGGTCCTGCAGATCCTCAAGGAAGAGGCCGCGGGCAAGGTGGCAGGTGTCCTGCACTGCTTCTCCGGCGACCTGGAGATGGCCCGCGCCTGCGTGGCCATGGGATTTCTAATCTCCTTCGCCGGCCCCCTCACCTATCCGAAGAACGATGCCCTGCGCGCCATCGCCGCTGACCTGCCGATCGACGTCATGCTGGTGGAGACCGACTGTCCCTACCTGGCGCCGCAGAAATGGCGCGGCAAGCGCAACGAGCCGGCCTACGTACAGTCGACCGCCGAGATGCTGGCCGAGGTCAAAGGCTTGAGCCTGCAGGACGTCGCCCGGGTCACGTCCCTGAACGCCTTTCGCCTGTTCGGCATCGGCAAAATCGACCAGAGTGCGCGCATTGCCTACGTGATCCGCAACAGCCTGTACCTCAATATCACCAACCGCTGCACCAACCAGTGCACCTTCTGCGCGAAATTCAGCGACTTCACGGTCAAGGGCCATCAGCTCTGCCTGGAGAAGGAACCGAGCGCGGCAGAGGTGATCGCCGCCATCGGCGATCCGCAGGCATATGCGGAAGTGGTTTTTTGCGGCTACGGCGAACCGCTGGTCCGCCTGGATCTGGTCAAGGAAGTCGCCGCGTGGCTCAAGCAGCACGGCGTCACGGTGCGCATCAATACCGACGGCCAGGCCAACCTGGTGCATGGCCGCAATATCCTGCCGGAACTGGCCGGCCTGGTCGACGCCGTCAGCGTCTCCCTGAACGCGCCCAACGCGGCTCAGTACCAGGAGATCTGCCAATCAGCCTACGGCGAGGCAGCCTACGCCGCCGTCCAACAGTTCCTGAAAGAGGCGGGGCAATGGATTCCCTCCGTCACGGCCACCGCCGTCAGCCTGCCCGGGGTCGACATCGCGGCCTGCCGGCAGGTCGCCCGCCAACTCGGCGTTGCCTTCCGGGAGCGGCCCTATAACGAAGTGGGTTGACCCGGGTCAAGCCTCAGGGGCTGTTCGTATTGAGGTTTGTTCCGAGTACAGGCGGGCATAGCAGGACCACAATTTTTCGAGCTCCTCATGGAGTCCTTCCCCGGCAGCCGACTCTGAATGCCCGGCGCCCTCGATCATGGCGCTGACCCACGCATACAGGCGCGAAACATAAGCCCTGGCAGCATCATCGGCGGCGCCTGAAAAGACCTGGTTGACCACGTCTTCCATCTCCTTGTCGTAACCGGCCTTGGCGATGGCCATGATCGCCAGCGTCCTGGCAAAGCTTTCGTCCATGCCGACCTTCAGCCCCACCTGGTAGCGAACCCCGTAAATCAAGGTCCCCACGAAGCAGAGATGGGCAACCGCGTTCTCTTCCGCCGGGGAAATCCTTTGTGCACGCTCCCAGACCAAGGCCCACACCTGATTATAGAGCTTGTTGAATTTCCGCAGCTTCAGAGCGTCGCGAATGGCCATGACCACCTCAAAAAAAGCAAGATTGAAAACTTGGAATTTGGGGCCAACGATACCCCTTCAAGGACGTGACGCGAAGAAAAAAATGCCCCGTCGCCAGGGAGGGGGGGGAATGGGCAACGGGGCAAAGAACAACCATGTTTTGGTTGCAGAATTTATATATTGCATTTCCTGCATTAAGTCAAGCTTTCATTCAGCCGGATTTTCTCCCGAAAAAAGCCTCATGCGGTCATTCCGGGTTCGGCGGTCTTCTTTACCCATCAGGCCGGGGATCATTCGGCCTGGGAAGTCGGGCGCCCTGGAATTCCCCAACCAGGGACGCATAACGGCTTATATCGACATTGCCACCACTGATAATGACACCCACGCGTTTGCCTTTCAATTCCTGCTTTTGACGGCAGGCGGCAGCGAAACCGAGGCAGCCGGTTGGTTCGACCACGATTTTCATGCGTTCGGCAAAAAAGCGCATGGCGTTGATCAACTCGTCATCGCGGGCAGTTAGAATATCATCCACATTTTGAAGGATGATGGGGAATGTGTACTGTCCAAGATGCTGAGTCTGGGCACCGTCAGCAATGGTTTTTGGAGTATCTATGTGCACGATCCGACCGCTGCGGAACGACTGCTGGCCATCATTGCCCGCTTCAGGCTCGACACCGTAAATGCTGCAGTTGGCTGAGAAATGGCGGGCGGAAAGGGCCGAACCAGCAAGCAGGCCACCTCCGCCGAGACAGACAAACAGGACATCGATCTCACCCACTTCTTCAAAAAGCTCTTTCGCTGCCGTTCCCTGGCCTGCGATAACATGCGGGTGATCATAAGGCGGGATCAGCGTCAGGCCATGTTTCTCTGCCAATTCACTACCAAGCTGCTCGCGATCTTCAGTGTAGCGGTCGTATTCAATGACATGGCCGCCATAGCCACGGGTGGCAGCCATTTTCGCAGAGGGCGCGTCATGCGGCATCACAATGGTTGCTGGAATTCCGAGCAGTTTGGCCGCCAAGGCAATGGCCTGGGCATGATTGCCGGAAGAGAAGGTCACGACTCCTTTTGCTTTCTGCTCATCACCGAACTGCGACAGGGCATTCAGTGCCCCGCGGAATTTGAATGCGCCCATGCGCTGAAAGTTTTCACATTTAAAGTACACCTCGGCACCGAAGGCTTCATTCACCTTACGGGAGGTCATCACCGGAGTCTTGTTGGCGACACCTTCGATCCGGGCAGCGGCGGCTGCAACATCCTCATAAACAGGCAAAACCATCTCTCTCATTGTTATTCACCTGGTCGGGTCAGTCGTTATAGAACGAAATCAATATACGACCGAAGTCCAGTGAGGACAAAAACTGAAACATCCTAAGTGTCATCTTATCTTGCAATTTTTCCGGCTTTGGAACAGCCGGCACGCGGTCGATTATTACGACCCCTGCAACTTGAGAAAGCCAACACTCTTTGAGCCTAGTGCTATTGCGTTCCATAGTAGATGGTGCAGAAAAACGAGTATATATATCAAGGCAAAAGAGCACAAAAGACTAGAGAATTTATTCCGATGATCACGCTAGACTACATTGATTATAGAAAAAACCGAGTGTTAGATTCAGAAAGAGCAATGCCGGGCACCACGGGTTAACTTAAAGTAAAGCTTGCAACTGCATTAATGTAGGTGCCAAGGCAGGAAAAAAATTTTTGCATTTATTTGATAAACTTTAATTGTTTTGAAATTTCTTCTACGACAGAAGCCTTTTTCTGATTGAATGTTTTCTTGTTTGCTTCAAAAAGATTATTTCCCTTCGTGTCGATGGAAATAATCAGTGGCCCGAAATTCTTCACTCGCGAAACCCATAAAGCTTCTGGCATACCCAGGTCAAGCCATTCTACCTTTTCGATCTCCTCCACCCCAGTGGCCGCTAGAACGGCACAGCCTCCTGGGAAGACGGCGTGAACAGCTTTGTGCTTGGCGCACCCTTCTACCGTCTCAGGACCCATCCCACCTTTGCCGATAATCAACTTAACACCGGTTTGTTTGATAAACTCTTTCTCATGAACCTCCATCCGCATACTGGTGGTCGGGCCGATAGAAACCATTTTCCAGCTGTCCCCTTCTTTGGCAACGATTGGTCCCGCGTGCAGAATAGCCATCCCATTCAACGCGACCGGCAGCATTATCCCCAGATCGATTAACCTGCGGTGCCCCATGTCGCGACACGTAATCAGGGAACCGTCCAGATAAATGATATCCCCGACGGTAAGCTGCTCAACATCTTCGTCTCGAATGGGAGTTTTCAGGATGATTTTCAAAGCATCACCCCCTTATGGGAAAGCACTTCATAACTCAGGTCTTCATTAAAACGGATGGTCCCACGGCGGTGGGCCCAGCAGCCGACCGAGATGGCCACGCTGATGGTGGACGGATGCCTGGCAGCTGATTCAATATGTACACCCATAACGGAGTTCTTGCCGGACAGACCTTGCGGGCCGATGCCGATTTCATTGAGGCCTTTTTCGATCAGTTGCTCCATTTCTGCCCCTCGCGGATCAGCATGGCGCGAACCGATCGGTCGAAATAAGGCTTTCTTCGACAGGTTTGCCGCAACTTCAATAGAGCCCCCTATGCCGACCCCCACCAAGAGCGGTGGGCAAGCGTTAACTCCGTATGAAGTCATGACGTCAAAAACAAACCGCGTCACTCCCTCGTAGCCGGCCGCCGGCATCAGAGTCTTCCCCTGGCCTGGCAGGCTGCATCCGCCGCCGGCCATGTAGACTTCCAGGGTTATCCCGGAGTCGTTGGGAACGATATCCCAGTCGATCCAGGGTATTCTCTCCCCGGTGTTGTCGCCGGTGTTTTTTTCCTCGAAAATCTGTACAGCGTTATGCCGTAAAGGTGCTGTGCGGGTCGCGGTGCGAACGGCTTCGTCGAGGATTGTCCTGATTTCAGACAGTAGCGGAAAGTCGGCGCCGGCCTTAAGAAAAAACTGGATCACGCCGGTATCCTGACAGCTCGGCCGATTCAGTTCATCAGCTTTAGCCAGGTTGTCAAACATTGAGTCATACACGACTTTAGCCAATTGACTATTCTCATCGGATCTCAGTTGCCGCAGCTTAGCCAGGATATCATCCGGCAGATGTTTGCCGACATAATCAGTAAATTTCGCCATGATATCAGTCATGGCAGCAACGGCTTTTCTGTGATGCATGTCAATCTCCCGATTGAGTCTGTCTGCCGATTCCATTGCTTCAAGCAAGCGCTTTCATTTGCTGGTAAAGGTCTGCTTTTCCTTCGAAACCAATGCCCGGCAGATCGGGCATGGTGATGTAACCATTCTTTACCTCGACCCCGTCAGGAAAACCTCCGTAAGGTTGAAAAAGGTCGGGATAGGCTTCGTTGCCGCCAAGCCCTAACCCGGCAGCTATGTTCAAGGACATCTGATGGCCACCATGCGGGATACAGCGCTCCAAGGGCCAGTCGTAATTCTGCAGCATTTCCAGAATCCGCAGGTACTCGACGAGCCCGTAACTCAAAGCGCAATCAAACTGCAGCCAGTCAAGATCGGGGCGGAGTCCGCCGTAACGGATCAGATTACGTGCATCCTGCATCGAGAACAGATTTTCCCCGGTTGCCATACTGTAGGGGTAATGTCCCGCCAGTTCGGCCTGAAGCTCAAAGTCAAGGGGGTCACCCGGTTCCTCGTACCAGAACAGTTCGTACTCACTAAGCACCTGGGCATACTCAAAGGCGGTCGTGAGGTCAAAGCGACCATTGGCATCAACAGCCAATCGCTGCCCTGGCTCGAGAATTTTGAGAACCGCCTCGATACGATTAATATCTTCTTTTAGAGACCCTCCCCCGATTTTTATTTTGACAACCGTGTAACCCCGTGCCGTGTAGCTTTTTATTTCATCCTGGAGAGCCGTCAGGTCTTTGCCAGGGTAATAGTAACCTCCGGCGGCATAGACGAAGACCTTGTGTCCTGGTTTACCGTCACCGTAACGTTCGGACAGGACTTGAAACAGCGGCTTCTTCTCGATCTTGGCAACCGCGTCCCAGATCGCCATGTCAACCGTGCCGACTGCGACTGACCGTTCGCCGTGTCCCCCCGGCTTTTCATTTTTCATCATGCAGTTCCAGATCCTTTGGGGATCGAAATTGTCCCGCTCAGGATCAAGCAGCGTTTCAGGTTCAGCTTCCAGCAGACGCGGCAGGAATCGTTCCCGGAGCAGGCAGCCCTGGCCGTAGCGTCCGTTCGAATTGAACCCGTAACCGACGACCCGACGGCCATCACGCACGACATCTGTGACAACCGCCACAAGACTCAGGGTCATTTTGCTGAAGTCGATGTAAGCATTGCGGATAGGCGATGAAATCGGTTTTGTTGCCTCGCGAATTTCGAGAATCTTCATAAGACCACCTTCTGCGAAAACCTGGACCATCTACCTTCGGATCAAGTCTCTGCGAGCGTTTTGATCCTATCCACCACCGCCTCAACCACTTCCATCGTGTTGGCATTACCACCGATGTCCGCAGTCGTAATTCCCGCCGCAAGGGTTTCTCGAAGCGCCCGCATGACCAGCTCGCCGCAGTCTGGGAAACCGAGCTGCTCCAGCATCATTGCCCCGCACCATATCTGGCCCATGGGGTTGGCGATCCCTTGTCCTGCGATGTCCGGTGCTGAGCCATGCACCGGCTCGAACATGGAAGGGTACTCATTGCTGGGATTGATATTCGCCGAGGGGGCAATCCCGATACTTCCAGCGATTGCCGGGCCGAGATCGGTGAGGATATCGCCGAACAGATTGCTGCCGACCACCACATCAAAATGCTGCGGGTGAGTGACAAAGCGTGCGCAAAGCGCATCAATGTGGAACTGATCTGTTTCCAGCGCGGTGTACTCCTGTGCAATCTCGTTGAAAACCTCGTCCCAGAACGGCATGGTAAAGTTGATACCATTCGACTTGGTCGCCGAGGTCACTCTTTTGCGACCGGTTTTGACGGCCAACTCAAAGGCGTAGCGAATGATGCGCTCCACGCCATAACGTGTAAAGATGGTGTTCTGAACGACGACTTCCTGGGGCCTTCCCGAGTAAAGCCTGCCACCCATATTGGAATACTCACCCTCGTTGTTTTCACGGATGACAAGAAAATTAATATCCTCGGGGCCACGGTTGGCCAGGGGGCCACGTACTCCCGGCATCAGTTCAATCGGTCGCAGGTTGACGTATTGGCGGAATTCCCGCCGAATCGGCAGCAGCAAACCCCACAGGGAGACATGGTCGGGGACGCCGGGGAAACCGACGGCACCGAGGAAAATCGTGTCAAATGGCCGGAGTATTTCCAAGCCGTCTTCCGGCATCATCGCACCGTGCTTGACGTAATACTCACAACTCCAGTCAAAGTCGCGGTACTCAAGACGCAGGCCACCGTGAACCTCCGCCGCCGCATCCATAATTTGACGGCCGGCAGGAACCGTTTCTTTGCCGATGCCATCTCCGGGAATTGAAGCGATATTCAATATTTTCATACAACTATCCTTTCAACAAAAAGGGGACCATCCCTTTTCGTTTCAATGGCCGGTAGAGTTATATCTCCAAAAGTCAAAAAAACATCCCCTGCGGCAGTGGCACATGCAATACCTGGGTAAAAATCAGATAGAAGAAGGTGACTTCAGCAATGACGATGGGGATCCAGACCAGGAACTTTCTCATGGTCAGTTCCGTACGCACTCGGGCGAGATATCCGACAATGGCTGTCATGAAGATGACCGAACTCACATAAAAACCGAGCACAGGCATGAAGAGGACCCAGAGAAAAAAAAGCACACCGGTTACTATCCACCTCACATTGGAACCGACATTGAATATCTGATCCCGGGATGGCTTAACAAACCCCAGGACAATCAGAATCACGGACACGAGGCCCATGATGTAAACCACTGTCTTGGGAAACCCGATGCTCATCCAGGAGATATTTTCAAGGTTGAAGAAAAACACAGCTGTCAGCAGCAAGCCGACAACTCCGCTGGTAATGTGTGTATTGATTTCCCTATTCATCCTGACCCTCCAGAGCTCGGTACTTAGCGCGCTGCTTAAGCCTTCGCTTAAAAACTGACAGATAGGGCCATACCGCTGAAAACACAATCATTCCGATAAGGATTTGAGACAGGCCGTTTTCAAATAGTTTTAAAAATGGGTATTGGTTTGCCTGGCCGGTCAACAAAGCCTGGACAAATCCCATTTCGGCAATATTGCCTAAAATGAGTCCGAGCACGATAGGAGCGGGTGCAATCCCGATCTGTTTGAATAAAAACCCCATGGTGCCAAGGATGAGCATAATAATGACATCGGTGTGGCTGTTTCGAACGGCATAGGTCCCCAACATGGTCGCCATACCAATGGTGGGCACCAAAAAGTAGACGGGCGTTTTAAAGATCACCTTGTAGATCAGTCGTCCGCCCAACAGTCCCACGGGAACCATGGCGATTGCAGCAAGCCCCATTGAAATGATAAACCCATAGGTCAAATGACCGCTGGTGGTAAACAGTTCAATCCCCGGCCGGAGGCCATGGAGCATCATCACACCCAGGATCACGGCATCAGGGGGGGCTCCAGGTATGCCTAAGGTAAGAAGGGGAACCATGCTACCTGCCACGGTCACATTATTGCTCGATTCTGTGGCCACCAGGCCCTCCACCATACCTGTTCCAAACTTCTCAGGATGTTTCGAGGCCCTTTTGGCTTCATTGTAAGCCACCAGGTTGGCGACATTCCCCCCGGCTCCGGGAATGATTGCTACGATTTCTCCGATAATGCAGGACCGGATAAGGTTGCCGGGCATTGAAAAAACTGTTTTTGTGACCTGCCAGAATGAACTGCGGGATTTAGAGTCCACATCGATGGCCGTCAGCGCGGTTTTCCCTTTAGCAGCCATATTGAAAAGCTCAGGAAGAACAAAGAGACCGATCAGGGCGACAATCATGGCCACCCCCCCCTGCAGTACCGGCAGACCGAAAGTAAACCGCGTTTCACCGCCGATGGGAGCGACCCCGATCGTGCCAATGACCATGCCAAAGGCACCGCCCAGAAGGCCCTTGATAGCTGCCCCCTCGGAAAGACCGGCAATCAGGGTTAGACCAAGAATAGCGACCCAGAAGTATTCAGCAGGCCCAAACCGAAGGGAAAGCTTGGCGAGAGGGGGAGAGAGCAGCAGCAGGAACAGGCTGCCGGCGATACCGCCGACGGCGGAGGAAACAGTTGCTATGCTGAGAGCTTCCAAGGCCCTTCCCTTTTTGGACATGGGATAGCCTTCAAAAGCAGTGGCGATGGATGAGGGCGTGCCAGGCGTGTTGACCAATATAGCGGCAAAAGAGCCTCCATAAATGGCGCCCATGTAGACAGCGCCCAACGCGACCAGACCATGCAGCGGGGGAAGCGTGAGTGAGAAAGGAAGCAGAACTGCCAGCGCCATGGTGGCGGTGAGCCGCGGCATGGCTCCCACGAACAACCCGGCTGCAACTCCAGCGAAAATGGAAGAAATGATCACTGGATCGAGAAGCATTATGAACGTTTCTAAAAGCATATTTGCGCTAGACCTTCCAGTTTACCGCCATCATGGGACCCATCGCCGGGTGAGGCGAACAGGCAGCAGGTGACCTGTTCACCTCAACCACAGCAATGAAGAAGTCTGAACAATTACAATATTGTTATTTCTTATTCTTCAGATCGTTCAATACGTCGCCGTAGGCTTTACGCATTTGTTCAATTAAAGCCGGAGCTTCATCACCAGTGGCATATTTCATGACGAAACCAAGAGCCAGCTGCTTCTTGCTGATTTCTTTGTTTGCCTCTGTGAAGGCTTCAGCCAGCTTGTCCACGACGGCCTGGGGGGTGCCTATGGGGGCGGCGACACCCCGGAAAGCGCCACCCACAATATCGTAGCCCAGTTCCTTGAATGTGGGGACGTCAGGCATAGCCGGCACGCGCTCATCTGCGGCAACGGCAAGCGTCCTGAACTTGTCTTTGTAATTCACACTTACCGGGGAGTAGCTCATGGCAGCCTTGATGTGTCCACCCATCAGGGCAGGAATGACCGGCCCTGTGCCGGTGTAGGGAACGTAAGTCAGATCGATATCCGCGGCTTTCATCAGCCTGATTGTCTCAAGATGATTCGCGCTGTAGGTGCCGCTTCCGCCAACGGTAGCGACAAAGGGCTTTTCCTTCGCAAATGCGATGAAATCATCCAGGGTCTTGAATTCGCTGTCCTTGCTGACCACCAAAACGTTGGGCGTAAAATGGAACCACATAATGGGCTTAAAACCATCAGTCTCATAACCGGCTTCTTTACGGAGCATCGGTTGACCAATGATGTGTGGGATATTGAATCCAATGATGCTGTAGCCATCGGGTTCGGCTGTGCGCTGGAATTCACCCCATGCCACAGCGCCGCCGCCACCCGGCTTGTGTGTTACATTAACGGCCACGCCAAGGATTTTTTCCAATTCGGGTTCTTGAAGGCGAGCGGTAATGTCCGATTCACCCCCCGGATTAAAGGGGATGGTGTAGGTGATCGGTTTTTCAGGGAATTCGGCAAAAGCAGGGCCGGAAACCAAGGTCATGACGACCGCGAGCACCAGGGCAAAAACTAGGCTAATCTTGGCTACTTTCATTCTGTGCCTCCTGTTTACGGGTTAAAGAAGTGAAAGTTTATTCAAATGAATCTTTAGCCACAATCGTGCCAACAGTAAAAAGCCAATAAATTCAGTGATTTTTTGATTTACTATTTGCAACAAACCACATACTGTTGCACAATCGCTTTAAATCGTTGCAATTCGCTTCAGATCGTTTCACCAGAGGCCAGAATGCCTAAAGTTGCCTGCATCCTTCCCGACGCATCCCTCGCCAAACAGGCCCAATCTGTATTTAAGGACCACCACAACGACATCCGCATCAGAACCGGCCTGCTTAAAGAGGCCGTGGAGATTTCAAAGCAACTGGCAAGTGATGGCTATGAGGTCATTATCAGCCGGGGAATGACGGCTGCAATGATTGAGGAGGCTCAGCCCGAACTGTCCGTGGTCAGAGTACCCTTTACTGTTCTGGACATTCTCCAAACCATTGAAAGAGCAAAATTCCATGGCAAGCGGATCGGGGTGGTCGCTTTCACCCCGATGATCATGAACCTTGATCAATTCGATTCAATCCTCGGTGCGACAATCCGCTTTTTCCCCCTGGAAAATGAATACGAGGTGGAACGGAAAGTTCTGGCAGCCACAAAAGATGATGCAGACATTATTGTCGGGGGCGCGATTACGGGTAGAGCTGCCCAGAAATACGGAGTTCCTTTTGCCATCATAGAAAACAGCCCTGAGAGTCTTCAACAAGCAGCACGGGAAGCGAAAAACATCGCCCAAGCCAGGAAACAGGAAAAGGCCAAAGGCAATCTCTTCAGAGCCGTCCTTGACTATGCTTCTGACGGTGTCATTTCAGTCAATGCAGATGGCATCATAACGGTTTTTAACCCTGTCGCCGAAAATTTCACACAGGTTGCTGCTGCGGATGCGCTTGGTAAACATATCCAGCAGCTCTGGCCCGAATTAAAACTCGAAAAAACCCTCAGGTCATGCAGGCAGGTCTTGGGGCAATTGCACAACCTTAACAATGAGAAAGTTGTCTGCAATAAGCTCCCTATCTGCGTCAATGATCTGGTCGTCGGGGCCGTCATCAACTTCCAGAAGGTAACGGAACTTCAGCAAGTCGAAGCCAAAGTTCGTAGACGGCTGTTTGCCACTGGCCACATTGCCAAGCATCGTTTTGAAGAGATCATCGGCACGAGTAGCCAGCTGCAAAAATCGGTCAGCTTGGCAAAGGACTTCGCCATAACAGATTCTGCCATCCTCATTCAGGGCGAAACAGGAACCGGCAAGGAAATTTTCGCCCAAAGCATCCATAACGGCAGCCGCCGCCGGCATGGCCCTTTCGTTGCCCTGAACTGCGCTGCCCTGCCCGCCCAGATTCTGGAAAGCGAGTTGTTCGGCTACGTCGGAGGTGCCTTTAGCGGGGCCAGCCAAAAGGGTAAAGCAGGGCTTTTTGAAATTGCCCATGGTGGCACGCTGTTTTTGGATGAGATTGCCGAAATGGAGTATGTCACCCAAGGAAAACTCTTGCGCGCCCTGCAGGAAAAACAGGTCATGCGATTGGGCAGCGACAGCCTGACTCCCGTCGATGTCAGAATCATTGCAGCCACCAACAACCCCTTAAAGAGCCTGGTCAGCGAAAATAAGTTCAGGGCTGATCTTTTTTATCGACTTAATGTCCTGCAGCTCAGGCTATATCCACTGCGGGAGAAAAGAGATGATATTATCCCACTTGCATCCTTTTTCCTGCAGAAGCACACAACCGGAATGAAACGCTCACCGGAATTTACCAGCAAAGCGTTAAATGAACTCAAAAGATACAGTTGGCCAGGCAATGTACGTGAACTGCAAAACGTTATTGAACGCGTTTTGGCGACGCTGAAATGCAGTAAAATAGACATCGACATGATTCAACAGCACCTTGAGCCCCCTCAGGAGAATGAAATCATCTCCCAGCTACTCAACAACGAAGTCGAAGAAATTCGGCAAGCCCTGCTGCTGACTAAAGGCAATCATACGGAAGCCGCGAAAATTCTGGGGATCAGCAGGTCAACCTTGTGGCGCAAACTCAAAAAAACCGGCCTATAGAAAAAAGATCCCACTGCTCGGAGCAAGGTCATGGGTTGGCTCGAGTTTTTCATTGGAGGGACGCGCAAATTTCTACGGGTTGCCTTTTGCCTTTGCATGACTCTTCCATTTATAAAATCCTCTTATAACTCCAGGATTATTAAACATAAAGCAACTGACTCAGGGGACCGTATAAAACTTCATACAGGGTCACGGCCTCTTCGGATCTTGACGATTCAAGGCTCTGTCCTGCTGGCCATAACCCCCAGAAATTTTCCAATCCATTCAGAGTGTGCCGGCCAGGCCGGGGCGGTGACGAGATTCCCATCAATATGGGCATCACTGGAAGTTTCGTTATTCGCGGGCCAGGTTCCGCCGGCCTGCTCAACATCGGGGCCAACCGCCGGACAGGCAGAACTGGTCTTTCCTTCGATGACACCAGCAGCCGCCAGAATCTGGGGACCATGGCAGACGGCCGCAGCGGGCTTCTTGCAACGGAAAAACTCTCGAGTCAGTTCGGGGGAAAAGTAGCTGGCAACCATTTTTGCAAAATTCCCTCTTTACGTTCAAAACTTTGCAGGTTGCCAAGACTCAACCGCCCGCCTCCCGCCAATGAAAGCATGAAAAATGGATTTATTGCTGTATAGTATAGTGGCAATACCCGCTGATAGGTAGTGTTACCTGAGGCCATTTACTTTTCCTGCCGTGTCAGTCCCACCATGCCCAAGCAAACAGCCTCCATAGCAGCCCGCACCGAACAGGGAAACAGACTGATCCTGGAGTTGTCGGGACGGCTGGATTCTGACAGCCTGGGTGAAGTCTGGAAGCAGGCCGAACACCTGCTCGCCCGCGAACAGCCTCGCGAACTGCTGATAGATGCCTCGGGGGTTCAGTATGCCGACGGCTCCGGAATGGCCTTTCTGGTTGACCTTCGCTGCCGGCAGCAGGAGCGCGCCGCCAGTTTCGAAATCACCGGCCTGCCGGAAAAGCTGCAAAAGCTGCTGGAGCTTTACGCTCCGCCCGATTTTGAGAAACCTGCCGTCAAGGAACCCAAGCCGCCCAACCTTGCCGAGGAGATGGGCAGGATGGCCTATGCCGTCTGGTCCGACTGGCGTCGATCGATCAGTTTTCTTGGCGAACTCGCCGCAGCTTTGACCTTCTCGGCACTTCATCCCCGGCAGATTCGCTGGAAAGAGGTCTTCCTGGTCAGTGAAAAGGCAGGGGTCAACGCTTTGCCTATCATTGCCCTGATTGCTTTTCTGGTCGGCCTGATCATGGCCTTCCAGGCCGCTATTCCCATGGGTCAGTTCGGTGTGGAAATCTATGTCGCCGATCTTACCGCCCTTTCCATCCTCCGGGAACTCGGACCGCTGATGACTTCCCTCACGCTCGCCGGGCGGTCAGGGTCTTCTTTCGCCGCCGAGATCGGCACCATGAAGGTCAACGAAGAAATAGATGCTTTGCTGACCATGGGCCTTGACCCGGTTCGCTTTCTGGTCACCGTGCGCGTGATCGCCGCCATTCTGGTGACCCCGCTGCTGACCGTTTTTGCTGACCTGGTCGGTATCCTGGGCGGATCGATCGTTCTGCTTTCCATGGGCTATCCTCTGATCACCTACGTCAACCAGGTCATGAGCGCGGTCACCTGGATCGATTTTTCCCAGGGCCTTCTGAAAGCCCTTGTCTTCGGTCTGATTTTTTCCGGTATCGGCTGTCTCAGGGGCCTTCAGACCCAAACCGGGCCGAGTGCCGTCGGTGATTCGGCGACCCGCGCTGTCGTCACCAGCATTATCCTGATCGTGATCGCCGACGGCATTTTTGCGGTGATTTTCTACTATCTGGGGATCTGATCATGACCGCATCCACAACGCCAATGATCCAGGTGGAGAATTTGACGGTCGGCTACGGCCAGGACATCATTGTCGACGATGTCTCGTTCGAGGTCAGCCGGGGCGAAACATTCATCATCCTCGGCGGGTCCGGGAGCGGTAAAAGTACTTTACTGAAAGCGATGATCGGATTGCTGCCGCCAAAGAAGGGGCGAGTCCTGATCGACGGTGAGGACATCGCCACGGAGGATGAGCAGAAACACCTCGGGATTTTAAGAAAAATCGGGGTCATGTACCAAAGTGGCGCCCTTTTCGGCTCCAGGACCCTGCTGGAGAATGTACGACTGCCTCTGGAGGAATTCACCCGCCTGCCCGGCAGGGCTCAGAACCTTGTGGCGTGTCTCAAATTAAATATCGTCGATCTCAAGGGCTACGAAAATTACCTGCCGGCGGAAATCAGCGGCGGCATGAAAAAACGGGCGGCCATTGCCAGGGCGATGGCTCTCGACCCCGAGATTCTGTTTCTCGATGAGCCCTCCGCCGGGCTCGACCCGGTCACCCAAGCCGAACTGGACCAACTGGTGCTGACCTTGTCAAAAAACCTCGGCATGACCTTCGTCATTGTGACCCATGAACTGCCGAGCATTTACACGGTCGCGGATCGTGTCATTATGCTGGAAAAGGAATCCCGGAAGATTATTGCCGAGGGGCGGCCCGACCATCTGCGCGACCATAGCGACAACCCCCGGGTCAGACAGTTTTTCCAACGCGAGGCCGACCCGGAGAAGGTCTGATGACAGACAGCCGCCTGGGAGAAAAAACAGCATGAGCAACCGCGCAAATTATTTGAAAATCGGGCTATTTGTCATAACCGGAACGGTGATTGCCCTGACCGCCGTCATTGTTCTCGGAGTTGGCGCAATTTTCAGGCCGGAGATCATGGTCGAGTCCTATTTCGAGGACTCCGTACAGGGCCTGGGTGTCGGCTCGCCGGTCACATTTCGGGGCGTGCAGATCGGCAAGGTGGACAAAATCGGCCTCGTCAGCCAGGAATATGCCACGGGGCGCCGATATGTCCTGGTCCGGATGGACCTTTTTACCGATGTTTTCCTGGTTCAGACGGAAGCCAATGAGGGTGAAGGCTTGGAAGAATTGATCCGTCAGGGGCTGCGGGTCCGCTTGAATTTTCAGGGGGTGACCGGGACCGCCTATATTGAGGCGGATTACCTGGAAGCTGAACGTTATCCGCGCCTGGATTTCGATTGGCAACCGGATTATCCCTATATTCCCTCTGCCCCGAGCATCATGACCCGGCTGACGGATTCTCTGGACCAGATTATGCAAAGTCTCGAACAGATCAATATTGCCGGTTTGTCCTCATCCCTCCAGCAGTCGCTCGATACCATCAACCAGATTGCCGAGGATGCCAACGTGGCCGGGATTGGTCGGGAAGCTGAACAGCTTCTGCAGGAGATGCGGGTCACCAACCGGGAAATCGAAGGACTCGTCCGCGAAATTAAAATCGAACCCCTGATCTCGGAAACTTCGGCCACCCTGCGGGACACGCGGCGCCTGATCGAGGAAATCCGCCCTCCCCTTCGGGATTTTCTGCAGAAAGCCACCCGGACCACGGCAAAGATCGACCGCATGGCCGGACGGATCGAAGAATCCGGAAACCTGGCGGCGACCCTCGAACGCATCCAGCGATCTTCACGGCGCTTGGACAATCTTTTGGCCGATCAGGAGCCTGAGATTGAACTGATTATCAGGAATTTCCGCATCCTTTCGGAAAATTTTCGCACGGTTTCGGAGGAATTGGCGCGAAATCCCAGGAATTTCATTTTTGGTGGGCCTCCCCCGCAGACCCTGATTGGAGGTGAATAATGGGCTTGTTCTCCCGGTGGTGCCTTCCCCTGCTCTTCGCTGCGGTATTTCTGATGGCAGGCTGCGTTGACCTTGGCGGCGAAAGGCCTGGTCGGAATTTTTATCTCCTTAACGCTTCCCGCGGCGAGGACACCGCGCCTGGAGCAGCGGTGGTGCGCGAACCGCTGTTGATCAGGCCATTCAGGGTCTCGGCGCGCTTCGACGATGACAGGTTGATTTACCGGATGGGGAAAAACCGCTTTGCAGCCGATTATTACCACCGCTTTCTGGCACCGCCGGCCGTCATGCTCACCGAGGAGGTCAGCCGATGGCTGGAATCCGCAGGCCTGTTCGGCCGGGTTCTGGAAGTTCCCAGCAGAATTCAGGCCGGTTACTTCCTGGAAGGCGACGTGTCCGCTCTCTACGGTGATTTTTCCGTTTCGCCGCCGCTTGCCGTAATGGCCATGGAGTTCAGTCTCTTCAGGGATCTGCCGGCCGCACCAGAATTAATTTTCCACAAAGGCTATCGAAAACAGATTCCTCTTGGCGAACAATCCCCCGAAGCTGTGGTCGCCGCCCTTGAAGCAGCGGCCGGAGAAATTCTTGTCCAGTTCGAACAGGACCTGCGAGAAGCGGATCTGCCTGCGGCCCCCTGATCGAATGGCCTGGGCGGCATCCCCCTCCGAGGCGTGTTGATGGCCTTCGGCAGGGTTCGTTTGGATATCTATTCAATGGGTTAGCCAAACAAATCAAAGAATCCTTTGCCTGACGAAGGCAAAAAGAAATGAAAGGAAGACCGTGTTATTACCATCCGATTTTTATCAAAGGGCCAGTGGCGAACGCATTCGCAGCCACATTCAAAGACTGGAAGGTGTCAGACATCCTGAAACGGCCCCGGCTTCTCTGGAAGGGGCTGCCGATTATCTTGCGGCCACGCTCGCCGCTCTGAGATGTGATGTTTCGGAGCATATCTTTGACGACAGCGGTCGACCATTCCGCAACATCATCGGCACGCTTGCCGGACGCGGCAAAACCGACGAGCGCGTCATTGTCATGGCCCACTATGACACGGTCGCCGAATCCCCGGGCGCGGACGACAATGCCAGCGGTGTTGCGGTCATGCTTGAGGCAGCAACCCTTCTGGCCCCACTGCAATTCGAACGAAGCATCCATTTTATCGGTGTTTCCCTTGAGGAGAACGCCATCCCCGGCGAGCACGGCACAGGCACGCGCGGCAGTGCTGCCCTGGCAGGCCATGCCCGGCATAACGATTGGGCCATAGAAGGAGTCGTCGTTTTGGAATCCGTGGCTTACGCCGGTACCGATTGCACCCAAGCCAAGCCGGCCGGTTATCCGGAGGACGTTCGCGAAACCGGCGACTTCATAGCCATAATCGGCAACCAAAGGTCGGCCGACCTCGTTGCTCTGCTGGCAGACCTGATGTCAAAAACAGAATGCCCCTTGCCGCATGTGCCGTTGCTGGTCCCCGGCAACGGGGAAATGTTGCCGGACAGCCGCCGTTCCGATCACGCTCCATTCTGGGATGCCGGATACCGGGCGGTGATGCTGACCGACACGGCGAATTTTCGCAATCCGCACTATCATCGTTCCAGCGACACCCTGGATACGCTGAACCTGGAGTTTTCTCTCAAGGTCTGTTGTGCCACCTGCGCATGCCTTACCGCCATCGCCGGTGACGTTCCTGCCTGATGCCCCCAAGGTCTGCAGCGGCCTGCCGGAGGCAGCTGCCCGCCGATGTTGGTCCGGAAAACCTGCCGAAGCGCATCGAAAAAGGCCACAGAGTCCTTCGCAACAGTTCGAAAAGAATCGTTTGCAAATTTTCCGCAAAATGTAATCCAGATTATATCCAGAAACCTGATAGTGCCTCTAAGGTGGTTGACAAGGACAGGCGGTCACAGCGACCTGCATTGCTCTCTTTGACCGCATTTCCTTCCGCCTTGATCGCTCTCACGGAGAGCTGGATGCATTGAGCGGGCGTTGACAGGAAATGATGACGTGGTATCCTAAGAAAAAAACCGAACGGTCCGTTTTTTTCTTAGGAGCAACCGACCATGGCAACCAAAGGACAATTAACCCGGCAAAGAATCCTTGATGAAGCCTCTCCGGTTTTCCATCGCAAAGGCTTTTTAATCACAACCATCAACGACCTGCTCGCTGCGACAGGCATGACGAAGGGAAACATCTATTTTCATTTTGCCAACAAGGAAGAAATCGGCCTCGAGGTTCTACGCAGGGCGCGAAAGACTTTCAAGCAATTCCTGGATGATTCGCTTCGGGGTGAAACGCCCGGCGCCAGCCTGGACAACTTCTTCCGCCATGCCCTGGAGCGCAACCGGAGCAAAGGATTTGTCGGCGGCTGCCTGTTTGGCAACACGGCACTTGAAGCCTGCGACAATGCGCCGCCTTTCGCCGAACTGGTCGGTGAAGTTTTCGCTGAATGGATCGGAAAACTGGAGGAAACCATCGAGGCTGCCCAGGACAGTGGACAGGTTCGTCAGGACCTGCCGGCCTCTCATCTGGCTGAACTGATCGTCGGCACAATTGAAGGGGGAATCATGCAGTCCCGGCTGCAAAAGGATGCGGGACCGCTGCAACGAGCCCTTGAATCACTGCGAATTCTGCTCGAACTGAAAGTTTGACCTTGAACCCGTTTTTATCAGGAGAAGGAATATGAATCGGATTGAAACCGTTGCACCCGGCACCGGCCCCACAGAGGTCGAAGAGATTTTTCAGGACATCAAGAAAGCCTTCGGCATGGTCCCGAATCTTTTCCGCACCTACGCGCACCACCCGCCCCTGCTGGAGGCGAACTGGCACAAGGTCAAACGCGTCATGATGGAGGGGGCTTTATCGCGCAAGACAAAAGAGGCGATTGCCCTGCTCGTTTCCAGGGACAACGGCTGCAAGTACTGTGTCGCCGCTCACAGCGGCGCCCTCAAGACAATCGGCGTCAGCGAAGATGAAATTGCCCGCATCGAAACCGACCTGGATAAAGCTGATTTCTCGGAGAAGGAGCGAGCCTTGATCCGTTACGCCCGAAAAGCGAACAAGGCTGCCAACGACGTGACGGACGAGGAGTTTCTGGGTGTCCGTGACGTGGGCGCCAGTGACGCCGAGATCATCGAGGCACTCGGTGTCATGGAAGTCTTTACGGCGTTCAATAAATTCCTGGACGCACTGGATGTCGAACTGGGTTAGTGTCCATCCGGAAACTCCGGATGGACACAGTGAGGTTTTCGAACCGGAAAAGAACCGTTTCCGGCGGAAACCAGGCTCACCATTGAGGCGACGAATATGCAAAGCAGGCTCTGGTACATCAAAAATGCCGCGCTTTTCTCCTGGCTGCAGGAAGATGAATTGCAGCGACTGGCCAAACAGAGCGAAATGGTTTCCTGCAAGAAGGACACGACCTTCTATTTCGCTCATGAGCAAAGCGACAGCATCTACCTGGTCAAACAGGGGCGCGTCAAGTTGACCCGAACCAGCGCCGAAGGGCGGGAAGTGATTCTGGATATCCTTGGCCCGGGGGAAATCTTCGGCGAGCTGGCGGTCGCGGGAGAAGAGGTTCGGACCCACAGTGCCACAGCGGTCGACAATGCTTTGCTATGCATCATAACCCGACGAGAGTTCGAGGACCTGCTGCAAAGGCACCCGGAAATGGCCTTGCGGGTATTGAAAATGGTTGGCTTGCGCCGCCGGGAGCTGGAAATGCGCCTGGAAGACCTGATCTTTCAGCCAGTCGCCAACCGGCTGGTGCTGACCTTGCTCTGGCAGGCGCGTCGCCACGGCACCAGGATGGCTGACGGCAGCGTCAGTTTACCTTTGAGCCAGAAAGATCTTGCTCATCTGGTGGGCGCGTCCCGGGAAGCCGTTGCCACCCGGATCGCAGAGTTCAAGAAGGCAGGCCTGATTGATACCGGCTTTCGCACGATCATCCTGACCAATGCCAAAGAACTCATGAAAACTTTGACGTCGGAAGGCGACCTCAACGTCCCGGACCTTCTGGACAGCGAAGCGTCGCCTCTCTGAAAGCAGCCAATTCCAGCTTTGGTTTGAAATGACTCACTCAAGCGCAAAGGGATCTTTTCTCATGAAGATGAATCGCACCGACGACTGGAAGTACACAAGCCAGGATGAGCCTCGCGGCTATATTCAACCGCAAGCTCTGCAAGAACTCTGGTTTCATACCGGAACCAACTGCAACCTGCGCTGCGCCTTTTGTTATGAAGGTTCCAAACCGGGCGATGGACGAATTGAGCCGCTCACTCTGCATGATGCCCAACGCTTTATCGGCGAGGCTGTCGAACTCGGTGTAGAGAAGTTTTCCTTCACGGGCGGAGAGCCGTTCGTCAACCCGAAGATTATCGAGATTCTGGACACCGCCCTGGTTCACCGTCCCTGTCTGGTTTTGACCAATGCAACCGGCCCGCTCATCAACAAACTGGCCGAAATCCGCCAGTTGCACGGCAAGCCGAATCCGCTGAACTTCCGCATCAGCCTCGACCATCCCGATCCGGCCGCACATGATCGCGCCCGTGGCAGAGGAAGTTTTGCCAAGGCCCTGGATACGCTCGGTCGGCTGCATCAGGCCGGCTTCGGCGTTTCAATTGCGCGCTTAAAACGGCCCGATGAGGACAGCGCTGCCGTGGACCGCGCCTATGAACCCTTTTTAAGTGTGGCCGGCGTTCCCAAGGATATTCCTATCATCAAATTCCCTGAATTCCATCGTCCCGGCTCACAGTCCAATGTCCCGGAAATTACCGAAACCTGCATGACCCGTTATTTAAGTGGCGAACAACGTGCTGCCTTCATGTGCAATTTCAGCAAAATGATCGTGCGCAAAAACGGCACCTGTGGCGTCTATGCCTGCACCCTGGTTGATGATATCTCAAGCTTCGATCTTGGCCCCACGTTAAAGGCCGCGATGGAAAAGCGTGTGATGCTGGGCCACCACCGTTGCTATGCCTGTTTTACCGGTGGCGCGAACTGTTCGGAAGGAACATGAGCAAGGATTTCCAGGAGAATCAGGATGGGCCTGAAACTCCAACCCTAACCTTGAGAGGAGAAGCGTGACTATGAAAAAAGCTCTATTTAGCGCAGTGATTGTCTGCGGCGTGATAGCCATGACCTGGGCAACTGCCCTCGCCGGCGGCGGAACATCCCCTGAGACAGACGGCAAGGCCGTTTATGACTACATCACCAAAAAGAATCCCTACCAGGATTGGGCTCTCTGGCCGGGAACCGACAAGTTCTACAAGGGACAGCACCCGCACGGCGCACTGCTAACCACTTACGTCAACAAAGCTGCCGAGACCGGAATCAATGACAAGGTCGGCACCCTGGCCAACGGCTCGATCATCGTCAAAGAGAACTACATGGCCGACAAGAGCCTGGGCGCAGTAACAATCATGTACCGCGTTGAAGGTTACAACCCGGACGCCGGCGACTGGTTCTGGGCCAAATACAAGGCCGATGGAGCCATCGAGAAAGAAGGCAAGGTTGCCGGCTGCATCGGCTGCCACACCGCTGCAATCCAGAATGACTGGATCTTTACCAGCCCGGTCAAATAAGAAACTGAACAGAGGAACAAGGGGGGAGGCTCCAGCCTCCCCCCGAACCCCCTTGAGAGGGCATCATGGCAGGTCGTTGGAAAAAAATTTTGGTCCTTTTGGCGATTGCTTCGTTCGTTGCGGTTTTTTTCGCGTTTGATCTGCACCGCCACCTGACCCTGGATGAACTCAAAGCTCGTCAAGAGGCCTTTCAGCAGTTCTATGCCGCCAACCGAGTGATGACCCTGGGGCTTTATTTTGTGCTTTATGTCCTGGTGACGGCTCTGTCCCTGCCCGGAGCAGCCGTCATGACTTTGGCCGGCGGGGCCTTGTTCGGCTTCTTGCCGGCTCTCGTGGTGGTTTCCTTTGCCAGCACAATCGGCGCCACCCTGGCTTTTCTGGTCAGTCGCTTCCTGTTGCGGGACTGGGTCCAGGAGCGATTCCGCAATCGGCTGATCGCCCTCAATGCCGGGATCGAAAGAGAAGGAGCTTTCTACCTTTTCACCCTTCGCCTGGTGCCGATCTTCCCGTTTTTTGTGATCAACCTGGTGATGGGACTGACCCCCATGAAAACCCTGACCTTCTACTGGGTCAGCCAGGTGGGCATGCTGTTTGGAACCGCCGTCTATGTCAACGCAGGCACCCAGCTCGGCCAAATTGAAAGCCTGGGAGGGGTCCTTTCCCCCGAATTGATTTTTTCCTTGGCTTTGCTCGGCATCTTCCCGCTCTTGGCCCGCAAGGGAGTCGATTTCATGAAGAGACACAAGACCAGCAAACATTTTTCCAAACCGAAAAATTTTGATTACAACGTGGTCGTCCTCGGCGCCGGCTCGGCCGGTCTGGTGTCAAGCTACATCGCCGCAGCCGTCAAGGCCAAGGTCGCGCTGATCGAAAAGCACAAAATGGGCGGCGACTGCCTCAATACCGGCTGCGTCCCCAGCAAGGCCCTGATCCGCTCCGCCAAAATGCTGGCCTACGGTCGCCGCGCCGAGGAATTCGGTTTCCGCAAAACAGACACAGATTTCGAATTCGGCGAGGTCATGGAGCGCGTACAGCGCGTGGTCAGCAAGGTGGAACCGCATGATTCGGTGGAGCGTTACACCAGTCTCGGTGTTGATTGCATCCAGGGCGAAGCACGGACCACCTCCCCTTTCACCGTCGACGTCGATGGTCGGACCCTGACCACCCGGAGCATCATCATAGCGACTGGGGCGAAACCCTTCGTGCCGCCGATTCCCGGCCTCGACAAGGTCGACTTCCTGACTTCCGACAACCTATGGCAGCTCCGGGAACTTCCCAAACGTCTCGTGGTGCTTGGGGGCGGGCCAATCGGTTGTGAAATGACGCAAGCTTTTGCCCGCTTCGGCTCGCAGGTCACGCAAGTCGAAATGGCCCCGCACCTCATGGGCCGGGAGGACCCGGATGTCGCAGAGTTTGTCCGCAGCAGCTTCGAAGCCGAGGGCGTAAAAGTTCTGACGGAACATGCGGCAAAGCAAGTCGTTGTCGAAGGTGATGAGACATTCCTGGTCTGCGAACATCAAGAAGGAACCGTGCGCATTCCCTTCGACCGCATTCTGGTCGCGGTCGGCCGCCGCCCCAATACCGAGGGTTTTGGCCTCGAGGAACTGGGTGTGCAACTGTCGGAGCGCGGCACCATAGAAACCGACCCCTTTCTGCGCACCAATCTCCCGAACATTTTCTGTGCCGGAGACGTTGCTGGACCCTACCAGTTCACACACACGGCCGGACACCAGGCGTGGTATGCCAGCGTCAACGCCCTGTTTGGTCATTTCAAGAAGTTTCGCGTCGATTATAGCGTGATTCCCTGGTGTACTTTTACCGACCCCGAGGTTGCTCGGGTCGGCCTTAACGAAACCGATGCCCGCGAGCAGCAGATCGATCACGAAGTCACCCGCTTCGAACTCGCCGAGCTCGATCGTGCGATTGCTGAAGGCGAAGATCACGGCTGGATCAAGATCATCACCCCGCCAGGCAAAGACAAAATCCTCGGGGTCACAATCGTCGGCACCCACGCTGGCGATCTGCTTGCCGAATACATCCTGGCGATGAAGCACGGCATCGGCCTGAACAAGATTCTCGGTACCATCCATCCCTATCCGACCCTGGCAGAGGCCAACAAGATGGCCGCCGGTGAATGGAAAAAGGCTCATGTGCCGGAGAAACTGCTGGGCTGGGTGGAAAAATTCCACACCTGGCGGCGGGGCCGCAAGCCAAGCAGTGCCGCGGCCACCGAGAAGTCATGAAGGGGAAAAATATGGCTATTTTAGGAATTTCCGGCAGCCCCCGACAGGGAGGAACAACTGAGATCTTGGTAAGGGAGGTCCTCAAGTACGCAGATAATCAAGCCGAATTCGTTTCCCTGGCCAGCCTGCGCATCGGTCCATGTCTCGGTTGTCTTGGTTGTGTCAATGACAACGTCTGCAAAATCAAAGACGATATGACCGCCTTGCGGCAAAAAATC
>Ga0102929_1000253_pt1 | contig 30746 bp, 25 predicted proteins | sample SalPonR1_B_D2_MG_FD_78510 | JGI IMG/M metagenome (GOLD analysis project Ga0102929, IMG submission 78510) | Salt pond soil microbial communities from South San Francisco under conditions of wetland restoration - Salt Pond MetaG R1_B_D2_MG | ecosystem: Environmental > Aquatic > Marine > Intertidal... | reverse complement strand
CTCGCGGCCCATCTCCTGCAGCATCTGCCGGGAGATCCGGTTCAGCTTGTTGATGGTCTCGATCATGTGCACCGGGATGCGGATGGTGCGGGCCTGGTCCGCGATGGAGCGGGTGATGGCCTGGCGGATCCACCAGGTGGCGTAGGTGGAGAACTTGTAGCCGCGGCGGTATTCGAACTTGTCCACCGCCTTCATGAGGCCGATATTGCCCTCCTGGATCAGGTCCAGGAACTGCAGGCCCCGGTTGGTGTACTTCTTGGCGATGGAGATCACCAGGCGCAGGTTCGCCTCGACCATCTCCTTTTTCGCCCGCCGTGCCCGCGCCTCGCCGATGGACATGGCCCGGTTGATCTCCTTGATCTGGGCGATCGACAGGCCGGTCTCCTCTTCCACTTGCACCAGCTTGCGCTGGGCGCGCAGGATGTCGTCCTTCAGCCTCGACAGCGTGGAGGAGTGTTTGCGCTTGGCGCGGATGTGTTTGTCCACCCACTTCAGGTTGGTCTCGTTCTTCGGGAAGCTCGCGATGAAGTCCTTGCGCGGCATGCCGGCCTGCCTGACGCAGATCTGCATCACGGCCCTCTCCTGGGAGCGGATCGTCTGGATGGTGTCGCGCAGGATGTTGATCATCGCGTCGAACAGCTTCGGCGAGAGCTTCAGCTCCATCAGCTCGGCGGTCAGGGTCTGCCGGGCCTTCTTCGTCTTCTTGTCGCCGCTGCCGTACTTGTCCAGCGCCATCATCACCTTGATGTGCAGCTTCTCGAGCTTCTTCAGGCGTTTGGCCACCTCCGCCGGGTCGGGGGGGGCATTGGGGTCTTCGTCGTCCTCGCTGCGGGCGCCGGGCGACGGGATCTCGTCGGGCTCGTTCGGGTCGATGAAGCCCACCACCAGGTCCTGCATGCGGGCGTTGCCCTCCTGCACCGCCGCGTTGACGTCCAGGATGAACTGCACGCTGGGCGGGAAGTGGGACAGCGAGGCCTTGACCTGGTCCAGACCCTCCTCGATGCGCTTGGCGATCTGGATCTCGCCCTCCCGGGTGAGGAGCTCCACCGTGCCCATCTCGCGCATGTACATGCGCACGGGGTCGGTGGTGCGGCCAAACTCGCTGTCCACCGAGGCCAGCGCGTCGGCCGCCTCCTCGGTGTCGTCGTCGTCGTTCGAGACCGCCGCATCCGACAGCAGCAGGGATTCGGCATCCGGCGCCTTCTCGTGCACCGTGATACCCATGTCGTTGATCATGTTGACGATATCCTCGATCTGCTCCGGATCGACGATGTCATTCGGAAGGTGATCGTTCACCTCGGCGTAGGTCAGATAACCCTGCTCCTTGCCCCGCGCGATCAGCAGCTTCAGCTGAGACTGCTTGTCGTTCGGGATCGCGGACGCGCTGTTGCGTTTTTCGCTCACAAACAGAACCTCTGTGCGTGGGTTGGGCAAACCGCTAACTATACTGAATTTTCCGTGATATTTCCATCATCGGATGCCGGCCGCGCCGGTCGGGAGAGCAGTTGCCGGAGCTCTTCCCGTTCTTCGGCCGAGAGTTCACCACTCCGGCCCTTCTCGCGCAGGAATTCCACCCGGTCGTGCCGGGCGGCCTGGACCAGCTGGCGCACGCAGCCCTCCAGCTCCGCCGCCGCGTCGAAATCCTCGTGACCGGGAGTCTCGGCTGTGGCCAGCGCCGCCAGGTGCCGGCCGTGGGGGCGGTGCCGCCAGCGTTCCAGTATTCCTGCCGTGTTCATATGAGGTTCGGCCTGCAGTGTTTCAAGGAGTTCCACGAGCAGGTCCGACCCCGGGCGGTCCAGTCCGGCCAGCCGCTCGACGTCCACGCCGGCCGCCGTCGCGGGATGATGCAGGAGAAGCGTGATCGCCCGGCGCACCAGGGTGGGCCGGCCGGTCTGCACCCGGGGACGCACCGGCCGGCGCCGCTCAGCCGGTTTTTCCTCGGGGGTCTCCATCATCCCCGCCAGGCGCCGGCCGGACAGGCCAACCGTCTCGCCGAGCCGCTCGAGCAGCAGTTCCCGGTAGATGCCGGTCGGGATCTTCGCCACGAGGGGGCGGGCAAGCTCCGCGAGGCGCGCCCGGCCGTCCACGGATTCCAGGTCGACCTGGCCCGCCAGCTCGCTCACGAGGAAATCCGACAGCGGCAGCCCTTCGTCCAGCGCCGCTTCGAAGGCGGAGGCGCCTCGGCCCGAGACCAGGGAATCCGGGTCCTCGCCCTCGGGCAGGAAGGCGAAATGGAGCTGGCGGCCCTCGCGCACCTGGGGCAGGGCGTTCTCGAGCGCCCGCCAGGCGGCTTTGCGTCCGGCACGGTCGCCGTCGAAGCAGAAGTAGACGGCATCGGTCAGGCGGAACAGCCGGGAGAGGTGATCGGCCGTGGTGGCGGTACCGAGGGTGGCGACGGCATAGCCGATGCCGTGGCGGGCCAGTGCGACCACGTCCATGTAGCCCTCCACGACCACCAGCCGGCGGATGTCGCGCAGGCGTTTCTTCGCCTCGTAGAGGCCGTAGAGTTCCCGTCCCTTGTGGAACAGCACCGTCTCCGGCGAGTTCAGGTATTTGGGCTCCTCGTCGTCGAGCACCCGGCCGCCGAATCCGATGGTGCGTCCCCGCGAATCGCGGATGGGGAACATGACGCGATGGCGGAAGCGGTCGTAGTAACCGCCGTTGTCGCGCCGGATCACCAGCCCGGCGGCGTGCAGCCGCTCCACGGCTTGGTCGTCGGTGCCGAAACGCTTCAGCACGTGGTCCCAGCCCGCCGGGGCGAAGCCGATGCGGTAGGCGCGGGCGGTGGCGCCGTCGATGCCGCGCTGCTTCAGATAGGCCACCGCCTCGTCGCTGTCCCGCAGGCAGTCGACGTAATACTGCTCCACCGCCGCGGTGAGCTCGAGCAGGCGGTCGAGCTTGCGCACGGGTTGCGAATCCGCCTCGCGTGGCACCTCCAGCCCCATCATGCCCGCCAGCTCCTCGATGGCCTCCACGAAGCCGAGATGGTCGTGTTCCATCAGGAAGCCGATGGCAGTCCCGTGGGCGCCGCAGCCGAAGCAGTGGTAGAAGCCCTTGTCCGGGCTCACGGTGAACGACGCCGTCTTCTCGCCGTGGAAGGGGCAGAGCGCCTTGTACTCCCGGCCGGCCTTCTTCAGCTGGATGCGGCTGCCCAGCACCTCGGCGATGTCCGCCCGGGCGATCAGGTCGTCGATGAATTCCTGGGGTATGCGGCCGCTCATATTGCCCTCAGCCGGAGCTGCCGCCACAGGATAGCCGGGGGACGGTGCGGACGCGAATGCGCGGGAGGGGGTTGATTACGGGGCAGTCCGCCGCAGTCCGCCGCCGGTCGTGATGGGCCCGGCTCAGCCGGCGAGCCGTGCCTTGACCCGCGCGCTGACCGCGCCCATGTCGGCCCGTCCCTGCGCCTCGTCCCTGATCTTCGCCATGACCTTGCCCATGTCGCGCAGCGACTCGGCGCCGGTCTCGGCGATGGCGGCGTCGATGAGCGCCGCCAGCTCGTCGTCGGACAGTGGTTCCGGAAGATATTCCGAGAGCACACCGATCTCGCGGTTCTCCTTCGCAGCCAGGTCGGCGCGGCCGCCGGACTCGTACTGGGCCACCGACTCCCGGCGCTGCTTGACCATCTTCTCCACGGCGGCCAGCACGTCGGCGTCGGTGAGTTCCCTGCGCTCGTCTACCTCCCGCTGCTTGATGGCGGCGAGCGCCATGCGGATGACGCCGAGGCGGTCCTTGTCGCCCGCCTTCATGGCCGTCTTCATGTCGGCCGTGATCCGGTCTTTCAGGCTCATGCCCGGGAGATGGGGCCGGTACGCCGGTCAGTACAGCCGCTTGCGGCGGTTCTGCTCCCGGGAGATCCGCTTCAGGTGGCGCTTCACGGCGGCCGCCTTCTTGCGCTTGCGCTCCTGGGTGGGCTTCTCGTAGAACTCGCGGCGGCGCAGTTCCGTCAGCACGCCCGCTTTCTCGCAGGCACGCTTGAAACGCCGCAGGGCGGCGTCGAAATATTCGTTCTCTCTGACTTTAACGCTCGGCATAGGTTTCCCGGTCTATCTGCTGTCGAGCCGCGCCGGCCGCAGCATGACGGCCCGATCGTGCTCGTTGTTGGACAATTCCGCGGCAGCGGACAAAGACCGCTAATTTTACGACCGGTCCCGGGCGAATGCAAAAGCCTTTTGCCCTGCTCGTGGGGTATGATCCGGCCGCTATGCTGGTATTGGGTATCGAAACGAGCTGCGACGAGACCGGGGTGGCCCTGTACGATAGCGAGGCCGGCCTGCTGGAGCAGCGCCTGCACAGCCAGGTGGAGCTGCACGCGCACTACGGCGGGGTGGTGCCCGAACTCGCCTCCCGCGACCACTCCCGCAGGCTCGTGCCCCTGGTGGAGTCGGTCATGGCGGATGCGGGCATGCAGGCCGGTGACCTGGACGGGGTGGCCTACACCGCCGGGCCGGGATTGATCGGCGCCCTGATGGTGGGTGCCACCTTCGCGGCCAGCTACGCCAGTGCCGTCGGGCTGCCGGCCGTCCCGGTGCACCACATGGAGGCCCACCTGCTGGCCCCCCTGCTGGAGCCCGATCCGCCCGCGTTCCCGTTCGTGGCGCTGCTGGTATCGGGCGGCCACACCCTGCTGGTGGACGTGGCGGGCGTCGGCCGTTATTCGGTGCTCGGCACCACCCTGGACGATGCCGCCGGGGAGGCCTTCGACAAGACCGCCAAGCTGCTGGAGCTGGATTACCCGGGCGGCCCCGCGCTCGCCGCGCTCGCCGGCCGGGGCGATGCCGCGGCCTTCGACTTGCCGCGGCCGCTCACCCGCCGGCCGGGGCTGGATTTCAGTTTCTCGGGGCTCAAGACCGCCGTTCTGGTCGAGGTGCGCCGGCTGCGCGAGGCCGGCGCGTGGGACGAGCAGGCGCGGGCGGACATCGCGGCGTCTTTCGAGGCCGCGGTGGTGGATACGCTGGTGCTGAAGGCGCGCCGTGCGCTGGAGCAGTCGGGCCGGGAGCGGCTGGTGGTGGCCGGCGGCGTGGGTGCCAACCGGCGACTGCGCGAGGCGCTGGTGACGGAGGCGGACGCCCTGGGTGGCCGGGCCTTCTTCCCCCGGCCGGCGTTCTGCACGGACAACGGCGCGATGATCGCACTGGCCGGCGCGCTGCGGCTCGCCGCGGCCGAACGGGAGCCGCGCATCCTGGCGCGGGCCCGCTGGTCGCTGGAAGAGCTGCCGGCGGCGGCCGCCTGAGCGGAGGAGCCATGGATATCATCTTTCTGCGCGACCTGCGGATCGACACGGTGGTGGGCATCTGGGACTGGGAGCGGCGCATCCGCCAGACCGTCAGCATCGACCTGGAGATGGCCGCCGACATCGCCCGGGCGGCGGCGACGGACAGCATCGAGGACACGCTCAATTACAAGAAGGTCGCGAAGCGGCTGATCGCTTATGTCGAGGACTCGGAGTTCCAGCTCGTGGAGACCATGGCCGAGCGCATCGCCGAGATCGTGCTGGACGAGTTCGGGGTGCCCTGGGTCCGCGTTACCGTGAACAAGCCCGGCGCCATCCGTGGCTCCCGGGACGTGGGCGTGCGCATCGAACGCGGCGTGAGGCCGGACTGAGGTGGCCCGGGTGTTCGTCAGCGTCGGCAGCAATATCGAGCCCGAGGAGAACCTGCGGCTCGCGTGCGGGGAGCTCGAACGGCGCTTCGGCGGCCTCGAGGTCTCCTCCGTCTACCGCAATCCGCCGGTGGGTTTCGCCGGCGAGGACTTCCTGAACCTGGTCGCTGCCTTCGAGACCGAACGCAGCCCCCAGGCGGTGGTCGCCGAACTCGAGGAGATCCACGACCTGGCCGGGCGCCAGCGCAGCGGCGAGCGCTTCGCTCCGCGGACGCTGGACCTCGATCTCCTGCTCTACGACGACCTGGTCACGGACGGCCCGGCGTTCAGCCTGCCCCGCGACGACGTGCTCGAATACGACTTCGTGCTCGGCCCGCTGGCGGAGCTGGCCCCCGATCTCGTCCATCCGGTCGAGGGGCGCAGCCTCGCCGAGTTGTGGCAGGATTTCGACGGCAGCGGCCGGCGCCTCGAGGTGCAGGACCTGGACATCGCGGGCGGCTCCCGGACGCTCGCAATTCGTGGCGGAGACGGATAGATTGTGTCACCGGACGGTCGGACGAAGAACGGGCGAACGATGGACGCGACGATGCAGAGAATCCTGATCATGCTGGCCGCCGCAGTGCTCGCGGCGTGTGGCGGCGGAAGCGGCGGCGGAGGCGGCGGAACCGCCAGCGGAGGCGGCGGAGGGGGGACGAGTCCGCCGCCGGACACGGGCGGCCCGGACTGCAGCGCGACTGCGCAGAAGGAGTTCGTTCTGGCGCGGATGCGTGACGTCTATCTGTGGGCGGATCGGCTGCCGGCGGACATAGACATCGCGGACTTCGACACGCCGGAAGCGCTGCTGGCCGAGCTCAGATCGTTCAGCCCGCCGGGCAGCGGCGGCCAGTCCGTCGACCGCTTCAGTTTCATCGGTTCCGCGGAGGCCGATGCCCAGTTCTTCGGCGAAGGCCAATTTGCCGGTTTCGGTTTTTCCAGCCGCTTCGAGGCAGAGAACGATCTGCGCTTCACCCGGGTGTTCGCCGACAGTCCGGCCGCCCGGGCGGGCTTCGAGCGCGGCCAGCGGGTACTCGAGATCGACGGGCGCACGATCGCGGAGATTCAGGCTGCCGAGGGCATCAACGCGGTTTTCGGTCCGTCGGAAGTCGGGGTGACGCGCTCGTTCCGCATCCGTGAGCCCGACGGTTCGGAATTCGAGGTGAGCGTCAGCAAGGACGTCGTCACGATCGATCCGGTGCCACAGGCCAGATCCCTGGACGCGCAGGGCGCCTCCGTCGGGTATCTGGAGATGGCCCAGTTCATCGGTACGGCCGAGGGGGCCGGAGGCCCGCTGGACGAGGCCTTCTCGTCCTTCGACGATGCCTCCGTCACCGGCCTGGTGATCGACCTGCGTTACAACGGCGGCGGCCTCGTGCGGACCGCCGAGCTGCTCGGCGATTATCTCGGCTGGGGCGCCGCGCCCTCGGAGGTCTTCTCTCGCACCCGCTTCAACGATGCCAATTCGTCGAGCAACCGGGACGAGCTGTTCCAGTTCGTCGCCGCCTCGCCCGTGCTGTCGGATATCGTCTTTATCGCGACCGGCGCGACGGCTTCGGCGAGCGAGCTGGTGATCAACGGCATGGCGCCCCACGTGCGCGTGGGCATCGTCGGTGAGGATACCTTCGGCAAGCCGGTAGGCCAGACCGCCGAGATTCTGCAGGATTGCGACGTGATCCTGCGGCCGGTCGCCTTCGAGACCGTCAACTCCCTCGACGAGGGCGACTTTTTCGATGGCTTGCCCGTGGATTGTCCGGCGCCGGACGACATCCGCTTCGCCATCGGCGCCGCTGACGACCCGGCGCTGGAGACGGCGCTGGAACTGCTCACCAGCGGCTCGTGCCCGCTGGTTACGGCCAGCGAGAAGGCGCAGGTGCCGCGGCGCCCGTACCGTGCCGAGCCGGCTCCGCCCTGGCGCAGTATCGACGGCGTGTTCTGAGCGCGCCCGCCGACCCCGGCTACCAGCCGAGGCTGCGGCCGCCGTCCACGGCAATGATCTGGCCGGTGACGTAGCTGGCGTCGCGTACCAGGTAGAGGACGCAGCCGGCGATGTCCGCCGGCGAACCGGTGCGCTTGAGCGCGGTCTGGCCGATGATGTTGTCCTTCACCGATTCGGCCATGTCCTCGTCCTCGGGCCACAGGATGGCGCCCGGGGAGACGCCGTTGACGCGCACGTCGGGCCCCAGGTCCTTGGCCAGGGAGCGGGTCAGCATGGCGAGCCCGGCCTTCGCCGGCCCGTAGACCGGGTGGTCGCGCAGCGGGCGGCGCGCATGGATGTCCACCAGGTTGACGATCACGCCGCCGGCGCCTCGCAGGTGCGGCGCGGCCGCCTGGGAGAGAAACAGCGGTGCCTTCAGATTGGTGCCCACCAGGTCGTCCCAGTGCTCCGGCGTGATCGTGCCCACGGGCGTGGGATAGAACGTGGAGGCGTTGTTCACCAGCACGTCCAGCCGGCCGGTGCGGGCCACGACCCGCTCCACCAGGGAGTCCCGCGCCCGGTCGTCCAGCAGGTCGGCGGCGAAGGCCGCCGCCGAGCCCGGGCGTGCGGCCTCGAGTTCCGCCACCAGTGCTTCGGCGGGGCCGGCCGAGCTGCGATAATGCACGGCGATACTCGCCCCGGCCCCGTGCAGCGTGCGCGCGATCTCCGCGCCGATGCGCTTCGCGCCGCCGGTGATCAATACCCAGCGGGAAGCGAGAGGATCGAGATTGTCGTGTTCGCCCATGCCGGCCGCCTTCCGTCCGTCCGTCGCCGCGCCTGTGTTTCGGCTCCGGCAGTGATACGGATTCGCCGGGGATGATGCAAGTCCGCGACGCCGGCACGGCCACCCTGCCGGCCCCCGGGGCCGAAGCCCGCGCCCATTCGCAACGGCTCGTGGCGCTGATCCGCGAGCGCATCCGCGCCGCCGGCGGCGCGCTGGGCTTCGCCGACTACATGAACCTCGTACTGTATGCCCCCGGTCTGGGCTATTACTCGGCGGGCGCACGCAAGTTCGGCCCGGCGGGCGACTTCGTCACCGCGCCGGAGGTGAGCCCGCTGTTCTCCCGCGTCCTGGCCCGGCAGCTCGGCGGCCTGCTCGAGTCCCTGGACGGCGGCGACATCCTGGAACTCGGCGCGGGCAGCGGCGCGATGGCTGCGGAGGTCCTGGCGGCGCTGGATGCCGCGGGCACACTGCCGCGCCGCTATCGGATACTGGAGGTGAGCGCGGAGCTGCGGGCCCGCCAGCGCGAGCGCATCGTGGAGCAGGTGCCGGGGCTGGCCGCGCGGGTGCACTGGCTGGATGCGCTGCCGGACGAGCCGCTGCGCGGGGCGGTCGTCGGCAACGAGGTGGCGGACGCCCTGCCGGTCGAGCGGTTCCGCCGCGAGGTGGCAGGGGTGAGCCGCATGATCGTCACCGCCACGGCGGACGGCCTCGCACTCGACTGGGCTCCGGCGCCGCCGGCGCTGACGGATGCGGTCGCTGCCCTGGAGACCCGGCTCGGCCGGCGTCTTCCGCCCGGCTACGTCTCGGAGCTGTCCCTGGGCCTTACCGGCTGGATGAGCGACGTGGCCGGGGTGCTCGGCGAGGGCTTCCTGCTGCTCGCCGACTACGGCTTCGGCGAGTCCGAGTACTACGCGCCGGAGCGCGGCTGCGGTACCTTCCGCTGTCATTACCGGCACCGGGCCCACGAGGATGCGCTGCTCTGGCCGGGGCTGCAGGACCTCACGGCCTGGGTGGACTTCAGTGCGCTGGCGCGGGCCGGGGTGGCCGCGGGCCTGGAGCTTGCCGGCTACACGACCCAGGCCCACTTCCTGATCGGCGGCGGGCTGGAAGCCGAACTCGCCGGCTTCGAGTCCCTGGACGAGCGCGGCCGCCTGTCGTTGTCTGCCGAAGTCAAAACCCTTACATTGCCCGGCGAGATGGGCGAGGCATTCAGATTCATCGGATTCAGCCGGGCGGGCGGCCCGCCGCGGCCGCCGGGTTTCGCGCTGAGCGATCTCAGGCGCACGTTGTGAGCCCACTGCCGTGATCTGGTGGCAGTCGGTCGTCCTCGCCCTGCTGCAGGGGCTGACCGAGTTCCTCCCCATCTCCAGCTCCGGCCACCTCGTGCTGGTGCCGGTGATCGCCGGCTGGCAGGACCAGGGTCTGGCCTTCGACGTAGCGGTGCACTTCGGCACCCTGGCGGCGGTGCTGATCTACTTCCGCCACGATCTCGCGGCCATGGCCGGCGGCTGGTTCCGCCAGGTCGGCGGCCACGGGCCGTCGCCGGAATCCCGGCTCGCCTGGGCGGTGATCGTGGGTACGCTGCCGCTGGTCCTCGCCGGCTTCGCGGGTCACGACTGGATCGAGGCCAACCTGCGTTCGGCCCTGGTCATCGCCGCCACCACCGGCGGCTTCGGCGTCGCACTGTGGCTGGCGGACGCCTTCGGCGGCCAGCGCCGCAGCGAAGACAGCCTGCGCCCGACGGATGCCCTGCTGATCGGGCTGGCGCAGGTGCTCGCGCTCATCCCCGGGACGTCGCGCTCGGGGATTACCATGACCGCCGCGATGGCACTGGGACTCACCCGAAGCGCTGCGGCCCGGTTCTCGTTCCTGCTCTCCGTGCCCGCGATCCTGGCCGCCACCGGCCTGGAGACCTGGAACCTCGCCGGCTCGCCGGACCCGGTCCGCTGGGACATCCTGGCCGGCGCCACCGCCATCTCCGCCGTGACCGCCTACCTGGCGATCCGGCTGTTCCTCGGCTTCATCGAACGTATCGGGATGTGGCCGTTCGCGGCGTACCGGCTGGTACTGGCGGGCGTGATCCTCTGGCTGGTGGTCTAGGGTGTCAGCCGGCGTCCCGGGGCAGGGCCTCGCGCAGGGCGCCGATGCGCGCCTCCCGGATGGCCCGGCCGATGGCGGCACCGTCCAGGCCCTCGCCGGCGACGTCGTCGGCCGACACCGCGGCCGCCGCGTCCAGCGCCGTCCTCAAACGCTCCGCCTGGGGGTAGGGACGGTCTTCCAGGCCGGTGCGCCCGCGGGCGTCGGCCTCACAGGCGAGCAGGAATTCCTCGAAGCGCTGCGGCCGCCGGAAGGCATCTGCGGCCTCGAGCAGCTTCATGACCGTGGACGGCCTGAGCTCTTCGGCCCGGTGGCAGAGGCCGTGGTACTCGGCCACGAGCAGGGCGAGTTCCCGGCAGGCCTTCGGCACGGGCACCCGCTCGCACAGCCGGCCGATCAGGCGCACGCTGCGCCGCTCGTGGCCCCGGTGGCTGGGCCATTCCGACTCCGGCGTCTCGCCCTTGCCGAGGTCGTGGGTGAGGGCGGCGAAGCGCACCGCCAGCGACGGCGACAGCCGCGCCGCCTGCTCGACGGCGAGCAGCGTGTGCAGGCCCGTGTCGACTTCCGGATGCCACCGTTGCGGCTGGGGCACGCCGAACAGCGCGTCGAGTTCCGGGAACAGGACCTCCAGTGCGCCGCAGACGTGGAGGATGTGGAAATAGACCGCCGGCCGTGGACCCGCCAGGGCACTGGCCGTCTCCTGCCACACCCGCTCCGGGGTGAGATGTTCCAGCTCGCCGGACTGCGACAGCTCCGCCATGAGGCCGAGGGTCTCGCCCGCGAGGGTGAAACCGAGGTCGGTGAAACGCGCCGTGAAACGGGCGGCGCGCAGCACCCGCAGCGGGTCCTCCGAGAATGCCGGTGAGACGTGGCGGAGGATGCGTTCCTCCAGGTCCTGCCGGCCGCCCCGGGGGTCGATAATCTCGCCGTCGGGGGACTCGGCCATGGCATTGACGGTGAGGTCGCGCCGGCCGAGGTCGTCCTCCAGCGTGACGTCCGGCGAGGTGTCGAACTCGAAGCCGTGATAGCCGTGGCCCGACTTGCGCTCGCTGCGCGCGAGCGCATACTCCTCCCCGGTTTCCGGGTGCAGGAAGACGGGGAAGTCCTTGCCGACCTGGCGGTAGCCCCGCTCGATCATCTCCCCGGGGGTGGCGCCGACCACGACCCAGTCCCGCTCCCTGACCGGCAGGCCGAGCAGGCGGTCACGGACTGCTCCGCCGACGAGGTAGACTTCCATCGAATCATTCTAACGTGAAGGCGCGTATGGTCCGCAAATCCCTCATCCGCGCGGGTCTGGCGGCGATCCTCGTGCTGTTCTCGAGTGGTCTCGCCGGCTGCTATTACCTGCAGGCCGCCCGCGGCCAGCTGGAGATCGTGCGCAAGCGCACGCCCATCGCCGAGGTGGTGGCCGACCCTGCCACGCCCGCGTCGCTGCGCCGGCGACTGGAACTCGTGGACTCGGCCCGGGACTTCGCCGTCGACCGGCTGGGCCTGCCGGATAACGGCAGCTACCGCAGCTACGCCGACCTCGGCCGCGACTTCGTGGTCTGGAACGTCTTCGCCGCGCCCGAGTTCTCGGTGGAGCCGAAGCGCTGGTGCTTCCCGGTGGCCGGCTGCGTCGCCTACCGGGGCTACTTCGCCCGGGAGGCGGCCGAGGCGGAGGCGGCACGGCTGGCCGCGGACGGGTACGACACCCACGTGGCCGGGGTCGCCGCCTATTCCACGCTGGGCCGCTTCGAGGACCCGGTGCTGAACACCATGATGGGCTGGTCCGATCTCGCCCTGGTGGAGACCCTGTTCCACGAAATCGCCCACCAGCACCTGTACGTGCAGGACGACACCGAGTTCAACGAGTCCTTCGCCACCGTCGTGGGCCGCACGGGAGTGCGCCGCTGGCTTGAGGCCCGCGGGGATGCCGCGGGGGATGCCGCGGGGGATGCCGAGGGGCTCGCGGAATTCGAGCGCCGCATCGCGTGGCAGCGCGAGTGGATGGCCCAGGTGCTGGCGCTGCGCGAGCGGCTGGAGGCGCTGTACGCCAGCGGGCGTCCGCCGGCGGAGATGCGGCGGGAGAAGTCGCGCCTGTTCGCCGAGCTGGCCGGCTCGCCGATTGCGCCCCGCCGGGTTCCCGACGACAACGCGGCGCTCATACCGGCCATGGCCTACCACGGCCTGGTGCCGGAATTCACGGGCCTGCTGGAGGACTGTGCCGGCTCCCTCGTCTGCTTCTACGAACGCACGGCCGCTCTGGCCGAGCTGCAGCCCGCCGTGCGGCGCGAGCGCCTCGCCGCCTACCGCTGAGTGAGGCGTCCGGCTTCCTTTCGGTAGCGCGAGTAGCGGGCGTTGCGGCCGGCCTTGCCGATGTAGAGCGGCATCGCGCTCTCCAGCGAGCGGGGCCGGATGCCGAAGTGGGCGAAGCCGTCGCTGTCGCACACGCTCGGCACCGTCAGGGAAAGATAGTTGTCCCGGGACAGCGGCTTGCCGGGCACGTACTCGAAGAGGTTCGCCTGCAGCCGGGACGCCCACTCCGGCAGGCCGATGATCAGGCGGCGGATCTCAGGCTCGCGCAGATGAGGTCCACCAGCTCGCGCAGCGTATAGGTCTTCGGTCCGCACAGCTCGTAGCGCCGGGATGCGGTCTCCGGGTCGTCCAGGGAGAGGGCGAAGGCCTCGGCGACGTCGTCCACCGAGACTGGCCCGAAGCGGGAGTCGGGCATCGCCAGCGGCAGCACCGGGGAGAACTTCAGCAGGCCGGCGAAGGTGTTCACGAAGCCGTCGTCCGGGCCGAAGATGACCGAGGGCTGGAAGATGGTCCAGGCCAGGTCGTCGCCGCTGTCCCGCTCGATGATCTGCTCGGCCTCGCCCTTGGTGCGCAGGTAATGGCTGGGCCCCTCCGGGTTCGCCTTCAGCGCGCTCATCTGCAACAGCCGGCCCACGCCGCTGGAGCGGCAGGCCGCCACCGCCTTGCGGGTGAGCTCCCGGTGTGCCCGGTCGAACCCCCGTCCGCTGTGGCCGCTCTCGTTCAGGATGCCGACCAGGTTGATCACCGTGTCCTGGCCGCGGAAAAGCCGCTCGAGACCGGCCGGGTCGTGGACGTCCGCGGCGACCACGGTGACCGTGGGCAGCACCTTCAGGTGCCGCCCGTTCTCCACGTTGCGGGTGGGAACCAGTACCCGGTGCTGCTCGGCCGCGAGTCGTTCGACGATCTCGGTACCGACGAAGCCGGTACCGCCCAGTACGCAGATGCTGTGGCTCATGGTGGGTTGTCCTCGGACCGGGCCAGCGCCAGCCGCTCGCCGGTGGGCGGGACGGGGCGATGCAGTGCCGAGAGTCTGAACTCGCGGCCGGTCAGGCGCCAGCTGAATATGCTGTCCGCCGTCAGCACCCGCTTGACGTAGTTGCGGGTCTCGACGAACGGTATGGTCTCGATCCAGATGTCCGCCGGCAGCGACCCCGCGTCCGGCAGCCAGCGCTGCACCCGGTGCGGGCCGGCGTTGTAGGCCGCCGTGGCGAGCACCGGGTTCGCGTCGAAGCGCTCGTACACCTCGGCCAGGTAACGGGTGCCGAGCTGGATGTTGGCCGGCGGGTCGATCAGCGTCGCATAGCCGCGCCAGCGCAGCCGCGCACGCCGCGCCGTGCCGCGCCCGGTGGCCGTCATGAGCTGCATCACGCCGATGGCACCCGCCGACGAGCGGATGTCCGCCATGAACAGGCTCTCGCTGCGGGCGATGCCGTAGGCCCATGCCTCGCGGATGTCGGCCGCCGCCGTGTGAGTCTGGAAATACTCCCGCCAGGGCAGCGGATAGCGCAGCGCGAGGTCGTCGTAGCGGCCGGCCTTCGCCGCGGTAGCGATCGCCCGGGAATGCCAGCCCCAGCGATGGGCGAGCAGCGCGGCCTGGGCGAGGCGATGACCGTCGAGGCCCGCGACGGCCTCGCTCCACTCGCTGCGCCCCAGGCTCTCTAGCCCCACGTGGAACAGTTCACCGGCCCGGTGGATGGCGGGGTCCCGGGCCAGCGCGGCGATGGCGGCCTCGTCGGGGGTCAGGGCTTCGTGGCCGAAGGCGTAGGGCCGGTCCAGGGCGTCGGCTGCCAGAAAGCCGTGGTAGCTGCGCTCCCCGGCCAGTGCCGTCCAGAGCGCCTCGGCGCCAGCCCGGTCGCCGGTGGCCGCCAGCGCTCGCGCACGCCAGTAGCGCCAGACGGCCTGGTCGGCCATGTCGGCGGGCATAGCGTCCACCGCGGCCAGCACGTCCGCCCAGTTCCCGCGCCGCAGGGCATCCCGGGTGCGCCATGCGTGCACGTCCTCGTCGGCCAGGTGGGCGGGTACGGCCTTCAGCAGGCCGGGCGCCGCCGCTTCCCGGCGCAGCGCGGCGCGGATGCCGATGTAGCCGGCCACGTCCCAGCGCTCGCGGCCGGAGACGTCCAGCGCGGGCGCCAGGCGACGCCAGAGCGTTGCCGCGTGGGCGGGATCGCGGCGGGCGAGTGCCTTGATGCCCCAGAGAATGCGCGCCCGGGCCGTCTCGTCCGCGCCGGTCGGGTCCAGCCGCACCAGTTCCCGGGCAGGGTCGTCCTGCATCGCCAGCCATGCCGCCGCTTCCCGCTGCGCGGCGTCATCCAGTGGCCGCGCGAGGTAGCGGGCGAGGCGGAAATGCCGGGCCGCGATGGCGAGTTCGAACCGCTGCCGGTAGCGTGCGGCGTCCAGCAGGCCTGCGCTGCGCATGTCGTCGAATACCGGATCGCACTCGCGGGGCTGGCTGCGGCCGGCCAGCCACAGCCGCTCGACGTCTGCCTCGCCGTAGCGATGTGCGGGCTCGACGAGTCGCCTGGCCCTCGCCGCCTGGCAGTCGAGTTCGGTGATGCCGGCATCCGCATAGCGCTCGGCATACAGGGCGAGGAAGCGCGGCCAGTCGCCGCGGCGCGCCAGCTCGCGGATCCAGCGGTAGGCGAGGCGGCGGGCCGGCGGCAGGTGCGCGTGTTCCTGCAGGAAGTCCTCCACCGTCTGCGCATCGGCACGGCGGATGGTCGCCTGCAGCCAGGCCGCCCGCAGGTCCGGCCAGAGCGGATAGTCCGACAGTTCATCGGCCGCCGCGCGAGCCGGCGCCCAGTTGCCTTCCCGCGCCTCGGCGTAGACGGCGGCGAACAGCTGCCGCCGGTCGTCGATCCGGTCGTCGGCGGCCTGCAGCGGCCCTGCCCCGGTAGCCGACAGTGCCGACAACGCGAACAGGGCGGTGATGGCGGGCAGGAAGCGCGAGCGTGGGTGCCGACGGTGCATGGTCCGAACATACTGAGCGGCCCGGGCGGTGGCAAGGCGAATCAGTTCGTCGTCGTCGAACGGCCGACTAGGAGACGTGGCCGAGGCTGAAGCTGATCTCGCGCCCCGTCTCCGACACCGCGATCACGTCGTAACCCGCATCGCGCAGATTGCCGATGGTCTCGAGGGTCCTTCCAGGACCGTCCGGGAGGTAGCGGTGATGGAATTCCACGAGGATCTGGCGCGGCCTCAGGTCCGAGGCGAGCAGGTCCTGCAGTACCTCGTACTCCGCGCCCTCGACGTCGAGCTTGACGAGGCAGGGCGCGGGGTGGCCGAGGCGTGCCGGTATGCCGGACAAGGCACGGGCCTGCACGGTGACGGCTCGCTCGGGCGCCGTAGCTGCCGGATCCAGCGTGTACATCACCCGCGAGGCCTGACCGTCCTTTCGGATCCGGGGGTGGAAGGCGAGTTCACCGTCGCGTCCGGCTACCGCCCAGTCATGGAAATGGAAGCCGCGGGGGAGAACCTGTTCAGAGATCCACTCGACGGTGGAGGGGGTGGGGTCGAACGCATGAATCTGCAGGTCGAAGCGCCGTGCGAGCGCGCGGTCGAACGCGATATCCCTGCCGACGCCGATCGAGTAGACCAGCGAGCCGTCACACAGGCAGCTCGCATCCAGCCACCAGCCGCCCAGGTTGACGGTGCCGACCCTCCGGTCCAGCGGTACCCGGATCTCGCGCCGGAGGAGTTGTTTGAAGAAGAGTTTGCGCCGTTGATAGCCGGGACTTCTCTCGACGCGTCTCCATGTCTTGAGCGCCATGTTCCCCCGCCTGGAACGCACTCTGTGCGGGATGACGCAGGTTTATAGTTCCTCTGGGTACGGACGGGTAGCAGAAAAATCCGTGGCGACGAATCGGTGGAAACTGCGCCGAATCCGGAGCGGGCCGGGCACGAAAAAGGCCGGTCCGCCGCGCAGGCGGACCGGCCTTCCCGTAGGACGCTTCGATCTAGCGAATCTGCAGCAGCAGCACGCGGTCGCCGCGGATCACCTTCAGGAAGAGGATGCGGCTGTCACCGATGGCCTCGCGCAGCTCCGACATATTGGTGACGGGGCCGCGGTTGACTTCGGTGATGACGTCGCCCGGCCTGAGTCCGCGCTGGGCGGCCGGACTGCCGGCCTCCACGGAGACCACCTCGACGCCGTTGGCGCCGGGCCCGGTGGCGGGCGCGAACTCGGCGCCCTCCAGACCCGGGTGCAGGTCGGCACCGGCACTGCTCATCATGGCGTTGCGGTCGTCCAGGATGGCCGTCACGGTCCGCTCCCGGCCGTCGCGCAGCAGGCGGATCTCCACTTCCTCGCCGGCACGCAGCAGGCCGATGGTGTTGCGCAGTTCCGTGCCGCTCGCGATCTTCTCGCCATTCGCCTCGACGATGATGTCGTCCACCTCGATGCCGGCCTCCTCGGCGGCGGAGCCGGGGTTCACCGACTGCACCAGCGCGCCGCGCACTTCTTCCAGGCCGAGCGCCTCGGCCGTCTCCTCGTCCACCGTGCTGATCTGTACGCCCAGCAGGCCACGCCGGACCTCGCCGAATTCCAGGATCTGGCGCATGATGGCGTTGGCCATGTTCGAGGGCACGGCGAAGCCGATGCCCACGTTGCCGCCGGTGCGGGAGATGATGGCCGAGTTGATGCCGACGAGCTCGCCGCGCAGGTTCACCAGCGCGCCGCCGGAGTTGCCCGGGTTGATGGAGGCGTCGGTCTGGATGAAGTCCTCGTAGCCGTCCGGATTCAGGCCGAAGCGGCCCAGCGCACTCACGATGCCCGAGGTCACCGTGTGCTGCAGGCCGAAGGGATTGCCGATGGCGATGACGAAATCGCCGACCTCGAGGACGTCGGAGTCGCCGATGGGCAGTTCGACCAGCCCGTCTTCCTCGACCTTCAGCAACGCGATGTCCGTGCCCGGGTCCGAACCGATGATCTCGGCTTCCAGCGTGCGGTCGTTGAACAGGGTGATCTCGATCTCGTCGGCGCCGTCCACCACGTGGTGGTTGGTGATGATATAGCCGTTGTCCGCGTCCACGATGACGCCCGAGCCCGCGCTCTGCATCCGGCGCTCCCGGGGCTGCTCGTCGGGCAGGCCGAAGAAGCGGCGGAAGGGGTCGTTGTTGTGGAAGGGCGTGCGCATCTCCACGGTGGCGCTCACCCGGATGTTCACCACCGCCGGGGATACCTGCTCGACGAGCGGTGCGAGACTCGGCGTCTCCTCGCCGCCGAACAACTGGGGCAGGGCGGCAGACGCGGTGCCGGTCAGTCCGGCCGCGAGCACGAGGGTTGCCAGAACGGTTCGTCTCAACATGCGATGAATTCCTTTTTGCGAAATGAATGTCGCTGGGTGCCGCCGCCAGTGCGGTCCCGGGCTGCGCTCGCCCGGGCCGGATCTCCCGAATCCATCATGAACGAACCCTCATGACGGGGCCAGTCCAGCAGGGACCACGGCGGAGACCGCTTTGTTCCGGTCTCCGCCGCTGCCGGGAAGGCGCGCGGCGCGCCGTCCCGGGCCCGCCGCTGCCGTTACTCGACGTTGACGTCGATGCGGCGGGGCATTTCCTTGGGCTGCTTCGGGATCACGATCTCGAGCATGCCGTGGCTGCTCTTCGCCGTGATGCCCTCGGCATCCGCCGTCTCGGGCAGCGTGAAGCGACGGAAGAAGCTGCCGCTCACGCGCTCGACGCGGCGATACCCGTTGGTCTCGTCCCGGTCGGTGAACTCCCGCTTGCCGCTCAGCGTGAGCACGCCGTTCTCCATGCTCACCTCGATGTCCTTCGGATCGACGCCCGGCACATCGGCGGTGAGGACGAAGCGCTCGGATTCCTCGCTGATATCGACGGCCGGAATCCAGTCCGCAACCGCTGACGAACTCTCCGGGTCGGCCGGCATGCGGCCCGCCATCAGCTTGTCGAGATCACGGTGGAGCCGGTTCACCAGGCTCCAGGGTTCATAGGTTACAAGGCTCATTATCGACCTCCTCTGTGTTTGGCGAGCGGCTCTCCCGCTCGGGCTCGATGAGGCCGAAATGCGGACCGGCTTGCGGCTTTTCAAGGGGGCTTCCTCACCCGTCGGCGGCTCGCGGTCCGCTCCGGACCCGGCGGGAAGCCCGCACAAGATATTGTGTCATTAATATGACACCGCGCCGTGCAGAAAACGCTCATGTTTTAAAGCGTTTTTTCTGCTTGTTTTGTTAACGTATTGTTTTGTAATATATTTTAACCGCTAAAAAGTTTCCGGTTTTCCCTTGACAGCAGCCCCTCACGATCATAATCTAGGGGCTCGCAGGCACAACATCTTGTGTCTCGCAGAACAAGCATAATCCTTGCTCAAGGGCAGGTGCCCGGCGCTCCCGTGCCGGATACCTGGGGGTTCTTGTGCGGCGATCTGGCCGCCGCATTTGACAGAATAGACGCCGTTCAGGCTTCTCGCCGACGGCCCGGATTTTTTGGGGGTTCCCGCACAATGAAACCGGCAGCGATAGTGGCACCGACGGCCGTCTCCGAGATTGCGTTCCAGGACGCATCCATCGATATCTGGGATTCCAAGTACAGGCTGAAGGCCAAGGACGGCACGCAGATCGATGCCTCTGTCGACGCCACCTACCAGCGGGTGGCGCGCGCGCTCGCGGACGTGGAGCCCGCCGAGCGCCGGGAGCACTGGTACGAGCGCTTCGTGTGGGCACTGCGCAGCGGCGCCATCCCGGCCGGGCGCATCACCTCCAATGCGGGCGCCCAGGCGCACAAGCCGGCGACCTCCACCATCAACTGCACCGTGTCGGGCACCATCGTGGATTCGATGGACGACATCCTGAACAAGGTGCACGAGGCGGGCCTCACACTGAAGGCGGGCTGCGGCATCGGTTACGAGTTCTCCACGCTGCGGCCGAAAGGGGCGTACGTGACCGGTGCCGGCGCCTATACCTCCGGTCCGCTGTCGTTCATGGATATCTATGACAAGATGTGCTTCACGGTGTCTTCGGCGGGCGGCCGCCGCGGCGCACAGATGGGCACCTTCGACGTGGGCCACCCGGACGTCATGGATTTCGTCCGCGCCAAGCGCGAGAACGGCCGCCTGCGCCAGTTCAACCTGTCGCTGCTGATCACCGACGAATTCATGCAGGCCGTGAAGAACGGCGACGACTGGAAGCTCGCCTTCCCGGTCTCGCTGCACGAGGCGGAGCACGACCGTCTCGAACTCGACGACCCGGAGCAGTTCACCTGGCGGGAATGGCCCGGCGGCGGCGACTACGTTCGCAACGAGGAAGGCCTGGTGGCCTGCCGCATCTACAAGACGGTGCCGGCGGAGCGGCTGTGGGACATGATCATGGCCTCCACCTACGATTTCGCCGAGCCGGGTTTCGTGCTGATCGATCGGGTCAACGAGATGAACAACAACTGGTGGACGGAGAACATCCGTGCCACCAATCCCTGCGGCGAGCAGCCGCTGCCGCCCTACGGTTCGTGTCTGCTGGGCTCGGTCAACCTCACCAAGTTCGTGCTCTCGCCCTTCACGGACGAGGCGCGCTTCGACTGGGAGGAGTTCGGCGAGGTGGTGAAGGTATTCACCCGCATGCTGGACAACGTCGTCGAGGTCAACGGCCTGCCGCTGGGCGAGCAGCGCAACGAGATCATGCGCAAGCGCCGCCACGGCATGGGTTTCCTCGGGCTCGGCTCCACCATCACGATGATGGGGATGAAGTACGGCGAACCCGACTCCGTGGAGTTCACCGAGAAGGTGGCGAAGCAGCTTGCGCTGGCGGGCTGGGAGACCGGCCTGGAACTGGCCCGCGAGAAAGGCCCGGCGCCGATCATGGAGGAGGAGTTCGAGGTCACGCCGGAGATGCTGCGCAAGCGCCCCGAGATGGCCGCCGACGGCCTGCGTCCCGGCGACCGACTGCCCGGCCGGGTGCTGCACGCGCGCTACAGCCGCTACATGCAGAAGGTGGCGGCCGAGGCTCCCGGGCTAGTGCAGGAACTCGAACGCACCGGGGCGCGCTTCACCCATCACAGCTCCATTGCCCCCACCGGCACGATCTCGCTGTCGCTGGCCAATAACGCGAGCAACGGCATCGAGCCCAGTTTCGCCCATCACTACTTCCGCAACGTCATCCGCGAGGGGCGCAAGTCCAAGGAGAAGGTGGACGTCTTCTCCTTCGAGCTGCTCGCCTACCGGGAGCTGATCAACCACCGGGCGATGCCGCATTCCGAAGCGCCCGAGGAGAAGCTGCCGGAGTACTTCATCACCTCGGACGACGTGACGCCGAAGCAGCATGTGGACATCCAGGCCGCGGCACAGAAGTGGGTGGATTCGTCCATCTCCAAGACGGCGAACGTGCCCACGGAATACCCCTACGAGGATTTCAAGGACATCTACCTCTACGCCTACGAGCAGGGGCTGAAGGGCTGCACCACCTTCCGTTTCAACCCGGAGGCCTTCCAGGGCGTGCTGGTGAAGGAGCAGGACCTGAAGAACACCACCTACGTGTTCGAACTCGACGACGGCAGCACGGTGGAGCTGAAGGGTGACGAGGAGATCGAGTACGACGGCGAGCTGCACACCGCCGCGAACCTTTTTGACGCGCTGAAGGAAGGCTATTACGGCAAGTTCTGAGCGCGGGACGGATCATCGCACGCATTGGAGCGGACCCGCCGCCGCGGCGGGGCCGGACAGAGGACACAGGCATGGCTGCAAAGAAAATCGAGAAGAAGATCGTCGGTTACTCCGTGAAGAAGCCGGAGGACAAGACGGAGAAGAAACCCGCCTACGAGGTGGAGCAGGAGGGCGAGGGCGCCACCGTCATCCGGATGCACGAGAGGCTCGAGCGCCCGGAGGTGCTGATCGGCTCCACCTACAAGGTGAAGACGCCGGTGTCCGATCACGCGATGTACGTCACCATCAACGACATCGTGCTGAACGAGGATACGCCCCACGAGCAGCGCCGGCCGTTCGAGATCTTCGTCAACTCGAAGAACCTGGATCACTACCAGTGGATCGTGGCGCTGACCCGGATCATCTCCGCCGTGTTCCGCAAGGGCGGTGACGTCACATTCCTGGTGGACGAGCTGAAGGCCGTGTTCGATCCCCGCGGCGGCTACTGGCAACCGGGCGGCAAGTTCATGCCGTCCATCATCGCCGAGCTGGGTCACATCGTGGAGAAGCACCTGAACACGATCGGCCTGCTGAAGCCGGCGGGCCCGGACGAGCACCAGCAGAAGCTGATCGCCGAGAAGCGGGCGGAGTTCGAGGCCCGTGCCGCGCAGACCGACGCTTTCTCCGAGAACGAATTCCCGGAAGGCGCCCAGCTCTGCGCCAAGTGCAACGTGACCGCCCTGGTCATGATGGACGGCTGCATGACCTGCCTGAACTGCGGCGATTCCAAGTGTAGTTGAAACGCCGGATGACTGAGCCGTCGACGACGGCGCAGGCCGGCACCGCCCGGCCTGCCCACGGGCACCGCGGAACCCTCCGCCGGTCTGCCGCTGCCGGGCCCCGCCGCCGTGTGGCGGGGCGTTCTCTTTGCTAAGATTCCTCGCTTCCGAGGCTTCCCCGGCGGCGAGCGCGTGACCCTGCAGATACCCGACTTCTCCGGCGCCCGTCTCCTGGTGGCCGGGGACCTCATGCTCGACCAGTACTGGTTCGGCGCCACCGGCCGCATCTCTCCCGAGGCACCGGTGCCGGTCGTGCACGTGCGCGACGGCGAGGAACGGCCGGGCGGCGCCGCCAACGTGGCGATGAACCTGGCCGAGCTGGGCGCGCAGACCGCTCTGGTGGGCATCGTGGGTGCCGACGCAGACGCCGCTCGCCTGCAGACGCTGCTGACCGAGCGCAGCGTGGAATGCCGCTTCGCCGTCTCGCCGGACGCGCCCACCACCACCAAGCTGCGGGTGCTCTCCCGGGGCCAGCAGCTGATCCGCCTGGACCGGGAAGAGGCCGCCGCCGGCACCGCCGTCTCCGTGGCCGAGCCGTTCCGGGCCGCTCTGCAGGCGGCCGGACTGGTCATCCTGTCCGACTACGCGAAGGGCGCGCTGCACGAGGTGGGCGAACTGATCGCGGCGGCCCGGGAGGCGGGGATACCGGTACTCGTGGACCCCAAGGGCACCGACTTCGGGCGTTACCGGGGAGCCACCCTGCTCACGCCGAACCAGACGGAATTCGAGGCGGTCGCCGGTAGCGCCCGTGACGACGACGACCTGCTGCGCCGGGCCCGGGACATGATCGACGGTCTGGAGCTCGGCGGCCTGGTAATCACCCGCAGCGAGCGCGGCATGCTGGTCGTGGAGCGGGGCGGCGAGGCCCGGTTCCTCTCGACGGAGGCCCGGGAGGTCTTCGACGTCACGGGTGCCGGCGACACGGTGATTGCCACGCTGGGCGCCGCGCTGGCGGCCGGCACGTCGCTGGGCGAGGCGGCTGCACTCGCCAACCTCGCCGCCGGGCTGGTGGTGCGCAAGATCGGCGTGGCCGGCGTCACGCCGTTCGAGTTACGCGTGGCGTTGCACCAGCGCGGCAAGGGCGGCCGGGGAATGGTGGACGAGCCCGCGCTGCTCGAGTTCGTCGGCGAGGCGCGCGGCCGGGGCGAGCGCATCGTCATGACCAACGGCTGCTTCGACATCCTGCACGCCGGCCATGTCACCTATCTGGAGGAGGCGAAGTCCCTGGGCGACCGGCTGATCGTGGCCGTGAACAGCGACCATTCCGTGCGCCGGTTGAAGGGCGAGGGCCGCCCGGTGAATCCGGTCGAGGACCGCATGGCCGTGCTGGCGGGGCTGGCCGCCGTCGACTGGGTGGTGCCGTTCGGGGAGGACACACCCGCACGTCTGATCGAGGCGGTGCTGCCGGACGTGCTGGTGAAAGGGGGCGACTACCGGCCGGAGGAGATCGCCGGCGGCCCCGCCGTGCTGGCGGCCGGCGGCGAAGTGCGCGTGCTGGCGTTCCGCGCGGGCCGCTCGAGCTCGCGCATCATCGATTCCATCCGCGGCCTGCCCTGAGGCCGGAACCGGGACGGTGAGGTTCGCCTACCAGCTGCTGGTCTACCTGGCCACGCCCTTTGTCTTCCTGTTCTGGTTCTGGCGGGGTTTCACCCGCAAGGGTTACCACGACCGGCTGGGGCAGCGTTTCGGCATCGGCTTTCCCGACATCCGCTCGGGCTCGATCTGGATCCACGCCGTCTCGGTGGGCGAGGTGCAGGCCGCAGCGCCGCTGGTCAAGGCCCTGAAGGAGCGTTTCGGCTCGCTGGTCGTAGTCGTCACCACCGTCACCCCCACCGGCGCCGAGCGGGTACGGCGCCTGTTCGGCGACGAGGTCGTCCACTGCTTCGCCCCCTTCGAGACGCCGGGGGCGGTGCGGCGCTTCTTCGACCGAATTCGGCCGCGGCTCGCCGTCATCATCGAGACGGAGCTCTGGCCCAACCTGTACGCCGAGTGCGGCCGGCGGCGGGTGCCGCTGGTGCTGGCGAGCGCACGGATCTCGCCCCGCTCCGTGGCGCGCTACCAGCACCTCACGCCGTTGTTCCGCGAGGCGCTGTCCCACGGCATCATCATAGCCGCCCAGAGCGAGCAGGACGCGCAACGGTTCCGCGACCTGGGCGCGGCACCCGCGCGTACCTTCGTCACCGGCAACATCAAGTTCGACGTGGAGATCGACGAGGGCCTGGCGGCCCGCGGACGCGAGTTCGCGGCCCGGCACTTCCCGGACCGGCGGGTCTGGATCGCGGCGAGCACCCATGCCGGGGAAGAGGAGATCGCCCTCGCAGCCCATCACCGGTTGCTGGAGTCGGTCCCGGACGCGCTGCTGGTCGTCGTGCCGCGTCATCCCGAACGGTTTCCGGCCGTGGCCGGTCTCATCGAGGAGCAGGGGCTCGATTACGCGCGGCGTACCGGCGGCGAGCGCTGCAGCCCGGAGACCCGCGTCTTTCTCGGCGATACGATGGGCGAGCTGCCGCTGTTCTACGCGGCGTCGGACATTGCTTTCGTCGCCGGCAGCCTGGTGCCCATCGGGGGCCACAACCTGCTGGAACCGGCGTCCCTCGGGCTGCCCATCCTGACCGGCCCGCACCTGTTCAACGCCGAGGACATCGCACAGATGTTCGCGGAGCGGCGCGCCTCGCAGGTGGTCACCGATGCGGGCGAACTGGCCGCCGCTCTGGAGCGGCTGTTCGCCGACGAGGCGGAGCGCCGGGAGATGGGCGAGCGGGCACGCCGGTTGCTGCTCGAGAACCGCGGCTCGCTCCGGAGCCTGCTCGAGCTGGTGGAGCCGCTGACGCGGCGTTTTGCCACACCGGCCGGAAAGAGCTGAGCGTCAGTCGCTGATCTGGCTCCGCGGTACCAGGATGGAGTCGATCTCCTCCAGGTCCTGGATGCGCAGGATGCCGGCCGCCTGCTTCAGGCTGAGTACGTTCAGCAGATAGTCGTAGCGGGCACGGCGGTAGTTGGTGCGGGCCGAGAACACCTGTTGCTGTGCGTCCAGTACGTCCACCGTGGTGCGGGTGCCCACCTCGAAGCCGGCCTGGGTGGCCTCCAGGGCCGTCTTGGCCGAGGACAGTGCCTGGCGCAGCGCCTTCACCCGGGAGATCTCCGCCAGCACACCCAGGTAGGCGTCGCGGGCCTGACGTTCGGTTTCCCTGGCCACTCGCTGCAGCTGCTCCTTCGCCGCCCGGTGCAGGTGCACCGCTTCGCGCACCTGGGCCGACGTTCTGCCGCCGGAGAACAGCGGAATGCGGAACTCCAGCGCGATGCTGTCCGAGGTCTGGTCATTGAAGACGTCGTTGAAGGGTCCGCCTTCGTTGGAGCGTTCGAATTCCCGGTCGAAGTCGCTGCGCGAGGCCACCAGGTCCAGCGTGGGATAGTGGCCGGAGCGGCGGGAGTCGATCTCCTGGCGTGCGATCTCCGCATTCAGCCGCGCGGCGATCAGGGCGAGATTCTGGTCGAAGGCGGTCTCCACCCAGTCGTCCTCTTGCGCCGGGTCCGGGCTCTCCAGCGCGAGCTGTTGGCCGGGGGTCTCCAGGTTCTGCAGATACTCGCCGGTAATCTCGCGCAGGAATTCCCGCGTCGAGGCGAGCTGACGCTTGGCGGCGATCTCCTCGGCGATGGCCTGGTCGTAGGCGGCCTGCGCCTCCTGCACGTCGGTGATGGCGATCAGCCCCACCTCGAAACGCTGCTTGGCCTGCTCCAGCTGGCGGTCGATGGCGCGCTTGCTGGCCTGGGCGGCCTCCAGTGCGTCCTCCGCGGCCAGCACGTCGAAGTAGCGGGTCGCCACGCGGACGATGAGGTCCTGCTGGGCGGCCTCGAAGTCCGCCTCGGCGCGTGCCACCTGCTTGCCGGCCTGTTTCAGACCGATGAACTGGTCCCAGCGGAATACCGTCTGGCGCAGCTCGATCTGCCACTGGGTGGTCTCGATGCTCTCGTCCTCGAAGTCGCTGGTGACGGTAACCGTCTCACCGCCCGGCGCTACCTGTTGGAACGCGGATGCCCCCTCCGCCGAGCCGCGGCTCTCGCTGGCCGAAGCCGACAGCTGCGGCAGCAGCAGCCCGCGGGCCTGCGGCACCGCCTCTTCGGTGGCCCGGCGGTTGGCTTCCGCCTCGCGGATGAGAGGGTCGCTCTGCAGCGCGCGCTGGTAGACCTCCAGGAGGGATTCGGCCCCGGCGGGCATGGCGGCTAACAGGGCGGCCAGCGGCACGAGCAGCCCGAATCTGCGGATATCCATTGTTCTCTTGGTCTCCTCGTTCTGGGGAGCAGGTGTTTTAGTCAGGTATATCACTATAGCACCGGTTTCCGAATGCACTCAATAGCGGCCGGCGAGCCCGCTCAGTAGCGAGCGAGAGACGGGTCGACCTGCGCCGCCCAGGCGTCAATGCCGCCGGCCACGTTGACCACGTGCCGGAAGCCGTGTTGCTGCAGCCATGCGGCCACCCGATAGCTGCGCATGCCGCTGTGACAGAGTACGGCCAGGGGCCGGTCCCGATCCAGTTCGCGCCGGCGGCCGGGTACCTGGTTCATCGGGATGGCGACGGCGTCAGGCAGCGACACGATGGCGAGTTCCCAGGGTTCGCGTACGTCGAGCAGCTGCCAGCGTTCGCCCGCGCGGATGCGCGCGACGAGTTCGGCCGGACTGAGCTCATCCACCATTCCAGCATCTCTGCGGTCACGGGTCCTGCCGCACGTCCCGGCACTGGCGGTCAGAACCGGAATTCGGGCGGCGGCGTCGCATTGCGCAGGGGTTTCAGCACCGTCTCGAACAGGCTTTCACGGCTCCACTCGTTCTCGCCGGTGCGGGTGACCAGCAGCGCTTCCATCACCGGTGCCTCGCCGACCACGAGGAACAGGCGCCCGTCGATGGCCAGCGCGTCGGCGAAGCGCTGCTCGAAGCGCGGCACGGAGCCGGTGACCGCGATGGCATCGAACTCGCCGGCCGGCAGCTCGCGTATGGCGTCCATGGTCAGCAGTTCGGTATTCCGTATCTCCATCTCCCGGAGCCGGTCGCCGGCGGTGGCGACGAAATCCGAGTAGCAGTCCACGCTGACCACGTGCTCGCCCAGGTGCGCCAGGCAGGCGGTGAGAAAGCCGGTGCCGGTGCCGACCTCGAGCACCCGGTCGCCGGGTTCGATCTCGAGCGCCTGCAGCAGTCGGCCCTCGACCTTCGGCGCCATCATGTTCTCGCCGTGAGCCAGCGGGATCTCGGTATCGGCGAATGCCAGACTCGACCAGGTGCCCGGCACGAACCGCTCGCGGGGTACCTCGCCCAGGATCCTGAGCACCCGGGGCTGCAGCACGTCCCAGGCCCGGATCTGCTGGTCGATCATCTGTTCCCGTGCAATCTCGATATCCATGACAGCTGCTCGATGGGGCCGCAAGCGGCGCGACGGCGAGTGAGGTTACGGAGTTTACAGAAAGCTGACAAGCGTGCTGCAGGGCGTTGCGGCAGGCGTTATGGTGAATTGGCGGATCGCGCTGCTACGGATTAGGCTATGCTTGTCGCAGTAAGAGTCTAGGCTCTTGAAACAACAAGAATTTTAATCCCTGCATCGCCCCGGAGCCAGGTACCGATGAGCGAATCATGCCGCAGACCGCACTGATCGTCGCCGTCACCATACTGGTGTCGGTGGTGCTAGTGCTGGCCATCGTGCTCGTCGCATTGCGGCGCCGTTTCCACGAGCGCCTGAGGCGGCTCGATCAGGAGATCGTCGAGGTATCCGCGGACGCCGCGGTCGGGCGCCGGCTGCGTCCGGCCGACGATCCACTGCTCGGCCCGCTGGGGCGCTCGCTGAACCGGCTGTTCGACGCGCTCGCCGAGAAGGACGAGGCGCTGTTCGAGCGCGACCGTGCGCTGCGTCGGCTGGTGCGCACCATTCCCGAGGTGGTGCTGCTGCACGACGACCGCGTGCAACTCGCCAACGAGGCGGCGGCGCGGCTCGTGGGCCTGGAGCCCGAGCAGCTCGAGGGCAGGCCGGCAAGCGACCTGGTCCGCCCGGCCTTCCGGGCCCTGTTCCGGCGCACGGTCACCCGCCTGCTGGCCGGGGAGATCGGTCCGCAGACGCTGGAGATGCAGTTCATCAACGGCGGCGACCAGGGCATGTGGGTGGAGGCCGGCATGTCGGTCGTGGATTGGGGTGAGCGGCAACTGGTGCTCAGCGTGGCACGGGACGTGAGCCACCGGCGGGAGATCGATTCCTCCCTCAGGGGTGACCGGCGCCAGGCGCTCGCGGTGATCGAGTCAATCGGTGACGGGGTCCTCACAACGGATACCCGCGGCCGGGTGGAATATATGAACCGGGAGGCCGAGCTGCTCACCGGCTACAGCCGGCAGGAGGTGGAAGGCCGGCCGTTCGGCGAGGTCATGCGGCTCATCGACGAGCTGGACAAGCGTTCCCTCGGCGACCCGGTGGAGCGCTGCCTGGCCATGCGGCAGCGGGTGAACATGGGCCGGCGGGCGCATATGGTGGGCCGCGACGACGAGCACGAGCATTCCGTGGAACTGACCGCCTCGCCCATCCGCGCGAGCGAGGGCGCCATCGAGGGCGTGGTGGTGGTCTTCCACGACGTCAGCGAGATGCGCGGGTTGACGCGCCAGATGAGCTATCAGGCCGCGCACGATGCGCTGACCGGTCTGATCAATCGCCGAGAGCTCGAGCGGCGGCTCGAGGAGGCCATCGACAATGCCCGGCGCGAGAAGGCGAACCATGTGCTCTGTTATCTCGACCTGGATCGCTTCAAGGCGGTGAACGACACCTGCGGGCACATGGCCGGGGATGCGCTGCTGCGGGAGGTGGCGGCGCTAATCAAGGACCAGGTGCGCGATTCGGACTCCGTCGCGCGCATCGGCGGCGACGAGTTCGGCATGCTGTTGATGGGCTGTCCACTGGAGAAGGCCCGCCAGATCGCCGGCGACGTGGTGCAGGCGGTGGCGGATCACCGCTTCGTCTGGCAGGACCGCATCTTCACCATCGGGGTCAGCGTCGGCATCGTCGAACTGGGGCCGGACAGCGGCTCGGTCCAGGACATGCTGGCGGCCGCGGATTCGGCCTGCTACATGGCCAAGCAGCAGGGCCGCGGCCAGGTACACGTGTACTCTTCGGCGGACGAGGCGGCGGCGCGGGAACGGGGCGAGATCCAGTGGCTCAGGCGCCTGCAGGACGCCCTGTCGAACGGCGGCTTCGTGCTCGCGACCCAGCCCATCATCGCGCTGGACGCCGAGAGCGAATCCGGCCCGGCGATGGAGGTGCTGCTGCGATTCCAGGACGCCCAGGGCCGCACCGAATCGCCGCAGGATTTCCTGCCGGCGGCGGAACGGTATCACCTGATGCCGCGGATCGACCGCTGGGTGGTGAGCGCCGCGCTCAACGCGATTGCTGCCGCCGACATCCGGGTGCCGGCAGGGCGCAGCTGCATCATCAACCTGTCCGGCCAGACGCTGGGCGACGCCGACTTCCTCGAGTTCGTCGTGGAGTCACTGGATCGCACGGGCATCGCGCCTTCGCGCATCGGTTTCGAGATGACCGAGGCGGCGCTCATCAGCGAGCCCCGCCAGGCCCAGCGCTTCATCGAGGTGCTGCACGGCATGGGCTGCAAATTCGCGCTGGATGACTTCGGCAGTGGTCTGGGCGCTTTCTCCAACCTGAAGCATCTGCCCATCGACTATCTGAAGATCGACGGCAGCTTCACCCGCCACCTCGGCCGCGACCCGGTCAACCAGGAGATGGTGAGTGCGATGATCAAACTGGCCCGGAAGATGGACTTCCGCACGGTGGCGGAGCAGGTGGAAGAGCAGCGCGACTTCGACATGCTGCGCGAGATGGGCGTGGACTTCGCCCAAGGCTACCTGATCGACCGCCCCCGCCTCCTCGGTGCCGGTCCGAACTAATCCAACTTTTCCAACTTTTGTAACTTATTCACGTTCCGGTGTCCGGCACCGGAACGTTCGGAAACGGGCAAAAGTTTCAAAACTTGCATATCGGGTGTCCGGCACCTAATCCGGGTCATATCGGGTGTCCGGCACCTAATCCCCAAACCCGAAAAAAAGCCGGGCCCCCGTGGGGGCCCGGCGGTCGTGGCTGTGTTCGCGGGCTTCGTGCCGATCAGATCAGCGGCACGATCAGCAGCGCGACGATGTTGATGATCTTGATCAGCGGGTTGATGGCCGGGCCGGCGGTGTCCTTGTACGGGTCGCCGACGGTGTCACCGGTGACCGCGGCCTTGTGCGCCTCGGAACCCTTGCCGCCGAAGTTGCCGTCCTCGATGTACTTCTTGGCGTTGTCCCAGGCGCCGCCGCCCGCGGTCATGGAGATGGCCACGAACAGGCCGGTGACGATGGTGCCGAGCAGCATGCCGCCGAGTGCGATGGGGCCGAGCACGAGGCCGACCACGATCGGCACCAGCACCGGCAGCAGTGACGGCACGACCATCTCCTTGATGGCCGACTTGGTCAGCATGTCCACGGCGCGGGAGTAGTCCGGCTTCTGGGTGCCCTCCATGATGCCCGGCATCTCCTTGAACTGCCGGCGCACCTCGTTCACCACCGAGCTGGCGGCG
>Ga0102929_1000252_pt1 | contig 30753 bp, 29 predicted proteins | sample SalPonR1_B_D2_MG_FD_78510 | JGI IMG/M metagenome (GOLD analysis project Ga0102929, IMG submission 78510) | Salt pond soil microbial communities from South San Francisco under conditions of wetland restoration - Salt Pond MetaG R1_B_D2_MG | ecosystem: Environmental > Aquatic > Marine > Intertidal... | reverse complement strand
GCAACGATTGGATTGGCGAGGATGCGCAACGGGTTCACCTAAGCTTTTTTAAAAATGGAGAGCTTGCGATTGTACCAAACTCCGGTCACGATATCATTTGGGACAATCCGGACGAGACAATGCTCTTGATACGTGCATTTCTTGGCAAATAGACCACAGACAAGGGCTGTTCTGAGTGCCAAGCGTCGGCTTGGAGCCCAGAAACGAAAAAGGGGCCCCGCCGGGGCCCCTCGCATCTCCGGGTCGAGACGAGATCACTCCTCCTCGGCCTCGGCGGCTTCCGCCGCTTCGCCCTCGCCCTCTTCCTCGGTACCCGCGCCGCGGAGGCTCGAGGGGGCGGTGATGTTGGCGATCACGAAGTCACGCTCGATCGTCGGCTTCGCGCCCGAGGGCAGCGTCACGTCCGAGATGTGGATGGTATCGCCGATGTCGCGGCCCGCGAGGTCCACCGTGATGTGATCGGGGATATCCCCCGCCGTGACCTTGAGTTCGACTTCCGCGCGCACCGTCACGAGCGTGCCGCCGCGCTTGATGCCCGGAGCCGTCTCCTGGTTGATGAACTCGACCGGGATGAAGAGCGCGATCTTCGAGGTGCGCTTCAGCCGCATGAAGTCGACATGCGTCGGCAGGTCCTTCACGACGTCGCGCTCGATGCTCCGGCAGATGACGCGGACGTCGTCCTCGCCCTTGACCTTCATGTTGAAGAGCGTGGACAGGAACCGGCCCTGCTTGAGCCGTTTCACGAGCGCGTTGAAGGGGATGTTGATCGGAAGCGGATCTGCGCCGCCGCCGTAGACGATGCCAGGTACGTTGCCCTCTCTGCGAGCCTGACGGGCGGCCCCCTTGCCTGTCCCCGTCCGTACCGTGGCGTGAAGATCCGGGATCTCGCCAGCCATGGGTAGTCTCCAATATGTAAAAGGGGCGGCCTCCAAGGGTGTCCGCCCATGAGGCGCGGCGTATAGGCGAGAACGCGCGCCTTGGGAAGAGGCATTCCGAAGAATCCTCTTGTGAGGCTCCGGGCGGCGTGAGACAGCCCGCGCATGTCGCTCCGCTCCGGCCTCCGCCTGTCCCGCGCGCCCGCGCTCGCCTTCGCGACGCTCGGTCTCTGCTGGGGCGCCTTCGCGGCCTTCGTGCCGGTGATCAAGGCGGGTCTCGGCGCCTCGGACGCGCTCTTTGGCGCGCTTCTGCTCGGCGCGTCGCTCGGTCTTCTGACGGCGATGTGGCTCGCGCCGCTGGTCGACGCGCGGCTCGGGCGCTTCGCGCTGCCGGCGGGGGCGGTGTCGCTCACCGTGGCCTTCCTGATGCCGGGGATCGCGCCCACGGCTCTTGCCTTCGCCGCCGCGATGGCGGCCGTCGGCGTCTGTTCGGGTCTCTGCGACGTCGTGATGAACGCCCGCGTCTCCGAGATCGAGGTCCGCGCCCGGCGCAGCCTGATGAACCTCAACCACGCGATGTTCTCCTTCGCCTACGCCGCCGCCGCAGTCGCGACCGGCCTGGCGCGGGAGGCCGGCCTGCCGCCCGTCGCGGTCTTCGCCGGGATCGCTCTTGTCGTCGCCCTCGCCGCGCCCTTCATGGTGGTGCGGGTCGAGACGGCCGAGGCAGGCCCCGAGGATGCCCGCTTTCCCGCGGCGCTCGTCGCCTGGGGCGGCGGCATCGTGCTCGTCGCCTTCCTCGTGGAGAACGCGATGGAGGGCTGGTCCGCGCTCCACATCGAGCGCACGCTGGGCGGCGGCGCGGCGGAAGGCGCCTTCGGCCCGGCGATCCTCGGGCTCACCATGGGGATCGGACGGCTGTCGGGGCAGCTCATGGCGGAGCGTGTCCGCGAGACGCCGGTTCTCGTCGGCGCCTCCGCGCTTTCCGGGGCCGGCATGGCGCTCGCCGCCTTCGCCCCGACGCCCGGCGTGGCCTACCTCGGCTTCGGCCTGTCGGGCCTCGGTGTCTCGGTTCTCGCGCCGATGGCGCTGGCCCTCGTCGGCAAGCACGCACGCCCGTCGGAGCGGACCAGAGCCATCTCCCGCGCCGCGGTGATCGGGTTCCTCGGCTTTTTCATCGGGCCGCCGATGATCGGCTTCGTCTCCGAGGCGACGTCGCTCAGGATCGCGCTCGCGCTGGTCGCGGTGCTTCTGGTGTCGGTGCCCCTGATGCTCGCGGCGATGCTGAGGGGCCGGGAGGTCCGGGCGTTCTAGGCCCAGTCGCCCGAGAAGCCCTTCGGCACCAGAAGGATGTCGCGGTCGACCTCCTCGACGTCCCGATGCCCGCATAGCGCCATCGTGGTGTCGAGCTCCTTGTGGATCACCTCGAGCGCGCGGGTCACGCCCGCCTCGCCCATCGCGCCGAGCCCGTAGACGTAGGCGCGGCCGATCCAGGTGCCCCTGGCGCCCATTGCCATCGCCTTCAGCACGTCCTGCCCCGACCGGATGCCGCTGTCGAGATGCACCTCCACCTTGTCGCCCACCGCCTGGAGGATCGGCTCGAGCATCCGGATCGACGACAGCGCCCCGTCAAGCTGGCGCCCCCCGTGGTTCGACACCACGATCGCGTCGGCGCCGACCTCGGCGGCCTTCTTGGCGTCCTCGACGTCGAGCACGCCCTTCAGGATCACCTTGCCGCCCCACATCTCCTTGAACTTCGCGATGCGGTTCCAGTCGAGCGAGGGATCGAACGCCTCGGCCGTCCACGACGCGAGCGACGACGGGTCCGACACGCCCTTCGCATGCCCGACGATGTTGCCGAAGAAGCGCCGCTTGGTCCGGAGCATCTCCAGACCCCAGGGCACCTTCGTCATCATGTTCGCGATCGACGTCGGCGTGAGCTTCGGCGGCGCGGACAGGCCGTTGACGATGTCCTTGTGCCGCTGGCCCAGAACTTGCAGATCGACCGTGATCACGAGCGCCGAACACTTCGCCGCCCGCGCCCGGTCGAACAGGCGTCGCATGAAGTCGTCGTCCTTGAGTGTGTAGACCTGGAACCAGAAGGGCCGGGTGGTGTGTTCCGCCACATCCTCTATCGAGCAGATTGACATCGTCGAAAGGGTGAAGGGCACGCCGAACGTCTCGGCCGCCCGCGCCGCCTTGATCTCGCCGTCGGCGCTCTGCATGCCGGTGAGCCCCACGGGCGCCAGCGCCACGGGCATCGAGACGTCCTCGCCGATCATCTTCGTTTTCGTCGTCCGGTTCGCCATGTCGACGGCGATGCGCTGCCGCAGACGGATCCGATCGAAGTCCGACGAGTTCTCCCGGAAGGTCTGCTCGCTCCACGACCCGCTCTCGGTGTAATCGTAGAACATCCTGGGGACGCGCCGCCGGTAAAGACGCTTGAGGTCCTCGATTTCGGTGATGACAGGCATGAAGGTTCCCTCTCCCGCAGAGGATGACGGTTACCAAGACCGCCCCGCTCTGGCAATCCGCGCGGGGACGCGCGTAAGGTCGCGGCCATGACCGACATCATCTGGATCGGCGCCCTCGCCAGCCTTCTGGCCGGGCTGATGACCGGGGTCGGCGCCTTGCCCGTGCTCGCCCGCTGGCATGTCGCGGAACGGGCGCGCGACGCCATGCTGGGCTTCGCGGCCGGTGTCATGCTGTCGGCGTCGTTCTTCTCGCTCATCCTGCCGGGCATCGAGGCGGCGGGCGATCTCTACGGCGGCATTGCCGGCCCCGCCTTCATCGCGGCGGGCGGCATCGCGCTAGGCGCGGTGTTCGTCGCCGCCCTGAACGAGTTTCTGCCCCACGAGCACTTCATCGCCGGTCGCGAGGGCGTCGACACGGCGGCGCTCGCCAAGATCTGGCTCTTCGTCATCGCCATCACGATCCACAACTTCCCCGAGGGCCTCGCCGTCGGCGTCGGCTTCGGTGGCGGCGACATCGGCAACGGATTGCCGCTCGCCATCGGCATCGGGCTCCAGAACGCCCCGGAGGGGCTTGCCGTGGCCTTGGCGCTGGTGGGCTTCGGATACACCCGGACCTTCTCGTTCCTCGTCGCGCTCGGCACCGGACTGATTGAGCCGGTGGGCGGGCTGATCGGCGTCGTCGCGGTCAACGCCTCCGAAGTCCTGCTGCCCTGGGGGCTGACCTTCGCGGCCGGTGCGATGCTCTACATCATCAGCCACGAGATCATCCCCGAAACCCACCGGCGCGGTCATCAGAACGCGGCGACGACGGGCCTCATCGCCGGCCTGATCCTGATGATGCTGCTCGACGTCACGCTGGGCTGAGTACGAACTTGCGGGGACGTCGGCGCACCCGAAGAGGACCAATCCGCGGGCCATTAGAATTGTTGACTTCCTGAGCGCCGGACGCATCAATAAGGTGCCGGCGTAACTGATTTATCTCTGTGAGCGCCGGCGCAATCTAGGGAGGATTGAATGAAAAAGCGGACACTGCTGAGCGGACTTCTGTTGAGCACCGTCCTTGCCGTCCCCGTGGCGGCGCAGGACAACATGGACAAGCTCACCAACATGCAGAAGACGGGCGCGACCTTCACTCATATCGAACAGGAAGGGGACCGGGCCGAGGCGCTGCGCGACATCATCCAGCATATCGACGTGCCAGATGGATTCGAGGTCAGCCTCTACGCCGTCGTGCCCGACGCGCGCTCGATGTCGATGGCGCCGCAGGGCACTGTGCTCTTCGCCGGAACGCGGAAGGACAAGGTCTGGTCGATCATCGACCGTGATCGGAACAGGGTCGCCGACGAGGTCAAGGACTTCGCGCCGTCGATCACCTTCGACATCCCGAACGGACCGTGCTTCTCGCCCGACGGGTTTCTCTACATCGCCGAGCGCAATCGCATACTGGTGTTCCCGGCGGCGGAGTTCTTCTTCGAAAGCCCCGACATCGCGGTCGGAACCGTTGTCGCGCAGGGCGAACTGATCCCGCCGGAAGAGGAGAGCTTCAACCATTCCGCCCGTGTCTGTGACATAGGTCCCGACGGCATGCTCTATGTCTCGCTCGGACAGCCGTATAACGTGCAGCCCGCCGAGAAACTCGAAATGTACGACGAACTCGGCATCGGCGGCATCATCCGCATGAATACCGACGGCACCGGCCGTGAAGTCTATACCCGGGGCGTGCGCAATTCGGTCGGCCAGGACTTCAGCCCTGAGACTGGCGAACTCTGGTGGACCGACAACCAGGTCGACGGGATGGGCGACGACATTCCTCCGGGCGAGTTGAACCGGCAGACCGAGGCCGGCCAGCACTTCGGATTTCCGTGGACGAATGCGCGGGTCGAGATCCCCGACTACAAGGACGTGCCACGTCCCGAGGGCGTCTCCTTCGTCGAGCCGCAACTCGAGCTCACCGCGCACGCGGCCGATCTCGGCATGCGGTTCTACCATGACGAATCGTTCCCCGAAAAATACCACGGCGGCATCTTCTGGGCGCAGCACGGCTCGTGGAATCGCACCACGCCGGTGGGCGCGCGGGTCATGTTCACTGCGCTCGACCCCGAGACCGGGGACGCGATGGGCGCGGAAGTCTTCGCGGATGGCTGGTTGAATGAGGACACCGGCGAGTATCGCGGTCGCCCTATGGATATCGAATTCCTGCCCGACGGCTCGATGCTGGTGTCCGACGACTTCGCGGGCGCGATCTGGCGCATCGCCTACAATCCCGCGCCGGCTGAATGAGCCGCACCTTCGCAACGATCCTCGGCGGGCTTCTGCTCGCCGGGGTTGCCTCGTCGCCCGCCCCGGCCGCAGATGCCGAGGCCGGCCGCAAGATCGCCAACATGTGCCGCACCTGTCACGGAGTCGACGGGTATGCGCAGATTCCCGTGGCCCCGCACATCGGAGGCGAGCCGGAGGAGTACCTCGAAGCGCAGCTGATGGCCTTCAAGACGGGTGCGCGGGACCACGAGATGATGTCCGTCGTGACGGCAGGTCTGTCGGCGCAACAGATCTCGGACGTTTCGGCGTGGTACGCCGCGCACAAGGTCACGGCGACGTTGCCTGAGGGCGTGACGACGGCCGACGCGCCGGATGCCTGCGTGTCCTGCCACGGCGCGGACGGGATCTCGGTAGCGCTCGACGCGCCGAACCTCGCGGGCGAGGTCAACATCTACATCGACACGCAGCTCAAGGCGTTCCGGACGGGCAAGCGCCAGCACGCGATCATGTCCGAGATCGCCGCCGACATGACCGACGAGGAGATCCGGGCGGTCGCCGACTGGTATGCAGCGGTGGCCCTCGAAATCGTGCCGGCGGAGTAGGGCAACCGCCCGGTACGCCGGGGGCTTGCCATCGCACTGGGGGAACCGCGCACAGCCAGCGCATGTTGAACGGGGGTATCCTTTGAGGGAGCCTCCCCATGTCGCAACGCCTGAACAATCTGAACGACCTGATCGCCATCCTGAAGGCGGGGGCCGACTACTATCGTCGCGCCGCGCGCCAGACGGAGCGGCCCGAAGCCGAGAAGATCTTCCAAGACCATGCCGATGAACGCGAGCGGATGGCTCAGGAGATCTCCGTTCTCGTCGATCGCGCGGGGCATGACCCTGCCGGAGCCGCCCCGTCCGAACAGGCCCGGTCCGTCCTCGCCCAGATCGGCAGCCTGTTCGACGACAGAGAACTCGTCCTCGCCAAGGGGCTCGAGAAACACGACACGCGGACCGTCGAAGCGTTCCGCAGCGTGATTCAGCACCCCGACAACCAGGTGGATGCGGAGATGCTGTCGCGCTTCCTGTCGGAGATCGAGGCGAGCCAAGCCCGCACGCGCGAGGTTCGCGAAAGCGTTTGACGGACCTGCGCCCCCGTCACCGCGGCGGGTTCCCTTGCGGCGATGCGGACGCAGAGAGACCCCGGCGGCGATCCCGCCGAGGCCCACTCTACCACCCAGCACTGGTACGTCGCTCAACGCCTCGCGGCGCCGCGGGTTGCAACCCGATCAGGAAACAGTGACGTCGCTCCGTGGAAACAAGCCGCCTCCGCCGTCCCCGGACCAGCGGCCTCCCGCCGATGCGCGCGCCCGGTTCGGAAGGGGGCAGAACCTGGTTCTACGGCCGCACGCTCAGGCCCGGTGCGCGCCTTCGGCAAGTGATTTGACGAAAGCGAGCACGTCCTCGGGGCTGTCGCCGCGCCCGATGCGGTCGACGATGGCGGATCCCACGACCACCCCGTCCGCGACCCCGGCGATGGCTTCCGCCGTCTCGGGCGTCTTGACCCCGAAGCCCACCACCACCGGCAGATTCGTCGCCGCCTTGATCCGCGCGACCTCCGGCCCGACATCGCCCGCCTGCGCCTGCGCCGCCCCGGTGATGCCGGTGATCGAGACGTAGTAGACGAAGCCCGAGGTGTTCTGGAGCACCTTGGGCAGACGGTGGTCGTCGGTGGTCGGCGTGGCGAGCCGGATGAAGTTGAGGCCCGCCGCCTGCGCCGGGATGCAGAGTTCCTCGTCCTCCTCGGGCGGCAGGTCCACGATGATGAGGCCGTCGACGCCGGCCGTCTTCGCCTCGTCGAGGAACCGGTCGACGCCGCGCGAATAGATCGGGTTGTAGTAGCCCATGAGCACGATCGGGGTCTCTGGGTCGCCTTCCCGGAACGCGCGGATCATCGCGAGCGTCCGGTCCATCGTCTGCCCGGCCTCCAGCGCACGCTGGCCTGCAAGCTGGATCGTGGGCCCGTCGGCCATAGGATCGGTAAAGGGCATGCCGACTTCGATGACGTCGACGCCCGCGCGTGGAAGGCCCTTGAGGACGCGCAGACAGGTGTCGCGGTCGGGGTCGCCCGCCATGATGAACGAGACGAAGGCCTTGCGCCCTTCGGCCTTCAGCGCGGCGAACTTCGCGTCGATCCGTGTCATGGCGTCCCTCCGGCCCGGTCCGGGCGTTCCTGTCGCCCAAAAGCGGCGGGCGTGCAATAGCGCATTGAAACCCGGGCCCGGTCACCCAAGTTGACAGGGATGAACTACGTGCTCGCCCTCTTCCTGCCGCCGCTGTCGATCCTCATCGCGGGGAGGCCCATCGTGGCCATCGTCACCTTCCTGATCTGGGTACCGGCGATCATCGTCTCGGGCGGGCTGACCCACCCGATGTTCATCATCCTCGCCTGGATCCTGATCTACCAGGCGCACGAGGACCGCCGCCGGCGCGACTGATCGCCCGCGCCTCCCGTTGCAGTGCTCCCCCGTTCTCAGTAAGACGCGCGAAACCTGACAGAGGGAGCAGCCGATGGGCTTCAAGACCGGAATCGTGGGATTGCCGAACGTCGGCAAGTCGACGCTCTTCAACGCGCTGACGAAGACGGCGGCGGCGCAGGCGGCGAACTTCCCCTTTTGCACGATCGAGCCCAACGTGGGCGAGGTCGCCGTGCCCGATCCGCGGGTCCAGAACCTCGCCGGGATCGCGAAGTCGAAGCAGGTGATCCCGGCGCGGATGACCTTCGTCGACATCGCCGGGCTGGTGAAGGGTGCGTCGAAGGGCGAGGGGCTCGGCAACCAGTTCCTCGCCAACATCCGCGAATGCGACGCGATCGCCCACGTTCTGCGCTGCTTCGAGGACGGCGACGTCACGCATGTCGAGGGCCGGGTCGATCCGGTGGCGGACGCCCAGACCATCGAGACGGAACTGATGCTCGCCGATCTCGAAAGCGTCGAGAAGCGGCTGCAGAACATCCTCCGCAAGGTGCGCGGCGGCGACAAGGAGGCGGTCCAGCAGGAGCGGCTACTGAAGGTGGCGGCCGAGGCGCTGGAACACGGCCGCCCGGCACGGACGGTGGACGTGGCCGAGGACGACCTCAAGGCGTGGCGGATGCTCCAGCTTCTCACGGCGAAGCCCGTGCTCTACGTCTGCAACGTCGCCGAGGACGAGGCCGCGACCGGAAACGCCCACACGGCGCGCGTCGCGGAGATGGCCGCGGAGCAGGGCGCGGGGATCGTCGTGATCTCGGCCAGGATCGAGGAGGAACTCGCGCAGCTCGACCCCGAGGAGGCGGAGATGTTCCTTTCGGAGATGGGGCTCGAGGAGGCGGGGCTCGACCGGCTGATCCGGGCGGGCTACGAGCTTCTGGGGCTGCAGACCTACTTCACCGTGGGGCCCAAGGAGGCGCGGGCCTGGACGATCCGCAGGGGCACGCTCGCGCCGCAGGCGGCGGGCGTGATTCATGGCGACTTCGAGCGCGGCTTCATCCGGGCCGAGACAATCGCCTACGACGATTTCATCGGGCTGGGCGGCGAGCAGGCCGCCAAGGACGCGGGCAGGATGCGCGTCGAGGGGAAGACCTACGAGGTGAAGGACGGCGACGTCCTGCACTTCCTGTTCAACGCCTGAGGGCAGCGGAGGCGCGCTCTGCGCGCCAAGCCTCCTGTTTGCCGCGCCCGCCGGGCGCGGCGGTGCCTCCGGCGGGGATATTTTCCGGACAGATGGAGGCTCAGCGCCGGTCTTCGGCGATCTCGCGCACGGCGCCGAGGAAGGCCGCGACCTCGGCTTCCGTGTTGTAGTGACACATCGAGACGCGGACGCAGGACGACATCCCCAGCGGGTCGAGGATGTTGCCGGAGTAGTGATCCGCCTTGCGGACGTGGGTGCGGATGCCACGCTCGCGCAGTTTCGCGACGAGGTCGGGGGCGGGCACACCCTCGAGGTCGAGCGACACCAGCCCTTCGCGGCGCGGGTTGTCGAGGCCGCCGAGGATCGTCACGCCGGAGATGTCCGCGAGGCCCGGGAGGTTGCCGGTCCCGGAGATCATCGCGTCGGTGAGGCGCTTCTCGTGGTCGTGGATCGCCTCGCCGGCGGCCTTGATGCGCGCGCGGCGGTCGGTGGCGTCGGTGAACCGGCTGCCGAGCCATTCGAAGTAGCCGACGACGTCGGAGAAGGTGGCGTAGGCGCCGGTGTCGCGGGTGCCGAGTTCCCACGGCGCGCCGGGCGCGTTCGTCAGGTGGTCGTGGGGGAGGGCCGCGAGCCGGTCCGAGATCCAGGCCACACCGTAGCCGTGGCGCGAGAAGACCTTGTAGGGGGAGACGACGTAGCCGTCGATGTCGTAGCTTTCGATGTCGAGCCGGCCGTGCGCGGCGTGCTGGATGCCGTCCACGATGATGAAGCAGTCGGGGGCGACGGCGCGGATGGCCCTGGCGATGGCGGCCACGTCGGTGCCCATGCCGGTCACGGGCGAGGTGTGCAGGATCGTGGCGACCTGGGTGTCGGGCGTGATCTCGGGGACGTAGTGCGCGGCCTCGACGGACCCCGTCGCGTCGTCATGCGGGACGAGGACGTGGGACTTGCCCGCGACGCCGGCCCAGCGGCTCGCGGCGCTGCGGGTCGCGGGATGTTCGAGCGTGGAGCCGAGGACCCGGCCGTCGGGGGTGCCGAGGCAGGCCGCGGAGATCAGGCGGAAGAGGAGCTCGGTGCCGCTTTCGCCGACGAAGAAGGTCCCATCGGGCGCGCCGAAGAAGACGCGCATGTCGTCCTTCGCGCGGTCGATGATGTCCTGGAGCGCCTTCGAGGCCGGATTGTCGCGGCCCTGGTTGTCGGGGATCGCGGCGAAGCGGGCCGATGTCTCGACGACCGAGTTGAGCGTGAGCGCACCGCCGGCGTTCTCGAAGAAGACCCTCTCTCCGGTGAACGGGCAGCTCTCGACATGGGCGAAGCGGGAGCGGACCTCCTCGAGAAGGCCGGGGCGGGTGTCGAACATGGAAGATCCTCGCGTCGGGTCGGGTCGTCACGGAATAACCGGTCGCGGCTCGGATGCAAGAGGGGGTCAGGCGGTCCGGGGCGCGGTCCCCTGACGGCGGCCGGACGCCCGGTTGAGAGCAAGGATCACAAGAAGGAGCGTCGCGCCCGCCACCTCCCACATCAGGTCCGGCCAGAAGATCGCGATGACGCCGGGAACGATCAGGATACGCTGCCAGAGCGGCATCGCGGTCCAGAGGTACCCCTCGAGTGCCGCGGCGAAGGCTGTGATGGCGAGGATCGCGATCGCGCCGTTCCAGAGGACGAGCGGGACCGGCCCGCCGAGGATGATCGACTCGTTGAACACCATGAAGAGCGGGATGAGGTAGAGGCCCTTGGCATATTTCCACGCCTGCACGCTCGTCTCCATCGGCTTCGATCCGGCGATGGCCGCGCCCGCGAAGCCCGCGAGGGCCACGGGCGGCGTGACGTTTGAGTCCTGCGAATACCAGAACACGACGAGGTGGGCGATCAGGATCGGGATGCCGAATTCCTGCGTCAGCGCCGGGCCGACGAGGATGATGAGCACGATGTAGGCGGCGGTGACGGGCAGGCCCATGCCGAGGATCAGGCTCGCGATGACGACGAGGAGGAGCGCGAGCAGGAGGTTGCCCCCGGAGAAGGCGAGCATCATCGCCGAGAACTTGAGCCCGAGGCCGGTAAGGCCCACGACACCGACGATGATCCCGGCCACTGCGCAGGCCATGGACACGGCGACCGCGTTCTTCGCGCCGAGTTCGAGCGCGTCGAGCGTGAGCGCGAGGCCCCGGCGACAGAGCGCGACGAACCCCGAAGCCGTCGGGCCGGAGGCGGCGAAGGTCCAGAGCGCGCGGGCCGCGGCCGCGGCCGCGATGGCGACGATGGCGTAGAAGCCCACCCGCATCGGCGAATAGCCCGCGACGAGAAGCCAGACGAGGGCCACCAGCGGCAGCAGGAAATGCCAGCCCTCGGCGAGGACCGAACGGACCGATGGCAGTTCGTCGTCGGTCAACCCGGTCATGCCCTGCTTCACGGCGGCGATGTGCACGAGCAGGTAGACCGCGCCGAAGTAGAGCACGGCCGGGAAGATCGAGACGAGGACGATCTCCACATAGGGGACGCGCGTGAACTCCGACATCAGGAAGGCGCCCGCGCCCATCAGCGGCGGCATGATCTGTCCGCCGGTCGAGGCCGCCGCCTCGATCCCGCCCGCCTGCGCGGGCCGGTAGCCCAGACGCTTCATGAGCGGGATGGTGAAGGCGCCGGTGGTCACCACGTTGGCGATGGCGGACCCGCTGATCGACCCCATGCCGGCCGAGGCGATGACGGCGGCCTTCGCCGGGCCGCCGCGCTGGCGGCCGGTGGCGGCATAGGCGAGGTCGATGAAGAACTTGCCGGCGCCCGTCACTTCGAGGAACGCGCCGAAGAGGACGAAGACGAAGATGAAGGTCGCGGCGACGCCGAGCGGGATGCCGAAGATGCCCTCGGCGCCGAGGGTCATCTGGCTCGCGACGCGATCGAGCGAATAGCCGCGATGATTCATGATCCCCGGCATCCAGTCGGCGAGGAACGGCAGTTCGCCCCGGTTCCCTGCGAAGGCATAGGCGAGAAACACCGCGCCGATGATCGTCATGCCGAGGCCAACGGCGCGGCGCGCCGCCTCGAGCACGACGAGAGTGGTGAGAATCCCCACCGCCACGTCGATGTCGCGCGGGAAGATCTGGTTCGCGATGATGTCGATGTTCCAGGGCAACCAGAAACCGACGAGGATGCCGCAGGCGATGAGCGCCCCGTCGATGATCCAGCCGAGCGTCCCGCGCGGACGGTGGGCGCCGAAGACGGGATAGATCAGGAAGCAGAGGACGAGGATGAAGCCGAGGTGGATCGGGCGCTGGAAGAACAGGCCGAGGGGCTGGACGCCGGCCGCGTAGAGCTGGAACAGCGACAGGGCGATCGCGACGATCGTGATGAGCCGCAGCACGAGCCACGGCTGCGTCGGCGGCTCGGGCGTGCCTCCGGTATCGGTGACCATCAGTCTCCGTCCCTCGTCAGAGCGATTCTGACCCGTTCCCGCGGCGCGGCCGCGGAGAGCGAGACCACACGGTCGCCGACCCTGAGCCGGTGGTCAACCGGCACGCGGCCGGGGCGCAGGATATAGGCGTTGCCGGGCACGGGCTCGTCGAGGTCTTCGATCCAGTAGCCGCCCCGGCCGTCCGAGACCTGGGTGCCGCGGCCCGGGATGTGGTCGAGACCGGCGGCGAAGTCCGGCAGGTGGGAGCGGACGAGCACCATCCGGCCTGCCCTGTTCTTGTAGCAGTCCTCGACCTCGAAGCCCTGCACCGAGTGGTGCCAGAGCACGCACCAGCCGGCGCCTTGCGGCACGACGAAGCGGGCGATCTCGCGCCCGTCGTCCACGACCGTCGCTGTCAGGGTTCCTGCCGATGTCGCGGTGGAGAGGAGGAGGGCGAGAAGCCCTCCTCCGATGGCCGGTCTCACGGACGCAGGTCGTCCGGGACCGAGGCGCCGATTTCCTCGTAGTAGCGGATGGCGCCGGCGTGCAGCGGGATCGGCGTTGCGTCGAGGGTGAAGTCGACGGTCGTCTGGTTCGCCGCCGGATGGACAGCCTGGAGGTCGGAGATGTTCTCGAACATCGCCTTGGCGATCTCGTAGGCGAGGTCGTCCGACATCTCGGAGGAGACGACGAGGACGTTCGGCACGCCGAGGACGGTTGTGTCGCCCACGCCCTCGTAGGTGTCGCCGGAGAGCGTTGTGCGGGCGAAGATCGGGTTGGCGTCCCGCGCCGCTTCGATCTGCTCGTCGGTGAGCTCGATCATGCGGATATCGTTCGTCGTCGCGAGGTTCAGGATCGACGAGGTCGGCGCGCCGACCGACCAGAAGCCCGCGTCGATATCGCCGTTGGCGAGCGCGTCGGCGGTCTCGTTGAAGTTCAGCCGCTGCTCGTCGATATCGTCGTAGGTGATGCCGTTGGCGCTGAGCACCGCCTCGGCGTTCACTTCGGTGCCCGAGCCGGGGGCGCCGACCGAGACGCGCTTGCCGCGCAGGTCCTCGAGCCCCTCAATGCCGCTGCCGTCGAGCGTCACGATCTGGATCATGTTGGCGTACATCGACGCCAGGCCGCGCAGCATTTCGAGTTGCTGTCCGTCGAAGCGGCCGGTCCCCGTCTGCGCCTGCTGCACCGTGTCCGCGAGCGCGAGCGCGAGATCGGCGTCGCCCGTGGCCACGAGGCCCATGTTCTCGACCGAGGCGCCGGTGACTTCGGCGGTGGCGCTGTAGCCCTCGACATTGTTGTTGATGACCTCGGCGAGGCCGCCGCCCATCGGGTAGTAGACGCCGCCGGTGCCGCCCGTCGCGATCGAAAGCTGCGTCTGGGCAAGCGCGGGCGCGCCGGCGACGAGCGCCGTGGCTGCAATTGCATGGAAAAGCTTCATGTTATCCTCCCGGTAATGATTGTGCCCCCTATGTAGCGGCCCTTTGCCGCGAGTCCAAGCAGGAGGCGCAGAGGAAGCGCGCCAGACGGGCACGAGGTTCCCGAGGCGCGGCCGCGCCGCTGTCTAACATGCGCCAGACATTCGATATCGGTGAGGAAGGTGCCGGCGCGGTGACGCCACGGGCGGAGCCCGGCGGGTCTCGGGGAAAGCGGAGCGAACGCCCCCGCGCTGGTCGCCCCTGATTCGCGGACCGCCATTGTGACGCGGGCGGCGGTGCTAGTGGGGGAGGTCGAGCTTCGTCCGCAGCCGGCTCAGCATGTCGATGCAGGCGGAAAGCTGGCGCGCCTCGAGATACTCGTCGGCCTTGTGGGCCTGCTCGATGGAGCCGGGGCCGCAGACGACGACCGAAAGGCCGAGCGTCTGGAAAAGTCCGGCCTCCGTGCCGAACGGGACGACGCCTGTCGAATTGCCGCCGGTCAGGTCGGAGACCAGCGCGCGGGCTTCGTTCACCGGCATCGGGAGCAGCCCTTCCACCTCGCCGATGACGGTGGTCTCGATGCCCGCCTTCGGTGCGACGCGGCGCATCGCGGGCAGCAGCGTGCCTTCGACGTAGTTGCGGAGCGCATCCTTGACGAAATCGGCGTCCTCGGTTCGGACCGGGCGCATCTCCCAGTCGACCTCGGCGTGGTTGGCGATGACATTGTGCGCGACACCGCCCGACAGGCGGCCGATGTTCACGGTCGTCCACGGCGGGTCGAAGGGGCTCCCCGAGGGCGCGCGGGCGCGAAGATCCTCGTGCAGCGCCATGAGCCGCGCGGCGTAGCGGACGGCGTATTCGACGGCGTTGACGCCTCGGTCGGGGGCGGAGCCGTGGCCCTCAAGCCCGGTGAAGGACGTGGTGTATTCGTAGCAGCCCTTGTGCCCCTCGATGATCTGCATGCCGGTGGGTTCGCCCACGATGGCGAGGGCCGGGCGAAGGTCGTGCGCCTTCAGGTGCTCGACCAGCGCGCGACCGCCGAAGCAACCGGTTTCCTCGTCGTAGGTGAAGGCGAAGTGGAGCGGGCGGCGGAGGCGGTCGGGGGAGTAGTCGCGCGCGGTGGCGAGGGCGGCGGCGATGAACCCTTTCATGTCGCAGGTGCCGCGGCCGTAGAGGCGGCCGTCTGCCTCGCGCATCGCGAAGGGTTCGCTCGTCCAGTCCTGATCCTCCACCGGCACGACGTCGGTGTGCCCGGAAAGGACGATGCCGCCGTCCTCCTCAGGCCCGAGCGTCGCGAAGACGTTGGCCTTGGTGTAGGTATCGTTGTGGATCATCTCGACCCGCGCGCCCGCCTCCGTCAGCCGCTCGGCGAGGTAGCCCGCCATCTCGAGGTTCGACTCCGACGACACCGTCGGGAAGGCGACGAGGTCGCCCAGGATCGCGGTGGTGTCGGCGAGCGTGGCCATCAGGTCTTCACGAAGAGCTTTCGCGGACGGTCGCAGAAGGTTTCGGCCGGGGCGTTCTCGCGGATCAGGATGCTTTCGGTGATCTCGAGCCCCCAGTCCTCCATCCAGAGGCCCGGCATGAAGTGAAAGGTCATGCCCGGTTCCAGCACCGTCTCGTCCTCCGCCCGGAACGAGATCGTCCGCTCGCCCCAGTCGGGGGGATAGGACAGGCCGATCGGATAGCCGCAGCGCGCTCCGCGAGTGATGCCCGCGCGTTCCAGCGGTTCGGCCAGCGCATTCGCCACGTCGCAGGCGCGGTTGCCGGCGCGGGCGGCTTCGAGACCGGCCTCCAGCCCCTCGACCAGCGCCGCCTCGGCGTGGAGGATGTCCTGCGGCGGCTTTCCGAGGAACAGCGTCCGGCAGAACGGCGCATGGTAGCGGCGGTAGCAGCCGGACACCTCGAAGAAGGTGGCCTCGCCCGTCTCGAAGGGCCGTCCGTCCCAGGTGAGGTGCGGCGCGGCGGCGTCGGACCCTGACGGCAGAAGCGGCACGATGGCGGGATAGTCTCCCCAGACGCCCTCGACGCCCCGGATCGCGTCGCCGTAGATCTCCGCCACGATCTCGTTCTTCGGGACGCCGGGCTCGACCCTTTCGAGAAGGCCGTCGACGATCTTTTCGGAGATCCGCGCCGCCTTGCGCATGAAGGCGATCTCCTCGTCCGACTTGATGCCGCGCTGCCAGTTCACGAGGCCCGTCGCGTCGACGAGCGTCGCCTCCGGCAGCATGTCGAAGAGCGCGAGATGGGCGCGGGCCGAGAAGTAGTAGTTGTCCATCTCGACGCCGATCCGGCTCGCGCCGCGACCCATCGCGAGGAAGTGTTCGGCGAGATCCTCCATCGGGTGGCGGACGAGCGACTGCACGTACCAGTCTGCGTAGCGCAGCACCCGGTCCTGCGACATCCAGACGGTGCGGCTCGCGCCGTTGCCGTCCTGCGACCGGCCCCACCAGATCGGGTCGGCGTCGGGAAAGACGATGACGCCCTGGTGGACGTAGAACGACCAGCCGTCGTAGCCGGTGAGCCAGTGCATGTTCGAGGGATCGGTGACGAAGAGGAGATCGAGCCCGGCCCGGTCCATGGCCTCGCGCGTGAGGCCGAGGCGCCGCTGGTACTCTGCGGCGCTGAAGGGGGCGGGAGACGCGTCCATGAAACCTCCGTTGCCGCAAGCATCGATCCTGAACAGAGTGGTCCGTCCACGCCGCAGCGGCTTGCATGATTGCGGCGCCCCGTGGACAAATCCCGTCCTGTTGTGCACAAGGGTCGGCGCCCGGAGGGTGCCCGATCAAGCGGGATGCCGCCGGGCGCAACCGGGACTTCCTCCTCCTGAACAGATGCTTGGAAAGGTGCGAATGCCGCGTGATCGAAGGATGCCAGCCTCGTCTCGGGCGGCGTGGAAGGTGGAGTTGCCCGCGAGGCCTGTGGCGCCGATCGTCACCGGCCGGAACCTCCGCATAAGCCTCTACACCCCGGGTCGTCACCGCGCAGGACGCCTGGTCGGCGACTGCACGACAGGGGAGCGGCGCGCCGCCGGGCTGGGGCGGGCCGTTCCGAGCTGATCGGAAACGAGGACCAGGAAAGGGACCACAGGATGCTGACGAACGACCAGTTGAGCCAATGGGATCGGGAGAGTTTTCTCCATCCCTCGACCCATCTCGCCCAGCACGCGCGCGGCGAGGCGCCGGGGCGCGTGATCACGGGCGGCTCGGGCGTCTACATCGAGGATCGCGACGGCAATCGCCTGCTCGACGCCTTCGCGGGGCTCTACTGCGTGAACGTGGGCTACGGGCGGAGCGAGATCGCCGAGGCCATCGCGGCGCAGGCGAGGGAGCTCGCCTATTACCACGCCTACGTGGGACATGGCACCGAGGCGTCGATCACGCTGGCGAAGATGATCCTCGACCGGGCGCCCGCGCACATGTCGAAGGTCTACTTCGGGCTTGGCGGATCGGATGCGAACGAGACGAACGTCAAGCTGATCTGGTACATGAACAACATCCTCGGCCGGCCCGAGAAGAAGAAGATCATCAGCCGCTGGCGGGGGTATCACGGCTCGGGGCTGATGACGGGGTCTCTTACGGGGCTCGAGCTGTTCCACAGGAAATTCGACCTGCCGCTCGTGCAGGTGCTCCACACCGAGGCGCCCTATCATTTCCGCCGCCCGGACATCGCGATGAGCGAGGCGGACTTCGTGGCGCATTGCGCGGCCGAGCTCGAGGCGCTGATCGAGCGGGAGGGAGCAGACACCATCGCGGCGTTCTGGGCCGAGCCGCTCCTCGGGACCGGGGGCATCGTGCCGCCGCCCGCGGGCTACTGGGAAGCGATCCAGCCGATCCTCGATAAGAAAGACATCCTGCTGGTGGCCGACGAGGTCGTGACCGGCTTCGGGCGGCTGGGGACGATGTTCGGGTCGGACCACTACGGGCTGAAGCCAGACATCATCACCATCGCCAAGGGACTGACGTCCGCCTATGCGCCGCTCTCGGGATCGATCGTGTCGGAGAAGCTGTGGAAGGTGCTGGAGCGCGGGACCGACGAGAACGGGCCTCTCGGGCACGGCTGGACCTATTCCGCGCACCCGATCGGCGCAGCGGCGGGTGTGGCGAACCTCAAGCTGGTGGACGAGTTGAACCTCGTCGCCAACGCGGGCGAGGTCGGCGGCTACCTCGTCGCGGGCATGACGGACGCGCTGGGCGCGCATCCGAACGTCGGGGAGGTGCGCGGCGAGGGGATGCTCTGCGCGGTCGAGTTCGTCGAGGAGCGGGACAGCCGCCGGTTCTTCGACCCCGGACGGAAGATCGGCGCGGCGGTCGCAGCGGCGCTCGGACGCCGTGGCGTCATCGGGCGGGCGATGCCGCAGGGCGACATCCTGGGGTTCGCGCCGCCGCTTTGCCTCACACGGGAGGAGGCCGACACCGTGATCGGCGCGACGCGCGAGGCGGTCGGCGAGGTGCTTGGCTAGATGTCGTCGCCCGGCGGTTCGGCGAGAAGGCCACGCTCGGGGATCCACGGGTTGAGGTCGAGCGCCTGCCGGAGCGCCTCCTGCCCTTCGGCGTTCCGTCCCAGGGCGATCAGCGTCAGCGCGCGGCCCGACAACGCGCCCACGTGGCGCGGCGTGATCTCCAGCGTCCGGTCGAGATCCTCGAGCGCCTTCTCCATCTCGCCGTTGAGGAAGTAGATGAAGGCGCGTTGATTGTACCCCTCCGAGTAATCGGGACAGTAGTCGACGAGCCGGTCGAAGGCCTCGAGCGCACCTAGGAAATCGTGGACCTCGCGCGCCGCCATACCCCTGTCGAGGAGCGATTGAGCCGCCTCGTCGGGCGCGTCCGTCCAGATCTCCCACATCCGGTCGGACAGCGCGCGGCCCGCGCGTTCGTCCGGCGCCGCGCGCGCCTCGTCGAAGAGCGCCTCCAGGTCCGCGCTCCTGTCCGGGGCGGCTGGGCATTCGGCGACTGCGGCGCCGGTGATCGAAAAGAGGGCAAGAGCGATCGCGGTCATTCGCATCTGGGACATCCTGTTGCGGCCGGATGCTCTCATCTGACCATGATGGTCCGCGCCGGGCAACTCTCGCGGCGCCTCGTCGGCGCTCTCGGGTAGTAAAGTTATTTACAGAGCCTGAGCAGTCCTGTCGTGGAGATTTACAACTCTCCGCGTCGGGGCCTCCGTAAAGGTTGATAAATCGATGCGTGATCGCGAAAGATACAAAATTGTCCGAGAAGGATTTTTGCGTCTGTTGAGGAGCGGGCGCAACAAAGTTTCAAGGGAGGAAACTGCATGACTAAATCCAGCTTCACGCGTCGTGGGCTTCTCAAGACGAGCGCCGTCGCCGGCGCGGGCATCGCGATGCCCACGATCTTCACCAGTTCGGCCTGGGCGCAGAGCTTCACCAACGAGCCGTCCGGCGCGACCGTGACCCTCGGCTTCAACGTGCCTCAGTCCGGCGCCTACGCCGACGAGGGCGCCGACCAGCTTCGCGCCTACCAGCTTGCCGTCGAGCACCTCAACGGCGAAGGCGCCGACAACGGCATGCTCGAAACGTTCCGCTACGCCGACGGCTCGCCCACGAGCCTCACCGGGCAGGGCATTCTCGGCAAGAAGGTCGAATACGTCACCGGTGATAGCCAGACCAACACCGACGCCGCCCGCGCCTCGGCCCGCTCGATGATCGAGAAGGACGGCGCCATCATGATCACGGGTGGGTCGTCTTCTGGTCCCGCCGTGGCGGTGCAGGCGCTCTGCCAGGAGGCGGGCGTGATCTTCATGGCGGGGCTGACCCACGCCAACGACACGACGGGCAAGGACCGCCGCGCAAACGGCTTCCGCCACTTCTTCAACTCCTACATGTCGGGCGCGGCGCTCGCGCCGGTGCTTGCCAACGCCTACGGCACCGACCGAAAGGCCTACTATCTCACCGCCGACTACAACTGGGGCTACACGACCGAGCAGGCGATTTCGGAAGCAACCGAAGCGGTGGGCTGGGAGACGGTCAACAAGGTGCTCACGCCGCTCGGCGCTGGCGACTTCTCGGCCTACCTCACCCCCGTTCTCCAGTCGGGCGCCGATACGCTGGTGCTGGTGCACTACGGCGGCGACATGGTGAACTCGCTCACCAATGCGGTGCAGTTCGGCCTCCGCCAGGCCCAGGCGAACGGACGCGACTTCCAGATCGTCGTTCCGCTCTACTCCGAGCTCATGGCCCGCGGCGCCGGTCAGAACATCGCCGGCATCCTCGGGTCGCAGAACTGGGACTGGAAGCTCGAGAACGAGATGGGCGACCGCTACGTCGGCACAAACGCCTTCGTGCAGTCCTTCGGCCAGAAGTACGGCTTCCCGCCGAGCCAGGCGGCCCATACGGGTTACGTGCAGGCTCTGCTCTACGCCGATGCGGTGGAGCGGGCAGGCTCGTTCAACCCCTGCGCCGTGGTCGAGGCGCTTGAGGACTTCGAGTTCGACGGCCTCGGCAACGGTCCGACGCTCTACCGCGCGGAAGACCACCAGTGCTTCAAGGACGTGGTCGTGGTGCGCGGCAAGGAGAACCCGGAGAACGAGTTCGACCTCGTGGAGATCGTCGAGGTCACGCCGGTCGAGCAGGTTACGTACCCGCACGACCATCCGCAGTTCGCCGGCGGCGAACTCGGCCAGTGCAACGCGGGCGCCTGAGGCGCCTCTAAGCCGAAGGAGAGGGCGACCGACCAAGGCCGGTCGCCCCTGTTCCGCTTCGTCCCGCCGCCCGGCAAATCCGGCGGCCGGGACCGGACAATCGCTAGGGTGGAGGCGATGGACGCAATACTCCTGCAAATCCTGAACGGGCTCGACAAGGGCTCGGCCTACGCGCTTATCGCGCTTGGCCTCACGCTGATCTTCGGAACGCTCGGCGTGGTCAACTTCGCCCATGGCGTGCTGTTCGCGCTCGGCGCCTTCTGCGCGGTGACCTTCCGCAACATCCTTTCGATATCCTTCGAGACGATCGACGAGACGCGCACGGACTTTCTCGGCAACCCAGCGCGGATCCAGACGCCCTATATCGAGGCGTGGTTCGGAGAGGGGGTCGGCAGTTTTCTGATAGATTGGTCCGTGCCGCTCTCCATCCTGCTCGCGATTCCGGTGATGGCGCTGATCGGGCTTGCGATGGAGCGCGGACTGATAAAGCACTTCTACAAGCGACCGCACGCCGACCAGATCCTCGTGACCTTCGGTCTCGCCATCGTGCTCCAGCAGATCATCAAGTACTTCTACGGCGCGAACCCGATCCAGACGCCCGCGCCGGACGTCTTCCAGCGCACCTTCGACTTCGGCGTTCTCATCGGGTTCGATCCGATGACGATCATGTATCCGTTCTGGCGCCTCGTCTACTTCCTCTTCGCGCTGGTCATCATCGGTGCCGTCTTCGCCTTCCTGCGCTTCACGACCTTCGGAATGGTCGTCCGGGCCGGAATGGCGGACCGGGAGACGGTCGAGCTTCTGGGTATCAACATCAATCGGCGCTTCACGATCGTCTTCGCGATCGCCGCCGTGGTCGCGGGGCTCGCCGGCGTCATGTACACCCCGATCGTTTCGCCCAACTACAACATGGGCATGAACTTCCTGGTGATCAGCTTCGTGGTCGTGGTGGTCGGCGGAATGGGCAGCCTTCCCGGTGCCGTCCTCGCGGGGTTCTTTCTGGGAATTCTGGAGAGTTTCGCGTCGATGTCGGCCGTCACGGAAGTCATTCCCGGGATCAACCAGGTCATCATCTATCTCGCCGCCGTCGTCGTGCTTCTGGTGCGACCACGCGGGCTGATGGGCCGCAAAGGCGTGATGGAGGAGTGAGACAATGTTCGGACTGAACCGGAAGGACCAGATCCTCTTCCTCGTCGTCTTGGCGCTCGTCGTCTTCGCGCCGTTCATCCTCAACCCGTTTCCCGAGGATTCGGGACTGGCGCGCTTCAACGCGGGCTACCCGGACCTGATGCAGCGGTTCGTGATCTTCGGAATCTTCGCAATCGGCTTCAACATCCTCTTCGGGCTGACCGGATACCTGTCCTTCGGACACGCCGCTTTCCTTGGCGTCGGCTCCTACGCGGGTGTCTGGATGATGAAGCTTCTCACCGTCAACGTGGTGCCGGCGATCATTGCCTCGACGCTGGTGGCGGGGGTCTTCTCGCTCGTCATCGGCTACATCTGCCTCAGGCGTTCGGGCATCTACTTCTCGATCCTGACGCTCGCCTTCGCGCAAATGTCGTTCGCGCTGGCCTATTCCGTGCTGACGCCGATCACCGCGGGAGAGTCCGGTCTGCAGCTTTCGCTTTCCGATCCGCGGATCCTCGAGTCAGCCGCCGCAACCGGGTCGATCCCGGCCACGAACTTCTTCGGGATCACGATGCGCGACGGTTTCGAGCTTGCGGCTGGTGGATGGGTCTTCACGTTCAACTTCGGCTACTACTTTTGTGCACTGTTGATGTTGATCGCCTTCTACATCTCGATCCGCATATTCCGGTCGCCGTTCGGGATGATGCTGCGGGCGGTGAAGTCGAACCAGACGCGGATGAACTACACCGGGCTGACGCCGAAGCCCTACACGCTTGCCGCTTTCGTGATCTCGGGCATGTACGCCGGACTTGCGGGTGGGCTCATGGTCGCGGTCGATCCCCTCGCCGGGGCCGACCGCATGTTCTGGACGGCCTCGGGCGAGGTCGTTCTGATGACCATCCTCGGCGGTGCGGGGACGCTGATCGGCCCCGTCCTCGGTGCCGGCGTCATCAACTATTTCGAGAACATCTTCTCGCGTCTCAACGAACGTGACCTGAACGCCATGTTCGATTTCCTGCCAGACGGGTTGCAGAACGCGATGGTGGCAGTTGCGCAGCTTTTCGTCGGCGACGGCTGGCTTCTGACGCTCGGGCTGATGTTCATGCTCGTCGTCATCTTCCTGCCGGGCGGCCTTGTCGAGGGCGGACAGCGCCTTTCGCGGCTCTTCGGGCGCAGGAAGAAACCCTCGGGGGACGATCCCGAGCATCACCCGAAACCCGCGCCCCATGTGGCCGAGTAGGGAGGGCACACAATGGGAATCCTTGAAGTCAAGGGCATCGGCAAGCGTTTCGGGGGCCTTCAGGCGCTCAGCAACGTGACTCTCGACGTCGTCGAGAATTCGGTTCACGCCATCATCGGGCCGAACGGCGCGGGCAAGTCGACGCTTCTGAACTGCCTTGTCGGGAAGCTCATCCCGGACGAAGGCACCGCCGCCTTCGACGGCCATTCCGTACTCGGGCGAAAGCCGCACGAGATCAACCAGATGGGTATCAGCCGGGTGTTTCAGACACCCGAGATCTTCGGGGATCTCACCGTCTTCGAAAACGTCATGATCCCGTGCTTCGCCATGCGCGACGGAGCCTTTCGGATGCATGCGTTCGAATCGATGGAGAAGGAGCAGGAACTGATCGGGATGGCCGAGCAGATCCTCACCGACGTGCGGATGCTTGAAAAGCGCGACGTCCACGCCGCGTCGCTCTCGCGCGGCGACAAGCGCCGGCTGGAGATGGCGATGTGCCTTGTCCAGCAGCCGAAGCTTCTGCTGCTCGACGAGCCCACGGCCGGCATGTCGCGCGCGGACACGAACAACACGATCGGCCTTCTGAGGGAGATCAAGGAGAAGCGCGACATCACCATGGCGATCATCGAGCACGACATGCACGTCGTGTTCAGCCTCGCGGACCGGATCACGGTGCTCGCCCAGGGGACGCCGCTCGTCGAGGACACGCCGGAGAAGATCAAGGGCCATCCCAAGGTTCGCGAAGCCTACCTCGGACAGGCGCATCAGGAGTGACGGAGATGAACGAGAAACCGGACTTCTCGCGGCATGCGAACAAGGCGGCGACCGCGCCGGCGTATTTCTCGGCATGGGATGTGCACGCCTATTACGGTGAAAGCTACATCGTGCAGGGGATTTCCTTCAACGTGCACGAGGGGGAGATCCTTGCGCTTCTCGGCCGCAACGGCGCGGGCAAGACATCGACTCTGCGCGCGCTCGCGCGGATCGGATCGCCGCTCGTGACGCATGGCGAGATCTGGCTCGACCATCAGCCGCTCCACAAGATGTCGGCGCACGAGGCATCACGATCCGGACTCGGGCTGGTGCCGGAAGACCGGCGGATCATTCCTGGCCTGACGGTCGAGGAGAATATCCAGCTCGCGCAGATCATGCCGCCGGTGGGCTGGTCGGTGGACCGGATCTACGAGCTTTTCCCGCGGCTCGGCGAGCGGCGGAAGCAGGAAGGCATCACGCTGTCGGGCGGGGAGCAGCAGATGCTCTCGATCGCGCGGGCGCTGGCGCGGGACATCAAGGTGCTGCTGCTGGACGAGCCTTACGAGGGGCTCGCCCCCGTGATCGTGCAGGAGATCGAGCGCACGCTGCGGCACATCAAGGAACAGGGCATCACCTGCGTCCTTGTGGAACAGAATGCCATCGCCGCCCTCGGGCTTGCCGACCGCGCGATCATCCTCGACACAGGCCGGATCGTCTACGATGGCGACGCGGACGAAGTCATGGAGAACGCGCAGCTTCGGGAAGAGTACCTCGCGATCTGAGCGGCCGTGCGTTCCGGCGCGGGCGCGTCGTCCGCGAGGCGCTGGTCGAGGCGTATCGAGTCACGACGTCTCGGAAGGGCCGTCCGGAGGGTCGTCGTATATCGACCACCCATACTGCCCTCCCGACTCGGGCAATTCCTCCGGCCGCACGTTCCGCACCATGTAGGTCTTGGCGATGAAGTTCGCGATGATCGGCGCCGTCAGGAACAGGAAGAGCGAGATCATCAGTTCGTGGATCGACAGGGTTCCGGTATCCGCGAAGAAGTAGATCATCGACGCGATCAGAACGCCCCCGACGCCCAGCGTCGTGGCCTTTGTCGGCGCGTGGAGCCGCTGCATCGTCGAGCGCAGCTTGATCAGGCCATAGGAGCCGACAAAGCCGAATATGCCGCTGATGACGAGCGAGATGGAGATCAGGAGTTCTGCTGCGAAACTCATTGGGTCACCTCACTCGATGATGTCGCCGCGCAGGACGAAGCGGCAGTAGGCGACGGTCGAAACGAAGCCGACCATCGCCACGAGCATCGCCGCCTCGAAATAGATCTCGGTTCCGCGCCAGACACCGTAGAGCACCAGAAGAGCGATCACGTTGATCACCATGGTGTCGAGCGCGAGGATCCTGTCCGCGCTGTCGGGGCCACGCGCGATCCGCCAGAGGTCGAGAAGAAGGGCAATTCCGTAGCAGCCGAAGGCAAAGAACAGAGCCGCGGTGATCATTCGAAAATCTCCTTCAGTCTTCGCTCGTAGCGGGATTTCATGCGCTCCCGCTCGGCGTCCGGATCGTCGGTGTGCAGGCAGTGGACGAGGATGGTGCCGCCATCCGCGGCGAGCGTGGCCGACACGGTGCCGGGCGTCATCGTGATGGTCCCTGCCAGGACCGTGATCGCCTCGGCGGAGGTGAGCTCGAGCGGGACGGGAATCCACTGCGAGTTGATGTTCCTCTCGCGCCGGAACAGGATGATCCAGGCGACCTGGACATTCGCCACGATGATGTCCCAGAGCACGATGAGCGTGTATTCGACCACCTTTAGCGGCCTTCCGACCTTCGGACGGTCGGGCCAGTAATCAGCGGTCACCATCGGCACGATCAGACCGATCGTCCCGCCGAGAATGAGGTTGCCGAGAGTGAAGGTGTTCACGAGTCCCAGCCAGGCGAGCACCAGCGTCAGGCTGAGCAGCGGGTGGGGAACAAGCCGTGACAACATGGATCAGCCCTCCGCGTCCGGTCCGAGCACGGAGCTGATGTAGCCTGCGCGGTCGAAGAGTTGCGTGGTCGTCCCTTCGAGATAGAGCGAGACGGGTCCCGCGAAGACGGCCAGCGCGGCGAGAACCGCGACGGTGGCCATCACGGGGGCGATCTCGGCGGGTCCGGCGGGCGCGACGTCCGCCTTCTCGGACGACGCGGGAACACCGGCCGCCGTCGATTTCCAGAACAGCGTGCTTCCCGCCCGGGCGAAGCCGACGATCGTGAGCAGAGAACCGATAAGGATGACGCTCCAGGCCCAGGCCATCTCGCCCGGGTCCCGCAGCGCATCGAGGATGAGGAGCTTGCCGAGAAATCCGCTGAGCGGAGGCATGCCCGCCATGGCGATGGCGGCGGCGAAGAAGAGCGCGGCAAAGAGGCCGTTCTGCACCGTGGCCGGAACTGAAACGAGGGCATCTCCTCCCCGGCGGGTCAGGACGAGATCCGCGACAAGGAACAGCGCAGCGGCGGCGAATGTCGAATGAACGATGTAATACAGCGCGGCGGCCGTCGCTTCGGGAGAGAAGGCGGCGACCGCGACGAGCAGCGTTCCCATCGATCCCACTGCCGAGAAGGCGATCAACGGCATCAAGCGGCGCGCGCCCAGGACGCCGAACGCGCCGACGGCGATCGTGACGAGGGCGGCCGGAAAAAGCCATGTCCCGGGTAGTCCTTCCGTTCCCGCGACGCCGGGTCCGAAGGCCACGGTATGGATCCGCAGGATGGCGTAGGCCCCGACCTTCGTCATGATCGCGAAAAGCGCCGCCACCGGGGCGGGCGCGTTGGAGTAGGTCGCCGGCAGCCAGAACTGGACCGGGAAGAGCGCTGCCTTGACGGCGAAAACGATCATGAGGAGGATCGCTGCGACGCGCACGAGGGCGGCTTCCTCGGCCGGGATCTGGGCCACGCGCACCGCGAGATCGGCGATGTTGAGCGTGCCGGTGCTGGCGTAGAGGGTTCCCAGCGCAAACAGAAACAGCGTCGATCCCGCGAGGTTGATGACAACGTATTGCAGTCCCGCGCGCATCCGCTCGCGTCCGCCGCTGTGGATCATCAGCCCGTAGGACGCGATGAGGAGAATCTCGAAGAAGACGAAGAGGTTGAAGATGTCGCCGGTGAGGAACGCCCCGCAGATGCCCATGAGCTGGAACTGGAAGAGTGCGTGGAAATGCCGCCCGCGGGCGTCCCACCCCGTCGCGATCGCGTGGGTCACGACAATCAGCGCGAGGATCGCCGTCAGAAGCACCATGAGGGCCGAGAGCCGGTCGAGGACAAGGACGATGCCGAACGGCGCGGGCCAGTCTCCGAGGCGGTAGAGATGCGTCTCGCCTCCGGCCGCGAGGATCGTCAGCCCCACGGCGATCGCGGCTAGGGTGAGCGATCCCGCGACCGAGGCCGCCCGGGCGAGAGAGATGTCGTGCCGCATCACGAAGGCGATCAGCGGCGCCAGAAGGGCGGGCAGGACGACCGGCGCGATGATCCAGTGGTTCATTGCGCCGTGTCCTTCCCGGGCGCGTCGGCCTCGGGCCTGTCGAGGTCGATGCGGTCGTCGTCGGCTTCGAGATAAGCGCCGAGGCCGACCATGACGAGCACCGCCGTCATGCCGAAGGAGATCACAATCGCCGTCAGGACAAGCGCCTGCGGAAGCGGGTCGGTGTAGCTCGCCTCACCGTATGGCGACAGGATCGGGGACTGGTCGATGGCGAAGCGTCCGCTGGAAAAGAGGAAGACGTTCACGGCGTACGAAAGGAGCGTGAGGCCGAGGATGACCGGAAAGGTTCTGAGGCGCAGCATCAGATAGACCCCGCCCGAGGTCAGTACGCCCACAGCGCTGGCGACGATGACTTCCATGTCAGTCTCCTTCTTTCGCCGCGTCTGTCCGTGTCGCCGGATCATAGTCCATCGGGTCGACGTTCACGGTCTCGCCCGCGTAGCGCGCGATCCGCGAGAGACTGTAGAGCATCAGCATCACCGACCCCAGGACGGTCAGGAAGACGCCGAGGTCGAAGAGCATCGCGGTCGCGAGCTCGAATTCCTCGATCGGCGGCAGGTGCACATAGGTGAAGGCGCTGGTGAGAAAGGGTTTCCCTGCGAGCCATGCTCCCGCACCGGTCAGGCCCGCGATCACCACGCCCCAGCCGATCATCGTGTGATACTCGATGCGTTTGCGCGCCTGCGTCCACGCGAATCCCGAGGCCATGTACTGCATCAGGAGCGCGATCGATATCACGAGACCCGCGACGAAGCCGCCGCCCGGCTGGTTGTGTCCGCGCAGGAAGATGTAGATGCCGACGACGATGGCGATGGGCATCAGGACCCTCGTGACGACCACCATCATCAGCGGATGCCGGTCGCGGGAGCGGTCCTGCGAATAGTCCGTGTTGCGCAGGCGACGGGCCGCCGGGCCGCTCAGCAAGGCCTCCATGAGCGCAAAGATGATGAGGCCGGCGATGCCGAGCACGATGATCTCGCCGTAGGTGTCGTATCCGCGGAAATCCACGAGGATCACGTTGACCACGTTCGTCCCGCCGCCGCCTTCATAGGAATTCGCCAGGTGGTAGTCCGAGATCGTGCTGACGTCGCGAAGGAGAAAGGCATAGGCGAGGGCCGCCACCCCGGCCCCGGCCGCGAGCGCGATGACGCCATCGCGGAGTCTGAGCGCCATGGGGCTCTCCTTCGGCGTCGACTTCGGAAGGAAGTGCAGCGCCAGAAGGAGCAGCATGATCGTGACGGTCTCCACCGAGATCTGCGTGAGCGCCAGGTCGGGCGCCGAGAGATAGACGAAACCGGCGGAGATCATCAATCCGATGATGCCGATCAGGACCAGCGCGCTGAAGCGGTAACGATGCATCGAGACGACCGCGATGGTCGCTGCGACGAGCAGCACCCACCCGACCGCGATCACGGCCGGGACCGGGAGAAGCTCCCGCGTCGGCTGAGGCAGGCCGCCGCCGGTCCATGCGATGGCGCCGAGGGCGACGGACGTCACCACGAGGATCGCGAGGTAACGACTGATGGCGCCGTTGTGGGACGTCTCGGTAATCCACCGCGACGTGGCCGCCGCGCTCGCGACGAGCCGGTCGAAGATCGTCTTCGCTTCGGGGCGCGGCGTGGCAATCCAGGCACGGTCGAGAGGTCCGTGGAGCCAGAGCAGGACGAGACCGCCCGCAACGGCGGCGATCGACATGAAGAGCGCCGGCGTGATCCCGTGCCAGATCCTGAGGGAATAGTAGGGCAGGTCTCCGCCGCCGATAACCGCCCCGCCGGCGACGGCGACGAGAGGCCCGACCACGGCGGCCGGAAGGATGCCGATGACGACCACGAGAAAGGCGAGCAGGGCCGGAGAGGCCCACAAGCCGAAAGGTGGATCGTGGGGCGTGTGCGGGTAATCGTCCCGCGCCGGGCCGAGGAAGACGTGGGAGATGAAGCGGAAGGAATACGCGACCGAGAGGAGCGCGCCGAGCGTTGCCAGAACCGGAACCGCGAGATGGCTTCCGGCCCAGACCGTGTGCGCCGCCTCCTCCAGCATCATCTCCTTGGACAGGAAGCCGTTGAAGAGCGGAATCCCGGCCATCGACAAGGCCGCCGTCGTGCCGATCAGGAAGGTCACCGGCATCAGGTGCCGCAGGCCGCCCAGACGCTTGATGTCGCGCGTGTGGGCCTCGTGGTCGACGATCCCCGCGGTCATGAACAGCGCGGCCTTGAATGTCAGGTGGTTGATGATGTGGAAGACCGCGACGATCGCGGCAAGCTTCGTTCCGAAGCCGAGGAGCATCGTCAGGAGACCGAGGTGGCTTACCGTCGAATAGGCGAGAAGCGCCTTCAGATCATCCTTGAAGAGCGCGATGAGCGCGCCGAGCACCATCGTGACGAGCCCGGTCGTGGAGACGATATAGAACCACGCCTCGGTCCCGGAGAGGACGGGCCACATGCGCGCCATCAGGAACACGCCGGCCTTCACCATCGTCGCGGAATGCAGATAGGCCGACACCGGCGTCGGCGCGGCCATGGCATGCGGAAGCCAGAAGTGGAACGGGAATTGCGCGGACTTCGTGAAAGCGCCGAGCAGGATCAGGATCAGCGCGGGCAGATACCATTCGGACGCGCGGATCGCGTCGCCCTGCGTCAGGATGTCGGTCAGGTTGTAGCTGCCCGCGATGTTGCCGAGGATCAGCATGCCGCCGATCATCGCGAGCCCGCCGGCGCCGGTCACGGCCAGCGCCATGCGCGCGCCCTGCCGGCCTTCGGGCAGGTGTTTCCAGTAGCCGATCAGCAGGAAGGACGACAGCGAGGTCAGCTCCCAGAATATCAGCAGAAGCAGGATGTTGTCCGACAGGACGATCCCCAGCATCGCGCCCTGGAACAGCAGGAGATAGGTGTAGAACTGCCCCATCGGATCCTCGCCCGAGAGGTAGAACCGGGCGTAGAGCGTGATGAGCAGGCCGACCCCCAGGATCATTCCGGCGAAGAGCAGGCCCAGACCGTCGAGGAAGAACGATGCCGACAAGCCGAGCTGAGGCAACCAGTCGACTTCCGCCTGGATCACGTCGCCCCGCAGGACGGCGGGCGCGAGAACGAGCAGCATGACGAGGGCGAGGGCCGTCGGCGCGGCGGTGAAGCTCGCGCAGACATTGCGTCCGGCACGAATCATGATCCCGGGAAGCAAGGCCCCTGCGAACGGCAGGAGTGCAATCACGAAAAGGAAGTTGCCCCCGTCTCCCATGGATCTGTCCCGACTGACCTCTCGACTTGCTGCACTGGATAGCGGGCGGCTTGCGGGATGTAAAACGAAGCCGAACGGAACCCCTCGGACCATTGCGCCTTTCGGTCCTGGCCCCGGCCGGAACCGCCGCGCGATGGGATCGGTTCGAGGCAGGGATGAT
>Ga0102929_1000250_pt1 | contig 30815 bp, 29 predicted proteins | sample SalPonR1_B_D2_MG_FD_78510 | JGI IMG/M metagenome (GOLD analysis project Ga0102929, IMG submission 78510) | Salt pond soil microbial communities from South San Francisco under conditions of wetland restoration - Salt Pond MetaG R1_B_D2_MG | ecosystem: Environmental > Aquatic > Marine > Intertidal... | reverse complement strand
CCATGATCGCGGTGACTTCGGGATCGGTGAGGGGCACGGGCGCGATCTCGGTCGCGATGCCGATGGCAAGCATCTCGTCGAAATCCTCGAGCGCGTTGGTGTCGGAGCCATCGAGATTGATCTCCGGCAGGCTGGCATATTCGAGCGTGTATTCGGCAAGCATGGTCAGCGGATCGAGGTGGTGACGCACCATGTCCTCAAGTTTCTTGTAGGCACCGTTGTGGCCGTATGGCGCGGTCAGGGTCACGTTGCGCAGCGACGGGGTGCGAAACCTGTAATAATCCTCATGCTTGCCGGTGACAAAGCCGCGCCCGTGATCGGCATAACCGCCGGCGCCGTGCCCCTTGCCGGGGCCGAATTGGGGTATGCCGATGGCGTGGAAGGCGTGATCGGTCTGAAAGGTGCCGGAATGGCAGGTGGCGCATTTCGCCTTGCCATAAAAAAGTTGCATGCCGCGGAACTGATTGGGGCCGAGGGCGTCGGGGGCGCCCCGCAGGAACGCGTCGAACGCGCTATCTGTGGCGCGGAATTCGAAGGTGATGTAGTCGGCAATGGCGCGGCCCACGTCCGAAATGTGAATCGGCTCGTCCGGGCCGATGATCCAGTCGAACCGGGTGCGATAGGCGGGCACCTGTTCCACCCTTGTCGCGATCATCTGCCATGCGCCGTCAAGGCCGCGAATGTGTCCCGCTTCGACCGCGTCCGCGACGGGGTTTTCGCCCGGTTGCCCGGCCATTTCGTGATGCGAGAGAAGCGGCAGGATGGCTTGGGCGGCAAGCGCGGAGGACACAGGGCGCTCAAGCTCGAAGCCCGGTGGCATGCGCATGTCGAACCGCTCATAGGTGTCGCGCTCAACGCGCCCATCATGAAAGAGCGTGGTAAATTCGAACGCGCCGAGATTGTAGAGTGCGGGCGCGTTGCGTGGGATGCGTGCGGGAGGCATATTGGCTGTATCGCCGGTCCGGGCAGGGCCAAGCCCTATGCCGCCTTCGCCCAGCGAAAGCGAGATCGCATCGCCACTTCCCAAGGCGGGATGGTGGCAGGCGGCGCAGGAAATATTACCGTTGCCCGACAGGATGGGATCAAAGAAAAGATCGCGTCCAAGAAGCACCGAAGTGGCGCCGGGGGTGGGAAAATCCTCGTGGGTGACGGGGTCAGGAAGGTCCGCGGCGACCGCCACACCTGCGTGGAGGAGCAGAATGCCCAGACCTGTCCATCGTGCCCACATCGAAATAACCTGCGAAAATACAATGCAGTCAAAGTTACAGCCGGGCCGCGTGCGGAAAAATGCCAAAACTGGAAATAATGTGGCGTGAAAATGGAAACATTGTGCCCAAGCACTTAAGCGCGGGCAGAAAACTGTTTTCAGCCATCAGATTACGGGGTGAACCTGATGTGTTTTATTGAGTCCATTCGGGGGGGCGCTTCTCGATGAAGGCGGAAATGCCCTCCTCGGTGTCGCGCCAAAGCATGTTTTCGACCATGACATCGCCGGTGAAGGCATAGGCGCGATCGAGCGGCATTTCGAGCTGATCATAGAAGGCCTGCTTGCCGATCTTGACCGCCGAGCCAAGCTTGGACGCAACCTTTTCGGCAAGGGATTTCGCCTCGTCCAGAAGCGTATCCGCCGGCACGGCATGGTTGATCAACCCGAGCTCCGCCGCGCGCTCCGTCTCGATGAACTCTCCGGTGGTGAGCATTTCGAAAGCTTGCTTGCGCGGTATGTTGCGCGAGAGCGCGACCATCGGTGTCGAACAGAAAAGCCCGATATTGACCCCGTTGACGCCAAATCGCGTGCCATGGGCCGCAACGGCCATGTCGCAGGAGGCGACAAGCTGACAGCCTGCTGCTGTGGCGATGCCATGAGGCGCGGCGATAACGGGTTGGGGGAGGGCGCGCAGCGACATCATCACCCGGCTGCACCGTGAGAAAAGATCGGCGAAATAGGCTCTGCCGCCATCTTCGGCCTGTCGCCCGGCGGTCATTTCCTTGAGATCGTGGCCCGCGCAGAACGCCTTGCCCTCACCGGAAAGCACAACGGCGCGGATGCCGGTGTCGTCTTTCAGCGCGTCAAGCTCGGATTGGAGCGCGGCGAGCATGCCATCGCTCAACGCATTGAGCCGGTCGGGCGCATTCATGCGCAAATGCGCAACGGCCCCTTCGTCGAAACGTTCAAGCAGCGCCATCTTGTCACCCTCCCTTTGTTGTGCTCCTGTTAAGACATACCGCGACGGGGAGGGCAAGCGTTGGGTTTGAAGATGACCGCCGAAGAACTCATGGTCTTTCTTGACCGGGAGTTTCCGCAAGTGACCGGTGATTTCCGAATCGAAGAGGTGGGCGAGATGCGCGCGCGGGTGCGGCTCAATGTCGAAGAGCGGCATTTGCGGCCCGGCGGCACCATATCCGGCCCGTCGATCTTTGCGCTGGCGGATGTGACGGTCTATCTCGCAGTGCTGTCGATGATCGGGCCGGAGGGCCTTGCCGTCACGACAAACTGTTCGATTGATTTCATGCGCAAACCTGCGGCGCGCACTGACCTGATCGCCGAATGCCGGCTGCTCAAGCTGGGCCGGGTGCTGGCGGTGGGGGAGGTTTTGATCTTCTCGGACGGGGGCGATGCGCCGGTCGCCCGTGCGAGCCTGACCTATTCCATTCCGCCAAATCAAGGCTGAGTGATGGGCCGCGCCCCCGAGTTGATCTGTGGCTATGACGTGGATGATGCGGGGCGCGCTCAGGCCACGGCTGCTGATGCGCCGCGGCCCGGGGCAGGCAGTTCATATCGGTGGCTGCATTTCGATGCGGGCGCGGAGGGGCTTGAGCCGTGGTTGCGCGCGCATTTGCCGGATCCTGCGGTGGACGCGCTTTTGCAAGCCGAGACGCGGCCACGCTGTGCGAACCTGGCCGACGGCGCGATGATCAACCTGCGTGGTGTCAATCTCAACCCAGGGGCCAATCCCGAGGACATGGTGAGCCTGCGTATCTGGGCCACTGGCGTGCTTGTCGTAACGGTACGTCTGCGAAAGATATGGGCGGTCGACGCGCTCAGGCAGAAGGCTGAGGATGGCCGCGCGCCAGGCAGCGCCGCGGGCCTTGTGGCCGCGATGGCCGAGGGGCTGACACGACGGATCGAGGAGGTGGCGCTTGAGCTTGAGGACCGGACGGACGCGCTTGAGGAGCAGGTTCTCGGCGGTGAGGCCGTGCCGCTGGCCCTATTGGCCGAGACGCGCCATACGGTGATCAAGCTGCGTCGTTTCGTCAATCCACAGCGCGAGGCGCTGGACGCGTTGGCCGCGGGGGCTGCCGAGGGCGTGACGGCGCCTGACGCGCTCTTGTCGCTGCGCGAGACGGCGAACCGGTCGGCGCGCAACGTCGAAGCGTTGGACGCGTTGCGTGAGCGGCTGATGGCGATGCAGGATCACCTCGAGGCGCAGCGGGCGCACACCATGGGCACAAACGCCTACCTGCTGTCAGTGGTGGCGGCGATTTTCCTACCGCTCGGATTTCTGACCGGGCTTTTCGGGGTAAATGTGGGCGGAATGCCGGGTGTCGAGAGCGACGTGGCCTTCTGGGTGCTGTCGGTGGTGTCCGCCGGGCTGGGTGTGGTGCTTTACGTCGTGTTCAAATTGTCGAAATGGCTTTGAAATCGGCGCAGGCCGGATTTGAGTATTTCTGGAAAGATGAAATGCGAAAGCTGTTTCAGGCGGATGATGCGCCGCGCTAAAGCTGTGCGAAAAAAAGGGCCGGGTGCGGAGACCCGGCCCAGGGGAAGAGGGGCCGTCACGGGGATGTCACGGCCTCCAGAACGGTTTTGCGGCTTCGTTTCGCGCCTCGGTGGCCGTGAGGCCGAGATCATCAAGCTGTGCGGTCGACAGGTGGCGCAGCGCCAGCCGGGTGCGGTGGCGCGTTGTCCAGACGGCGATCGCATAGGCCACGCGCACCGCGACGCGCGACCCGAGCGGCAGCGTGTCACGGCGTGCAAGCTGAGCAAGGGCGATCTGATCGGTGTGTGTCGGCATATACATTTTGCGACCTCCAGGTATTTGTGTTGATACAATCCGAGGGATTGTGTGGATCATAGGTAGCGTGTATTCAAATGATGAGCGAGGAAAACATTGTTATGGATACAATTTGGCCCCCAGATTTTGCAAATAGCCGCGATCCGAAGTATATTGTGTTGATACAATCTCTGCGCGCGGCAATCCGAGCTGGAGGCTTGCCCAACGGCGCAAGACTGCCCCCTGTGCGGGAGCTTGCATGGCAGCTGGGCATCACGCCGGGGACGGTTGCGCGGGTTTACCGCATGGCGGTCGAGGAAGGGCTGGTCGAGACGACGGTCGGTCGCGGCACGTTCGTGCGGGGCGGCATGGTTACATCGGCCCCCGAGCCGGAGGACGCGCTTTTGACGTCGGTGCCGCGCGACGAGGTGGATTTTCGGGCCGTTCGTGTGCCCGATCTTGGACAGGCCGAGGTGATCCGGCGCGGTCTTCAGGCGCTCGCGGAAAGTGCGGGTCGACCCTATACAGATTACCCGACCGGAGAGACCGACGCCGCGGCCCGCGCGGCTGTGGCCCGCTGGATCGGACCGCACCGTGCGGGACCGCTTGGCCCTGAGGATATCGTGCTTGGTGTCGGGGCGCAGAACACGGTGATCATGATCCTTCAGGCGCTTCTAAACGGGGCGGCGCCGGTGATCCTGACCGAGGAGCTGGCCTATCCCGGTGTCCGCCATGCCGCGCGGCTTCTCAGGGCGCGGGTTGTCGGGCTTGAGATGGACGGCGAGGGCGTTCGCCCGGATCGGATGGAGCCCGCGCTTAGGCGGGATGGGGCACAGGTCTTTTTGACCGCGGGCGACGTACATAGCCCCACCACGTTGCGGACAAGCGTGGCGCGGCGACAAGAGATCGCGGAACTTGCGCGGACCTATCAGATCCAGATCATCGAGGATGACTGTCACTGTATCTCGCGGCCTGAGGCGCCGGGCTATCGCGCCATCTGTCCCGAGCGGGCCTGGTATGTGTCGTCGCTGACCAAGTCGGTTTCGGCGGCACTTCGCTTTGGGTATGCGGCCTGTGCCCGTGGACAAGCAGACGCGGCGCGGCAGGTGGCGCAATCGTCGTTCTACGGAATGCCGCAGCCGATGCTTGATCTGTGCGCGGACATGCTCGCCTCGGGTGAGGCGGAGCGGATCAGGGCAGAGGTCGAGGCGGATGCGCGTGCGCGGGTGCGCGCGGCAGTCAATCTGCTGGGTCAATGGGACATCACCTGGCGTCCTGAGGTGCCGTTCCTGTGGCTGAACCTGCCGCAGGGGTGGCGCGGGTCGACGTTTACCCGGGCCTGCGAGGCGGAGGGCATTCAGATCAAACCCGCAGACGAGTTCGCCCTGCCGGACGGGCGCGCGCCCAACGCGGTGCGCATCGGCCTGAACGCGATCCGCGAGCCGGGCCGTTTTGAGGCCGCGCTGAGCCGGGTGTCCGCGCTTCTGGCGGCGCCACCGGTGAATGTGGACCTCTAAGAATGGGGTATAATAATACCGTAATTGCAAGTCATTGTTTTAGCTATAATAATTGCGCCATATGCGACTTGACCGTGCGATATGCGTCTGTATAACCCGCTCATCCACCGGGGGCCCCATGCAAGGGGCCTTCCTTGTCTTACGAAAGAGGGTCTCCTCGTCATGAAAACCTTTTCTGCAAAACCGGCAGATATCGACAAGAAATGGATCCTGATCGACGCCGAAGGTGTCATCTTGGGTCGTCTTGCCTCGATCATCGCCACGCGCCTGCGCGGCAAACACAAGCCGAGCTTCACGCCCAACATGGACATGGGCGACAATGTCATCGTCATCAACGCCGACAAGGTGCAGTTGACAGGCGACAAGCGCGATAAGCCGAACTACTGGCACACTGGCCATCCCGGCGGGATCAAGAGCCGCACCACGGCCGAAATCCTTGAAGGCAAATACCCTGAGCGCGTGGTCATGCAGGCCGTCAAGCGCATGCTGCCGGGCAACCGCCTGAGCCGCAAGGTGATGACCAACCTGCGCGTGTACGCAGGCTCCGAACATCCGCACGAGGCGCAGAGCCCCGAAGTGCTTGATGTCAAATCCATGAACAAGAAAAACACACGGGTGGCATGATGGCTGAAGAAATCAAAACACTCGAAGGCCTCGAGGCCGCCGTGGGCGAGAACATCGCCGGTGTGCAGGGCGTGGAAGCCGACAGCGCCGTGGCACGCGAGCCCGTGCGCGACGAGCTGGGCCGGTCCTATGCGACGGGCAAGCGTAAAGACGCCGTGGCCCGTGTCTGGATCAAGCCCGGGTCGGGCAAGGTTCTGGTGCGTGATGCCAAGGGCAACTACATCGACTACACCAAGTATTTCGCGCGTCCGGTGTTGCAGATGATCCTGCGTCAGCCGTTCGAAGTGGCCGGTGTGACCGATCAGTTCGACGTGATGGCGACGGTCAAGGGTGGCGGTCTTTCGGGGCAGGCCGGTGCGGTGAAGCACGGCATCTCGAAGGCGCTTCAGCTTTATGATCCCGGTCTGCGCGGTGCGCTCAAGGCCGCAGGGTTCCTGACCCGTGACAGCCGTGTTGTCGAGCGGAAGAAATACGGTCGCCGCAAGGCGCGCCGGAGCTTCCAGTTCTCGAAGCGTTAAGCCGCAGGGCACACAAGACATGGAGAGGGCCGTTCCAAAGGGAGCGGCCCTTTTTACGTTGCAGGGATGAGCCGGGCGCCGTGCGATGCGGCCTGCATCCGCTTGGAACGCGCTGAATTGCCAGAGACAGCAATCAGGATTGAAGATGGGCCTTACTGCCACGCCGCGCTTGTCCAATGTCGTGCGGGGTGTGTAATCTGACGTAGCAGGTAGGAGGCCAGAATTTGGACGCGTCGGCAATACTGACATGCTCGACCAATGTTTTTGACAGTGGCGCGGCGCGCGTCGCGCTTGACGCGGATCTTTTGGTGACGGCGATCACGCGTGCGCAGGAGCGAATGGTGCAAGACCCATTGGGTGAGCGGACCTTCACGCTCAGTCATGCGCGGGTGGCGGGGCGTGTTGATCTGGCCAACCTTTTTCGGGACCGGCAGAACGCCCTGATCGGTCTTTTTTTCAACGATTGCGTCTTTGAGGATGAGATTGACCTGACAGGCTCCGCACTTCTGGGGCTGAGGTTTCAGAAATGCGGACTTCGGATCGTGACGGGTGAATCCTGCAAGGTGTTTGGAGAGGTGCAGTTCGATCAGGTCTTTTCCTCGGAGGCGGAGGACGCGCGCACCGGGATGGAGGCGCGCGACACGTGGTACGGCACAGGGCGCGGGCCACTGAGTGCGGCATTTGATCCTGATGGAGATGACAAAGGCGACGACGAGGTCGCGCCGCGCATCGAGGGGGTCTCGCGGCAGGGGCTGTGCCAGATCAATTTCCGCAACGCCGAACTTGATCAGTCGTTCGAGCTGCGCCGGTCGCTTGTTTGTGGGCCGCCACCGCGAGGCCATATCGATTCGTCGAACACAATACTGGTTTATGCGCTGGCGCTTGGCGGTGCACAGGTCGGGCGAAACGTGTCGATCTATGAGGGATCGGCGGGTTTGGGCGGACTGTCGGTGGCGCGGAGACGGATCGGTGGCAATCTTTTTCTGGCGAGCAGCAGGCTTGTTGCGGGCGAGAGTGCCGCGCTTGATGGACAGCAGGCGCGCATTGAAGGGTTCGTGGGTCTGCGCGGCGTCAGGACGCGGGCCGGCACAACCATGCCGTTCGAGGCGAAGGGCCTTGTCAATTTCCTGAATGCGAACCTTCAGAGCACGCTGGACCTTTCGGACGCCGAACTGGTGGCCGAACCGCGCGACGGTCTGGTTGCGCTGCAACTGAGCCAGGCGCGCATCGGGGATGTGCGGGCGATTTCACCGGATCGGATGACCGATATACGCGGGCAAATTCAGGCGCTTGATTGCGAGATCGAGCATTCCATGCATCTTGAGAGCCTACTTGTCCGGCCCCGTCGGCTGGCCAATCTGGACGGGACCAATAACCAGCCCGGCGAAACGGTGCTGGCCAATTTCACCGGCTGTCAGGTGGGCGGGAGCGTTTATCTCATGGGAGAGTGGCGCGGCGTTGTTCGGATGGCCGAGTCGCGGGTTGGAAATTCGATCAACCTCGGGTTCAACACCGGCCTCAAGTTGATCAGTCCGCCCAAGGCGGCGAATGCCCTGATGCTGGATTCGACGACGGCCGGGATCGGGCTTGAGATCGGGCTGATCGAGGTCGATTCCGAGGATAGCTGGCTGGCGATGCGCAAGATACTTGGCGCGCCCGGCAAGATTGACTGTCGGGTGACACCGCTGAGTTTCGTGAAGGACGGTGAGCTTTGGGAGTTCTCGGTCACGTTCCGTGGGCGGCGCCATTTCGGGGAAGCGTTGAGGGTCGGGCGGCATGTGCAACTTCTTGAAGGAGCTGGGCCGGCGTTTATAAAGGCGTTTCGGCGGCGCGACCTGACCTTTGAGAGCGACGAGCAGAAGAAGGACTACCTTCGGCTTTTCTGTGGAACTTTGATGGGCGATGCCGGGCATTTCCGCATTGTCGAACCCGGCGACTGGAGCTGTGACCGGCTTCCCGCGTATTGCCGCGCCTCGGTCGAGCCGCTGCGCCTGATGACGGGTGACGAGCTTGCCCAAGCCGGCAAGGCAGGTCTGAGCTTTGGTGCCCACGCGACGATCTGGTATGCAGATAAGTTGTTTCGGGCGAAGCTGGCCGTGCATGGGAGCAATCACGTGGTCGAGATGCTGAGTGATGACGAACTTCATTCGGATCTGCCCACGATGACATGGCCCGCCAAGCCGCTTTTCTTTGTCGAGGACGGGGTGCCAGTGTATGGCGAAAACTGGCCACGTGCGCCGATCCTTCATGCGGAGCCGCGTTTCGAGACGATGCCACGCCGGATGAAGCGATGCATCGCCAAAGCGCGCGGAGTGACGGAGGACACGTTCCGCATGCGGCCCACGGTGGGCCTGAGAAATTGCCACTTCGGAAAGCTGACGGATGATCATGGCAACCGCTGGCCCAAGTCCATCCGTCTTGACCTGTCGGGGTTGACCTATGACGCGGTCGAAATGCCGGACCCGCGCAACAAGGTGGTGAAACGCAAGGCGGCGCGCCACAAGATGGGCGAGACATGGCGCAAGAATCCCGGTGTCTTCTGGTTTGTGTGGATGCTTATCATCGGGTCTGTGGGGCTTCTCCTGCTGTTGATTGCCGAGGAGGTCGCCACCGCTGTGGAGGCCCGCAACTACGGCCTTTTCGCGATCTGGGCCGGGCTATTTCTGTTGCTTGGTCTGGGCGCGCGCGCCCGACGGCATATGAACCCGTTGCGCGACGCGGCGAGGTCGTGGCGCAAGCGGCGCAGGTGGCTGAGACTTCAGTTCTACGACTATGTGCCGACACGCGACGAGTTCAATCCGCAGCCCATGGAGCAACTGGCGCAGGTGATGCGCCATCAGGGCGACGAAGAAGGTTTCCGGCGCATTTCACGGCTGAAATCGCGTTGGCAGAACCGGACGCAGACTTTCGTTCTGCTGCGCCCGTTCATCTGGGTTTTCGGCGTGGCCTTCGGATATGGATTCTCGGTCTACCGGTCGCTTGTGACCTTTGTGGGGCTCGTGGTTCTGGGGGTGTGGGCCACGCATCTGGCGCTGGAGCGGGAGATACTTGTTTTGAACGCGAGCCCCGATGCGGCCTTTGTGGTGCCAGAGGGGCGCGCGTTGCCGAACCAGCCATGCCGGGACGAGATCCTTCCGGTGCTCTTTGCGCTCGATAAATTCGTGCCGCTGATCGAGCTGGGGCAGGAACGTCTTTGCCGTGTGCGGTCCGAAATGGCTGTGGGCGCCGGGGTGCCGCTCTGGTCGCCACGGGTGGTCGATACGCCGCGCTTCTGGCAGGTGGCCGGATCGATCTACAAGCTGCTGGGGTGGATCGTAAGCTCGATCCTTGTGCTGACCTTTTCCAAGACGCTGCGCCGCTCCACCGGTGAATGATGCGGCGGGGTCTTGCCGTCGCGGCGTATGCCCGCCAAGTCGTTTCGACTTGGACATGCGGCATCAAGTAGGATCGAAACTGCACGCAACGGTCGGGGCTGCTTTGCGGGCGACAATGACAGAGTAGGGAGTAAAGGTATGAAAGTTTTAACCACATGTATCGCCGCCTTGACCCTGAGCGCGGGGGGCGTCAGCGCGCAAGCTTGGATTCATGACCGGCTTGCGGGGGCCGAGGTCGTCTATGAGACCGGCAACGACGCGCCCGCGCCCAGCCAAAGCTGGGACAGCGAGGGCGGCACGGTTTATGATAGCGGTCAGCCGCTTCTGGGCCAGCATACCGGTTTTTGGGAGGTGCGGCACGGACAATACTGTTCGTATTTCGGGCCTGTCGATCATCGTGACCGGGATTGGACCTGCTGGAACGTGGAATTTCCCACCGAGGACACCGTGGTGTTCAGCGCACCGCCCGGCCCGTGGATCGGCGCGCGCGAGGTGACGGGGCGGTTCGTGCGCTGAGACCGGTGTGACCATGTCTTTTTGCCTTCGGCGAGGATATTTTTCGCAAAAAGAAAGGCGGGGCGCACGGCCCTGAGTGGGCTCAGTGATCCGGTGGCACGAGCCCGAGGCCGCGCAGGTAGATGCCGACGCCGGTTTCGAGCAGATCCTCGGGCGGAAAGGGCGACTGGCTTCCGGGGGAATTGCGCGCGAAAAGTTCGACGACGCCATGGCTGAGCGCCCAGATATGAGCCGAGAACATCGCGGGCGGCGGGCGCTTCTCGGGCGGGATGTGGTGACTCAAGGCTTGGGCCGCGCGTTCGAACCCGGCGCGGGCCCGCGCCGCCACAGTGGCCAGTTCGGGCGTGCGGTTGACCGAGATACCGCTTTCGAACATCGCGATGTAATGGCCCGGAAACTTGCGCGCGAAGGCAAGATAGGCGCGGCCTGTGGCCTCGAAGCTGGCGAGAGCGGAGGGCTGACCCTCATTGAAGGCGTGCTCCATCAGGTCAGCGAAGATCACGTAGCCTTGGCGCGCCGCCTCGGCGATGAGATCGTCGCGGCCTGCAAAATGGCGATAGACGGCGGCCGGGGTCACGCCAGCCTGCTTTGCCGCCTCTGAGAGCGTGAAGCCCGCCGGGCCCTTGACCTCGATCAGGTCGAGCGCGGCCTCGACAAGGGCCTGACGCAGGTTGCCGTGATGATAACCGCGTTTAGGCATTCCAGATGCCGGGACCGCCACAGACCTGAGCATCGGGGGTGCCAAGGGCGCGTGTGTTCTTGCCGGGATAATCGAGACGCGAGAGGACATGACGGATCGCTTCGAGGCGCGCGCGGCGCTTGTCGTCGGAGCGGATGATCGTCCACGGTGCGGCCTCGGTATGGGTGCGCTGAAGGGTTTCGCCGATGGCGGCGCTGTAGGCGTCCCACCGGTTCAGCCCCTCGACGTCGATCCACGAGAGCTTCCATTGTTTAAGGGGGCTTTGTTCGCGCTTGAGAAAGCGGCGCAACTGTTCTGCACGGCCCACATTGAGCCAGAATTTGACGAGGATTACACCGTCATCGACCAGCATACGTTCGAAATCGGGGGCTTGGGCGAAGAAATGTTCGCGTTGTTCATCGGTGCAGAAATCGAACACCTTTTCGACCACGCCGCGATTATACCAGCTTCGATCAAAGAAGACGAGTTCGCCGGCGGCGGGCAGGTGATCGATATACCGTTGGAAATACCATTGTGACTGTTCCGTATCGTTCGGTTTGGGAAGCGCCACCACGCGCGCGCCGCGCGGGTTCAGGTTTTCGCGAAACCGTTTGATCGTGCCACCCTTGCCCGCCGCATCGCGCCCCTCGAAGACGAGTGCGAGACGCGCGCCGGTCTCCTTGATCCACGCCTGCGCCTTGACCAGTTCGATCTGAAGGCGGTCCATGTCCTGATCATAGGCCTTGCGGGGCAGGCGCTCGGAATAAGGATACGAGGGATCGAGGACATCGCCCTTTTCCGCGCGCCGGATGGCGTTGCGCACGTCCGCCGGGGCGGTTTCGTTGAAATAGCTGCTGATTGCGCCGTCAAAGGGCAGCGACATGGGCCTCTCCAGTTCTGTTTTTTGCAAAGTATGGCCTGTGCGGTGCCACAGCGCAATCCGGTGCGCTGCTGCTCTCGAAACGCTTCAGCCGTCGGGCGTGTCGCCATGGAGCCGGTCGATGATGCGGCGCACAATGGCGAGATCTTCGAACAGGCCGTGCAAGTCCTCTTCTACGTCGTGGACGGGTTGCCGCAGACCGCCCATCTCCATGAAGCCGTCTTTGCGCTCAAGCGCGAGGAAGAAATCAGACTCCCGGAACCCGGCGCGCATGGCGCGGGTGCCCTTGTCGCCCCCCTCGGAATGGGCGATGGCAAGCAGGCTGTCGAGGAAGGGGTCCGGCATGATGCGGCGGGCCGCGTCAGGATCGTCGGCATAAACGGCGAAGGCGGCCTCGAACTCGGCGTGATCGAAGGTCACACGGGGCTTTGAGCGCCCTGTGCCGAAGGCGAACATTTCACCCAGAGCATTGCCGAAGCCGCCAAGTTCACGCGCGATGAATATGTCGGTCGGAACCCGCTCGGGCACGCCGATGCGGATAAGCAACCCTTTGAAGACTGTGGTTGTCTTGCTGTTGTCGTCGTTACCTCCGGACCGGCGTCGCAGATGTGCCTCCACGAGTTCGAAATCTGTATCGCGATAGGTGCCTTCCAGCCGGTCTTCTAGATTTGTGCGGTTGAAACTTCCGATGAGGCCGAGACCTTGGGCGCTGTCCAACGGAAACCGGCGCGAGGCCGTTTTGTCATGCGAAAGGTCACCGAGGAAACGGCAGACGCCGGGCATCACGGCTTCGGATATCGTGTTGCCCCATTGGCGCGCCTGACGGTGCCACAGAAAGGCGGCAATCACGCCTCCGAAAGCCAACGGCACGATCGAGCCGACGAGCCGGCCCTCCATGTCGCTGGCGGTCAGGAGAGCATAAAGAGCGATCAGCGCGGCAATCGCGAGTGGAACGCCCGCATGCAGCATCGCCTTTTTCAGGAGCGCCTGACGATGTGCCTCGGCTTCGTTCAGTTTCGGTGCGATATCCGATTGAAAGACGTCCGAGAAACCGGTTTCGATAGATGCGCGTTCCGTGAATGTCATGTCCCCTCCGTTGATTTAAAGCGTTTCGCCTTGGACCTGAGACATCAGCGAAAGGCGAAACGCTTTACATCCACAACGGTAACTGGCGCCGCAGGGAACTTGCAAGGAAGGTGCGTCGGATACTTCAGCGCTGACCGGCGCGTGCGGCGGCACGGTCGATTGCGGCGAAGGTCGCTTCGGGCTTCGTGTGGTGGGGCATGTGGCCCACACCTTCAAGCCGTGTGAGGCGGGCGCGGGGCGCCTGTTTTACCAACTTTTCGGAATGGATTTCTATTGGAACCGTTTTGTCGGCTGTGCCATGCACGATCTCTATTGGCATGGTGAGGGTCGCGGGATAGCGTTTCGCCATCTCGACAATATGCGGTCGTAGGCTGGTCACTTGTTGACCATTGGCGCGCAGGGCCTTGCGGCGCAGGCTTAGATCGGCACCGACGTATTCAATATAGCCCTTTGGTGCGGATTGAGGCGCGAAGATGCCTTCGATCGCGGTTTCAATGCGCGATTGTGGTGCGAGTGCTGTGATCAGTGGCACGACCGTGGCGCCACCCACGGAAGAGCCCGTCAGATTGTAGAGCGTGCCAAGTTCACCGGGCCACGGGTTCGAGACGCCCGCAAGGATGACCAGCGCCGAGGTGTCGCGCGGCTTCGACAGGCCCCATGCGAGGGCCACCGCGCCGCCGTAGGAGTGGCCGACCACCACGGGAGATGTCACACCCAGTTCCGCCGCCGCCTGTTGCAGAAGTGCGGCCTGTTCCTGTGGGCTTTCACCTTTGGTGCTGCCGGGGCCGCCATAGCCGGGGAGCCGTTCTGTCCAGCCATGACCGGGGCGATCAAAGGCGATGACGCGATAGCGCGCAGAGAGCCGCTCGGCGAGGTCAAATGTAAAATCGCGCAGGTTGCCGCTCGCGCCATGAAGAAGCACGATATCGGGTCCGGTGCCGCGCACCCAAGCATGCACGCGGGTGCCGCCCACATCGATTAATTGCCCGATTGGCGGGTATTCGGCGCGCGCCGCGGCCTCGCGTTTTTCCGCGAGAATGGAGCACCCCCCGACGAAAAGCGCGAGGGTGGCGAGCGATATCCAGAGCATCCCGGCCCTCATGTCATGACCTCAGGCCGAGGTCTGGCCGATGCGATCCATGTCGAAGGACGTGGTCTGATAGATTTCGTTGATCCAGTTGCCATAGAGCAGGTGGGCGTGGCTACGCCACCGGTTTTGTGGCGGACAGGCGGGATCATCATCGGGATAGTAGTTGCAGGGCACGGCGATCGGGGTGCCATTCGCGATGTCACGGTCATATTCCTGTTTTAGCGTGTCGCTGTCATATTCAAGGTGGTTGAAGATATAAATCGCCCGGTGGCCCGGATCCTCGACCAGACAAGGGCCGACGTCATCGCTGTGCAAAAGAATGGTGAGACCGGGCGCGTCGGCAATTTCGGCGGCGCGCATTTCGGTCCAGCGACTGACCGGAATGACACAATCGTCCGAAAACCCGCGGAGATAGGGCGACGAGGGGGCCATGTTGCGGTGCCGGAAGCACCCGAACGCCTTGTCCCCGAGCATATGCTTTTCGACGCCGTGAAAGTGATTGATCATTGCCATGCCGCCCCAGCAGACACCAAACGTGGAGTGCACGTGGGACTGGGTCCAGTCGAACACCTGGCGCAATTCCTCCCAGTAGGTCACTGCGTCGAAATCGATGTGTTCTATGGGCGCGCCGGTGACAATCAGCCCGTCGAACTTTTCGCCGCTCTCGGCCACTTCGGAGAAGGGGCGATAGAAGCTTTCCATATGATCGGCGGCGGTGTTGCGGGCCTGATGTTCGGTCATGCGAATGAGGCTCAGCTCGATCTGAAGCGGCGTTGCGCCGATCAGGCGGGCGAACTGGTTCTCGGTCTGGATTTTCTTGGGCATCAGGTTCAGCAGCCCGATCCGCAGCGGGCGGATATCCTGACGATCGGCCGCGCCCGGGTCCATGACCATGACACCTTCGCGCGTGAGCACGTCGAAGGCAGGCAGGTTGGCTGGAATCTTGATGGGCATGGGATGCGGTCCGGTCGGTTAAACGAAAGGTGAGGGTGTATATTGCGGGTTTAGCTGCGCAAATCGAGGGCCCGGGCGACGAGATCGTCGAAATCGCCTGCGCCGCGAACCTCGGCAACGTCGGATGCGGGCAGGGTGATACCCCATTTGCGCATCGCCTCGTAACGCGGTTCACGGTGAGCGAGGGCACGGGCATAGGTCCAGCGGATGAAGGCGTCGGGGTCCACGTCGGTCGGGGCGACCCCGTGGCTTTGGGTATAGTCTTCCCACGCGGCGGCCAGAAAGGCGGGCTGATAGGCCATGGGCTTGGGCGCGCGGTCAAAGCGCCGGACCAGTGCTTCGGTATGCGCGTCGCTGCCTTGCAGGTAAACGAGCAGGCAATCGCGCGAGAGTTCGGTCAGGAGCGGATCGGCGGGGTCGTCGCCATCGACCCATTCACAGATTGATCCGCCCGTGTCGCAGATGAAATGGGGATAGCCATAGAGGGCCTGTGCGCGGCTGATGAAATGGCCCGTGTCGCGCAGTGCCGCGATTTCGGCGGTGCGGAACTGTTCCTGACGGCGGGTATATTCGGCGATGGGCAGACCGCCCTTGGCCGGATCGCCCGGCTTGCCCAGATAGGTCGAGACGGGAGCGAGGTTGTCGAACGTGATATTCGAGCCGATATAGATCGAGTCCGTCAGTAGAAGATCGCGCAAAAAGGGCACCTGCATGGCGTGCGCCTTGGCGTTGTCGGCAATGAGTTCGCCCATGTAGCGGGTGCCGATGCGGTAATCTATCGAGTAGTGAAACCATCCGCCCGCGTCGCGCAGCATGTTGGCAAGGTGGGTCTTGCCCAACCCGGACATGCCGTAAAACAGCACGCGCTTGTGGGTGGCCTCGCGCCAGTCTTTCGCGGAATTGTAGATCATCGCCACTGTCCCCTTGTTTCAGACGTCGTAGCCAGACGGGCGGAGGGCGTCAATCGCCGTGGGTGCGGGCGGAATGCTCTTGATGTGTGATTAAGGCGTCATGTCAAAACGCCCTCGCGGGAACAGGCTTCGCGAGGGCGTTGCATTGGTGCGGGCAGGCGGCCCGAGCGCGATCAGTTCTCGATGATCGAGACGTTGTCGTAGGCGGCGGTGAAGCCCGAGAGCGAGGCCGGGATGCCGACCGTCTGATCGGGGGCTTGCGCCGGCACGATGGTGACGGTGGCGCTGGCGCCGCGCTTGAACGCGGTCACGTCATCTTCGGTCAGACCGATCTGCGCGACACAGCCCGACTGGCTGCAAAAGCGGAAAGGATAGCTTTTCGCCGGGCCGCCATCGACCGAGATTTTCACCTCTTCTGTCAACAGTGTGAAGAGCGGGGCCGTGACCGTGGCGCCCGCTTCGGCCGGGCCACCTTCCTTGAGGCGGAAGATGGTGAATTCGGCTGTCGGGTTGCCCTGCTCATCTTGGAGAAGCTGGAACATCTGGCAGGGATCTTCTTCTGCCTGCGTGCGGAAGCAACGCATTTGCCAGTCGCCGTATTCTTCCTTGATGTAAGTGGGGTCTTCCTGAACTTCGCGCCCGAGATCGAAATCGCCGCTGCTCTCTTCGGTTTGGCCTTCGGCGGATTCTGCCGCGTCATCCGTGCTCGTGGCCTCGGTCTCGGCTTCGTCTGTGGCGGTGTCCTGAGCAAGAAGCGGCGCGCCGGCAAGCAGCAATACGGTGCTCAGGGTCGTGAAAGAAAGCGTTTTCAGCATGTCATCCCCCTCGAATAGGTTGCGGGTTTATGTGTCAGTTTCGGTCGGCGGCGACCTATCACGGTGCGCCGGGGCTGTCAGGATTAAATTCCAGTAAGTTTGGCCGCGCAAGGCGGAAATTCGCCCTCAGCCGGGTTAGTCAAAGTGAAAAAGGGGCCAGACGGCCCCTTCCTCGTGTCTCTCCCTGCCGGACTGGCCGACTTAGTATTGCCCGAACGCTATGGCAGAAGCGACGTGCCGTCAACAGCCAATAAACCGTCACGTTCGCCCAAAAAAAGACCGCATCCGAAGATGCGGTCAGTCTGACAGGGAGGAAGTAAATCCAGGTGCCAGAGGACATGCGGCACCGGATGCAATTCATACTGGCAGGTAAGGGTTAAATTAGTATGTTCAAGCAGGACAAACGGGGATTGGAGGGCAGTGCGATGGCAGAGGAGGTCTTTATCGGAGGCGGGGGGCCGGGCTATGAAATCCGGCAGGGTCTGTCGCTTGGCTATGCCAATCGGCATGGTCTGATCGCCGGGGCCACCGGAACGGGCAAAACAGTCACGCTTCAAATCCTGGCCGAAGGGTTTTCCGCCGCTGGCGTGCCTGTCTTCCTGTCGGATGTGAAGGGTGATCTGTCGGGGCTTGCCGCCGCGGGTAGCGAGACGTTCAAGCTGCACGATGCGTTCATGAAGCGCGCCGCGACCATCGGGTTCGATGATTTCAGCTATGATGCCTTTCCGGTCACCTTCTGGGATTTGTTCGGAGAGCAAGGCCACCCGGTGCGCACCACGGTGGCCGAGATGGGGCCGCTTCTTCTGAGCCGGTTGATGGAACTGAGCGAGGCGCAGGAAGGCATCATGAACATCGCCTTCCGCATCGCGGACGAAGAGGGGATGCCGCTTCTGGACCTCAAGGATCTTCAGGCGCTTCTTGTTTGGGTGGGCGAGAACCGCGACACGATTGCGATGCGCTATGGCAATGTTTCTCCGCGGTCGGTGGGCGCGATCCAAAGGCAATTGATGGTGCTTGAGAACCAAGGCGGTACACAGCTTTTTGGAGAGCCCGCACTCGACCTCGATGACCTCATGCGCCATGATGACGGCGGACGAGGGCGTATAAATATTCTGGCTTCGGACAGGCTCATGGGGGCGCCCCGGCTTTATGCGACGTTCCTTTTGTGGCTCCTGAGCGAGTTATTCGAGACACTCCCCGAGGTGGGGGATCCCCAGAAGCCCAAGCTTGTTTTCTTTTTCGACGAGGCGCATCTGTTGTTCGATGACGCGCCCAAGGCGTTGGTGGACAAGGTCGAACAGGTTGCCCGGCTGATCCGGTCCAAGGGGGTCGGGGTCTATTTCATCACACAGAATCCCGACGATGTGCCCGAGGACATCCTCGGGCAACTTGGCAACAGGTTTCAGCATGCCCTGCGGGCGTTCACCGCACGCGATCGGCGCGCCCTGATGCGCGCGGCGGAGACCTATCGCCCCAACCCGCGCTTTGAAACGGTGGATGCGATCCGTGATGTCGGCGTTGGGGAGGCAGTGACCTCCATGCTGATGGACAAGGGGGTGCCGGGCGTCGTCGAGCGCACGCTGATCCGGCCACCATCCTCCAAGCTGGGCCCGATCGACCCGGCGGCGCGCGCCCGCGTTATGGCCGCGTCACCGATGGCCCGGAAATACGACAAAACGGTGGACCGGGACTCGGCCTTTGAAATGCTCAGGGCGCGGGCCGAGGCTGCGGCTAAAGCGGCTGAGAAAGCCGAGGATGCGGCAGAAGAGAAGTCGGTTGCTGAGCGTGAATTCAACGCGGGCCGGCGCTATTCCGGCACCAAGGTCGGGCGCTCTTCGTCGCGCCCGCAGGCGCAGGACGAAGGGATAGGGGCCTCGATCGGGCGGGCCATCACGGGTGTGGTGGTCAAGGAGCTTAAGGGCACGACGGGCCGCCGCATTGTGCGCGGCATCCTTGGCGGGCTTTTCAAGGGACGGTGAGGCGGCGTGCCCTTGCGGTGCCCTGACCGTTCGGGTCACGAAACGCGAAGGTCCGACAATACCTAAAGCGTTTCGCGAAAAACCTGAATCACAGATTTGCGCGAAACGCAGCGCGACATTCAGGCGTTGCACGTGTTTCGCCTTTCGCTGATGTCTCAGGTCAAAGGCGAAACGCTTTAGTTTCGGGCTCGGGCGTTGCTTGAATGACGGTTTCGCTCTTCAGTTGGCGATACCGAGCGTGATGAACAGGCCAAGGGTCAGGATCGCGAGAACCATCTGCATGTCCTCGTCGCTGGTGTCGGTTGCATCTTGTGCAACGACTTGCGGCTCCATCACCGGTTCGGAAAGAGTGCCCGCGGTTGCCGCGGATGCGCTGAGTCCTGCCGCAAAGGTCAGGTAGAGTAGCTGTCTTTTCACGATTGCCCCCAAGCTTAAGACTTTGTGCAGTTTAGGCGTCACCTCGGGTAAACGTCAATATACGGGTGGTTTTGAACCGCGATTACCGTTAGTTTGTTTCCAGAGCAGAAACAAATGAGGCAGAACACATGTCAGCCCGAAAGACCACGACCACCAAATCCAAGCCCGCGCCCAAGAAGCCGGCGAGTGAGGCAACGGAGACGGCCCCCGCCGCCCGCATGGCGCGCGTTCCGGCACCAACCCCAAAGACGACACCGCCGCGGACCCCACTTTCGGGTGTGACCGCGGATGACGAACCGGCGCGGACCCCGGTGTCGGGCTCTGACACGGACGCGACCGGCGCGCCCGACCTCAAGAAGCAGGAATTGTTCAAAAAGGTCGCGGACCGCACCGGCGCTAAAAAGAATCAGGTCAAGCCCATTGTCGAAGCCGCGATGGCAATTATGGGCGAGTCGCTGGAACAGGGGCGCGACATGAACCTGCCACCGCTCGGCAAGGTTAAGCAGAACCGGGTCAAGGACAACCCGAACGCGCGTGTGATCATCGCAAAGATCAGACAGCCCAAACACCGAGACAAAGGCCCCGTCGACTGATCGCATTCAATGGGCTTAGCGTGAGCGGAAAACGGGTGTGAGCGCCCGAGGCGCTCTCACAGGAGCACAGTGTTTCGGCGCGGACCAGTAAGGTGTTTCTAGACATATCTAAAATGCAGATTGGCGCGCCAGACCGCTCAATACTCAGTCTGAGCGCGCGGTTTACCTTTTGCCGATCTCTAAGGCTAAAGGTGAAACGCTTTAGGTTGCAGCCCGTGCAAAGTGACGCTAAATAGCCCGTCATGGGTGATTAGCTCAGTGGTAGAGCGCTTCGTTCACATCGAAGATGTCAGGAGTTCAAATCTCTTATCACCCACCATTTTCGCTTTTTCATGTTTATTTCGGCACACTTGGCGGACCATCTCGTGTGCGAATTGCTGCGATGAAACGCTGAGATGTCACAGGTTTGGCCTGATATCTGGTTTCTGCGGCATGGTCAGACCGAGTGGAATCTGGAGGGCCGGATTCAGGGGCGACTCGATTCGAGCCTTACCGCACTTGGCCGAAAACAGGCAGCGGAACAGGGCCGCATCACCGGGCCAGTTCTTGATCGTTTTCCACAGCTTGAGCAGCGCATTTTCGTGTCACCCCTTGGGCGCGCGCAGGAGACCGCGCGGATCGCGCTACCTTCACGGGCCTTTCATACCGATCCGCGCCTTGCCGAGATTGACACGGGCGCATGGGAGGGATGCCTGCGCCGTGACGTGGCGGGCGAGCGTCACGGGCTAGAAGCCTATTGCGCGGCGCCGGATGGTGAAGGGTTTGACAGGCTTCAGGCGCGGGTGCGCGCATTTCTGACCGATCTGAATGGGCCAGCTATTGTGGTGGCTCATGGCATTCTGGGCCAAGTATTGCGTGGCACTGTCTGTGGCTTGCGACGCATGGATATGGCCGCGCTCAGCAATGATCAGGGCTGTATTTACCAGCTGGCCGAAGGCCGCGAGACGCGACTTGATGGGCGGGAAAACTGATCGCTTGCCGCACCCGGATCAAGACAAGTAGCCGCGAGGTCGTGATGGATCGTTGGTCTGAGTTCGGATCAAAGCGTTCCGCGAAAAACCCGGATCACGGATTTTCGCGAAACGCAGCGTGACATTCAGGCATTGCAGGCGTTGCACCCTCCGCAGATGCTGCGAGGTAAAGGCGAAACGCCTTAGTCGATCAGCACCGGAACCACATCGACCTTTGAATAGTCGACCATCAGATAGCCCGAGGCATGTCGACTTACAGCACCGGGGCGCAGATCGGCGACATCCTGGGCCATGACGCCCCGGATACGTTGCGTGAACCCCTTGTACCGAAATTCGTAAATGCCAAAGCCCTGATCCGAGGTGCCGACACGCCTGATATCGGTTTTCACGCGCTGATCGCTAAGCATGGGCCCGCTGCCATATCCATAGCCCATGACGCCACTACCACCAGAGGTGGCGATGGCCGTGATGAATATGATCGCCAGCATCATCCAGATGATGATTTCCGGCCCAACGCTTCCCGCAGGCAGGCTGCCTTGTGTCGAGATCGTGGCTTGTTGAATCTGAGCGGCGCTCATACGGGCCTGTTCTCGAGCCTGTACGACGCCAGTCCACGCGATGAGAACGGCGAGCGCCATCGCAACGATAAGGTTTTTCATGATGGTTCCCCCAAGGTTTTTAGCCCCGCGAGACATCACAATTTCAAACGCTCTTAATCACCTTCGGATCTCGCGAATACGTGATTATGTTAACACGGATTGGGCCGTACTCCAAATCGAGCCAGCCGGCGCGCGTGCCTCAGGGTAGGTCAGGAGGGCAAATGCAGTGCTGTGAGGGAGAGCGCCGAAAGCTGTAACAAGACATCTTGCGCAACGCGCGATGCGAGGCTAAGAGGCGTCGCAGCGGGTGATTAGCTCAGTTGGTAGAGCGCTTCGTTTACACCGAAGATGTCGGGAGTTCGAGTCTCTCATCACCCACCATTATAAGCATTCGTCGATACAGATTTAACGCGATACCGATGTGGTTTGTGGTCTGCGTTGGGTCAGTGAAGCGGACGCGCCCGGTCAAACAGATCGAGCGCGTGGATTTGAGCCTCCTCGTTCAACGGGCCAGTGCATCAAGCACGCGCGCCCAGCTACGCATCCCCTTGTGAAAGCTCTCGACGTTGTATTTCTCGTTCGGGCTATGGATGGCGTCGTCATCCTGGGCGAAACCGATAAGCATCGAATCCAGTCCGAGAATGTCCTTGAAGTAGCCCGCGATGGGGATCGAGCCCCCCATGCCGGTGAAGACAGCCTCGCGGTCCCATTCGTCTGAAAGCGCCTGACGGGCCTGTTCGAATTCGGCGCGTTCGATATTCATCACCGCGGCCTTATTGCCCTCGAGATCGGTGTCCCATGTCACACGGGCGTCGGGCGACAGACGTTCTTCGACATGAGCGCGAATCCGGTTGCGAAGCGCGTCGGGATCCATGTCACCCACCAGACGGCACGTCAGTTTGCAATGCGCCTCGGCGGGGATCACCGTCTTGGAGCCAGCGCCCTGATAGCCACCCCAAAGCCCGTTGATTTCAAGAGTGGGGCGCGCCCATTGCTGCACGAGCGCCGAATAGCCCTGTTCGCCATGTGGCTGAGTGTAGCCCACCGAAGTAAGGTAGGTTTCCTCGTCAAAGCCGGAGTTTTCCCATTGTCGCAGCAGTTCGTCGGGGACGTCGTTCACCCCGTCATAGAACCCTTCGACCGCGACGCGCCCCGTCTCGTCATGGAAGGACGCGATGATGCGGGCAATTTCGCGCAAAGGGTTTAGGCCGGGCCCCCCGTAGTGACCCGAATGCAGATCGATCCGGGGCCCGTGGAGCGTGAACTCGTCCTTGAGCATCCCGCGCAGTTGACTGGCTATGGACGGCACGCCGGGCGAAACCATGGAGGTATCGCAGATAAGCGCGAGATCCGCCGAAAGCTCTTGGGCGTTTTCCTGCATGAACGGAATGAGCGAGGGTGAGCCGGATTCTTCTTCGCCCTCGAAGAAAAAGGTGACACGACATGGTAACGAGCCGGTCACATTTTTGTAAGCGCGGCACGCTTCGACGAAGGTCATGAGCTGACCCTTGTCGTCGGATGCCCCGCGGCCCCGGATCACGCGCCCCTGGGGTGTGTCCTCGATTTGTGGGTCAAAGGGATCTGAGTTCCAAAGGTCGAGCGGATCGACCGGTTGAACGTCATAGTGGCCGTAAAACAAAAGGTGCGGCCCGGGCCCGTCGATATGACCCACGACCATCGGATGGCCAGATGTTATGCGTTTTTCTGCTTTGGCGCCAATGGATTGCAGGTCAGACACAAGCCAATCCGCCGCATCCTCACACTGGGACTTGTAGGCCGGATCGGTTGAAATGGACGGGATGCGAAGCACCTCGGTCAGCCGGTCGATGGCGGCGGGAAGTTGATCGTCGATACGGGTCAGCACGGCGTCGAGGGACATAAGATTAGCCTCCGGGTGGGAATGGTTTGGCGCGACGTTACCAGCCCGACCCGCACTGTCCAGCCATTGATCCAGATCAAGGCGGGCCGGGAGCGACATTTTGTAACGGTTGCGCGAAGGAAGCGCAGGATATATTCAAAATACGCAAAATATCCGGCCATGCCAGCGCGGGCCCCGGCGGGTGCGCAAGCCAAGGAGAGACCCAGGTGGATTATACTGCGAAGTTGGATGACGCGATCGGACGGCTGCATGACGAAGGCCGCTACCGGACGTTCATCGACATCGAGCGCCGCAATGGTCAGTTTCCGCACGCGACATGGACCGACGGCGAAGGCGCTCAGCGCGATATCACCGTGTGGTGCGGCAATGACTACCTTGGTATGGGCCAACATCCCGACGTTCTTCGTGCGATGCACGAGGCGATCGACGCCACAGGGGCAGGTTCGGGCGGCACGCGCAATATCAGCGGAACCACGGTTTATCACAAACGGCTGGAGGCCGAGCTTGCCGATCTGCATGGCAAAGAGGCGGCGCTGCTGTTCACCTCGGCCTATATCGCCAATGACGCAACTTTAAGCACGCTTCCCAAGTTGTTTCCGGGCCTTATTATTTACTCGGATGCGCTTAACCACGCGTCGATGATCGAAGGGGTGCGCCGCAATGGTGGCGCCAAGCGCATCTTTCGGCACAACGACCTTGATCACCTGCGGGAGCTGCTTGCAGCGGATGACCCGGATGCCCCCAAGGTGATCGCGTTCGAGAGCGTCTATTCCATGGACGGCGACTTCGGTCCGATCGAGGCGATCTGCGATCTGGCCGATGAGTTCGGCGCGCTCACCTATATCGACGAGGTGCACGCGGTGGGCATGTATGGCCCGCGTGGCGCCGGCGTGGCCGAACGCGACCGCCTGATGCATCGGTTGGACATTATCAACGGCACGTTGGCCAAAGCCTATGGTGTGATGGGCGGCTACATCGCGGCGAGTGCGAAAATGGTAGACGCCATAAGGTCTTATGCGCCGGGCTTCATCTTTACCACCTCGCTCGCTCCGGCTGTCGCGGCGGGGGCTGCCGCCTCGGTCCGGCATCTCAAGCAGGACCGGGCGCTGCGTGAGGCCCATCAGACGCAGGCGCGCATTCTCAAGACCCGGCTCAAAGGGCTTGGCCTTCCATTGATCGACCACGGGAGCCATATCGTGCCGGTGATGGTCGGTGATCCGGTGCATACCAAGGTAATTTCTGACATGCTGCTGGATCGGTATGGGATTTACGTTCAGCCGATCAACTTCCCAACCGTGCCCCGGGGCACCGAACGGCTGCGGTTCACACCGTCACCGGTGCATGGCCCGGACGAGATGAATCGGCTGGTGCACGCGATGGATGAACTTTGGAGTCATTGTGCGCTGAATCGCGCCGAAATTTCCGCATAAGGTGCGGATTGGTGCAAAGTTTCTTGCACTGTGCTATGGTTCTGGAAAACAACAAGAGCAGGGTCGAATCGGGACATTCGATCACAGGCTTCCGGAGCAGAGGGCAGGTTGAATGATTTTGCGTCGCAGTTCACGCAATAAGCACGCAGAAGAAGATGTATCACTGGGGTTTGATTCATTCGAATTGAGGCTTGGCGACGTCATGCGTGGTGAACGCGCGACCATGGGCAAATCCCTGCTGGATGTCGAACGCGAACTTCGCATCAGGGCAAGCTTTGTCGCTGCAATCGAAAACGCCGATCCGGACGCCTTCGACACCCCCGGATTCATCCCTGGATACGTGCGATCCTATGCGCGCTATCTTGGCATGAACCCGGACGAGGCCTTTGCCGGATTCTGTGCCGAGAGTGGATTCTCGACGGCGCACGGCATGTCGGAAGCCGCGTCTTCGGTCCGGCGTAACGAGCCACCGGTGGTCCGCAAGGCGCCGCGCCGCGACGAAGACCCGCTGGTGGCACCTGCAACTCCGTTTGTGCCCGCAACCGAAAGCTTTATGTCCCGGATCGAACCCGGTGCGATCGGATCGTTCGCGGTTCTCATCGCGCTTGTCGGGGCCATCGGTTATGGCGGTTGGATGGTGCTTGATCAGGTGCAGCAGGTGAAGGTCGCTCCGGTTGAGAACACACCCGATGTTTTGGCCGAGCTGGACCCGCTTGATGGGGCCATGGGCCAGCAGGACAGCGGACAAGCGGATGACACCGTAAGCGGCGTGTTCGCCCCGCCACAAGAAGATGCGCTGGATCGGCTGTACCGCCCCGAAGCGCTTGATGTGCCGGTGCTGGTGGCGCGCGATGCACCCATTTCCACGCTAAGCCCGGCTCAGATCGGCACGTTGCGGCCCGAACCCGGTGAGAGCACAATAAGCGCCACGAGCGTTCTGGCTCAAACGGATGAGGAGAGTGCGACGCCGGGGCTGTCGGGCATCGATGCGGCGCTGGCCGCGGCACAAGGTATTACGCCCCAGGTTCTGGCCAAGCCGGAGCCGGGTGTTCAGATGGTTGCGGTGCGCCCTGCTTGGGTGCGGGTCCGTGCGGCCGATGGTACGGTCATCTACGAAGCGATCATGAATGCCGGCGACACCTATGATGTTCCGGTCACTGAATCTCCGCCCAACTTGCGCGTCGGTGAAAGCGGTGCGATCTATTTCCGCGTGAATGGCGAGCATTACGGCCCCGTCGGACCGCGGGGATCTGTCACCGCCAATCTGGCGCTGGATGCCGGGTCATTGTCCGAGACGTATGAGGTTGCGGACCTGACGCAGGATGCCGATCTGAAGCGGTATGTCGCCGAGCTTAGTCAACCTGCGAACTGATCTTGCCTAGAGGCGTTTCATCCGTTTGCCTGTGATAGGTTTGGCCCCTATGTAGGGGTCAGGAGCCGCAATGCACTGGAACGTCAGATGAGCCACAATCCGATCCGCCCATGGCGCAACATCGAGCGCCGCAAGTCGCGTCAGATACAAGTCGGGTCCGTGCCTGTGGGGGGCGACGCCCCGATCTCTGTGCAGACGATGACCAACACCGCCACGACAGATGTGGCCGCGACCATCGCACAGGTTCAGGCCGCAGCCGAAGTGGGGGCGGATATTGTGCGCGTGTCGGTCCCAGACGAGGCGTCGGCCAAGGCCCTGAAGGAAATCGTGCGCGAAAGCCCGGTGCCGATCGTCGCTGATATCCATTTTCATTACAAACGCGGGATCGAAGCGGCCGAGGCCGGGGCCGCGTGCCTGCGCATCAACCCCGGTAATATCGGGTCGGCGGCGCGCGTTCGCGATGTGATCCAAGCGGCGCGCGATCATGGGTGTTCGATGCGCATCGGCGTCAATGCGGGCAGTCTGGAAAAGCACCTCCTTGAAAAATACGGGGAGCCGTGTCCCGAGGCGATGGTCGAAAGCGCGCTCGAGCATAGTCGCATTCTCGAAGACAATGATTTCCACGAATTCAAGATCAGCGTTAAGGCAAGCGATGTCTTTCTGGCCGCGGCGGCCTATCAGCAATTGGCCGATGCGACGGACGCGCCCATCCATCTTGGAATCACCGAGGCGGGTGGGCTCATGTCCGGCACGATCAAAAGTGCAATCGGCATGGGAAACCTGCTCTGGATGGGGATCGGTGACACGATACGGGTAAGTCTGAGCGCGGATCCGGTCGAAGAAATCAAGGTCGGCAATGACCTCCTAAAGAGCCTCGGGCTTAGACATCGTGGCGTCAATATTATCAGTTGCCCAAGCTGTGCGCGGCAAGGTTTCGACGTGATCAGCACCGTGACCGAGCTTGAGAAACGGCTGGAACACATCAAAACACCGATGAGCCTTTCGATCATCGGCTGCGTGGTGAATGGGCCGGGCGAGGCGCTTTTGACAGATGTCGGGTTTACCGGCGGCGGTGCCGGGTCGGGGATGGTCTATCTTGCCGGACAGCAGAGCCACAAGATGAGCAACGATCAGATGATCGACCACATCGTCGAGGAAGTCGAGAAAAAGGCCGCGCAAATCGAAGCCTCGGAACGTCAGGCGGCGGAATAGCGCGCCGCCTCACTTCAGGTATTTGCGCAGGACGATTGTGGGAATTTCGCCGCGTAACATCTTGTCTTTGAATACATATGATGGCGCGATGTCCAGCTCCAATGCCGCGGCAAGGGGCGCGTGCCGCGTAATATCGAGCAAGGTCACACGCAAATCAAATTCCTTTGCCAAGGCCCGCAACCCGGCCTCGGCACGGGCGCAATCAGGGCAATCGTCGCGCGTGAAGAGCGCGATGGCGGTCTTGGCACCGGGCCTGCCGAAACCCGGAAGCTCAGGGGCGGTCAGCGCGGCCCAGCGTGCGGCTATCCGATCAAGGTCCGTCGCGGCCGCCTCGGCATAGAGATTTATCTCGGGCGGGGGCGCATCAGGCAGGGCCGCGCGGGGCAGTCCAAGCAGCGCTTCCCGAATTTCGTTGTGCAGGATCGCGCGTTCTGTCCGCGTAAGATCGGTGAAATCGGTTTCGGCCATTGCGGGCACGGCAAAGCCACCCGCCAGAAGCGGGCCAAACACCAAACTGCGCATTGGGGTCACTCCTGACGCTGATCCGCCACGATCGCGCGCATCGCATCAATTGGCACATAACCGCGCACCATTTCATCGCCCATGACGAAGGAGGGGGTGCCGGAGATGTCCATTTGACGTGCAAGCGCATAATTGGCGTTGATCGCGTCGCTGACCTCGTCGCTGGACATGTGCTCCATGATCGCCGCACCATCGAGGCCGAACGTGTTGGCAAGACGCTGAAACGCGACCTCGGAGTAATCACCGTTATAGGCCATGAGCGCGTCGTGAATGGTTTTGTAAGCATCGTCGCCCGCCACCTGAAGCGTGGCGATTGCAAAGCGCGAAGCCAAGATCGACTCCTCACCCAAAATGGGGAACTCCTTGATCACAAAACGAATATTGTCATCTGACGCGATCAGTTCGCTCACTTCGGGGAATGCCCGTTTGCAGTAGCCGCATTTGTAATCGAGAAACTCGACCACGGTCACGTCCCCTTCGGGATTGCCACCGACCCATGAATGATCGTCGTTGAAGATCGCCTCGGCATTGGCGGAGACGAGGCCGCTATCGGCGGCGGCCTGTTCTTGCTGCTGACGCTGCTCAAGAAGGGCCACGGCCTCCATTATGACCTCGGGGTTTTCAAGTAGATAGGCGCGGATCTCGGACTGAAACGCGGTGCGCTCAGCGTCGGACATTTGCGCAAGGTCAAGCGCCTGCGCGGGCAGGGCAATCGAGACGGCAAGTGCCGTGGTGGCGAGAAGGCGTTTCATTGTCATTTCCTTTTTCGGTTCGCGGCCTTTGCCGCAGAAAGCACATCCTGAGCGCGATGCCAACCGCCTGATCCACGTGGCAGAAGACCTGACGCCCGTGTCGCATGAATGGCGGCATCCTCGAGCCGCCCCTGAAGCGCATAGCGTTCGGCGGTGACCACCGAGGCCATACCGGGACTGCCTGTCTTGGCATGCGCCACACCGAGATCGCGCATCACGCGAATGTCGCGGCCGTCGCGCGCGCGCGCCTTGGTCAGGATGCGAAGCGCCTTGCCATACTGACCTTGCGCAAGCAGGGCGCGGCCATAGGAGCCAAGTATCAGCGCGTCGCGCGGGGCGGCATTCACGGCGCGACCATAAGAGGCGGCGGCCTGAGCAAACTGCCGGTTTTCCAGAAGTATCTGACCGCGCAGCTCGTAATAATAGGGGTCTCCCGATCGCAGGGCTATGGCCTGATCCAGCGCCCGAAGCGCCTTGCCCATTTGCGACTGACGGTGATGCGCGACAGCGCGCCGCATAAGGGCTACATCCTTGAAACCGCTTTCGCCGGCGCGGGTCAGTGTCCATTTCGGTGACCTTTTGAAGGCCGAAAGCTTGCCCTTGGCACGCGCGAACCAATAGCGCGCCTGCGGGTTGTCGCGCGCGCGCCCCTTGTTCGCCTCGGCCAATCGTTTGATCACGCGATAGCGGTCGGCAGACATCGGATGCGAACGGGCATAGGGGTCTTGCCGACCGACGCTGAGCACGTCCTGTCCGCGAAAGATGTCGATCAGATCGACCGCGCCCTGTGGGTCGACCCCGGCGCGCACCATGTAACGCACGGCTGACGCGTCAGCCGAGCTTTCTTCGGCGCGGGTGTGCGTAAAGAATAGCCGCATCGCCGTGTTGGCGGCCCCGAGTGCCGCAGCACCCGCAGCCTGTGAATTGCCGCTGGCCACGCCGGCCGCAGCCGCAAGCGCCACACCGATCCCCGCCGCAGTGCGCGCGTTGCGCATTGCGATCGGGCGGCGCACAAGGTGCCCGTTGGCGATGTGCGCGGCTTCATGGGCGACGAGCGCCTGAAGCATTTCCGGTGTCGTCATCTTGAGCAGAAGCCCGCTATGAATGAAAATATTGTCGCGATCCACTACGAAAGCGTTAAGACGCCGGTCATCGATCACAAGGATGTTGACGCGGTTGGGGCTGAGACCTGCGGCCTTGAGCACGGGCGTTGCCAATTGCCTGAGCGAATGCTCCATGTCAGGATCGCGCAGCAGCGTGAGGGCGCGACCGGGATCAGCCATGCCAAAGGCAAGGATCAAAACGAGCGAAAAGAGACGGACAAGATGCATTGACGCGCTGCCTCAATCAGGGTGAATGGGCCGTGTTGACGCCCAATGTGAGAGAAGAGCATGCGGAACTCAAGGCGATCCGAAGTCGATCCCTTCATTGTGATGGATGTGATGGAAGCAGCCCAGAAGGCCGAGGCCGACGGACGGCATATCATTCACATGGAGGTGGGACAGCCGGGAACACCCGCGCCGGAAGCGGCGCGTGCGACGCTGACACGTGCGATGGAACATGACGCCATGGGATACACCGTGGCGCTTGGCCTGCCGGAGCTTAGGCAAAGAATAGCGCATCATTACAAAGAGTTGTATGGGCTTGATATTTCGGCTGAACGGGTGGTCATCACGTCGGGATCGTCGGCGGGGTTCATTCTGGCCTTTACGGCGCTCTTTGATGCGGGTGACCGGGTGGCGCTTGGCGCACCGGGGTATCCATCCTACCGGCAGATCCTGCGCGCGCTCGACCTGATCCCCGTGGAGATCGCGACGGCAGCGGAAAATCGCCTGCAACCGGTGCCGGGTGACCTTCGGGATCATGCGGTCGAGGGGCTGTTGGTGGCGTCGCCGGCGAATCCGTCGGGGACGATGCTGGGGCGTGAGGAGTTGGGGGCTTTGATTTCGGCGACACAAGCGCAGGGCGCGGCCTTTGTCAGTGATGAGATCTATCACGGCATCGAGTATGACAAGAAAGCCGTGAGCGCGCTGGAACTGAGCGATGAGGTCTATGTGATCAATTCGTTCTCAAAGTATTTTTCGATGACCGGCTGGCGCGTCGGCTGGATGGTGGTGCCCCAATCCCATG
>Ga0102929_1000247_pt1 | contig 31253 bp, 32 predicted proteins | sample SalPonR1_B_D2_MG_FD_78510 | JGI IMG/M metagenome (GOLD analysis project Ga0102929, IMG submission 78510) | Salt pond soil microbial communities from South San Francisco under conditions of wetland restoration - Salt Pond MetaG R1_B_D2_MG | ecosystem: Environmental > Aquatic > Marine > Intertidal... | reverse complement strand
GTGGCGCACGAGGGCTTCCCCCACATCCCGACAGGAGATCCGATGGCCGACGGCGTCGGCCCCGCCTCGTGGGCGAACCGCGAGGATCGGCCCGAGCTCGACGGGCACGGCCACGCGAAGATCACGCCGATGGCCGGAAATCCGGACTTCTTCGTCTCGGCCGGGCGCGACCCGCGCGGCCTGCCGGTGCTCTCCCGCGACGATCAGGTGGTCGGCCACGTGACCGACATGTGGATCGACGGGCCGGAGCACATGGTCCGCTACGTCGAGTTCGAGCTCGAGCCCGAGCACGGCCAGGGCAAGCGGCTGGTCCCGATCGGCATGGCGCGCGTCAAGGAGAAGTGGGTGCAGGTCAGGTCGCTGCGCTCGGAGCATTTCAACGGCGTGCCCAGAATCGGGTCGGACAAGCAGATCACGAAGCTCGAAGAAGAGAAGGTTTCCGCCTACTATGGCGGCGGCACGCTCTACTCGCGCTGATACACGACGATCCGGCGCCCCTCGCCAGGGCGCCGGGACCACCCCGAGGGAACTGCAGGAGGACGCTGCCATGGACCACGACGATTTCGCCGTCGAACCGATCGAGGGACTGCCCGAGAAGCCGCCATCCGGAGAGGTCATCCTCTGGCAGGGCAAACCCGACGCCTGGACACTCGCAAAGGAATCCATGAGCCTTTACTGGATCCTGGGATATTTCGCCGCGCTCGCCGTCTGGCGGGTGGGCGTGTCCTCGGCCGAGATACCGCTCGTTCAGGCGCTGCCGCTCGCCCTGCCCTTCCTCATCCTGGGCGCGATCACCGGCGGGCTGATCATGCTGATCGCCTGGGTGCAGGCGAAGGCCACGGTCTACACGATCACCTCGGCCCGCGTGGCGATGCGCGTCGGCGCCGCCCTGACCGTGACGCTGAACCTCCCCTTCTCGCGGATCGAGGCGGCCGACCTCGACCTCAATAAGAGCGGCACCGGGACCATCGCCTTCAAGACGGCCGGCGAGACGCGGCTCTCCTACCTCGTCCTCTGGCCGCACGTCCGTCCCTGGCATGCACGCCACACGCAACCCGCGCTGCGCTGCATTCCCGATGCCGAAAAGGTCGCGCGCCTCATCGCCGAGACGGTGGAGACGCGGGTCGACCAGCCCGAAGTCACCCGCCGTCCCGCGACGGTGGCCGCAGAGTGAGGAGAACCGAAGATGTCGTCTGAAAACACGAACCCCGGACTCTGGTACGACGCCGAGAAACGCCCGCGCCCGCCCCGCGACAGGGAGTTCATTCCCAAGCGGCTGGTGATCGCGATGTTCTCCCTCGCGCTCGCCTCGCTGGCGCTGGTCACCTTCGCGGTCGTCACCGACCGGCCGACCGTGGGCGCCCCGAAGGATGCGCCCGTCGTCAAGGCGCAGACCATGACGATCAGCGGCGAAGGGAACTACGTCCGCATCGTCGAGGACACCGGCGCCGTGCTGCTCGACGGCGATGGCGGCTTCATCAGCGTCGTGCTTGACGGGCTGGAGCGCGCGCGTCTGGTGGCCGGCGTCACCGGAAATCCTCCGGTGACGATCACCCAGTACGAGAACGGGCGCGTCTCGCTCTCGGACCCCGCATCGGGATGGCAGGTGGAGCTGGCATCCTTCGGTCCCGGAAACGTCGGGACCTTCCTCAAGATGCTCAATCAATAACGAAAGGGAACCGACATGGGATTGCTCACGAGAGACTACGAGACGGCGCCCTGCACCGTCGAGATCAGCCACAAGTTCGAAAGCCTGCACGCTCACGTCCGCTTCGACAACGGCGCCGTCGTTTATCCCGGTGACGAGGTCCAGGTCGAGGGGCCGCCGGTGATGGCGCCCTACGGCGAGGTCGTGGTGGAACAGCGGATGGCCCGGATCACCCGCGCCTCGCGGCTGGAACGCCTGTGGACCCGGATGACCGGGGATTTTGAATTCATGGAACTCTGCGAGTTCTCGTTCAGCGAGGAGGCCACGCTATGAACGCGCCGCTCAAGCACACTGCCGACGCCACAACGGTCGAGGAAGGCCTTGCCATCCAGGAAGCCCAGTCCGTCCACGACAGCGAAAGCGCGACCGCGCTCGCGATGCAGGACACGCTGCTCACGCCGCGCTTCTACACGACCGACTTCGACGAACTCGACGCGATCGACGTCTCCTCCGTCCGCAAGGACTGGGACGAGCTGCTCGACCAGATGCGCGCGGACCCGAACAAGGGCCACTTCAAGAAGACCGCCGACTGGGACACGGTCGACTGGGAGGGGATGGACCCGGGGCTGAAGAAGGAGTTCCTCGACTTCCTGATCTCCTCCTGCACCGCCGAGTTCTCGGGCTGCGTGCTCTACAAGGAGATGAAGCGGCGCGGCAACAACAAGGACATCTGCGAACTCTTCAGCCTGATGTCCCGCGACGAGGCCCGGCACGCCGGCTTCATCAATGACGCGCTGCGCGAGGCGGGCGTTGCCGTGAACCTCGGGTTCCTGACGAAGGCGAAGAAGTACACCTACTTCAAGCCGAAGTTCATCTATTACGCGACCTATCTCAGCGAAAAGATCGGCTACGCCCGATACATCACGATCTTCCGCCACCTCGAGGCGCACCCCGAGCACCGGTTCCACCCGATCTTCAAGTGGTTCAAGGAGTGGTGCAACGACGAGTTCAGCCACGGCGAGGCCTTCGCGCTTCTCATGAAGACCGACCCCAAGCTGACGAGCGGCAAGAACGTCCTCTGGATCAAGTTCTTCCTGACGGCGGTCTACGGCACGATGTATGTCCGCGATCACCAGCGCCCCGCGTTCCACGAGGCGCTCGGCGTCGACACCGACTGGTACGGGCAGGAGGTGTTCCGCAAGACCTCCGAGATCACCAAGCAGGTCTTCCCGATCACGCTCGACATCGACCATCCCCGCTGGATGCCGGGCCTCAAGCGGCTGCAGAAGGCATCGGCCGACATGGACCGCGCCAAGAAGCGGGGCGGCATCGCCGGCGCGATCGGCAAGGCCTCCGCCGGCGCGCGCGCGGCACTCGCCTTCGTGTCGCTCTACACCATTCCGGCCAGGAAGCACCGCGTGCCGGAATCGACGCGGCTCGTGCCCGCCTTCTGAAAACGGACCCGGGGGCACGCTCCCGGGTTACCCAACCACAGCGGAGCAAAGAAGGACGCCGATGGATCTTTCCTCACCCTGGGTCGCCGCATTGCTCGCGCTCTTCATCTGGTGGTTTGCCACCGGCGCGATCCTCTTCGTCGTGAAGCGCGCCGACCGCGAGGGCGGGGACGCCCATGTCTGGTCCGTGCTCCTCGGTCTGCCGGTCCTGTTCGGCGGCGTCATCGGCTATCACGCCTCGCTGGCGGACGCGTCGGTGAACGGGGTCTATCTCGGCTTTCTCTCCGCTCTCGCGATCTGGGGCTGGATCGAGCTTGCCTTCCTCTCCGGCGTCATCACCGGCCCGAACCGGTTCGAATGCCCGATCGGCACACCGCAATGGGAGCGGTTCATCCGCGCCTGGGGCACGATCGCCTACCACGAACTGCTCCTCGCGGGGGCGCTCGGGGCGATGCTCTGGCTCGCCTGGGGCGCCGAGAACATCTTCGGGTTCTGGACCTTCGCGGTGCTGTTCTTCGCCCGCGTCTCCGCCAAGCTGAACCTCTTCTTCGGCGTTCCCAAGATCAATACCGAGTTCCTGCCGGAGCCGCTGCGCCATCTGCCGAGCCACTTCCGCTTCGCCAAGATGAACGCGCTCTTCCCGGTTTCGGTGACCGCCCTCACCTTCGCGATCGCCTGCTGGTTCGAACGGCTTCATGCTGTCGACGACCCGGCGCAACTGGTGGGCTTCGCCCTGCTGGCCTCGATGACCGCGCTCGCCCTGCTCGAGCACTGGTTCATGGTGCTGCCGCTGCCCGACGAGAAACTCTGGCGCTGGATGATCCCCGCGCCCAAGACGAACGAAAAGATGAGAGAGGACGCCAATGGACTTTGACGCGCTGTTTCAGGACCAGCTCGACCGGCTGAGGGACGAGGGCAACTACCGGGTCTTCGCCGAACTCGAGCGGAAATGCGGCGCCTTCCCGAAGGCGGCCAACCACGGGCACGGCCCCGACGAGATCACCGTCTGGTGCTCGAACGACTACCTCGGCATGGGCCAGCACCCCACGGTCGTGGAGGCGATGGCCGAAACCGCGCGCACCTGCGGCACCGGCGCCGGCGGCACGCGGAACATCTCCGGCAACAACCTGCACCACCGCGAACTCGAGCGTGAGCTGGCGGACCTTCACAACAAGGACAGCGCCCTCCTCTTCTCGTCGGGATACGTCTCGAACTGGGCCGCTCTCTCGACACTGGGAAGCCGCCTGCCCGGCGCCGTCATCCTCTCGGACGCGCTGAACCACGCGAGCATGATCGAGGGCATCCGCCATTCCCGCGCCGACAAGGCGATCTGGAAGCACAACGACCCCGAGGATCTCGACCGCAAGCTCGCCGCGGTCGGCCCCGACCGGCCCAAGATCGTCGCCTTCGAAAGCGTCTATTCGATGGACGGCGACATCGCGCCCATCGCCGAGATCTGCGACGTGGCCGACAAGCACGGCGCGATGACCTATATCGACGAAGTGCACGCGGTCGGCATGTACGGCCCCCGCGGCGGCGGCGTGGCGGAACGCGAGGGTCTCATGGACCGGATCACGCTGATCGAGGGCACGCTCGGCAAGGCGTTCGGCACCTTCGGCGGCTACGTCACCGGATCGGCGGCGCTCTGCGACTTCATCCGGTCCTTCGCCTCGGGCTTCATCTTCACGACCGCCCTGCCCCCGGCCGTGGCCGCGGCGGCGACGGCCTCGATCCGCCATCTCAAGAGATCCGAGATGGAGCGCGCGAAGCAGCGGCGACAGGTCGCCAGGCTCCGCGCCAGGCTCGACGCGGCGGGCATTCCGCACATGGAGAACCCCAGCCACATCATTCCGGTGATGATCGGCGATCCGGTGAAATGCCGGATGCTCTCGGACATGCTGATGGACGACTGGGGCATCTACGTGCAGCCGATCAACTATCCCACCGTGCCCAAGGGCACGGAGCGGCTGCGTATCACGCCGGGGCCGCTCCATGGCGACGAGGACATCGATTATCTCGTGACCGCGCTTTCATCGCTCTGGAACCAGTGCGCGCTAAGCCGCGCTATTGCATAGCACAAGGATTTCTGGCCTTTACGGTGTTGGAAAACGCTCTAGGCTCACGCACCGGTTAAGTTAAGGGAGACTACCACATGACGAAATTCTGGATTGCCGCCGCTGCAGGCGCGCTTCTTTCGGGACCGGCCTTCGCCTCCGCCCATCTCGGTCCGGGCGACCCCGCCGCGGGCGAGGAGATCTTCAACCAGTGCCAGAGCTGCCACAACATCGTCGATGACGAGGGTGAGGTGATCGCGGGTCGCCCGAACGTGCGCACCGGCCCCAACCTCTACAACGTCGTGGGCCGGCAGGCCGGCACGGTCGAAGGCTTCCGCTATCGTCCCGACATCGTGGCCGCCGGCGAGCAGGGGCTCGTCTGGGACGCGGAAGGCCTGACCGCCTATCTGCAGGATCCGGGCGGCTTCCTGTCGGAGACGCTCGACAAGAACGCGCGCAGCGGCATGGCCTATCGTCTGCGGACGGAAGAGGACGCGCAGAACATGGCCGCCTACCTCGCCACCCACAGCCCGCAGGCCGAGGAAGGCGAAGCGACCAACTGATCGGGCGATCCGGTCGCCGACGAACGCCGCCGGGCCGCGCCCGGCGGCTTCTTTCTTGGCGACGGCCCTACCTCAGGGCGCCCGCATCCCTCAGCGCATCGTATCTCACCTGATCGAACCACCAGGTGTCGATGCCGCGATCGTAGGGCGGCTTCGCCTCGGGCTTTCCGAAGACATCCCAGTAGGCGATCCAGTGCGTGCCCTTGTACCAGTTGGGCACCCAGATGTGCATCGCCCGCAGCACCCGGTCCAGCGCCCTCACCCGCGTTTCCATCTCCTCGCGCGTATCGGCGGCAATGATGCCTTCGATCATCGCGTCGACCGTCTCGTTTCCGACCCCCGAAAAATTCAGCGATCCGGGCGCGTCGACGCTCCGCGAGCCGAAGATGGTCCCCAGCTCGACGGACGGATTGAGCGGGAGCACCAGCCGCCCCGCGACGATGTCGTAGTCGAAATCCTCCTGCCGCTGCTGGTACTGCGCGAAATCGACCTTGGTGTAGACCGCGTCGATACCGGCGGCCTTCATGTTCTCGATGAAGGGCAGGATGATGCGCTCGAAGGCGGGACTCGCGTTCAGGAACTCGATCGTCAGCCGTTCGCCCGCCACATTCCGCCGAAGACCGTCGTCGCCCACCATCCACCCCGCATCGTCGAGGAGCGTGCCGGCCCGGCGGATCATCTGTCGGTCGGTCGACTGGGTCGAACTCACCGGCGGCACGTAGGCCGGTTCGGAAAAGACGGTCTCCGGCAAGCCGTCCCGGAACCGCTCGAGAAAGGCCAGCTCCGCCCCCTCGGGCAGCCCGTCGGCCTGCATCGAGGTATTCTCCCAGAAACTGTCCGTGCGCTCGTAGAGGCCGGAGAACAGCGTCTCGTTGGACCATTCGAAGTTGAAGAGATAGCCGAGCGCCTGCCGGACCCGGGGGTCCTGCAGCCTCTCGTTCCGCAGGTTCAGCCAGAAGCCCTGCGCGCCCGAAGACCGTCCGTCCGGGATCTCCTCCCGGATCACCCAGCCCTGATCGAGCGCCGGAAAGTCGTAGGCCGTCGCCCAGATCGCCGACATGAACTCCTCGTGGAACAGGTAGCCACCGCTCTTCAGCGCCTCGAACGACGCGGTGTTGTCGGCGAAGTATTCGTAGGTCACGCATCCGAAGTTGTCGCTGCCCACGTTCACCGGCAGCCGCTCGCCCCAGTAGTCGGGGTTCCGGCAATAGGTGATCGAGCGGCCTGCGTCGACACGGTCGACGAGATACGGGCCCGATCCCAGCGGCGGTTCGAGTGTCGACTCGTTGAAGGGCACGGTCTCGTAGTAGTGCTGTGGCAGGATGTCGATCTCGCCGATACGCGCCGCGAGGTCGCGCGTCGCAACGCCGTCGCGGAACGTGAAACGGACGCGGTGCGGCCCCTCGGCCTCGATCGCGACGACGTCCTCCAGCGTGATCCGGTAGTACGGCACACCGTCCGTCTTCAGCGTCTCGAAGGTCCACACCACGTCGTCGGCCGTGACGGGCTCGCCGTCGGCGAAGCGCGCCTCGGGCCGCAGGTTGAAGATCACCCAGCTGCGGTCCTCGGGATACTCGATCGTCTCGGCGAGAAGTCCGTACATCGCGTCCGGCTCGTCGTAGGCGCGCGCGAGAAGGCTGTCGTACAGCCGCTCGAGGCCCTGCGCCGCCTCGCCCTTCAGGATGAAGGCGTTCAGGCTGTCGAAGGTCTGGGAGGCGAGCGTGCCGCGGAAGCTGATGAACCCGCCCTTCGGCGCATCCGGGTTCACGTAGTCGAAATGCGCGAAATCGGCGGGGTACTTGAGTTCGCCAAAAGCTGAGATCCCGTGGCCGACCGTGGCGTCCTGCGACCAGGCGGCGCTTGCGAGGCCCGCGCCCGCGACAAGAAAGATGAAATTCCGAATGCGCCGCATCGCGATCCTCCGCCCGTTGCCCTTGCGTCAACGATAGTACGATTCCGGGTCCGGCAAAGCGAGAAGGTCTCGCGGTGCCCGGAGGCCTCCGCTCAGGACACGACCACGATGTCCGCCACGTCGCCGTCCACCGACTGGCAGGCCGCAAGCACCCTGCCCTTCAGATGCGTCTCCACATAAGCCGCATGAAACCGGCTCGGCGCCGCGAGGACGAGCCGCCCCCCTGCCCTCTCCCGACGCGAGAGATGCCGCAGCCAGGCGCCATAGGTCGCCGCGTCCTCGGCATGGAGGATGGCCTGCGCCAGCGCCCATTCGGTCCCCGTCGAGACGTCGGGCGCGGGCACGTCTCCCCGCACCGGCAGCGGCACGACGTCTGGCGCCGGGGCCTCGCCCATGCGCAGGGCGAAGTCCGGACCGACCGCCTCCCACCGGCCTTTCGTGTCCTCGAGGATCCGCCCGATCCCGAGCGCGTATTCGGTCACCCGGCCCCGCGCGCCCTGACGGCGCACCTCGAGCCAGCCCATGCCCCGGAGCTTCGCCATCTCGCGCTTCACCGTGCGCTCGTCGCAATCCCAGAGACGGGCGATCTCCCGCTGCCCGACGGCAAGCTCGTCCCGCGCCCAGTTGTAGCGGGCGGTGATCAGCGTCATCAGGCGCAGCACCAGCCGCTGCGGCGCTTTCCCGTTCGACAACGCGAATGCCCCCATGGCGGTCAGCAGATCGTACTTGCGCGCCGCCGCCTGGCGACCCACGGGTCTTGCGAAGATCATCGCCCTCGGTTCCTTGCGGGGCTGCGCCCCGGTCCGCCTCAATTTCCCGCCGATCCATCTTGCCGTGAACTCGACGCTTTTTCGTTGTTGAGACCGATTTGCGTCCCGATTGCCGATTCTGTCAACCCCCGGCCCGGGGACGGGCTCGATCCAATTCCAATTCCGGGATGAAATCCGGTCAGTACAGGTATTGGGTGACACTCAGAGTGTCCCCTATAGCGCAGAAAATGTCACCCAATATCTGGTGGTGTGTGACACCCTGTCCCCCTATCGGAAGGCATCTCGCACCGGGCTTCGGTGCTGCACCCCGCGGCCTTGGCCGAATCGCCAGGGCATTGATTTTGCCCGTGTCCCCGCGGGGACATCGCATTGCGACCCGGATGATATTCGGTTTTGCGTTTTTCGCAAATTCGGCGTAAATCGGTTTCAGGCAGGAATTAACGTCCCCCCGAGGACAGGAGCAGGCATGTACACGCACACCGACCTCGCCCGGCTGCAGGCGCAATCGCTGAAGATGCAGGGCTGGATACGGCAGCAGACCTATTCCCCCGAGAACGAGAAGACGCTGCGCCGGTTCTCCTCCTGGGAGGTGGGCGAACTGATCTTCAAGGTGAACCAGTCCACCCTGCGCGGCCGTCTCGCCGCCGACCCCTCGCTGCCCCAGGGCATCACCGAGGAGGACGGACGCCAGCGCTGGTACACGCTCGAGGAGATCAACGAGATGCGCCGCCGGCTCAAGGTGAATCGCAAGAGCCTGATGCCCTACCGCCCGCCGAACGCCCGCGCGATCCGCGCCGCCATCGCCAACTTCAAGGGCGGCGCCGGCAAGTCGACGGTGGCGCTTCACTTCGCCCATGCCGCCGCCCTCGACGGCTATCGGGTGCTGGTCGTGGACTTCGACCCGCAGGCGACGCTGAGCCACTCCATGGGGCTGTCGGACGTGGCCGAGGAATACACCGTCTGGGGCATCATGGCGCGCGACCTCGTGCGCGAGACCGACCGGATGAACACGGTCGCCACGGGGGCGGAGAGCGGCGCCGCCCTGCCCCGCCGCAAGCTCCCGGCGTCGATCACCGACATGGGGCTTGGCGATCTGCGCGTGACCGACTTCATCAAGCCGACCTGCTGGCCGACAATCGACATCGTGCCGTCCTGCGCCAACGCGGCCTTCGTGGAGTTCGCAAGCGCCCAGTATCGCCACCTGAACCCGGAGTGGTCGTTCTTCGCCGCCGTCTCGCGCTACCTCGACGCGCTGGCCCCGGACGCCTACGACGTGATCCTCTTCGATTGCCCGCCCGCCATCGGCTACCAGTCGATGAACGCGGTCTTCGCCGCCGACGTGCTCTACATCCCCTCCGGGCCGGGCTACTGGGAATACGATTCGACCACCTCCTTCATCGGCCAGCTCGCCGAGGCGCTCGAGGACCTGTCGCGGTTCTCCAACGTCGTCCCCGCGGGGACGATGACCCTGCCCAAGGCATTCCGCGACGTGCGGTTCCTGCTCACCCGCTACGAACCCGGCAACGAGTTGCACCGCGCGATGCGGTCAGCCTTCGTCAAGGTGTTCGAGGACAGGATGACCGAGCATCCCATCGAGATGACGCGCGCGGTCGAGCAGTCGGGGCGATTCCTGTCCTCGATCTACGAGACCGACTACCGCGACATGACGCGCGAGACCTGGCGGCGCGCCCGCGCCTCATTCGACCGCGCCTACGAGGAATTCAGAGGCCACGTGACCACCGCGTGGGCGCAAATGGAGGCCGAGGCATGAGCAAGCGACGCGTCTTCGACATCGATTTCCCGGACGACACCCCGGCCGACGCCCCTGCCCCGTCGGTCGAGCACCGGCGCGGCCCGATGGCCGCCGCCATCGTGGAGAACGCCGACGCGCTGGCCGAGCGCTCCGCCGCGGAGGCCGCGATCCGGGCGGAGAACGACCGGCTCGCGCATGAGCACGTCCGGCTGAAGAAACTGGGGCTGATCACCGATCTGGTCCCGGTCCACGAGATCCGCGTGGCCAAGCTGACCCGCGACCGGCGCCCGGACCGCGACCCGGAGCTCGGCGAACTCAAAGCGTCGATCCGGGCGATCGGACTTTCGAACCCGATCCGCGTGGAACATGACGGCGCGGGATACGAACTCGTCCAGGGCTTCCGGCGGCTGATGGCCTACCGGGAGCTGCATGAGGAGACCGGCGAGGAGCGTTTCGCCGCGATCCCGGCCGGGCTGCTGCCCAAGGGCGAAAGCCTCGACAGCCTCTACCGCCGGATGGTCGACGAGAACCTCGTGCGCCGCGACATCACCTTCGCCGAGATGGGGATGCTGGTGCTCAACTACATGGAGGACCACCCCAACGAGACGGACGACCTTCACGCGGTCACGGAAAGGCTCTATTCCAGCGCGAACCGGCAGAAACGGAGCCACATCCGCACCTTCGTCCGGCTGATGCAGGAAATCGGCGGCGCGGTGCGGTATCCGGAAGCGATTCCGCGTGCATTAGGGACTGAACTGGTCCGGATCTTCGACGAGGAACCGCATGCGGCGGGCGATCTGGCGGCGGACCTCAACCTGCTGCCGGAGAATGCGTCGGCCGAGGACGAGCTTGCCCTGATGCGGGCCGCGGCGCAGGGACGCCCGGCGCCCCGGCCGCAACCGAAGCCCAGGTCGCAGGCGGTGGCGAAGACCACACTGAAGCTCGCGCGCCCCGAGGGGACCGCGAAATGCACCGCGGCCGATGGACGGGTGGAGTTGCGGTTGCCGCGGGATTTTTCCGCTGTGGACCGCGCGCGGCTGGAACAGGCGGTCGAGGCGTTCTTCGAGGCGCTGGACCGGGACCGCGACGCCGGCCCGCGGATCCGCTCCACGTAACGCATTGAAAATCAACATGTCCCCGCGGGGACATGCGATCCGTACGTCCCGGTTCCAAGGCACGGGCGTGTTTCAGGCAGGATGCGCCGCAGGCCCAACCCGCTTCAACTCATTGATTTGAAACATGTCCCCGCGGGGACGCGTCGCCGTTGGCGGGTGCGAGGCGGTCGAGATAGGCGGAGACGGCCCGGACGACCGCCTCGGGGTCCTCTTCGTGCAGAAGATGGCCCCTGCCCTCGAACCCCTGGTACTCGGCATTCCGCATGCGCGCCGCCGCCTCGCGGGAGACCCGCCCCGGCACCGTGCCGTCGTCCTCGCCCACGAGAAACAGCGTGGGTGTGTCGATATACGGCAGCCGCTCCGCCAGCATCTCCACGTCCCACTGCGCCATCATCGCGAGCGTGCCGTCGACATGGCTCCGGTCCGAGGCGAGACGGCGGTAGAGCGCGATGCCGTGGTCGTCGATCTCGGAGCCGGTCGAGGCGACGAGCTCCGCCACCCGGCGCTCGCTCGTCGCAATGCGCGAGAACACGAGCGGGACGAACGGGTTCATCGACAGAAGCTTGGCCATCATCGGGAACAGCCATCCCGCGATGCCCTCGAAGGCGCCGAGCGCCGGGTTGATCCCGACGACGCCGCTGGGATGCAGATGGTCGGCCAGCTCGAGCGCGAGCGCGCCGCCGACGGAATGGCCGACGATGAGGTCCGGGGACCACCCCTGATCCTCGCACAGTGCGGCGATGTCCTGGGCCATGAGCCGAAGCGTGCAGCGCTGGCGGGTGCCCATCCGGCTGAAGCCCTGCCCGGGCAGGTCGGGCGCCACCACATGATGGCGCTCGGCCAGGAGCGGCATCAGCCGGCGCCAGGTCTGGGTCGCGCCGCCCGCGCCGTGCAGCAGGAGAATCGTGGGGCCGGCGCCGGCCTCCTGGACGTGCCAGCGATGCGGGCGGACGTCGACGAAGCGGGAATGCTCCCGGTTGGGCCAGCTCGGGCCGTCGGTGGCCCAGTCCATCGGGGTCAGTCTCCCAGAGCCGCTGAGACGGCCGTGGAGAGCCTCTGGGCGTCCGCGCGGGGCAGGGCGATGTAGGGGCCGTTCAGCGCCCCGGCGAGGGCCCTGAGCGCCTCCTGCGGCCGTGCCGCGGTGTCGATGACGAGCGTGGGGGTGCCTTGAGCCCGCAGCGAGCGCGCGACCCGCGTGGCGTCCTCGCCCGCCTGCGCCCGGTTCGCGGTGCCGTCAAGGGCGATGTTCGCGCGTCCGTCGGTCAGCAGGGCGAGCGTCGGCGACATTCCCCGCGACCGGGCCTGGTGGGCGACCTCCATCGCGGCCTGAAGGCCGTGGGCGAGAGGTGTCCCGCCACCCCCGGGCAGCGCCGCGAGGCGCCGCTTGGTCTGGACGAGCGAGCGCGTCGGCGGCAGGAGGATCTCCGCGCCGTCGCCCCGGAACGCGACCAGCGCGACGTAGTCGCGGCGCGAATAGGCTTCGCCGAGCAGCAGCTCGACCGCGCCCTTGGCTTCCGCGAGCCGGGCCATCGCGGCGGAGCCGGAGGCGTCGACGGCGAAGACGAGAAGGCGGTCGGACGTCTCCTCGAACCGCTTCACGCGGATGTCCTCGGCGCGGATATGGACGAGATGTCCCCGCGGGGACTGCGCCCGGCGCATCGGCTGCCACGGCGCGGCGGCCCTGAGCGTCGCGACGAGGTCGATCTTCGATCTGCCGTCCAGCCGCCCGGGCCGGGAGGGCAGGGGGCGGCCGCGGCGATTGCCCGCCTTCGCCGCTCCGGTTCCCGATGCGCCGGAGGCCGCGCTGGCGGCGCGGCCCGCGGCGAGGTGGGCGAGCAGGTCGGGCGGCAGGGCGGCCCGGACCGCCTCGAGGAGGATCTCCTCGGGGATCGCCAACTCTCCCTGATCGTCGCCGTCGTGGCTGTCGTCCTGCGGCTCTTCGTCGGGCGCCGGAGGCGGGGAGGGATCCTCTTCTTCCGGCTGAGAAGATTCGACTTCACTCGCCCTATGCGCGAATACCAGCGTGGCGGCTCTCTCGATGTCGTCGGTGTCGACCCGGTCCCGGCCGAAGAGCGCGGCCGAGGCCCGGGCGGCCGCCATCGCGAGAAGCGGCGGGCGCAGGCTGTGGATGCCGCACTGCGCGGCGAGGACGGCGAGTTGCTCGGCTTGCCCGGGGTCGAGGGTCACGCGCCCCAGCCGATCGCGAGCCGCCTCGATCGCCGGACGGTCGATCCCGACCGTCTCGACGGTGGACAGGGAGATCCCGTCGAGCGCGACGAAGAAGGCGAGCCGCTCGGACAGGGCGGAGCGCAATATTTCGTCCGGTTCGGCGCCTTCGTCGAGGGCGACGAGACAGTGCGAGCGGGCGTCGAGCGCCTGACCGAGCCGCACGGCGAGACCGCCGGGACAGCGCTCGGCCATCGTCAGGACGAGCGCGGACGGTTCGGCGAGAAGCCCGCGGGTCTCCACGACATGCCCGGACGACAGGGTCGCCGAGATGTCGACCCCGCCGAAGAGCTGATCGTCGGTGATGTTGGGGTGGATCCTCCGGCGGGGCAGGGGGAGCGCGTCGAGCAATTCCATGAACCGATCGCGGACCGGGCCCGCGCGGGCCCGGAGCCAGAGGCCGCGCAGCCCCTCCGGGTCGATCGCGAGCAGCGACAGCGCCAGCGTGGCGCGGGCCCAGGCGTCGTATGCGCCTTCGTCGTTCACTCGGCGGCGACCTGCACCGGTCCGAAGAGCTCGTCGACGGTGCGCGCGACGCGGATCGTGGAGCCCGCCTCGTCCAGCGGATCGCGGCGAAGCCGGTGGCGGAGCGCCGACGGCGCGATCTTCCGCAGATGCGCCCGGGTGACAGCCTCGGCGCCCTCGAAGGCGGCCAGAGCGCGGGCGGCGCGCAGCAGGGTGAGCTCCCCCCGGAGGCCGTCGGCCCCAAGCGCGACGCAAAGCTCCGCGCAGTCGACGAGCGCCGCCTCGGGGGTCCGGAGGCCCTTCACGGCGCCGCGGGCGGCAAGGATGCGCTTGCGCAGCTTGGTATCCTGGGTTCGCCAGCGTTTCATGAAGGCTGCATGGTCTGTCTCGTAGGCGTCGCGACGGCGAATCACCTCGATCCGCTGGGCGATGTCCTTCGGAGAGGCGACTTCGACCGACAGGCCGAACCGGTCGAGAAGCTGCGGGCGCAACTCGCCCTCCTCGGGGTTGCCCGAGCCCACGAGGACGAACCGCGCCGCGTGGCGTATGCTGAGCCCTTCGCGTTCAACGACATTTTCGCCGGACTGGGCGACGTCGAGAAGAAGATCGACGATGTGGTCCTCGAGCAGGTTGACCTCGTCGATGTAGAGATAGCCGCGATTCGCGCGGGCCAGCAGCCCCGGCTCGAACGCCTTCTCGCCGCGGGTCAGCGCCCGCTCGATGTCGAGGGCGCCGACGACGCGATCCTCGGTCACGCCGAGCGGAAGGTCGACCACGGGCGTCGGGCGCTTCGTCACCTTTTTCGAGCCTATTTCAGCCCAATCCGGGCAGTGCTCGAGGCGTTCGGAATTCACCGGACAGCCTTCGACCTGCTCGATCTCGGGCAGAAGCGCGGCGAGGGCCCGCACGGCGGTCGACTTGCCCGTGCCCCTGTCGCCGAAGACCAGCACGCCGCCGATGCCGGGATCGATCGCGGTCATGATCATGGCCTGCTTCATCTCGTCCTGTCCGACGATCGCGCTGAACGGGAACGGTTGTCTCATGCGGCGGTCCTTTCGCGTGTCCCGAGAGGGTCGTCTCCCTCCCACTGGCCCTCGGCCCCGAGCACGCGGAACCGGGCGTAGAGTTCTTCATTGAACCAGCCCTCGTCGCGCACGGCGCGGATTGCACGGGCGTGGGGGCCGTCTTTCCGGGCGAAATTCGCCATGGTGTCGGTGTCCGGCCAGATCGAGAAGGTGACCTGGTGGAACCAAGGCACCTCGCCGATGCCGATCTTGAAGATCACGTTCGGGTCCTCGCCGATCACCGACTGGATGTCGGGGACGCGGCCCCAGAATTTCATCAGAACCGACGGCTTGAGCGTCGCCCGGGTGAGCGCCGCGACCGGGCCGGGAAGCGAGCGGTCCTCGACGTGGAACGGGGTCACGCCCGACCACGCGCCGCGCGCGGAGGCCGGAGACAGGTAGAGCGTGCAGCTTTCCACGGCCCTGCGGCGCCAGCGCCGGAACACCGGCTCCGAGGCAACCCGGTGCCGCGCCGCGTCCTCCGACGGCCAGGTCGCCAGAATCGCCCAGACCGCCGTGTTCGGAACCGGCGTGAACCCCTCGCCCGTGCCCGACCCGCAAAGCTTCCAGAACCCGACGTCCGGCATCCGCATGAAGTCGAGCCGGGCCGCGCCCATCTGCCCGAGCGCCCAGAGACGCGCGGTGGCGGGACCGAAGCGGAACAGGCTGAGGCTGACGGTTTGGATCGTGCGACTCCCTCGAAGTGTCAACTAAGTCTGACACGGCTGCGTCAGGAAATAAAGAGATCTCACGCCGTGACAAAATCGCACTTCTGCCGGATTGTAAATCTGGATTGACACATGTAGCCTTCACCAAGGTCAGCGAGGTTCCGGATGAAGAGCATACCCGATCCCAGGAGCGAAGCCATCGTCATCGGCGCGGGCCTGGGCGGCCTCGCCGCGGCGATGCGGCTTGGCGCGAAAGGCTACCGCGTCACGGTTCTCGACAAGCTGGATGTCGTCGGCGGGCGGGCCTCCTCCATGACCGAGAACGGGCACCGGTTCGACCTCGGTCCGACGATCGTGACGGTGCCGGAGGTGTTCCGCAAGCTCTGGGCCGCCTGCGGGCGCGACTTCGACACCGACGTCGACCTGCGCCCGCTTGACCCGTTCTACGAGATCCGCTGGCCCGACGGGTCGCATTTCACGGCGCGCGGCGACACCGATGCCATGGTCGCGGAGGTGGCGCGCCTCTCACCCGGCGACGTGGCGGGATACCAGAGGTTCCTCAAGGACAGCCAGCGCCGCTACGTCGTCGGGTACGAGGGCATGGTGGCGGAGCCGATGCACCGTCTCTGGGAGACGATCAAGGTGCTGCCGGAATTCGCGAGGCTCCGCGCGGATCGATCCATCCTCGGCCATGCCCGGGCGCGCGTGAAGGACGAGCGGCTGCGGATGGCGCTGTCTTTCCACCCGCTCTTCATCGGCGGCGACCCGATGCACGTGACCTCGATGTACGCGCTCGTCTCGCATCTCGAGAAGGAATACGGCGTGCATTATGCCGTCGGCGGCGTGCAGGCCATCGCCTCGGCCATGGCGCGGGTGATCGAGGGGCAGGGCGGGCGGATCCGGCTCGGCGCCGAGGCCGAGGAGATCGTTGTCCGCAACGGCGCGGCCGAGGGCGTGCGGCTGGCCGACGGGGAGATGCTGCGCGCGCCGCTCGTGGTGTCCAACGCCGATGCCGGTCACACCTATTCGCGCCTGATGAAGAGCGTGCCGAAGCGGCGCTGGTCGGATCGCAAGCTCGACAGCCGCCGCTGGAGCATGGGGCTCTTCGTCTGGTACTTCGGCACGACCGGCACGGCGGGCCTGTGGCCGGACGCCGGCCATCACACGATCCTGTCCGGCCCGCGCTACGAGGGGCTGCTGCGCGACATCTTCGTCAAGGGCCGTCTGGCGGACGACATGAGCCTCTACGTCCACCGGCCCTCCGTTACGGACCCGACCGTGGCGCCCGAGGGCGACGACACCTTCTACGCCCTGTCGCCCGTGCCGCACCTCGGCCATGCCGATCCGGTCGACTGGGCGGCGGAGGCGGAACCCTACAGGCGGAAGGTGGCCGAAGAGCTGCAGCGGCTGATTCCGGGCTTCGAGGATCACCTCTCGGCCTCCCTTGTCTTCACGCCGGAGACCTTCCGCGACCGGTATCTCTCGCCTCTGGGCTGCGGCTTCTCGATCGAGCCGCGCATCCTGCAGTCGGCATGGTTCCGGCCGCACAACGTGAGCGAGGAGGCAAGGGGTCTCTACCTCGTCGGCGCGGGAACGCATCCCGGCGCGGGTCTGCCCGGCGTGGTTTCCTCGGCCGAGGTGCTGGGCAAGCTGGTGCCGGACGCCGACACGATCCCGGTCGAGCAGAGGATGGCGGCGGAATGAGACAAGCGGACCTCGACCACTGCCGCGAGGCGATCCGGCACGGGTCGCTCTCGTTCCATGCCGCGTCGAGGCTCCTGCCGGCGCGGGTTCGCGACCCGGCGCTCGCGCTCTACGCCTTCTGCCGGCTGGCGGACGACGCGGTGGACCTGCACGACGAGAAGCCGGCGGCGGTCCTGACGCTCCGCGACCGGCTCGACCTGATCTATCGGGGCACGCCGCGCAACGCGCCCGCCGACCGCGCTTTCGCGGCGGTGATCGAGGCGCACGAGATGCCGAGGGCGCTGCCCGAGGCCTTGCTCGAAGGCCTCGCCTGGGACGCGGCGGGGCGGCGCTGCCAGACGCTGTCGGATCTGTTCGACTATTCGGCGCGGGTCGCCGGCGCGGTCGGGGCGATGATGTGCGTCCTGATGGGGGTGCGCGACGCCAATGCGCTCGCGCGGGCCTGCGATCTCGGCGTCGCGATGCAGCTTACCAACATCGCCCGCGACGTGGGCGAGGACGCGCGGGCGCGGCGGATCTACCTGCCGCTCGACTGGCTGGCGGCGGAGCGGATCCATCCGGAGGCCTTCTTCGCCGACCCGCTGCCCGACGAGAAGATCCGGCGCATGGTGCGGCGGTTGCTTCTGCAGGCGGATCGTCTCTATTTCCGCGCCGAGGCCGGAATTCCTGCGCTGCCGCTCGCCGCGCGCCCCGGCATCTACGCCGCACGGCACGTCTATGCCGGGATCGGCGGGGCGATCGTGCGAAACGGGTACGACACGGTCAGCTATCGGGCGCGGACCTACAAGGCGCAGAAGGCGGGATGGCTGGGGCTGTCGCTTGCGCGGTCCGGTCTGTCTCTGGTGATGCCGATGTCGGCCGTCCTCTACGCCCGGCCGCTCGATGAGACGCGCTTTCTCGTCGAGGCCGCCGCGCGGTCGGTTCCCGACCAGGCGGGGCGGACGGAGCGGCTTCTGGGCCTCTTCGCCGATCTCGAAGCGCGGGAGCGCGAGACTCGGGGACTGGAACAATCCGGCGTGTGAGTTAGATACCGTCCATGGACTGGACGCTCTTCGCCATCTTCCTCGCCGCATGCTTTGCCGCCGGATCCACCGGCGCGCTGTTCGAGCCGGGCAAATGGTACGAGAGCCTTTCCAAACCGTCGTGGACGCCGCCCAACTGGCTCTTTCCCGTGGCCTGGGCCACACTCTACCTTTGCATCGCAGCCGCGGCCGCCCGGGTCGCCCCGCTGGAGGGGAGCCAATACGCGATGGCCTTCTTCGCGCTCCAGATCGCGCTCAACACGCTCTGGACGCCGGTGTTTTTCGGATTGAAGCGCATGGGGGCGGGTATGGTCGTGCTCGTCGCGCTCTGGATCGCGGTGGCGACGACGCTGGGCATCTTCTGGTCGCTCGACTGGATCGCGGGGCTTCTGTTCGTGCCCTATCTCGTGTGGGTGACGGTGGCCGGCGCGCTCAACTACACCGTCTGGCGGATGAACCCCGACGCGCAGCCGACCTGATCGCGCGCCTGCGGCGCTCCATGCGGCGCCTCCGGCGGGAGTATTTTCGCCGAGATGAAGAGCTGGGCCCTGCGCTCCGCTTCATCTCGGGGGAAATACTCCGGGGGAGCCCGAGGGGGCAGTGCCCCCTCGGACAGCAGTCAGGCCGGGAACCGCCAGCCGGCCCGGCGCGGGACGCGGACCGCGAGCATCGGCTTCAGTAGCGCCGAGGCGAAGCGGTCGAGATCGAGCGCCTCGTGGACGCCCTCGGTCTCTTCTCCGTTGATCCGGGTCCGGACCACCGAGCGAGAGTAGAACGGGGCGTCGAGCATCGCCTTGACCTGTCGTGGGCGGTGGCCGGCATCGGACCGCGTCTCGCGCCCGACGGCCCAGAGCGAGCGGGCGAAGCGGGTGCGGGGCGGCATCGGCATGGTCTCGGCCGCGCCTCCTTCGGTGAAACGCACCCCGAACTCCAGATGCGTGCCGTCCCGCCGCGTCGCGTCGTAGAAGCAGGCGGCGCCGCCCCGGAGCGGGAAGCGGCCCCAGGTCCAGTAGGAGAAATCGCTTTCGAGCGCGCGGGTGCCGTAATTGGCGTCGAAATAGCCGTGGCCGGTCCATTGCCAGCCGCGGTTGAGATCGACGTCGATCCGTGCGGTGGGTGCGAACGGCCGCCAGATGTGCGTGCCGGTCCCGAGAAGCGGCAGTTCGACACCCGTGATGGCCGAGGGCGTGACGGTGATCCGTCCGCGCACCCGCGACACCAGCGGAAGCGACGAGATTTCGTCGATGTCGATTTCCAGCCGGCCGTTCCGCCAGCGCAGGGAGGAGGGGCCGACGGTGAAGGTGTCGCTGGTCTGGCGGAGCGCCGCCTCGCCCCGGTCGGTCATCGTGAAGCGCCCGCCGGGCCCGTAGGTCGCGACGTTGATGCAGACGTGGTCGTGCGGCCGCCGGCGTCCCGACCAGGCGTACCAGGGCGAGAAGACCGAGCCTATGAAGGCGATGACGGAGACGGCGCGGGTGCCGTCATCGGAGATCCCGTCGACGTACCACCAGGCGTAGCCGTCGGGCGGGATCTCGAGGTTGAAATTCGGTCCGTCAGAATCGCCTCGGCCGCGTGCCGCCCGGAGAGGGTCGCCATCGGCACTCCCGCCCCCGGGTGCGTGCCGCCCCCCGCGAGATAGAGCCCCGGGAGTGGCGTCCGCGCCGTGGGCCGGTCGAAGGCCGCCGTCAGACCGTGCGGGCTCCGCCCGTAGAGGGATCCGCGGCTCGCCGGAAAGAGATCCTCGAAGAGCCGCGGTGTCGTCAGGGCGGTGTCCGGCGGCTCGGGTCCGAAGGTCAGGCCATGCTGTGCCAGGGTGCGGAATGTGAGTGTCCGGCATGTGTCGATGTCCTCGGGTGTGCCGCCGGGGAGCGGCGGCGCGTTCATGATGATCTCGAATCGTTCTGTTTCCGGTGCGTCAGAGCCTGATCCGCGGTCCTGGGCGCAGACGTAGAGTGTCGGCGTCTCGGGCAGGCGGCCCTCGGCGATCGGGCCGAATTCCGCGCGCGGGTCCGGGCCGAAGAAGACGTTGTGGTGGTGGAGGTCGGGGCCGCGCGGGCGGGCGGCGAAGGTCCAGACATTGGCGGAGAGGCTGCGCGGTTCGACGGTGCGCTGCGGGACCGCCCGCCTTGCCCCGTCGCCCAGAAGGCCGGTTTCGAGCGCGCGCGGATCGCCATTGAAGACGACGCGCGCGGCGGGAAGACGGACGCCGCTTGCAAGGTGCACCGCAGCGACGCGGCCCGACTGGACCTCGATCCGGCGTGCGGGCGCGTCGTAGTGGAGTGTCGCGCCTTTCGAGATCGCGAGGTCTTCCATGGCCCGCGCCAGCCGGTGCATGCCCCCCTCCACGCGCCAGACGCCGGATGCCTCCGCATGCCAGATCAGCGCGAGCACGGCGGGCGCGGCGAAGGGAGAGCCCCCCACGTAGGTCGCGTAGCGCCCGAAGAGCTGGCGCAGGCGCGGGTCGCGGAACTGCCGGGCGAGGGAGGCGGCGAGTGGCGACAGCGGGGCCATCGCCGGGATAAGGCGCGGCCGCTTGATGACATGCGCCGCCAGGCCGCCGAAGGTCGGGCGCTCCGCCCGGAGGACGGGTGCGTCGAAGGCGTCGAAGAGACGGGCGCAGCGCGCCGAGAAGCGGCGGAAGTCGCGCTCGGCCCGCGGGCCGCCGAACGCGCGGACGGCGGCGGCGCTGCGCTCCGGATCGGCGAACAGGTCGAGCGTGGAGCCGTCGGGCCACCAGTGGCGGGCGAGGAGCGGCTCTTGGTGGAGCGTCACGAAGGCGTCGAGCGAGGTGCCCGCGCTCTCGAACAGCTCGTCGAAGACGTGCCGCATCGTCATCACGGTGGGCCCGGCGTCGACGGGGCCGGCGGCGCTGCCGACGGTGCGCATCTTGCCGCCCGGGCCGGCCTGCGCCTCGACCACGGTCACATCGAAGCCCGCGACCGAAAGGCGGATCGCCGCCGCCAGTCCGCCCATGCCCGCGCCGATCACGACGATCCTGTCTTCGGGGTTCTTCATCGCCGGAATTGTTGACTCGCGGTTGCCATATGTCCACTATGATTTACACTTGCGTGTAAATATAAGTTTACACACCCGCGTGGACAAGGAGCAGAGCATGGCACTCGAGCGACGGATCGAAGCGGCGATGGGACGAGCGATCGCGATCGGGCAGGGGCGCGCCGCGCCGCCAAGGCTCGCCTCGGCCCTGAACTACGCGGTGACGCCCGGCGGCGCGCGGATCCGGCCCACCATCCTTCTGTCCGTCGCCACGGCCTGCGGGGACGACAGGCCCGACGTCGCGGACGCGGCGGCCGCGGCGCTGGAGCTCATCCATTGCGCGAGCCTCGTCCATGACGACATGCCCTGTTTCGACGACGCGGAGCTCCGGCGCGGAAAGCCGTCGGTGCACCGCGCCTATTCCGAACCCCTCGCGCTTCTGACGGGAGACAGCCTCATCGTCCTGGCGTTCGAGGTTCTGGCGCGGGCGGGTGCGGAGGATCCGATGCGCGCCCTGCAGCTGTCCCTGATCCTCAGCCAGCGCACCGGCATGCCGGGTGGGATCTGCGCGGGGCAGGGGTGGGAAAGCGAGGCGTCGGTCGATCTCTCCGCCTACCACCGGGCCAAGACCGGGGCGCTCTTCATCGCCGCGACGCAGATGGGCGCCGTCGCGGCGGGGCAGGACGCGGAGCCGTGGGAAGAACTCGGCGCGCGGATCGGCGAAGCGTTCCAGGTGGCCGACGACCTGCGCGACGCGCTCTGCGACGAGGCGACGCTGGGCAAGCCCGCGGGACAGGACGACCTGCACCAGCGGCCGAACGCGGTGTCCGAATTCGGGGTCGAGGGCGCGATCGGACGGCTCAAGGACATCCTCGCCGGAGCCATCGCCTCGATCCCCTCCTGTCCGGGCGAGGCGATGCTCGCCGGCATGGTCCACAAGACGGCCGAGAAACTGACGCCGATGACGCCCGCGCGGCGGACAGTGCCGGGTGAATGACGCCGGGATAGAGACCGGGCCGCCGCCGAAACGGGCGCGGCAGGGCCTGTCCGCCCGGCTGGCCCGCCTCGTGTCCACCCGCCGCTTCCAGAGCTGGGCAAGCCGGTTCCCTCTCACGCGGGGGATCGCCCGGCGGGAAGGCGAGGAAATCTTCGATCTCGTCGCGGGCTTCGTCCACAGCCAGGTGCTTCATGCCCTCGCCGAGTTCGGCGTTCTCCACATGCTTCTCGAGGCGCCGCTGTCGGCCCGGACCGTCGCGGCGCGCATCGGACTGGAGGCGCGCCGCGCCGAGGTTCTGCTGCGGGCGGGCGCGGCGCTCGGCCTGATGACGCTGAAGCGGGACGGCACCTACGCGATCTCCCGCAAGGGCGCGGCGATTCTCGGCGTGCCCGGGCTCGAGGCGATGATCCTTCACCATCGCGCGTTCTACCGCGATCTCGAGGATCCCTCGGCGTTCTTTCGGGACGGGTCGGATGCCGAGCTCGCCCGGTTCTGGCCCTACGTCTTCGGCCAGGCCGCCGAGATCGAGCCCGATGTCGCGCGGCGGTATTCCGACCTGATGGCGGACAGCCAGGAGCTGGTCGCCGAGGAGACACTGCGCACGGTGCGGTTCGACGGGGTGAAGACGCTCATGGATGTCGGAGGCGGGTCGGGGACGTTTCTCGCCGCCGTGGCGGCCGCCCATCCCGGTCTCGAGGGCACGCTTTTCGATCTGCCCGAGGTCGTCCCCGCGGCCGAGGAGCGCTTCCGGCGCGCAGGCATCGCCGACCGAATCGATGTCGTTGCCGGGAGCTTCCGCGACATGCCGCTGCCCGTTGGCGCGGAGACGATCGCCCTGGTGCGGGTGCTCTACGATCATGCCGACGAGACGGTCGCGCTTCTGCTCCGCCGGGTGCGCGACGCGCTGCCGCCGGGCGGCCGGTTGATCGTCTCGGAACCGATGACGGGCGGCGCCGGGCCGATTCGGCCGGGCGACACCTATTTCGCGCTCTACACCCTCGCCATGGGGACGGGGCGCACACGGTCGCCCGAGGAAATCCGGGCGCTCATGCTCGACGCGGGCTTCGTACAGGTCGCGCACCGGCTCACGCGGCGGCCCTTCATCACGAGTGTCATCGAAGCGCGTCGCGGAGACGACGATTCTGTGTCTAAAAAGATTGACACCTAAAAGTGTCAGGCTAAACTGACACTCAGCTGTAGACGATCCGGCGCGAGTCCAGTGCGCAAGATCGGAAGACCATCAGGAGGAGACACGCGTGGAAACCACGGCCGTCATTCTTTCAGGACCGAAGGTGCTTGGTCTCGACAAGGTTGGCCTGTCCGCGCCCGGCCCCGGAGATCTCGTCGTCGAGATCACGCATTCGGGCATCTCCACCGGAACCGAAAAGCTCTTCTGGTCCGGCACGATGCCGCCGTTCCCCGGCATGGGCTATCCGCTCGTGCCCGGCTATGAAGCCGCGGGCGAGGTCGTGGAGGCCGGCGCCGAAACGGCCTACGCGCCCGGCGACCGGGTCTTCGTTCCCGGCGCGAACTGCTACGAGGGCGCGTTCGGACTGTTCGGCGGAGCGACGCGGCGGCTCGTCACGGATGCCGACCGCGTCACCAGGATCGACCCCGGCCTCGGTGCGGAGGGCGCGTTGCTGGCGCTGGCCGCGACGGCACGGCACGCGATGGCCGGGATGGACAAGACGCCGCCGGATCTCATCGTCGGCCATGGCGTTCTGGGCCGGCTGCTCGCGCGGCTCACGATCGCGGCAGGGGCTCCCGCGCCGACGGTGTGGGAAATCGACGCCGACCGCGCCACGGGCGCGCAGGGGTACGAGGTGATCCACCCCGAGACCGACGAGCGCCGCGACTACACATCCATATACGACGCGTCCGGGAACGCCGGGCTCCTCAATCAGCTCATCGGCCATATCCGCAGGGGCGGCGAGGTCGTGCTCGCGGGGTTCTACACGGAGGCGATCTCGTTCGCGTTCCCGCCGGCCTTCATGAAGGAAGCGCGGCTGCGGATCGCGGCCGAATGGGACCGGTCGGATCTGACCGCGACCCGTGCGCTGATCGAATCGGGTGCCTTGTCGCTCGGCGATCTCATCACCCACACCCGCCCGGCGGCCGACGCCGCGGCGGCCTATGAAACCGCTTTCACCGACCCCGCATGCCTCAAGATGATTCTCGACTGGAAAGGTCACGCATGACCCTGGATGTCCCGAACCTCAAAGACTTCGACCAGCGCCTCCGCGACGAGGCCAATGAAGAGCCGACGCTCGAGATCCCGCAGGATCCGCCCAGCAAGAAGACGCAGATCATCGCGATCTACGGCAAGGGCGGCATCGGCAAGTCATTCACGCTCGCGAACCTCAGCCACATGATGGCCGAGCAGGGCAAGCGCGTGCTGCTCATCGGCTGCGACCCGAAATCGGACACGACCAGTCTCTTGTTCGGCGGAAAAGCCTGCCCGACCATCATCGAGACCTCGACCAAGAAGAAGCTCGCCGGAGAGGACGTGAAGATCGGCGACGTCTGCTTCAAGCGCGGCGGCGTCTTCGCGATGGAACTCGGCGGACCCGAGGTCGGCCGCGGCTGCGGCGGGCGCGGCATCATCCACGGCTTCGAACTTCTGGAGAAGCTCGGCTTCCACGACTGGGACTTCGACTACGTGCTCCTGGACTTCCTGGGCGATGTGGTCTGCGGCGGCTTCGGCCTGCCGATCGCGCGGGACATGGCGCAGAAGGTGATCCTCGTCGGATCGAACGACCTTCAGTCGCTTTACGTGGCCAACAACGTCTGCTCGGCGGTGGAGTACTTCCGCAAGCTGGGCGGCAATGTCGGGGTGGCGGGACTCGTCATCAACAAGGACGACGGGACGGGCGAGGCCGCGGCCTTCGCCAAGGCGGTGGACATTCCGGTGCTCGCGGCGATCCCGCAGGACGACGACCTCAGGAAGAAGTCGGCCAACTACCAGATCGTCGGCACCTCCAAGAGCCAGTGGGGCGATCTTTTCGCAGGGCTCGCGGAGGAAGTCGCGGTTGCGCCGCCGGTGCGTCCCGCGCCGCTCGACCAGGACGGGCTTCTGGGGCTCTTCGACAGCAAGGACACCGGCGGCGACGTCGTTCTGGAGCCCGCCACCGATCAGGACATGCGCGGCAAGAACGCGAAGCCGAAGAAGTCGCTCGAGGTGGTCTACGACGATGTGTGACACCTGCCATGCCCACGGACCGATGAGCGCGGAGCGGATCGTCTGCAAGGCGACCAGGGATCAGGTGATCCGTCTCATCCGGGACATTCTCAATTCAGATCGCGATCCGTACGGGAGCACGCAATGAGCCGGGAAGTGACCTACGACAACGCCCACGAAGCGGACGTGATCGAAGGCACCTCGACCCAGGGGGAGGAGGCGCCGGATCTCAAGGGCGGCGACGGCATGGGCTGCCATGCGGGCGCGGCCGAGATGGAATCCGCCGCGCGGATGGCCGGCAAGTCCGAGATCCTCGACCAGTACGCGAAGGACTATCCGCAGGGGCCGCATGACAAGCCGCAATCGATGTGCCCGGCCTTCGGGTCGCTCCGGGTCGGGCTGCGGATGCGGCGGGTGGCGACGGTCCTGTCCGGGTCGGCCTGCTGCGTCTACGGCCTCACCTTCGTGTCGCATTTCTACGGCGCGCGCCGGTCCGTCGGGTACGTTCCGTTCAACTCCGAGACGCTGGTGACCGGAAAGCTCTTCGAGGACATTCGGGAGGCGGTCCACCAGATGGCCGATCCCGACTGCTACGACGCGATCGTCGTGACGAACCTCTGCGTTCCGACCGCCTCTGGTGTGCCGCTCAGACTGCTGCCCGACGAGATCGACGGCGTGCGGATCGTGGGTATCGACGTGCCGGGCTTCGGCGTGCCGACCCATGCCGAGGCCAAGGACGTGCTGGCGGGCGCGATGCTCAACTACGCGCGCAAGGAGATCGAGGCGGGTCCGGTGCAACGGCCCGCGTCGGGCAAGTCCGACCGGCCGACCGTCGCGCTTCTGGGCGAGATGTTCCCGGCCGATCCGATGATGATCGGCGCGATGCTGGATCCGCTCGGGCTCGCAGCGGGACCGGTGGTGCCCTGCCGTGAATGGCGGGAGCTTTACGCGGCGCTCGACTGTGGCGTCGCGGCGGCGATCCATCCGTTCTACACGGCGGCCATGCGCGAGTTCGAGGCGGCCGGCCGGCCCGTCGTCGGCTCCGCGCCGGTCGGCCACGACGGCACGGCGGAGTGGCTGAAGAATATCGGCGCGGCCTTCGACGTGCCCGCGGAGAAGGTCGCCGAGGCGCAGAACAGGTTCCTGCCCGCGATCAAGGACGCGCTTGCCGCGACGCCGATCAAGGGCACGATCACGCTCTCGGGGTACGAGGGCTCGGAGCTCCTCGTCGCGCGGCTTCTGATCGAGAGCGGCGCGGAGGTTCCTTACGTCGGCACGGCCTGCCACAAGACCGAACAGTCGAAGTGGGACCGCGAATGGCTCGAGGCGCGGGGCGTCACGGTGAAGTACCGCGCCTCGCTCGAAGACGATTGCGCCGCGATGGAGGCGATCCGGCCCGACCTCGCCATCGGCACGACGCCCGTCGTGCAGAAGGCGAAGGAGCTGGGCGTGCCGGGCCTCTATTTCACCAACCTGATTTCGGCGCGGCCGCTGATGGGGCCGGCCGGGGCGGGCAGCCTCGCGGAGGTGATGAACGCGGCGATCTCGAACAAGGACCGCATGGACCACATGCGCGAGTTCTTCGAGGGCGTGGGCGAAGGCGATACGGCCGGCGTCTGGGAAGGCGATCCGAACCTGCGGCCCGACTTCCGCGCGGCCTACCAGAAGAAGCTCGACAAGCAGGCGCGCGCCGCCAAGGCGCAGGAGATGATCTGATGCTGGTGCAGGATCACGACAGGGCAGGGGGCTACTGGGGCGCGGTCTATGCGTTCACGGCGGTCAAGGGGCTGCAGGTCGTCATCGACGGTCCTGTGGGCTGCGAGAACCTGCCGGTGACGTCGGTCCTGCATTACACCGACGGGCTTCCGCCGCACGAACTGCCCATCGTCGTGACGGGCCTGGCCGAGGAAGAGCTGGGCCGCGACGGCACCGAAGGGGCGATGAAGCGGGCCTGGGGCACGCTCGACCCGGCATTGCCGTCGGTCGTCGTCACGGGGTCCATCGCCGAGATGATCGGCGGAGGCGTCACGCCGCAGGGCACCAACATCCAGCGCTTCCTGCCGCGCACGATCGACGAGGATCAGTGGGAAGCCGCCTGCCGGGCGATGACCTGGATCTTCACCGAATACGGCATGACCAAGGGCCGGATGCCGCCGGAAAAGAAGCGCGAGGAGGGCGCGAAGCCCCGCGTGAACATTCTCGGGCCGATGTACGGTGTCTTCAACATGCCGTCGGATCTCGCCGAGATCCGCAGGCTCGTCGAGGGAATCGGCGCCGAGGTGAACATGGTGATGCCGCTCGGCGCGCACCTCGCCGAGATGCGGAACCTCGTCAACGCCGACGTCAACATCGTCATGTACCGCGAGTTCGGGCGCGGGCTCGCCGAGGTTCTCGGCAAGCCCTACCTTCAGGCGCCCATCGGGATCGAGTCCACGACCAAGTTCCTGCGGACGCTTGGAGACATGCTTGGCCTCGATCCCGAGCCTTTCATCCAGCGCGAGAAGCATTCCACAATCAAGCCGGTGTGGGATCTCTGGCGGTCGGTGACGCAGGACTTCTTCGCGACCGCCTCCTTCGCGATCGTCGCGAACGAGACCTACGCGCGGGGCGTCCGGCATTTCATGGAAGAAGACCTCGGCTTCCCCTGCGCCTTCGCGGTCGCGCGGCAGGCGGGCAAGAAGACCGACAACGATGAAGTGCGCGCGCTGATGCATGGCAAGCGCCCGCTCATCGTGATGGGGTCGATCAACGAAAAGATGTACATGGCCGAGATGAAGGCGGGGCACGGACCGCAGCCGGCCTTCATCCCCGCGGGCTTTCCCGGCGCCGCGATCCGGCGCGCGACCGGCACCCCCTTCATGGGCTACGCGGGTGCCACCTATCTCGTGCAGGAAGTCTGCAACGGGCTGTTCGACGCGCTCTTCCACATCCTGCCGCTCGGCAGCGAGATGGACAGCGCCGAGGCGACGCCCACGACGCTCCGCCGTGACTTTCCCTGGGACGAGGACGCGCAGGCCGCGCTCGACCGGATCGTCGCCGAGCATCCCATTCTCACCCGCATTTCCGCCGCCAAGACCCTGCGGGACGCTGCCGAGAAGGCTGCGCTCGCCGAGGGGGCGGAGCGGGTGGTCCGAGAGACCGTCGAACGGCTGCAACCGGCCTTCGCGGCAAAACAAGGAGGCAAGACATGACCGACCAGACCAGCGACGGGATGATCGCGCATACCGAAAGGCATGCGCACCGCAGTCCCAGGACCGAATTCTGCGTCTACTTCGGCATCATCTTCCTGGCGACCCTGCCGCTCGCAACGCTCACCTGGGTGTTGCACGCGGTCAAGCAGGGCGGCCTGCCCGAAAAGGGGCCGGTGGCCCGCGCCTGGAGCCAGGCGCGGATCATCACGCCGATGATCTTCTCGGCATGACGCCGAGGCGCGCCTCTGGCGCGGTGATCGTCTCCGCCTGAGGGCGGCGGACTTCGAATTCCGCTCTCCCCCCCCGGGGGAGTGGATGCCCGACGGACATGACGTCCCGAGGGGACCCGGCCGCGGGGGACGCGGCGTCAGTCTAACCATCCGGAGGATAGTTGATGGCTGATAGAACCGACCTGTCGTTCACAGGTCTCACCGACGAGCAGGCCCAGGAGCTGCACTCGGTGTATATGAGCGGGCTCTGGCTCTTCGTCGGCATCGCCGTCGTTGCTCATATCGCCACGTACATCTGGCGCCCGTGGTTCTGAGGAGGACTGAAGCATGAGCAAGTTCTACAAGATCTGGCTGATCTTCGATCCGCGCCGCGTATTCGTGGCGCAGGGGGTCTTCCTTTTCCTGCTGGCAGCGATGATTCACCTCGTCGTTCTCAGCAACGGGATCAACTGGTTCGCATTGGCCGCCGAGCGCGCCGCAATGTGAGCCTGTTGGCCACGACAAGGTTGCGGGCGGCGCCTCGGGGTTTCGCCCGCACCAAAACACCACCTGAACGACGGCAACCACTCGTGGGCTCGCCGCCTGGATAACGGAGTAAGAAGTATGGCAGTGCTCAGCTTCGAACGAAAATATCGCGTGCCCGGAGGCACGCTTGTCGGCGGCGACCTGTTCGACTTCTGGGTCGGGCCGTTCTACGTGGGGTTCTTCGGAGTCACCACGGTCTTCTTCGCCGCGCTCGGCACGATCCTGATTTTCTACGGAGCCACGATCCAGGGCACCTGGAACCCGTGGCTGATCTCGATCGAGCCGCCGCCGCTCAGCTACGGCCTCGGAGCCGCTCCGCTGCGGGAGGGGGGTCTGTGGCAGATCATCACGATCTGTGCGCACGGCGCCTTCATCAGTTGGGCGCTGAGAGAGGTCGAGATCTGCCGCAAGCTCGGCATCGGCTTTCACGTTCCCTTCGCCTTCGGCGTGGCGATCTTCGCCTACACCACGCTGGTCGTGATCCGGCCGGTGCTGATGGGCGCCTGGGGACATGCCTTCCCCTACGGTATCTGGAGCCACCTCGACTGGGTGAGCTACACCGGATATCTCTACGGCAACTTCCACTACAATCCCGCCCACATGCTCGCCGTGACGTTCTTCTTCACGACGACGCTGGCGCTGGCGCTTCACGGCGGCCTGATCCTGTCCGCCGCCAACCCCGAAAAGGGCAAGGAGATGAAGACGCCGGAGCATGAGGACACGTTCTTTCGTGACTTCATCGGGTACTCCATCGGGCCGCTCGGCATCCACCGCCTCGGGCTCCTGCTGGCGCTCAACGCCGGTTTCTGGAGCGCGATCTGCATCGTGATCTCCGGCACCGTCTGGTTCGATCAGTGGATCGTCTGGTGGGATTGGTACATCCAACTGCCCTGGTGGGCCGACATTCCAGGAGGCGTCAATGGCTGAGTATCAGAACATCTTCACCCAGGTGCAGGTCCAGGGACCTGCCGAGATGGGGATGGTCGAAGGCGTCGACCTCAGGGACCGCACGAAGGGAACGAGCTTCTCGGGCCTTGCGGGCTGGCTCGGCAACGCGCAGCTCGGTCCGATCTACCTCGGGCCGTTCGGCGTGGTGTCGCTCGCCACCGGGTTCCTGTGGTTCTTCCTGGTCGGGATCAGCTTCTGGATCCAGGCCGGCTGGAGCCCCGCGGTCTTCATGCGCGACCTGTTCTACCTCGCGCTCGAGCCGCCGGGACCGGAATACGGCCTGAGCCTTTCGGTGCCGCTCTTCGAAGGGGGCCTGTGGATCATTGCATCGTTCCTGCTGCTCGTCTCGGTGATCGCATGGTGGATCCGGTCCTACGTCCTGGCCGAGCAGCTCGGCATGGGCAAGCACGTGTGCTGGGCCTTCGCGAGCGCGATCTGGCTGTTCCTCGTGCTCGGCCTGATCCGGCCGATCCTGATGGGCAGCTGGTCCGAGGCGGTGCCCTACGGCATCTTCCCGCATCTCGACTGGACCAACCTCTTCTCGCTGACCTACGGCAACCTGTTCTACAATCCGTTCCACGCGCTCTCGATCGTGTTCCTTTACGGCTCCACGCTTCTCTTCGCGATGCACGGGGCCACGATCCTCGCCGTGACCCGCTTCGGCGGCGACCGGGAGCTCGAGCAGATCGCGGACCGCGGAACGGCGGTGGAGCGGGCGGCGCTGTTCTGGCGCTGGACCATGGGCTTCAACGCGACGATGGAGGGCATCCAC
>Ga0102929_1000245_pt1 | contig 31325 bp, 24 predicted proteins | sample SalPonR1_B_D2_MG_FD_78510 | JGI IMG/M metagenome (GOLD analysis project Ga0102929, IMG submission 78510) | Salt pond soil microbial communities from South San Francisco under conditions of wetland restoration - Salt Pond MetaG R1_B_D2_MG | ecosystem: Environmental > Aquatic > Marine > Intertidal... | reverse complement strand
ATGCGTAACAGGGTCACCAAGGCAATTTTTCCGGTCGCGGGTCTGGGGACCCGGTTCATTCCGGCCACCAAATCGGTGCCCAAGGAGATCATGACGCTGGTGGACCGGCCGCTGGTTCAGTACGCGATCGACGAGGCGCGCGCGGCCGGCATCAAGGAATTCATTTTCGTGACCTCGCGCGGCAAGGGCGCGCTGGAGGATTATTTCGACAACGCCCCGCAGCTTGAGCAGGAGCTGCGCAAGAAGGGCAAGGACGAGCTTCTGGAGCTTTTGAAATCCACCAACATGGACAGCGGCGAGATTGCCTATGTCCGCCAGCACAAGCCGCTGGGGCTTGGCCATGCGGTCTGGTGTGCGCGGCGCCTCATCGCCAATGAGCCCTTTGCCGTGATCCTGCCCGATGACGTGATCGCGGCGGAAAAGCCCTGCCTTGAGCAGATGGTGGAGGCATTTGCCGAGACGCAGAGCAACATCGTCGCGGCGATGGAGGTTCCGGACGAGACCGCGTCGAGCTACGGTATTCTCGACGTGAAGGAGGACATGGGGTCGATCGTGTCCACGCAGGGGATGGTGGAAAAGCCCGAACCGGGCAGCGCGCCGTCGAACCTCGCGGTGATCGGGCGCTACATCCTCACGCCCCGTGTGCTGCAGAAACTGAACCAGAAAAAGACCGGCGCCGGCGGTGAGATCCAGTTGACCGATGCCATCGCGGATGCCCGCGACGATGGCGAGGAGGTCTATGGCTTCCGCTTCCGCGGCCAGCGCTTCGATTGCGGCTCCAAGGCCGGGTTCCTGCAGGCGACGGTGGCCTTCGCGCTGGCCCGCCCGGATCTGCGCGACGATCTGCAGGCCTATCTCCACGACGTGGTCTATGCCGGCAAGGCCGCACAATAGAGGGCGCGGGTCGAGACAGTGACAAATATCCTCGTTACCGGCGGTGCGGGTTATATAGGTTCGCATGCCTGCAAGGTCCTGGCGGCTGCCGGGCATACGCCCGTCACCTATGACAACCTCAGCACCGGATGGGCGGATGCGGTTCGTTTCGGACCGTTCGAACAGGGAGACCTGACCGACCGGAACCGCCTTGACCAGATTTTCGCCGCCTATCAGCCCGCCGCCGTGCTGCACTTTGCGGCGCTCAGCCAGGTTGGCGAAAGCATGCGTGAACCGGGCCTTTATTGGCACAACAACGTTGCCGGATCCCTGACCCTATTGCAGGCGGCGGTTCAGGCGGGGTGCGACAAGATCGTGTTCTCCTCAACCTGCGCCACCTACGGAGAGCAGGACAAGGTGGTTCTCGATGAAGAGAGCCCGCAACACCCGATAAACGCTTATGGCGCCTCGAAGCGCGCGATCGAGGACATGTTGCGCGATTTCGAGGCCGCGCATGGCCTGCAACACGTGATTTTCCGGTATTTCAACGTGGCGGGCGCCGACGCGGAGGCGGAAGTGGGTGAGTATCATCGGCCCGAGACTCATCTGATCCCGCTGATGCTGGACGCGGTGGACGGCAAGCGCGACGCGCTGACCATCTTCGGCACCGATTACGACACGCCCGACGGAACCTGCATCCGTGACTACGTGCATGTGATGGATCTGGTCGAAGCCCATGTTCTGGGCCTGGACTGGTTGCAGGAGGGCAAGGGGAGCCGGGTGTTCAACCTCGGTACCGGCACAGGATTCTCGGTGCGCGAGGTGATCGAGCAGGCGGCAGCCGCCACCGGCCGCGACGTGCCCTACCTTGAGGGGCCGCGGCGCGACGGAGATTGTTCCAAGCTGGTTTCGGGATCGTCCCGTGCGGAGGCCGAGCTTGGCTGGCGGCCCCGGCACTCCACACCTGACCGGATGATTGCGGATGCGTGGCGGTGGCACCAATCTGGACACTACGAAAAATAGCAGCGACCCTGACGACCGGGCCGCTTGCGGGGGCGGGGCAGGAAGTTGATCTCGATGCGGGAATGGCATGACAGGCGGGCCCGGCTGCGGGATATGGCGATGGCCTATCGCCTGCGCTGGAAACGGCGGCGCCTGTTGTTCCGGGCCCTGCGCAAGCGTCGGCAGCTCACTCCGGTATCGGACCGGACGGCGCGGATCGCGCCTGGTGCGATCCTCGCGGCGATGACAGTACGCAACGAAGCCACCCGCCTGCCCTTTTTCCTTGAGCATCATCGCCGCCTCGGGGTGGCGCATTTCCTTGTCGTGGACAATGGCAGCGATGACGGCACCCGCGATTACCTCGCCGCACAAGCGGATGTATCCTTGTGGTCGACGCAGGCGAGCTATCGTTTGTCGCGGTTCGGGGTGGATTGGCTGACCTGGCTTCAGATCCGGCATGCCCACGGGCATTGGTGCCTCACCCTCGATGCCGACGAGATCTTCATTTATCCCTACCACGACACCCGCGACTTGCGGGCGCTCGCCGGGTGGCTGGAGCGGCAGGGCCACGCCTCCTTCGGTGCCCTGATGCTGGACATGTATCCCAAGGGACCGCTGGCCGAGCAGTCCTATGCATCCGGCGACGATCCCTTCCGGACATTGCAATGGTTCGACAGCGGCAATTACATGATAAAGCGCAAACCGGACCTGCAGAACCTGTGGATACAGGGTGGCGTGCGCGCGCGCCGCTTCTTTGCTGAAAACCCGCGCCGCGCGCCGACAATGGGCAAGACGCCTTTCGTCAAGTGGAACCGGCGTTACGCCTATGTCAGTTCAACCCATTCGCTTCTGCCCCGGCGTCTCAATCATGTCTACGATACGCAGGGCGGCGAGCGGATCTCGGGGGTTCTGCTGCACACGAAATTCCTGCCCGAGGTGGTGCGCAGATCGGGCGAGGAAAAGCACCGGCAGGAGCATTTCGCCAACAGCCGTCTCTATGACAGCTATTATGACACGCTTACCGGAAACCCGGATTTGTGGTGCTCGCAGTCGCGCCGCTTCACCGGCTGGCGACAGCTTGAGGCAATGGGCCTCATGTCACGCGGTGGATGGCCCTGACGGGCGAGGCACTGATAGGAGTTTACCGGGCAGCCATGACACCTTATCCTTGCGTCAATCAGGCAAGGCCCGGATCATAGTCCGGAAAATCAACTCTTAACGTCCGGACCGTAGGCTTGCGGCCATCCGGCGTAAAACGGCAGGGGGCAAGGGCTTGGGCGTATGGCAGTCCTACCGTATGCGCATCAGGCGCAAATACGCCAAGGCACGTGCCTGGCGCAAACATTTCGCCCTGCGCCCCGTTTCGGACAATACCGCCCGCATCCGTAGTGGCGACATCCTGTTGTTTTCGACCTTCCGGGATGAATACGTCAGGCTTCCGTTCTGGCTGGATTATTACCGCAAGCTGGGGGTCGGACATTTTCTGCTGGTCGACAATGACAGCACCGATGGCGGCCGCGAATTCCTGGAGCGGCAGCCGGATGTGTCGCTCTGGACGACGCGCGGCAGCTACAAACGGTCGCGCTTCGGTGTCGATTGGCTCAACTGGCTGCAACAGAGATACGGTCACGGGCACTGGACTCTGGTCGTCGATCCGGATGAATTCTTTATTTATCCGTTTTGCGACACGCGCCCGATCCGGGCGTTGACGGATTGGCTGGACGTGTCGCAAGTTCGATCATTCGGGGCCATGCTGGTGGATATGTATCCCAAGGGCCGGATTGATGCGGTGCCCTATGAGGCCGGACAGGACCCGTTGGAAATCGCCGCCTGGTTTGATCCCGGCAACTATTCGATCCAAAAAAACCATTTCTATGGAAACCTGTGGATCCAGGGCGGGCCACGGGCGCGCGTCTTCTTTTCGGATCTACCGGGAAAGGCGCCCGCGCTGAACAAGACTCCGCTGGTGCGTTGGGACCGGCGCTATGCCTATGTCAGTTCCACGCACACCCTGCTGCCTCGGGGTCTGAACCTCGTCTATGACGAATGGGGCGGTGAAAAGGCCAGTGGAGCGCTTTTGCATACCAAGTTCCTCGATACCTTCACAACCAAGGCCAAGGAGGAACTGCACCGCGGACAACACTACGCGAACAGTGCCGAATACCGCGCCTATGCAGAAAAACTGAGCCAGGAACCGGAGCTTTGGTGCAAATGGTCTGAGAAGTATATAAACTGGCGCCAACTGGAAATCCTCGGACTGATGTCGAAGGGGAACTGGGCATGACGGACGGGCAGGGGCAGCAGGCACAGGTCGGCATCGTGCTGCTGGTGCACACGGCTTTCCACCGGGCCGAACAGGTGGCGCGCCACTGGTCTGCGGCAGGCTGCCCTCTGGTGATCCATGCCGACAAATCCGTGCCCGCGAAAACATACGACGCCTTCATGAAGGCCCTGTCGGATGTTCCGAACCTGCGGTTCTCACGCCGCTATCGCTGTGAATGGGGCACTTGGGGGCTCGTCGCCGCGACGCAGAGTGCCGCCGAGGTGATGCTGGCCGATTTCCCCGAGGTGCGCCACGTCTACCTGGCGTCCGGATCATGCCTGCCCCTGCGTCCGGTCGAGGAGTTGATCGAGTACCTAGCACAGCGGCCACAGACCGATTTCATTGAATCCGCCACCACCGCCGATGTTCCATGGACGATCGGGGGGTTGGATCACGAACGTTTCACCCTTCGCTTCCCGTTCTCCTGGCGACGCCACCGTTACCTTTTTGACAAATACGTTGACCTTCAGCGCCGTCTCGGCGTGCGCCGCAACATTCCCAATGCGATCGTTCCACATATGGGATCTCAATGGTGGTGTCTGACGCGGCAGACGTTGTCGGCCATATTGCAGGATCCCGAACGGCCCACCTATGATCGGTATTTCCGCCGTGTCTGGATCCCGGATGAAAGCTATTTCCAGACCCTCGCACGGCTCTATGCCCGGCGTATCGAAAGCCGGTCACTGACCCTGTCGAAATTCGACTACCAGGGAAAACCGCATATCTTTTATGACGACCATCTTCAGCTTCTGCGCCGTTCGGACTGTTTTGTCGCGCGCAAGATCTGGCCCGATGCCGACCGGCTTTATCAGGCGTTCCTGAAAGATCCTGACAACACGATGGCCCGGACCGAGCCGAACCCCGGAAAGATCGACAGGATTTTCGCAAAGGCGGTGGATCGTCGGGTCTATGGGCGTCCCGGCCTCTACATGCAAAGCCGCTTTCCGGTCGAAGGGCGTGAGAACGGGCTCACCAGCGCGCCCTATTCGGTGTTCGAGGGATTTGCGGAACTCTTCGAGGATTTCGAAACGTGGCTGGCCCGAAGCACGGGCGCGCGGGTGCACGGGCATCTCTTTGATCCTGATCGTGCCCAATTCTCGGACGGTCAGACGGTCATGAACGGCGCACTCAGCGACAGTGCGGCGCTCAGGGATTATAATCCACGCGCCTTTCTTGCGAACCTGATCTGGAATACCCGTGGCGAACGCCAGTGTTTCCAGTTCGGTCCGGGTGACACACAGACGATCGAATGGGATATGGCAAAGGACAACAATGCGCAGATATCCGTCATCACCGGGGCCTGGGCCGTGCCGCTGTTCAAATCCAACCTGAATTTCGCCGACATCCGCACCGCGGCAGCGCAGCTACAGCGTATCGAAAGCAAGCATCTCGATGTGCTGCGCTCGCAATGGACGAAGGCGCGCGTGCGGATCTGGAGCATGGCGGAATTCGTGGAATCCCCAATGGAGCCGCTGCAGGTGGTAATCGACGAGATGGGACTCAGCCGGGCGCAGCGCGGCTTGTCCGAGGCGCCGCGCATGACGGACCTGACAGGCTTTGGCCAGTTTCTGCAGAACCTCAAGAACCAGGGCATGCATCCCTACCTCATGGGAAATTTCCCGGCCGGGCACGACATGCCCGAACCGCGTCCGCCGAAACGCAAACCCTACCTGGTGCGATAGCTGCCGATGAAAGGACGTTTCGACTATTTCGTGATCCTCGCGGACATGCGCACCGGCTCGAATTTTCTCGAGTCCAATCTCAATGCCATTGACGGAATCACCTGTCATGGCGAGGCGTTCAATCCGAATTTCATCGGCTATCCCAACCGGACTGAAATCCTTGGTGTGACACAGGCAATGCGCGAGGCGGAACCCGAACAGCTGATCGGTCGGATCCGGCGGGCCCCCGGCGGGATCTCCGGCTTTCGTCTTTTCCACGATCACGATCCACGCGCGCTGGATATCTGTCTTGGCGATCCATGTTGCGCCAAGATCGTGCTGACGCGCAATCCGGCGGAAAGCTATGTTTCCCTCAAGATCGCGCAACAGACCGGCCAGTGGAAACTGACGAACGTGAAGCGCCGAAAGGATGCACGCGTCCGTTTCGATCCGGCAGAATTCGATGCCCATGTGAGCCGCCTGCAAGCGTTCCAAGTGTATATCCTCAACCGATTGCAACGTTCGGGTCAAACCGCTTTCTACCTCGATTACGAGGATTTGACGGAGGCCGGGATAATCAACGGGCTGGCCCGGTTCCTCGGGGTCGACGGGCAGCTTGACGGACTTGATGGCACCCTCAAGATCCAGAATCCCGAACCCCTGTCCGAAAAGGTCGAAAACTTCGGGGACATGCAGCGCGCAGTGTCGGGGATGGATCGGTTCAACCTGTCCCGGACCCCTAATTTTGAACCACGCCGCGGCCCTGCCGTACCGCATTACATCGCGGCCGTGCGGGCGCCACTCTTGTATATGCCTGTGCATGGCGGACCGGAGAGTGAGGTCTCGGAATGGTTGGCCGCCCTGGACGGTATGGCGCGGGAAAGCCTGATGCGCGGGATGAACCAGAAGGATCTTCGGCAGTGGAAGCGCCGCAACATCGGTCACCGGAGTTTCACCGTGCTCCGGCACCCGGTGGCGCGGGCGCATGCGGCTTTCTGTACCCGCATCCTCAACCGCGGGCCGCAATGTCTGAACGAAATCCGTAAAACGATGCGAAATTTCCACAAGGTTCCGATCCCCGGTCCCGGCCCCGATGAAACCTATGACCGCGTTGCGCATCGCGCGGCCTTCGAGGCATTCCTGAAAGTGGTAAAGGCAAACCTTCGAGGGCAGACCGGTCTGCGCGTCGATCCCAGCTGGGCTACACAGGTGGCGGTGCTTCAGGGCATGGCGCAGCTCGTGCCGCCCGACCTTGTCCTGCGTGAGCAGGAGATCGCCGGCGCGCTGCCGGCGCTGGCCGCGATGGTCGGATATGACGGGGCACCGGCCCCCGAAGCGGCTGCGGCGGACATGCCCATTGCGTTGTCGGAAATTTACGATGACGGTATCGAGGCGCTGGCCGCTGATATCTATCAACGCGATTATGAAATATTCGGTTTCGGTCCCTGGACAGCCTGACAGGCCAGCGCCGGGACGGTGCGGGGCATCAGGCGGCCTGAGCCGCCTGCGCCTCTGTCAGGATCGTGTAAAGCTTGGCGGCATCGTCATTTGCACGCAACTTGCTGCAAACCGATGTCTCGCGCAGGGTCCGTGCGACCAGTGCCAAAGCCTTCAGATGTGCCACCCCCGCATCATGGGGTGCAAACAGCGCAAAGACCAGATCCACCGGCTGCCGATCCACCGAATCGAAATCGACCGGCTTGTCGAGCCTCAGGAAGGCGCCTACGACATCGCTCAGCCCATCAAGCCTTGCATGTGGCAGCGCAACGCCCTGGCCCACGCCCGTCGGCCCCAGGCTCTCGCGTTCCAGAAGCGCGTCAACGGCGGACGTGGCCTCCACACCATGCGACGATTGGCACAGGTCGCCCAGTTCATGCATCACGCGCTTCTTGCTTGAGGCCGAAGACAAGACGCGCACGGCCTCGGGCCTGAGGATAGTTTCTAGGTCCATGAGTCCTGCTTTTCTCTGCCCGGCCGGGGCTTCAGCCCGCGACGGTCCTCGTGTTACGGATCGATCCAGCCCACATTTCCATCATCGCGACGGTAGACCACATTCAATTCGTCCTTCGCCTCGTTGCGGAAAACCAGAACCGGCGCCCCTGCCAATTCCATCTGCATCACCGCCTCGCCGACGGACAGGGACGGAATCCGCGTCTCGATCTCGGCCACGATGATGGGCTGAAGGGTCTCGGGCTCCGAATCCTCGCTATCCTTTTCTGACGCGAGGATATACGAGGATGCCCCCGCGATTTCAACCGGCTGTGAGCGGTCACGGTGATGATCCTTGAGCCGGCGCTTGTAGCGGCGCAGCTGTTTTTCCATCTTCTCGCTGCATTTGTCGAACGCGGCATAGATCTCGTGTGCGCGGGCGGTCGCCTGCGCGGTCAGACCGGTGGAAAGGTGAACGATGGCCTCGCATTGAAACTCGTTGCCGGACTTGGAGAAAATCACATGCGCGTCTGTCGGACGCTCGGCATACTTGGCCACGGCGCTGCCCAGTTCGTCCTTCACATGGGTTTGAAGCGCGGCACCCACATCAATCTGCTTTCCACTGATTTGATAGCGCATTTTTTCTCCTTCATTTTTATGTACCGGTGCCGGCCGCACCTTTGCGGCACGTCGCGGGCGCGGTCGTCCGGGAGGTGGAAAACGACATAGCGACAGATTGCCCGGCACCCTGCCCTTGGCTCGGGCCGGTTCGGGACTGGCTCGACAATCGCGGATGTCATGCCCCCATTTGAGGCGCTTTGCCCGGTATTTGTCAATGCAGATCGGACACACGCAATACGGTTCAGGAAATTCGGAAAGTATCGCCAAGATAAACCCGGCGCACATTTTCGTTACGCACCACTTCTTCGGGCGTGCCCGACATCAGAACCTGCCCGTCATGCAGGATGTAGGCACGATCGACGATCTCCAGGGTTTCGCGCACGTTGTGGTCCGTGATCAGAACCCCGATGCCGCGATTTCGCAGATCGGCAACCAGATGGCGGATATCCCCCACGCTGATCGGATCGACACCGGCAAACGGTTCGTCCAGAAGCAGGTAACGCGGATGCGCCGCCAAACAGCGGGCGATCTCGACACGGCGGCGTTCCCCGCCCGAAAGCGCGAGAGCGGGCGCCCGCCTCAGGTGTTCGATCGAAAATTCCGAAAGAAGCTCCTCCAGCCGCTCGCGCCGCTTGTGGCGTTGTTTCACCGAGATATCGAGGATCGCCATGATGTTGTCCTCGACGGAGAGACCCCGGAAAATCGACATGTCCTGAGGCAGATACCCGATGCCCATCTTGGCACGGCGATACATCGGCAGGGTGGTCACGTCCTGGCCGTCGAGATAGACATGCCCGCCTTCAGGGTAGATAAGCCCGGCAATGGCGTAGAAAGTCGTTGTCTTGCCCGAGCCGTTGGGCCCCAGAAGCGCCGCAACCTCGCCCTGCCGCACCGTCAATGACACATCGCGGATCACCACCCTGCGCCGATAGCTCTTGCGCAGGTGCTCCACGGTCAGGCCGGTGCTTTCGTGAACCACGAAATCGGGCGCGTTCATTCGTCAGCCTCCTGCTGGAGCACGGTATTGACGTTGCCGGTCATGCGCGCCGTGCCGGCCACGGTATCGACGGTCATTCTGTCCCCCGACAGCGCCGCGCGCCCCTGCACCAGAAGAACACTGCCGCGCATCCTGATAACGCCGCTTTCGATGATGTAGTCCGCCTCTGCGGACTCGGCCGCATCCTCGCCGCTGACCAGTGTCACGCCGCCGGTGGCATGCAGGCTGGCGATTCCGCTGCCGTCCTTTTGATAGATGACCTCGACTCGCGGCGCCGACAGCCGCATTTCGCCCTGTCCGATCACCACGTTTCCGGTAAAAATCGCTGTTCCGTCCTCCTGATCCACGGCGAGGGATTCGGACGTCACCTCGACAGGCAGGCCACTTTCCTCGCGCATCTTGCCGAACGCAACCTGCGCACCCTGCGCGAAGGCCGGTGCGGCGGCCGTGAAGACCACCGCAAAGCAAAGCGCAAGTAGCGGGAAATTTGCGGAAATCCGGATCAAGCTGCTCATTCCTCGGGTTCTGGCGGGCGGTATATCAGCTTGACACCATCGGTGAAAAGCAATTGTGCCGCCCCGTCCCCTTCGGCCGAAGTCAGAAGAAGACGTCCGGCCGTCAGGTCCCCGGGCGGGCCGCTCCCGGTGACGGCCCCGCGCGATTCCACACGCAGCGTGTCGAACCGGGTTTCCAGCAGCGATGTCCGCATCTTGTAACCCGAAGATGTCTCGATTTCCACATCCCCGCCAAGAACCGCGATCTGCCGCCGCTGATCCAGTGATCCCCGCAAGGACGTCACCGTCACAACTCCGCCCCGCACCAGATGGATGCGCGAGGATACGTCCTCGGCCCTCAACTGATCGCGGTCATCCGGGTCCGGACGCACGGCCTGGGCCCGGAACCTGATCCTGTCCCCGCCAAGCGTGACACCGGTGAATGTGGGATTGGTCGCGCCCTGATCGCTGGCACGCTGCGTCAGGTCGATCTGCGCGAAGGGAATGGAGTCCGACGGGTCCACCTTGCGCGACAGGAGAAACAGCGTTGAAAGAAGCCCCAGGGCGGTCAGCGGCAGGATGATCTTCATCCATGCCACGAGGCGTGAATAGAGGTTGTCCCCCGTGGCCATCAATGCGCGAAAATGTCCGTCTCGGGCCAGCCGGCCAGATCCAGCCGTGCCCGCATGGGCAGGAAGTCGAAACACGCGGCGGCCAGGTCGGCCCGCCGCTCGCGTTCCAATCGCCGGTCAAGCTCGTCACGAAGGCGGTGCAGGTAAAGCACGTCCGAGGCCGCGTATTCGAGCTGCGCCTGACTTAGCTCGGGCGCCCCCCAGTCCGAACTTTGCTGCTGCTTCGAGATGTCCACGCCCAGCAGTTCCTGCAGGAGGAACTTGAGTCCGTGCCGGTCGGTGTACGTGCGGATCAGCTTGCTGGCGATCTTGGTGCAGTAGACCGGCGCGGCCAACGCGCCAAAAGCATTGTACATGGCTGCGATGTCGAAACGCCCGAAATGAAACAGTTTCAGTACATCACGGTCCTCCAGAAGCCGACAAAGATTGGGCGCCCGGGTCTGTCCGCGCGCCACCTGTATCATGTGGGCATCGCCGTCGCCGGCGGAAATCTGCACCACGCACAACCTGTCACGATGCGGGTTCAGGCCCATCGTTTCGCAGTCGATGGCAACGATCCGCCCCAGATCCAGATCGTCGGGCAGATCGCCCTTGTGAAGATGGTTCGCCATTTTCTTTCCCCGGAAGCAATGTGTTCATGCGGTTGTCTATATCGTCCGAAACCCTCCTGCCACCCGGAATTCCCCTTGCGGCGCTGCGTTGCCGGGCGGATCATTCTTCCCGGTCCACACGACCGCGCAGGGCCTTGACCGTGCCGCGCTCCTTCTTCGCCTTGAGCCGGCGCTTTTTCGATCCCAGCGTCGGGCGTGTGGGGATGCGCCGCTTGGGTTTCCATGTGGCCTTGCGGATCAGATCTGCCAGACGTTCGCGCGCGATCTCGCGATTGCGTGCCTGGCTGCGTTCGTCCGATACTTGGATCACAACGGTTCCCTCGCGGGTCCAGCGCTGCCCGGCCAGCCGCCGCAACCGCCGTTTCACCGATTCGGGCAGGTTGGGGGAGCGTTCGGCCTCGAACCGCAATTCCACCGCGCTGCTGACCTTGTTGACGTTCTGCCCGCCGGGGCCGCCGGCGCGGATGAACTGCTCGGTCAGTTCCCACTCCGCGATCTCGATATCGTCGTTGATCCTCAGCATGGTCATGGGTCTCCGCCTGCCCGGTGCCGGAACCGGAAAGGGCCGCCCCGCAACGGGACGGCCCTTCCAGAGTCTAGGAGGTGTGCCGGTTAGGCGCACCAGTCCGAATGGGCGCATCGCCCGAGGGCTGCCTCAGACGCGGTCCTCCCGAACTGTCCCGACACCTTTCTCCAATACCTCTACAGACACTGGATCACCTCCTTTCGTTTGTTGAACTCACCGATAGCGTGCCACAGAAAACAGGTTTGTCAAACCAAATCATGTGGCCGTGTCCGAATTCCCGTCAGGATGTGGCGTCAATTGGCCTGAAGCACCGAAACGCACTGGCGCGGCAGATCGGCCATTGTCAGTTCACGCCGCGGTTTGGGCGGTGGTGCATCCGGATCGGGCGGCGGCGGATCGAGGATGTTGTCCACCCATTCCTGCGCCCCTGCGCAACCGTCGCCGGGCGGGGGTGGCGCCTGGTTCACACAGCCGCGTGCGCCATCCGGGCAGCGCAGCCGGACATGAAAATGATAGTGATGTCCCCACCACGGCCGGATCTTGCGCAACCATGCGCGATCCCCTTTCTCATCGTTGCACATGCGCACCTTGGCCCCGGGAAAGACGAAGATACGCGCGGTGCGTGGATCCTGCGCCGCGGCCTTGATGATCTCATGGTGCTGGCGCGTCCATTCCGCGTTTGTATAGGCGCCCCTTGCGCGGCGCAGCGAGATCGAGGACAGGCTTTCGCGATCTGCACGGCTCAGGGTCAGGCGATCTGCGGGCCGCATCCAGATATCCACGTCAAGGCCAAGCTGGTGGCTGCGGTGCCCGCTGAGCATTGGGCCGCCGCGCGGCTGGCTGATATCCCCGACATAGAGCCCGTTCCACCCCGGTTGCGCCGCCGCTTTGCGTGACAGCGCCTTTATGAAATCAATCACGTCGGGATGGCCCCAGTTGCGGTTGCGCGACAGCCGCATCGCCTGCCATGTCGGCCCGGTTTCAGGCAATTGGACACCGCCGGCAAGGCACCCCTTGGCGTAACTGCCATATGGAACCCCGTCATGCTCCGACCCGGCCCTCATGGCGCCGAACAACTGCTTGGCGTGGACGCCCCGCATCTCTTGTGGAACATTCTGGGTCGAAACCGCCTGCAGCCGTGCTGTGCCGTCCTTGCCGGCGCCCACGCATCCCGCAAGGCCGAGCCCCAGAATGATCAATGCCGCCGCGCGCCTGGCCATGGGTCGTCCCCTTCCGGTTTGACCCAGAATAGCAGCACCAGTCCCAACAGGAAAAGAACAATCAGCGGTGTTACCCCGATCGGCTGGCTCTGGCTGAGGCTGGTCACGATCCCGATGCTGAGCGGTGCGATGAAGCTCGTGGCCTTGCCGGCAAGACCATAAAGGCCGAAAGCCTCGGTCATGCGGCCGGGTATGGCCTGGCGCACCATCATCGTGCGGCTCGCGGTCTGTCCCGCCGCGCCCGCCGCGCCGATCACAATGCCGAACACGTAAAAGGCAAGGTCGGGCAGGTTCGAATCCGCCGCCACGGCAATGCCGTAGATCGACCCGCGCGATACGAAAAGTATCGAAACGGCCACGAACAGCAGCAACAGGATGCTGGCGACGATCACGCGCTTCGGCCCGAACCGCGCATCGGCATGTCCGCCGACAACGGCGAATAATGCGCCCGAAACGATCGCGAGAATACCGAAGAAACCCACATCCACCACCGTCCAGCCCAGCATGCCGGCTGCGTAGATGCCGCCGAAGAAATACATACCGTTCAGGGCATCGCGATAGAACATCGAGGCCCCGAGATAGGCAAAGAGCGAAGGCGTTCGCGGCAGGTGACGGATCGTGGTCAGAACTTTCCGCAGCGCCAGCTTCAGGGCACCCGGCGGGGCGCCTGCAGGCTTGGGATCGTACACCCACAGGAAGAACGGCAGCATGAACACGATATACCAGAGCGCCGTGAGCGGCCCGACGATCCGGGTGCCTTGCCGCGTTTCCGGGTCCAGCCCGAGGGCCGGGCGCAGGCCGATGAACGTGCGGCCGGTATCGCCGCTCTCGGCAAAGAAGAAGAGCATCAGAAGAAGCGATATGAACCCCCCGCAATATCCCAGGGCCCAACCGTGGCCCGATATGCGCCCGATCTCTTCGCGGGTGCCCAGATCGGGAAGCATGGAATTGGTGAAGATGGTGGCCAGTTCCATGCCGATCATGCCAAGGGCAAAGAAACACAATGTCAAAAGCAGGTTGAAATTGTCCGGCGCCGCCCACCAGAGCCCGGCCGCCCCGATCACGTACATGGCTGAAAAGCCCCAGATCCACTGCATTCGGTTGCCCGAGTTGTCAGCCATCGCGCCCAGGACCGGCGCAAGCACCGCGATGATCAACCCTGCAAGCCCGATGCCGAAGCCCCATGCCGACTGCGCCGCGGTGCCGTCGCCCATGAGTTCCTTTACATAGGGCGCGAAAATGAAGGTGATCAGCAAGGTGTTGTAGGGCTGGCTCGCCCAGTCGAAGCAGAACCAGCCCAGGATGCGTTTGCGCAGAGTTCCGCCCGCCATGATGTCCTCTCGCCCCGGTGCCTGCGCGATATGACAGGTGCGTGCACCTGCTTACAAGCTATTCCTGCTCCGGTGGCCAGGGGCGCTGTGTCTCCGCGTCGATCCAGGCGGTGATCCAGTCCGGCAGCGCAGGGGCGACACCGTCATGACCCATCTCCGTCAAGACATCGAAGGGGGCGACGATGCCATCCCGGCCGGTCACGGCCGCGCGGTAGAGGATGTGATTGGCGCAAGCGCCGTCCCGCCTCCACATCGACTGTTCGACATAGAAGAACCGGGCATCCCAGCCGGCCAGGCGAGATTGCATGCGGACGTGATCGAAAACCCTTACGCGATGGCGGTACCGCACGCTTGCACCCGCCATTGTAAGGCCCCAGCGGTTGCGCCTGAGCACCGCGATCAGACCGATGCGGCCGGCCAGCGGAATGCGCCCCAGATCGTAAAGGGTCAGGGTGCGCCCGTTGTTCAGTTCGCGCCACAGGTCGATATCCCAGGGCAGGCAGCGGTGATGCGAAACATGCGTTCCGGTCGGCGGTAGGGAGGGCGCGCGCCGGTGCCGGGCCATCTGCCATATCAGACGCAGGACTGGATACATTTGGACCTCCTTTGCGGGCCTTCTTCATGCCCCGACCGGGCGGGTCAACCGCAACCCTGCGTCAGGCTTGCGCTTTGCTGCGTGTCGCCTTACCTGTTGGGCGTTGCGAAACGGAGGTAAATGCCGATGCTGTCCATAATGCAGATCATTCTGCTGATCCTGGACGTCGTCTGGTTCATCATCATCGTCCATGTGATCATGAGCTGGCTGATAAATTTCCAGGTTCTCAACCTTGGTCAGCCCTTCGTGGCGCAGGTTTGGGAGGGGCTCAACCGGTTGCTGGAGCCGCTCTACAACCCGATCCGGCGTATCCTGCCCACGATGTCGGGAATCGACCTCGCGCCGCTGGTCGCACTGGTCGGGGTCTATGCCCTGCGGATCGTGATCATGAACAACATGGCCTCATTCTACTGATCCGGGCTTGTGCCCCGATTCGCGCTGTGAAACATTTCCCGCCAGAGCAGTAACAGCCACCAGATTGCGGGATTTGATGCCGGACGCCGCGACGCTCCTGCGCGATATATTCGGATTCGATGCCTTTCGCCCCGGGCAGGAAGAGATCGTGGATGCCGTTGCGGACGGGCACAACGTGCTTGCGATCATGCCCACGGGGGGCGGCAAATCCCTGTGCTTCCAGCTGCCGGCGCTGATGCGCGAGGGTCTGACGGTGGTTATCTCGCCGCTCATCGCACTGATGCGCGATCAGGTCCGTGCCCTTCGTGAAGCCGGGGTCGAGGCCGGGGCGCTCACCTCGGGCAATACCGAAGAGGAAAGCGATGCGGTGCGCCGGGCCCTGGATGCGGGGCGTTTGCGGCTTCTCTACATGGCGCCGGAACGGCTTGCCTCCGGGTCGGCCACGATGATGCTGCGCCGTGCGGGGGTTTCACTCATCGCCGTGGACGAGGCGCATTGCGTGTCCCAGTGGGGCCATGATTTCCGCCCCGACTACCTGCGTATCGGGGAGTTGCGCCGCGCTCTAGGTGTGCCGCTTGCCGCCTTCACCGCGACAGCGGATGCCGAAACCCGTGCCGAGATTGTCGAGAAACTCTTTGACGGCTTCCCGCCGCGCACCTTTCTTCACGGGTTCGACCGGCCCAACATCCACTTGGCTTTCTCCGCCAAGGACAGCCCCCGCAAGCAGCTCATGGAGTTCGCTGCCGGTCGCAGGGGGCAGCCGGGAATCGTCTATTGCGGCACCCGTGCACGTACAGAAACACTCGCGCAGGCCCTGCGCGATGACGGGCACTGCGCCTGTCACTACCACGGCGGGATGGACGCCGCGGAGCGCCGCACCGTAGAAGCGCGATTCAATACCGAAGACGGTCTGATTGTCGCCGCCACGGTGGCGTTCGGGATGGGCGTGGACAAGCCGGATATCCGCTGGGTCGTCCATGCCGACCTGCCCAAGTCCATCGAAAGCTATTACCAGGAGATCGGCCGCGCCGGGCGCGACGGCGCTCCGGCCCAGACGCTGACGCTCTTTGGCCCGGATGATATCCGCCTGCGCCGCAGCCAGATCGACGAGGGGCTTGCCCCCGCAGAACGGCGCAACGCCGATCACGGGCGGCTCAACGCGCTTCTGGGTCTTGCCGAGGCGCAGGTTTGCCGCCGAGAGACGCTTCTGCGCTACTTCGGAGATGACGTGGTCAGCTGCGGTAATTGTGACCTCTGCGATACCCCGCCAGAGGTGTTCGATGGTACCGAGGCGGTTCGCAAGGCGCTTTCCGCGGCGTTGCGCACCGGTGAAAACTTCGGTGCCGGCCACCTGATCGACATCCTGACCGGCACCACCACCGACAAGGTGCGCCAGCGCGGGCACGATAGCCTGCCCACCTTCGGCGTCGGCCGAGACATGGACCGCCGCACCTGGCAGGGGGTGTTCCGGCAGATGATGGGCCGGGACCTGCTGCGCCCGGATCCCGAACGTCATGGCGCCCTGTGCATGACCGAAGCCGCCCGGCCTCTCCTGCGCGGGGAGGATACGATCACCCTGCGCCGCGACACGCTGACCTCCAGGGTCCGGCGCCCCGCGGTCCGCGCACTGGTTTCGGACGAGGATGCGCCGCTTCTCTCGGCGCTCAAGGCCAAGCGACGTGCCCTGGCCGAGGCGGCAGGCGTTCCCGCCTATGTGGTCTTCAATGACCGCACCCTGATCGAGATGGCCGAGGCGCGCCCCGCAAGCCTTGACGCGATGGCGCGTATCGGCGGGGTCGGTGCCAAGAAACTCGAACGCTACGGTGCCGATTTCCTTGCGGTGATCACCGGCGCGGTCGCAGAGACTCACCCCGCCCGCCGCCGGCTTGCCGGGAGGACCGCCGGGACCCTGTTCGACAGGCTTCAGGATGCGCAGGCGCGCCTGACGCGCGGCGAGGACGGCACCGGAAAGTATCTCAGTTGCACGCATTCCACCCTGCGTCATCTTGCGGAACGGCGCCCTGCCAGCCTTGAGGAAATGCGCCGCCTGCCGGGAATGGGCGCGCAGAAAGTGGACCGTTTCGGCGCCGCCTTTCTGGACGTGCTGCGCGAGTCGGACTAGGTTCCACAGGGTGTGTGCAAGAACACGAAGAAGGAGTCAGGCCCATGCTGGTTGTCGTTTCTCCGGCCAAGAAACTTGACATGGCGCCGGTTGACGGGATCACGCCGACGCAACCGGAGTTCACCGCCGATGCCGAGAAACTGGCCGGTGTGGCGCGCGGGCTCGAGGCTGACGGGTTGAAACGACTGATGAAGATCAGCGACTCCTTGGCCAGGCTCAATGCAGACAGGTTCCGCGATTTTGGCACCATGGAAACAAAACCTGCGGCCCTGGCCTTTGCCGGAGACACCTATCAGGGGCTGGAGGCGGGCACACTGGATCCTGACGAGATGCGCTTTGCCCAGGATCACCTGCGTATCCTGTCGGGTCTTTACGGATTGCTGCGCCCGCTTGACGCGATTCAGCCCTACCGCCTTGAGATGGGCAGCCGGCTGGGCACCGATCAGGGCCCGACACTTTATGACTACTGGGGTCAGCGGCTTTCCCGCGCGCTTGACCAACAGGCCGAAACGGTGGGGGCGACGGCGCTTGTCAATTGCGCCAGCCAGGAATATTTCGGTGCCGTGGACGCGGATGTGCTGAATCTTCGGGTCGTCACTCCGGTCTTCATGGAGGCGCATGCCGACGGTCCGCGAATCGTCAGTTTCCATGCCAAGAAAGCGCGCGGCGCGATGGCCCGCTTCATCGTCCAGAACCGTCTCGAGGATCCCGATGCCCTGACCGGGTTCGACAGTGGCGGCTACCGATACAGCCCGGTGATGTCGGAACCCGACCGCCCTGTCTTTCTGCGCGGCTGATCGCCGGGGTCATCCCGCCCTGTCGCAGTGGTCCGCGCTGCCGCCTTCGGGGTCGCGCGCGGCTTCGGGCCGGGCCGCGGCGATCCGCTCGATGATGGCGGCCTTTTTCAGCGGCTTGGTCAGGTAGTGGTCAAGCCCCGCGGCAAGGATACCCTCGGAATCGCCGTCCATCGCATGGGCTGTCATCGCCACCACGGTCACATGAACACCGGTGTCGGCCTCGATGGCGCGGATTTCGCCGGTGGCCTCCTTGCCGTCCTTGCCCGGCATCGAGATGTCCATGAAAACGATATCAGGGTCGAATTCCCGATAAAGCGTTACCGCTTCGGCGCCGTTCTCGGCAAAGCGCAGTTCGATATCGAGGTTCTTGATCATCCTGGAGAACACCAGCCGGTTGGTGCGATTGTCCTCGGCGGCCAGAATCCGCATCGCCCGTGGCGGGGCGGCGGCGTCCGGCGCGGTCTGCCGCGTCGCTTCCGGCGGCTGCGGGGCCTGTGCGAGGTTGCCCTGTGCGGCGGGCGCGGCATCCGGAGGGGCGGCGTGGTGTGCTCCCGGCATGCACAGCGCCGCGAAGAGATCCTGACGCGGCACCGGTTTCTGAAGCACCGCGTGAAGGTGGCGCCGCGCCGGATCCGACTCGGCATAGCCGGTATTCTCGCTCATCAGGATGATCGGTATGGCATGACCGGCGGCACGCGCGGCCTCGGCGAATTCCAGCCCGTCCATGCCCGGCATCGAATGTTCGCAAATCACAAGCTCCGGGGCCGGGTCCTGCCCCGCCAGCCGGTCCAGCGCCGCCATCCCGTTCTTGCAGGTGGCCACGCTGAGGCCGACCTGGGACAGCTGCCGTTCGAGAATGCCGCGCCCGATGGCGCCCGGATCCACGACCATGACCTGTTTCAGATCACCAGGGAGCCGGGGCTCCGGGGTCACACCGCCCTCCGCCTCGGGCAGGGCGATGCGAAATCCGAATGTCGCGCCGCGCCCGGGTTCGGATTCGGCCCATATCTCGCCCCCCATCAACCGGATCAGCTGCCGCGATATCGCAAGGCCCAGCCCGGTGCCCTCGAACTTGCGGCTTTGCGCGTCGTCGGCCTGGTTGAACTCGCCGAATACGTGCCCGATCTTGTCGGGCGGAATGCCGATCCCGGTATCCTCGACGGTGACGTGAAGCTCCGTGCGGCCGGTCTCGTCTGGGGTCTGGCCCACGACACGGATCAGCACGTGGCCTTTCTCGGTGAATTTCACAGCGTTGCCCACCAGATTCGTCAGCACCTGCCGTAAACGACCGGGATCGCCGACAAGGCGGGTCGGCAGGAAGATGTCATAATCCAGCAACAGGTCCAGCCCCTGATCGCGTGCCTTGGGCTGCATCAGCATGATCAGTTCATGCAGGCACCGCTCCAGATCGAAGGGCTCGGGCTTGAGCATCAGCTTGTCGGCCTCGATCTTGGAATAGTCCAGCACGTCGTTGATGATCACCAGAAGCGCTTCGCCGGAACTGCGGATCGTGTTGGTATAGAGCCTCTGTTCCTCGCTCAGATCCGTGTCTCCCAGCAATTCCGCCATGCCCACCACTCCGTTCATGGGGGTGCGTATCTCGTGGCTCATGTTGGCAAGGAAAGTGGACTTGGCACGGTTGGCGGCCTCCGCCCGGTGTCGCGCCGCCTTGAGTTCCTTCTGGTAGCGTACCGTGTCGCTGATGTTCAGGGCCAGGCTCACCAGGTCGCCGTCATGGCCGCGCTGATCGATCAGCTTGATGTATTCGCCGCTCCACAACCGGATGACATGCGGTTCCGGTTCCGGGTTCTGCCAGCGGTCCAGCATCCGTTCACGCCACGCCGCCGGGCTTTCGGCGCCGATATCCACGATCCCTTCCTCGGTAATGATCTGCAGTATCTCGGCATAGGAAATGCCGGGCTTCACCGCCTCCAGCCCGTCAAATACGCCCAAGTAGGCGTCATTGGCCCCGATCATCCTGCTGTCCATGTCGAAAAATGCGAAACCGTCATGAATCGTCTCGATCGAAAGCCAAAGCCGCCGTTCGGCGATTTCCACTTTTTCATTGGCCACGGTCAGATCGGATTTCACCTTTCGGTTCTCGTCGCGCACCGTGGCCACCTGCGCGCGTGTCTCCACGATCTCGTCCGAAAGCGCCCGCGCGTGGCGGCCCAGCTTGCGGTTGGCCGCATGCAGCTCTTCCTTCTTGAGTTCCAGCAGGCGTTCCGCCGCCAGCCGTGCGCGGCGTTCCTCGGCCAGCTTGTTGGCAAGGCTCATGCCCGTCCTCCGCCTTTCGCATCCGGGACCATGGCGCAAAAATCCACGACTAAGGTGAACACCCGATTAACCGCTCCGCCGGAATCATTGCCAGACAGATGGGGGCGTGGCACCATGAGCCCATTCCAGACAGGAGGCCGCAATGCCGTGCCGCATTATCGCGCTCGCACTCTTTTCCGTTCTGGCCGTTCAGGCCGCCGCGCAATCCCCCGTTCCTGACCGTCGCGCCGCGATCATCCGCGATGTCGATCTGATCGGCACGGATCTTCAGGCACTTTTCGATACCTCTTTCAAAGCCTGTCGCACCGCCTGTCTGTCCAACCCTGATTGCACCGCTTTTACCTACAACAGCGGATCGCGCGCCTGTTTTCCCAAGCGCGATGTGCACGAGGAGACGGGATACGAGGGCGCTGTCTCGGGCGAGATCCTGGCCACCGACCTCGCTGTCCTCGATGCGGCCGAGGCCCGTGCGGCGGATCTCGAGTTCCTGTCCGTCGAGGATCTGCGCGAGGCCCGCGAACTGGCGATCGGTATCGGGTCCGATCACCCGGCCGGACAATGGGGCATCAGCGCGCTTCTCAAGGCGGCGCAGGACAGTTTCGCGCGTGGCGATACGCGCAATGCCATGCGCTGGACCGGCGCGGCGGTCTCGCGCTCGGACGCCAGCGACCAGTGGACCGATTATGCCCGCCTGACGCGCGCGATCGACGCCGAAAGCACCGCTGAACGCACCCGCCGGGCAGGGCGCGCGCTGCACGCCGCCGCCAACGCCTATATCCGGGGCGGAACGGACGGTGCGCGGGTCAATGCGCTTCTGGAAATGGGGCGTGCGCTGGAGCGTCTGGGCCGCGGCAAGGATACCGTCAGCGCCTTGCGCCTTGCGGAAAACATCACACCCCAGGCCGATGTGATCGCGGAACTGAAGGTGGCGGCGGGCAAGTACGGCTTCCGCATCACCGGCCACAGCACGGAAAACGAGGCCGAGGCGCCGCGAATCTGCGCCGAGTTCTCCGGCCCGTTGGTGAAGGCCGGCACCGATTACGCCCCTTTCGTGCAACTGCCCGATCCGGGACTCGTGGTACAGGCCGGTGAAAGGCAGCTCTGTATTGACGGGGTCGAGCACGGGGAACGCTACACCGTGACATTCCGCAAGGGCTTGCCGGCCGCCAGCGGCGAGGCGCTGCTGAACCCGGTCGAACTGTCCTTTTACGTGCGTGACCGTTCCCCGTCGGTCGCGTTTCCGGGCCGGGCCTTTGTCCTGCCGCGCGCTGCCGGTGCGGCGCTGCCGGTGGAGACGGTGAACCTCGACGCGCTGTCGCTGACACTTCGCCGGGTGAGCGATCGCAACCTTCTGCGCACCATGCAGGAGGATTATTTTGCCCGCCCCCTTGGTCGGCATGACCTTGCCCGGTTTTCGTCCGACATCGCCGAGGAGGTCTGGACCGGAACCGGCGAAGTGGGCAATGAACTGAACCGCACCATGACGACCCGCCTGCCGCTGGATGCGGCGATGGAGGGGCTGGACCCGGGCATCTATGCCCTCACCGCGCGGCCCGCCGGAATGGACCGTGACCGGGATGCGGCGGCCACGCAATGGTTCGTGCTCACCGACCTGGGCATGACCACCCTCAAGGGCACTGACGGTTTGCATGTGTTCCTGCGCGGACTTTCGGATGCCGAGCCCCTGGACGACGTGGAACTGACACTTTTCAACCGTGCCAACAGCGAACTGGCCACGGCCCGGACCGATGCGCGGGGCCATGCCCGTTTTCCACCCGGCCTGCTGCGCGGCGAGGATGGCAGCGCCCCTGCACTGGTCATGGCCCGGCGTGGCGTTGAGGACATGGCGTTCCTGTCGCTTACTGAACCGGCTTTTGACCTTTCCGATCGGGGGGTCGAGGGGCGCGCACCCGCGCCGCCGGTGGATGTGTTCCTGACCACGGATCGCGGGGCCTACCGGGCCGGCGAGGTGATTCATGCCACTGCCCTGGCCCGTGACGGCAACGCCGGCGCGGTCCCCGGCCTGCCCCTCACCGCGATCCTGACCCGGCCCGACGGTGTGGAATACGCGCGCCATCTGTCATCCGATGACGTGGCCGGCGGGCATGTCTTTTCCATGCCCCTGGGCGCCGACGTGCCGCGCGGCACCTGGCGGCTCGACATCAAGGCGGATCCCGGGGCTGATGCGTTGGCAAGTGCAAATGTCCTTGTGGAGGATTTTCTGCCCGAACGGATTGAGCACGAGATATCGCTGCCGGGGACACCTGTGGCGCCCGGTGACACGGTACCGCTGACACTGCAGGCCCGGTACCTTTTCGGCGGTCCCGGTGCGGGTCTGCGGGCCGAGGGCAACCTGAGGATGGAGCCGCGGCGACGCCTCGAAGGGTTTCCCGGTTACCTGTTCGGACGCCACGATGCCCGCGCGGCCGGCACCGGCACCTACATAGAGGGCGGCGAGACGGATAGTGACGGGCGGCTGGAACTGCCGCTCAGCCTGCCCGAAACCGCGCAGGGGGATCGCCCTTACGAGGCACGGATCACGATGCGTGTGCGCGAAGGGTCCGGCCGCCCGGTGGAACGTGTCCTGACCCGGATGTTGTCCCCGGCCGGCCCGATGATCGGTATCCGCCCCGCCTTCGACGATGTCGTGCCGCGCGGCAGCCCGGCCGAGTTCAGGGTGATGGGGATCGGACCGGACCTCGGGGCGAAGCCGATGCAGGTGCGCTGGATCGTCAACCGCGTCAACACACGCTATCAATGGTATCGCCAGTACGGGAACTGGAACTGGGAGCCGGTGACCACGCGGACGCGTGTCGCCACCGGCAAGGCGACGCTGGGTGACGGGCCGGCCACGATCTCGGCCGGGGTCGGACATGGCCGGCACGAACTGGTGGTCGAGCGGCTGGACGGTGAATACGTCTCCGCCTCCGTGGAATTCGATTCGGGCTGGTACGCCCCCGCCGAGGCCGGCGCCACGCCAGATAACCTCGATCTGTCGCTAGACAGGCAAGACTACCGTGCCGGCGACACCGCCAAGCTCCGCCTCGTGCCGCGCCATGGCGGCATCGCTCTGGTCACCGTGCTGACCAACCGGGTGATCGACATGAAGGCGGTCCCGGTTTCCGAGGGCGAAAACACGGTCACCCTCCCGGTGACGGAAGAGTGGGGCGCAGGCGCCTACGTGACGGCGCAGGTGATCCGCCCGATGGATGTGCCTGCCGGACGCAACCCGGCCCGATCGCTTGGGCTTGCCTACGCGCCCGCCGACCCCGGTGACCGGCAGCTTGACGTCAGCATCGAGGCGCCCGAGACCGTCGATCCGCGTGGCCCGCTCGCGGCAACCGTCCGTGTCGGAGGGCTGGAAGAGGGGCAGCCGGCCCATGTCACCCTTGCGGCCGTGGATCTGGGCATTCTCAACCTTACCAGGTTCAAAAGCCCCGATCCTTCGGCGCATTATTTCGGGCAGCGCAGGCTTGGCGTGGAAATCCGCGATCTCTACGGGCGGCTGATCGACGGGATGAACGGGGCCGAGGGCCGTGTGCGTTCGGGCGGGGATGCCGGCGCCGTGATGGAGATGCAGGCAACTCCGCCCACCGACGAACTGGTCGCATTCTTTTCCGGCCCCCTCTCCGCGGGGTCTGACGGCAGTGCGACGGCCCGTTTCGATATCCCCGACTTCAATGGCACCGTCCGCCTGATGGCAGTGGCATGGTCGGCGCGGGGCGTCGGGCAGGCCGAACGGGATGTCATCGTGCGCGATCCCGTCGTTGTCTCGGCTTCGCTTCCGCGGTTTCTGGCGCCGGGCGACCAAAGCCGCCTGCTGCTGGAAATCACCCATGCCGAAGGGCCGGCCGGGCGCATGGGCCTCGATGTGTCCGCGGGCGCCGGCCTCGAGCTTGGTGATCTGCCGCCGGGTATCGACCTGACGCCGCAGGAAACCGCCCGGCTGAGCGTGGCTGTCACAGCGGGTGCGCCCGGCGATCACCCGCTGCGCGTTGCCCTGACCACCCCGGACGGCCGGCAGTTGACGAAAACCCTCACTCTTCCGGTGCGGCGCAACGATCCGCCGGTTTCCCGTACCCGGCGCATCACGCTGGCACCCGGTGATACCCTCACGCTGGATACCGAGGTTTTCGCGGGCCTTCGCGTCGCCGGTGCGGAGGCGGTGATCTCGGCCGGACCTCTGGCACGACTCGATGTTCCGGGGTTGCTGCGGTCGCTCGATCGATATCCCTATGGTTGCACCGAGCAGGTGACATCGCGGGCGATGCCGCTTCTGTACCTCAACGAGGTGGCGCAAACCCTCGGCATGGGAGATGATGCCGCGATCAGGGCGCGGATCGACAAGGCCATCGCCCGTGTGCTGACGCGGCAATCCGGCAACGGTGCCTTTGGCCTCTGGCGTGCCGGGTCCGGTGATTTCTGGCTTGATGCCTACGTGGCCGATTTCCTGTCGCGGGCGCGGGCCGAAGGGCATCAGGTGCCTGACCGGGCGTTTGCAATGGCGATGGACAACCTGCGCAACCGGGTGAACTACGCCCCCGATTTTGACAGCGGTGGTGAGAGCATTGCCTACGCGCTGATGGTGCTGGCCCGCGAGGGTGCGGCGCGAATTGGTGACCTGCGATACTTCGCCGATGTAAAGGGTGATGCGTTTGCCACTCCGCTCGCCACGGCGCAGCTTGCCACGGCACTGGCCTCGTACGGCGATCAGACCCGCGCGGACAGGCTCTTTCGGCGAGCGACGGCCCAGCTTTCCGAACCTTCGGGCACCGACCGGGCGCAACGCTGGCGGGCCGACTACGGAACATCAACGCGCGACAGGGCCGGGCTACTGGCGCTGCTGACCGAGGCGGGAAGCGATGCCGCCGACCCGGAACGCCTGGCCGATGACCTGGCTGTCGCGGGTCCGCGGATGTCGACGCAGGAACAGGCCTGGACCCTGCTGGCGGCGCGCGCCCTGATCGACGCGCCCGGCACCGGCGGCCTGACGCTGGACGGCACACCGATCACCGGTCCCTTCGTACGCGCGCTGGACGGCGGCATGCCGCATGGCCGCGCAATTCGCAACATCTCGGACCGCGAAACCGGCATCACGCTGACCACCACTGGCGTGCCGCTGGTTCCGCGCGACCCGGGCGGTTATGGTTATCGCATCGAGCGGTCCTATCATGACATTGACGGCAATCCCGTCACTCCGGACGCCGTTCAGACCGGGACGCGGCTGGTCACGGTGATCACTGTCCGCCCGTTCGAGGAAGGTGGCGGGCGGCTGATCATCGACGACCCGCTGCCGGCGGGTCTGGAGATCGACAATCCCAACCTCCTGCGCTCCGGCGATGTGCGTGCGCTTGACTGGCTCGATCCCGCGGAGGCCCGACATGCGGAATTTCGGTCCGAACGGTTTCTTGCCGCGGTGGACTGGCGGGGCGACGATCCGTTCCATCTGGCCTATGTGGTGCGCGCCGTGACGCCGGGCGAGTATCATCATCCCGCGGTGACGGTCGAAGACATGTATCGACCGCGCTACCGCGCCCATGGCGCCACCGGCGCGATGAGAGTGATCGAATGACACCGGGCCGGGGCCGATGACCGGGCGTACCGTCGCCATCGCGCATTGGCGCGCACTGGATCGCTGGGGCGAAGACAAATGCCGCCAGGCGCGGGCTGACCACGGCTGGCTTCTGGTCGGGCACGCGCGGTTCCGGGATTGCAAGGGTTTCGCGGCACTCGATTATGTGCTGCGTTGTGACGAGAACTGGCACAGCCTCGGCGCCGATATCGCCGGGCTGCACGACGGTGCCGATGTGAGCCTTCGGATCGAACGCTTCGATGACGGCTGGCAGGTCAATGACAGCCCGCAGTCCGGCGTTGGCGCGATGCCCGATCTTGATCTCGGCTTTACGCCTGCAACCAACCTGATGCCGTTACGCCGCCTCGCCCTGCAACAGTCCGATCGCCTGTCCCTCACCGCGGCCTGGCTGAATTACCCTCGACACCGGCTCTGGCCGCTGGATCAGGTTTATTCACGTACCGGCGTTTCCGGGCGCGTGGCCTACAGCGCCGCGCAAACCGGCCATGAGACCGTGCTGGAGGTCGACCCGAGCGGCTTGATAACCCTTTATCCCGGCCTTTGGGAAGGCGAGGTGATTCATGCGGCGTCCTGATCACCTGATCTTCGCGCTGGCGCTGGCGCTTTTTGCCGGAGCCGCGGTGCGGGACGCGCTTGACCGCTGGATCTCGGCAACCGCTCTGCCACCCCTGGTGGCTGAAACCTCCACGACCCTCCATGGCCGTGACGGCACGCTGCTGCGGGTGCTCACGGTGGAAGATGGACGCTGGCGCCTGCCGGTCGCGCCCGGCGCTGTGGACCGAACGTATCTCGACATGCTCATCGCCTACGAGGATGGCCGCTTTTACCGTCACCGGGGGATTGACGTTCTGGCACTTCTGCGCGCCGCTGGTCAGGCGTTGTGGCATGGGCGCATCGTGTCCGGTGGATCGACCCTGACGATGCAGGTCGCCCGCCTGCTCGAGGATAGCGGCACAGGTCTCTGGCGCGGCAAGCTCCGGCAAATGCGCGTCGCGCTGGCACTGGAACGCCGGCTTTCCAAGCGTGAGATCCTGTCGCTCTACCTCGCCCGTGCGCCCTTCGGCGGCAATCTCGAAGGAGTGCGCGCCGCTGCGCTGGCGTGGTTCGGAAAGCCGCCCGCCCGCCTTACCCCGGCCGAGGCCGCACTTCTGGTCGCCCTGCCGCAATCGCCAGAGGCCCGGCGCCCCGATCGCTACCCCGTCGTCGCCCGGCAGGCGCGGGATCGCGTGCTGGCGCGCATGGCCGGTGACGATGTGATCGGCCAGGGCAACCGCCGGGCCGCCCTGTCCGAGCCCGTACCCGTCTCCCGTCGCGCGTTTCCCTCCGCGGCACCACACCTCACCGATCGCGCGGCCCGCCTGGCGCCGCATCTGGGCCGCCACGACCTGACCATCGACGGCCCCCTTCAGAGCCGTCTCGAACGCCTTGCGCGTGTCTCGTTGCGAGGCCTGCCCGACGGGCTTTCCATCGCGATTCTCGTCGCGGATCACGGCAGTGGCGAAATCCTTGCCTCTGTCGGTTCGGCCGGCTACTTTGCCGCCGGTCAGGGCTTCGTGGACATGACACAGGCGCCGCGCTCGCCCGGTTCGATCCTCAAGCCGCTGATCTATGGCATGGCCTTCGACCGTGGCCATGCCCATCCTGAAACCCTGATCGCGGACCGCCCGACCGCCTTTGGCCAGTACGCGCCGCAAAATTTCGACGGCCGTTTCATGGGCACGCTTACCGCCGCCGAGGCCCTCAGGCTGTCGCGCAACATTCCGGCGGTGATGCTCGCGGATCAGATCGGCCCCGGCCACCTTTTGTCGGTCCTTCGCCGCGTCGGGCTGGATCCGCGACTGCCGGGCGCGCGCCCCGGCCTGGCCGTGGCTCTGGGCGGGGTGGGCCTCAGCCTGGTCGACCTGGTGCAGCTCTACGCGACGCTGGCGAATGGTGGGCAGGCACGGCCGCTTTACTGGCGTGCCGACGCGTTGCCGCCGCCCGGGTCGCGCGTCCTCGGCCGTGCCGCCGCGTGGCAGGTAGGTGATGTCCTCTCCGGCCTTGCACCGCCGCCGGGCGCGCGGCACGGCGCGCTGGCCTACAAGACGGGCACCTCCTATGGCTACCGCGATGCCTGGGCGCTGGGCTATGACGGGCGGCACGTGGCCGGGGTATGGATCGGGCGGCCGGACGGAACACCCGTGCCGGGGGCGTTCGGGGGCGATCTCGCCGCTCCGGTGCTCTTCGATGCGTTCCAGCGGCTCAAGCCCGCCTTCGATCCGCTGCCGCCACCGCCGCCCGAGACCCTGATACTTCCCACCGCCGATCTTCCGCCGCCACTGCGCCGCTTTACCGCGCGCGGGGCCGCCTTCGGTCCGGCCCCGGATGCACCCAAGCTGGCCTTTCCTCCCGATGGTGCGCATCTTCCGCTTTCCGGCAATACCCTTCCGGTGAAGGTTCGCGATGGCATCCCGCCCTTCACGTGGATGGCGGACGGACGTCCGCTACTGACCGGCGTGCGCCGTCGTGAAACGGCACTTTCCGGGCTTGAAACCGGCTTTTCCACACTTTCCGTGATCGACGCGCGAGGCCGTGCCGCCCGCGTGTCCGTGCGGTTGGACTGAGCGCCGGGCGAGGCTGCCCGAAAGGGCGGACGAGCAGCCCCGCCTGCTGCGGAGCGGGCTCAGAGCCGCTCGAGCGCCAGCGCGATTCCCTGCCCGCCGCCGATGCACATCGTCACCAGCGCCTTGCTGCCGCCGATCCGCTCCAGCTCGTACAGTGCCTTGACTGTCAGGATCGCACCGGTGGCCCCGACCGGATGGCCCAGCGCGATCGCGCCGCCGTTGGGGTTCACCTTCGCACCATTAAGCCCCAGGGCCCGGTTCACAGCCAGCGCCTGCGCGGCGAAGGCCTCGTTCGACTCGATGATGTCGAAATCCCCGGCGTCCAGACCCGTTCGTTCCAGAAGGCTCTGCACCGCCGGTATCGGGCCTATTCCCATCACCTCCGGGCGCACCCCGGCATGGGCATAGCCCAGAATGCGTGCTTTCGGTTTCAGACCCGCCTTTTCGGCGGCTTCGGCCCGCGCCATCACCAGTGCTGCGGCGCCGTCATTGATGCCGCTCGCGTTTCCGGCGGTCACCCGCCCCTCCTTCTGGAAGGCCGGGCGCAGCCCTGCCAGCCCTTCGGCGGTTGTGGGCTTGGGGTGCTCGTCGGTGTCGAAGGCGATGGTGTCGCGTTTCACCCGCACCTCGACCGGCACGATCTGCGACTTGAAATGCCCCGCCTCGATGGCCTCGGCCGCGCGTCTCTGGCTTTCCAGTGCAAAGGCATCCTGATCCTCGCGGCTTATCTCATGCTCTGACGCGACGTTTTCGGCGGTCACACCCATATGCCCGGTGCCGAACGGGCAGTTGAGTGCGCCCAGCATCATGTCGAGCGTGCGCACATCGCCCATCTTCGCGCCCCAGCGTTGATCGGGGATGATAAAGGGGGAGCGGCTCATGTTCTCGGCCCCGCCGGCAAGGGCGAAATCGGCATCCCCCAGCATCAGGTTCTGCATCGCGGAAACGATCGCCTGCGCCCCGGACCCGCACAGGCGGTTCACGTTCATTGCCGGGGTGGTCTCCGGGATGCCGGCCTCCATCGCCGCCACCCGGCTCAGATACATGTCGCGTGGTTCGGTGTTGATCACGTGCCCGAAGACGACATGCCCGATCTGATCGGGAGAGACGCCGGATCGCTGCATTGCGGCGGTGGCGACAGCGGCGCCAAGCTGAGCGGGGGGTGTGGCCGCAAGCGCGCCGCCGAAGGTGCCGATGGCGGTGCGCGCGCCGTCGAGGATAACGATATCGGTCATGGCGTGGTCCCTTTGTGACATGCGTTGCCGCAAGGTAGCGGGGCAGGGGGACGGAATGCAATGTGAACGTGCCGTCACATGATCTGGAGGGGTTGGGGCCGCGAATCGGGTTAATGCACTGACAAAGCGGGAAAATACCGCTTCGGCATCACGTCGGTATCGCGTCGGTATAACGTCGGTGCGGGATCGGTGCCGCGACCGGGTTAACGCGGCGCGCGGTAGCGGTGTCGGATCAGGGCAGCAATGCCACGCGGCCCGCATCCGTCAGCAGCCAGCACGAGCGCCCTTCGAACACCGCCGGGCAGAGCGGTCGGCCCCAGCCCGCGCCGCCATCCAGATTGACGCGGTTGCCGTGGTGGCTTGGTGCATCAAGCGCGGTGTGGCCATGCACGACAAGCGGGCCATGATCGCGCGGGTCGCTCAGAAACGGCTCGCGAATCCACATCATGTCTTCGGCGGTCTGATCGGCCAGCGGCACGCCGGGGCGGATGCCCGCATGGACGAACAGAAGTCCGGGTTCGCGATGGCAGAGCGGCAACCGGCCCAGAAAATCACGATGTGCCTGCGGAATGGCGGTGCGGGCCTCGTGCAGGATATCGGCAAGCGGACGATCATGGGTTTCGACGCCGTAACTGGCCAGTGTCGCATCGCCGCCAAGGCGGGGGGCGACCCACGGCAAGTCGGGGTGGCCCTTGCTGGTAAATGCGTCGCCGTCATCGAGGAACCGGGTCACATAGGTGTCGTGATTGCCGCACAGGACGATCCAGTCACGGCCCTTGGCCAAGCCGTGCAGGATCAGGTCGATCACCCCGCGACTGTCGGGCCCGCGATCCACCAGATCGCCCAGAAAGATCACCCGCGCCTGTGTGCCGCCATCCGCCTCGATCCGGGCGAGGGCGTCTTCGAGCATGGCGCGCTGGCCGTGAATATCCGGGATGACATGGATTGGTCGGGTCATGCCCGCAGCATGGCGCGGGTGCAGTGGCCCTGTAAAGCAAAACGGCCCGGACACGCAGGGGTGACCGGGCCGCTTGAGGGTTGCGCCGTCGACGTTACGCCACGTCGAATTGCAGCGCGCGGACCTGCTGGAACTTGCCGGTGGCTTCCAGTTTCTTGATGACCGCAGCGTTGATCGGGGCATCGACATATAGCAGCGCGATCGCCTCGCCGCCGGCGTTGGAGCGGCCAAGGGTGAAGTTGGCGATGTTCACCCCGTTTTCACCCATCGTCTGACCGAGCGTGCCGATGATGCCCGGCTCGTCGTTGTTGGTGGTGTAGAGCATGTGGCGTCCGATCTCGGCGTCGATATTGATGCCCTTGATCTGGATGAAGCGCGGTTTGCCATCGCTGAACACCGTGCCACCGATGGAGCGTTCACGCTTGTCGTTCATGACCGTCAGCTTGATGTAACCCTCGAACGCGCCAGACTTGTCCTGCTTGGTGGTGCTGATCTTGACGCCGCGTTCCTT
>Ga0102929_1000242_pt1 | contig 31469 bp, 32 predicted proteins | sample SalPonR1_B_D2_MG_FD_78510 | JGI IMG/M metagenome (GOLD analysis project Ga0102929, IMG submission 78510) | Salt pond soil microbial communities from South San Francisco under conditions of wetland restoration - Salt Pond MetaG R1_B_D2_MG | ecosystem: Environmental > Aquatic > Marine > Intertidal... | reverse complement strand
GATCAATAGAAGGCGCAAAGTTCTTGCAATCAAAAGCGTCGGAGATGGATCGGGCGGCGGCTATAATGCGGATAGCGGACTTTCGACTGGAGAGTACGCCAGAGACCGCTTCCGACCCGAAGCCGACGGTTGCCGCGATACAGGTCTTTGAGAGGCGAATCACAGAACTGACGGTCTGGTTTGTTCACTGAAGGAGCAATGAAGCGAAGAGTCTTAGTCCAGGGTCTCTGCCAGAGATCCTTCACTGCACTCTGTTTCGTACCCTGCGGGAAGCAAGCCACAGGATGACAAACGTGGGATGCGCCCTTTCAGAAAACCTTGTACTCCAAAAGATTCCGGTTAAACGCCATGAAACAGTCCTATTTGCTGACTCTGCTGACGAGCGTTACGCTGGCGGCCACTGTGGCCTGTGCTCCCGAACCCACAGCCCCAGAGCCAGGGGAGCAATCTTCCCCACGGGAGGTTACCGACGCTACCGAACCCACTAGCGACGCTGCCTCAGGGACTCTGCAAACCTACGATGGCACGGTCTATCAATATCCGCTCAGGGCCCAGTATCCAGAGACCATGGAGGTTGACGGCGGCTGTGGTAATGAAGGCTGCAGCTTCTCCTTTACCTTTTTGCCCCGGGACAATGCTCTGGATAATGCCAGGGTCGAGGTTTTTCTACCCCGGGGGGCGACCTCAGCCGCCGAACAGGAACCGTTTGTGACTGGCCCCAATGGCCTGATTGAGAATGCCGGTTGGACGGTCAACGAAATTAAATCAGGCGAGTCAGAGGAATTTCCCTACGACTGGGTAGAAACCGTCATCAGCTTCAGCAGTGACCATGACAAGTCTGGCTATATTTTACTGGGAGAAACCTCAGGCCAGGCGGTTCAGGTGCTACTGCAATATCCTGATCAAATGGCAGAAGCCTACTGGCCCAATGCCCTAACCGTACTTGAAAACCTGGAGTTTAAGGGAGAACTGCTTCCCCTGATTTCCTCTAATGGCCGATGGCAGACCGTTGCGACTTCCGCAAAGCAGACGCTTGAGCGGCAGGTTTCGGTAGAAGCGGCCGCTCAGACCGAATGCGAAGAATGGGTCAGAAATTGGTGATCGGTCTGAAACCAACTAAAGGCAAGTCCTGACCCAAACTCTCCACTCGTCATGCAAAGTGACGGAGTTACGCTGTTGGCTTGGGTTCGAGCACTACGACCGATACCTGCAGTGGCGGATGGAGACAGGCCTGGGAGACCTGCTCGATACGCTGCTCGAGGGCGGTTCGCAGAGCTTCCGCGTCAGGAAGCTCGAGCCGAGGGATGTCTGACGCTCCCCGATGAGCGGCTGCCGGTCTCGGGAACATCAGGACCGGCGGTCACGTTCCGCGGCTCAGGCGCCGGTCCGGTCGACAGGCGGTTGCTTCTTTGCCACGATGCACCCGGCGCCTGTGCGCAGGAATCCGGTTGCGAGCGCGCGTCGGTTATCCACAAGAACAAAGGGCCGATTCCGATGAAACCAATGAACCTGATCGCGTTACTCGTGCTGGTTCTGCCAACGCCAAACCAGGCGATGGCATCGGGTAGCGGATGCACGATCGATGGCCTGGCGGGGCTTTACGAGACCGCGTACGGACAGATGCGGTGCGAGGCAAAGGGCGAAGAGCTGCAGTGTTGTTACGGCAATATCCGCGCCTGTGACACGAAGGTCATCCTGAGCCTGTCGTCCGGCGGCAAGAGTCTGGACGGCAAATGGCTGTACCCGAACGGCACGAACGGCGCTGCCCGCTTCGCCGTCGCTGAGGACTGCAGTCTCGACGACGGCTTGTGGGGATCGGGCGCGCGGTTGACCTCGGCGTGGAGCGTTGGCCGCCGACTCGAGGGGCCGACCCCGACCCCTCACCCCGCTGCTGCCGCGCAGCCCGAGCCCGCGATCGCGCAGGCGCTCGATCACACCACTCCGGACTCAGGCGCCCCGGCGGGGCTGAGCCTGCCGCCCGGCGCGGACGGACAGCCGTCATTCCCGTCAGACGTCTCGATCGACGGCCTCGAGTATCGCCTCGGCGGCGTGACGATCATCATTGACGAAGGCAGCCGCTGCAGCGGCGCGGAGAATGGCGCCATCCTCTTCAGTGGGAACCCGTCACCGGACGAATGGCAGACGACGGTGCGCAAGCTGGCCGAAGCCCGGCGCCAGACCTGCGTCGCGGAGACGGGATCCTACGGCCCGCGCATTCTCACACTGCGCCTAAACGATTCCCGCAGCCGGATGTCGACGACGGCGCTGCAGGCAAAGAATTTCTGGGCAACCCGGAACTCGCGGACGGCCCTGATCCGGGCTTCGCAGGCCGCCGAGGCCGCCGCACGACGCGATGCCTTCCTCGCATCGCCCCAGGTGGACGAGCACGATCTGGCAAACCGGGGCTGGGCGCGCTCGGAACTCCTGCACGAGACGCCGCGCTACAAGCTCTATATGGCCCAGGAGCGCGCTAACCGCAGAACCGTGGAACTCGTCATGGTTCACCAGCCGGCCTCCGATGGTGCGCCGGTGATAGAGACGGTCACCGTGCAGCAGGGCGGCTCCCCGACCGTCTATCCGGCGCCGTCGTTCTACGCGGAGATAGAGCAGCTGCTCGCGCGGATCGGCCCGGAGGCCTGGCAGCCGCGGATCAAGCACTACATCGCCGGCTACCACCATGGCAAGGATGACCGGCTGCGGGTGCTCGGACCGCATTACGTGGAAACACCGGTACTCGAGACGGGCTACGCGAAGTTCTGGGACGGGGCCGAGCGCGTCTTCCCCTACAGTATGCAGCCGAACACCCACATTGGCTTCGACAACGAGCGCCAACGGCCGGCGATCAGCGTAACGGCCGCGATTGACCAATTCGGGCCGAGCGCGGTGGAGACCGTCGAGGAAGCCACTCGGGTGGCCGCCGCCGAGGCAGCCGAGCGCAATGCAAAACCTTTGCCGCCTGAGGGCCCTTCCGAGGACTATCTCGCCGAACAGAAGCGGATAAGAGCGGCCGCGATGGCGCGCGGTCTCGTCTACCGGAACGACGCCTACTGGTCCGATTACGAACGGGTGGTCATCCGTGAAATTATCGAGGGTTTTTACGACGGCATCGCCGTCAATGCCACGGCCTATCAGGCGGCGCTGAAGAACTACCTGGAGTGGAATTCGGATCGTTGCGCAGCGACCATTCGGGATCCGGCGACTTTCACCATCACCGAGGTCACGCATTCCTTCGACGGTTTCTCATCGACTACCACTCGCCGGGAAGCCGGCCAATACGCGGTGCCGGGCCGCTTCGCGCCGATCTATGCGGCGATGTACGACATCGGCGATCCGGCGATAGAGGCCTACAAGGGCGCCAGGGCAGCCTATGAGACGCTGCAGCTCGGCTCCGGCGCGCTGACCCAGACCGCGGCGGGCCTCAGGGACACGATCGCGACGGTCCAGGCCACCAACCGGGACCTCGATCGGCTGTTCGCGGAGGGATGCACCAGCCCGCTGAAACGGCAGTTCGAGGAGATGCTGTTCCACGAGGCCGCCGGGCTCGATCCGCGCAAGTCGACCCTGAGCATCGCGAATGCCGAGGGGCGCAGCGACGCCGTGTATGTTCCCGGGTCCTCGACGTCCTACACCGTCGCCTGCCTTGCCTCGAACGACTTCCCGCGCTCCGCGAGTTCACGCCGTTACTGCCGCTGCGTGGACGGGCTCATCCAACAGCTCGCGCCCGGGCGTTACGACGCCTATGCGAAGCGGCACTGGCAGTTCTCGCGTGACATGAGCGCGGTAAAGGACGCGATCGACCGCGGGCAGAAGCATCCGGATCATCGCCTGTACGGCTCGACCCGGGTCCAGTGTACGGCCCGCTGAGCGGGAAGTCCGGAGCGGGCGATCAGACTCGGCGGTGGCGTATCCGCCCACCCCCTCCACGGAACTTGCGGGCAGATTGCGGTACCCTCAGCCCCATGACTCAACGTAACCTCGCAGCAACCACCAGACCATCAAGGATCCCGCCTCTCGATCCGTCACGCGTCGAGACGATCGAGGAAGCTGGCGGGAGAATCCTCCCGCTCGATCCCATCGGGGCCGCAGTTTCCGGCATCGACCTGTCGGCCGAGCACCCACCGCCGCGCGGCGTGATCGACGCGCTCGAAAAGGAAATGGCCAGCCGCGGTTTCATCGTCTTCAAATCCCGTGAAGCACTGGATGTCGACGATTTTCTCCACGCCAGCTGCTGGTGGGGCGGTAAGGAACTCCATAGCACGCACGGAGTTCACCCGGCGACGCCGGGTAGGAACCCACATATTTTCCGCCTGTCGAACGATCGTCGGCACGGCATCCCGGGGGTGGGCCCCCAGTGGCACAACGACGGCAGCTTCAACCCGGATACCTTTTCCCATGCGGGTTACCACATTGTCCGCCCCGCCGAAAAAGGCGGTGGTACGAACTTCGCCCATCAAGGGGCCGCCTATACCGCTCTGCCGGCAGAGCGGCAGGAATTCTGGAGCCGTCTGTCTTCCGTCAACTCCGCCTCGGGAGTCGTCCATCCCGCAGTGCATGAACACCCCGTCTCCGGAAACAAAAGCCTCTGGCTCCACCTGGGCATGACCGGAGCGGTGATCGAGAAGCTGCGCGACGGCGAAGGCTTTCGACTGCTCGATTCCGGGGAGCTGAAGCAGCTCTGTCACGAATACAAAGATGTTCTCGATGCCGGCTTTGAAGAGGGCTACGCCATCGCCTACGAGTACGAGGAGAACGACTGCATCTTCATCGACAACCTCGCGGTGGCGCATCGCGCTTCACCCCGGGCTCACCTGCCCGCGGCAGAACAGGGCCTGCGAATCATGCATCGCAGCACGGTTCGCGGCGTCAGCGATCTGGCACCCCGCTATGGTTTACCGATGCGTGTCGACATCGCCGGACCGAGCCCGTTCGGCGAAGGAGTCTGGCAGTCGGGCGGTATCGGCTTTCGGTGGGATGAGAACATCCCGATGCAGAATTGAGGCCGGCGGCAGGCCGCGCCGGCTCGTCGTCGCTATCCCGGTAGCAAGAGTGACGGGCTACGCCGGCCGGCCCGCTGCCTTCTGGCGCAGCTCGAATTTACGGACCTTGCCGGTCGAGGTCTTCGGCAGCGGTCCGAACACGACTCTGCGCGGTGCCTTGAAGTGCGCCATGTTGTCGCGGCAGAAATCGATGATCTCCTGCTCGCGAACCGTCCCGGCATCGTCACGAAGGTCGACGAAAGCGCAGGGCGTCTCACCCCATTTTTCATCCGGCATCGCCGTGACGGCGGCTTCGAGCACTGCGGGATGGCGGTACAGCACCGTTTCGATCTCGATACTGGAGATGTTCTCTCCGCCCGAGATGATCACATCCTTGGCCCGGTCCTTGATCTCTACGTAGCCGTCGGGATGCCGGACTGCCAGATCACCGGAATGGAAATAACCGCCCGCAAACGCCTCAGCGGTGGCCGCGGGGTTCTTCAGGTAGCCTTTCATCACGATATTCCCGCGGAACAGGATCTCGCCGATGGTCTCACCGTCGCTCGGCACCGGCTCCAGCGTCTCGGGGTCCGCCACGATGAGCTCTTCGAGCATGGGATAGCGCACGCCCTGGCGGGCCTTCAGTCTCGACTGATCGCTCATCGGCAGCTGATCCCAGTCCTCGTGCCAGGAACAGACCGTGGCGGGCCCGTAGACTTCCGTCAGCCCGTAGGTATGGGTCACCCGGAAATTGAGCCCGGCCATGGCCTCGAGAATCGACGGCGGCGGTGCTGCGCCCGCGGTCATCACGTTGACCGGACGATCCACGGTTTTCGTCAGCTCTTCGCCGGCATTCGCCATGAGATTCATCACGACCGGCGCCCCGCACAGGTGCGTCACCCCGTGTCGCCCGATGGCGTCGAAGATGGCCGTGTCACGCACCTCCCGCAGACACACGCTGGTGCCATTGAGCGCCGCGATGGTCCACGGGAAGCACCAGCCGTTGCAGTGGAACATCGGCAGGGTCCAGAGGTATACGGGGTGCACCCCCATATCCCAGGCGAGCGTATTCGAGACGGCATTGAGATAGGCGCCGCGATGATGGGTGACGACGCCCTTCGGATTGCCGGTGGTCCCCGAGGTGTAGCCGAGCGCGATCGCCCGCCACTCGTCCGGCGGCAATTCCCAGGCGAAGTCGGCGTCGCCGGTGGCCAGGAAGTCTTCGTATTCCATCTCGCCGATGCGCTCCCCCTCCCCGACTGCGGGATCCCGGACGTCGATGACGAGGGGCTTTTCGGCCAGTTTCTCCAGGGCTGCCGCCACGGTCACGGCGTACTCGGTGTCCGTCAGCAGGACCCGGGCACCTCCGTGTTCCAGCTGAAACGCGATGGCTTCCGCATCGAGGCGAATATTGATTGCGTGGATGACCGCCCCTGCCATGGGGATCGCGAAATGGGCCTCGTACATTGCCGGCACGTTGGGCAGCATCAGCGCGACGGTGTCTTCCGCGGTCACACCCTGGCGCCGCAAGGCGTCGGCTAACCGGCGGCAGCGCCGATAGGTTTCCTGCCAGCTGTGCCGCGTCTCGCCGTAGATGACCGCACAGCGTTGCGGGTACACCGAGGCGGCCCGTTCGATGAACGTCAGCGGCGAAAGCGGCGTGTAATTGGCCGCGTTCTTGTCCAGGTCCGTCGAGTATTGCGAGTCCGACATGCCGCGGCGCTATCCGTGTTTCCACTCGGGTTTGCGTTTCTGGATGAACGCGTCGATACCCTCGCGCGCGTCGTGAGAATCCATGTTGCAGGCCATGCGTTCACTCGCATAGGCATAGGCATCGGCCAGTTCCATCGGCAGCTGCTCGTAGAACATCTCCTTGCCGAGCTGGATCGAGTGGGCGGACTTGGCGGCTATCTTCTCCGCCAGCTCACGCGTCGCCGAGTCGAGTTGCGCGGCAGCGACAACCTCATTGACGAGTCCATGGGCCTGCGCATCGCCGGCCGATATGAAATCCCCGGTCAGCAGCATCCGCATGGCCTGCTTGCGCAGCATGTTGCGGCTCAGGGGCACCGCCGGCGTCGAGCAGAACAAGCCGAAGTTGATGCCGGAGACGGCGAATCGCGCGTCTTCGGACGCTACCGCCAGGTCGCAGTTGGCCACCAGCTGGCAGCCTGCCGCCGTGGCGATGCCATTCACCTGCGCGATGACCGGTTGGGGCAGCCGGTTGATGGTGATCATCATCCGTCCACATTTCTCGAACAGTGCCTGATGGACGGCGCGATCCTCGCTGGCCCGCATCTCTTTCAGATCGTGACCGGCACAGAAAGCCTTGCCCCGGGCGCCGATGATAACGACCCGTACGGTGTCATCGCGGGCGATCTGCTCCAGCGCGTGCTGCAGGCCGTCCAGCAGCTCTTCGGACAATGCGTTGTACTGCGCGGGGCGGTTGAGCGTCAGCGTGGCGATGCCCGCGTCATCGCTGCGCAACAGAACCGGATCCGGTGTGGCTGGATCGCTACTCGTGCTCATGAATCGGGTTTCCTGTGTGACAGGGTGAAAACGTATCGAGCCGGATTTTCCATACCGAAGCGGCCACTGTGTCCGAATCGATGCGCCGGCCTGCACCATACCCAGCACGGCCGATTTTTTCCAACGCCTGCTCTCGGCAGATCGTGCGAGTCGCACCGGAGGTTGGAAAGACCCCGCTCGGAAAAGCTATGATCCGGCCCGGCCGGGTCGCGAATCCACCGCAGAGCGGCTGCGTCATGCAACCCGGAACCTCAGGTTTCTGCAACAGGCCGCCACAGATGCGAAAAGCCCTGCCGTTGTTCGCCCTCGCTGCCGCAATGCTGTGCGCCTGCGGCGATGTGGGACGGAATGCGGAAGACGAAACCGCGGCTTCCGGAGCGCCGGACCGTGTCGCCTCTCCTCCCCTCGAACTGACCCCTTCCGGACCCCCGCCCTCCGTCAGGGGTTGCAGTTGTCTGCTGGCCGAAGATCCGGCCCAGTACCGCAACGCGCAAGAGGTCCGGGTGCAGACCGGGACGATGACGCTCGAAAGCCGGGAAGGCACGACTGTAGAGCAGGATGTCTACGGCGTGTGCGGGTGTTGAGTCGCGTGTCCCGCGGCCCCCTGGGGTGGCTGTTCAACCCGAGGCAGCGGCGCTTCATTCTGCCTGCCACAGGGGCGTGGATTCTGCTGCTGGACTGGGCGCTGTTCTCCTCGAACCTCCTGTCGGCCTGGCTGGCGACGCCCGCCGTGATGGTCGTCGGCTTCGTATTCGCGAGCGTCGGGACGTTTCTCGTCCAGAGAAGGAAAGCGCACGATGCGACCTGGCTCGCCGCCGTGAAGGCGCTGCTGGCCGGCATAGTAGTGGGCCTTCCCTGGCCGGTCGGCGGGACACTCGTCGGCGGCTGGGTGCTGCTGACTTCCGGTCTTGCCGATGCGGGAAAGGAGATCACGGGTCGGTGACCTTCGCTCGACACCGGACCACGGTGTACCTGGGATAATTTGTCCCGTATGGTACAACGTGTCGCGTGCCGGGGGTGGTCCGGCGCACCGAGCAAAAAGGAGCGCTACGAGGCCATGATGAACGAGTTCGGCAAAGAGCAGGCCGATGCCTCCACGGAGTTCGCGCAGGAGAACTACCCGGCCATGCGCGTGATCACCGGCGACTACATGATGCGCAGGATCACCATCAAGTAGTCCGCCCGCAGCGGTTTCCGCGAGTGGATCCCGCCCCGGCGGGATCCACTTCGTTCAGGGGAACGGAAATCGCTTGCGCTGGGCCGCGGCTGCTCGGTCAGCGCTGGCTGACCGGGCGCTCAGGTTCTGCGCTGCCGCAGCCGTTTGCGTGGCTTCTCGGAGGAGTCGGAACGATGCCGGTAGCGGCGGTGTGTCAGATAGCAGGCCAGCATCATCGCGAGCAGCAGTCCTGCGAGCGCGATCCCGTCGAGGGTGAAGTAAACGTCCGTGTAGTCCATGGCGTCAGGATATCTCCATGGTGCACTGCACCATACTGTTGATTATCCTCACTTGAAGTCTCCGAGTCCAGCCCCATATGCGAAAATTAACCTCGGAGAAACAGGCAGTTAGGAGACTGCGGTGAACGGAACGTGCGCGCGAGCCGTCATCTGGGACCTCGACGGCACCCTGGTCGACAGCGCCGCGGACCTCGCCGCCGCGCTGAATGGCGTGCTCGGGCGCCACGGCCTGGAACCCCGCAGCCCCGACGAGGTACGCGGGATGATCGGCGACGGCGTCTCGGAACTCCTGCGCCGGGGCTTCGCCGCGGCCGGCCGGCCGCTGACACCTGCCGAGGTGCCCGTCCTGCGGCGGGAGTTCATGGCCCTCTACGGCCAGTGTGCCACCCGCCAGACCCGGCCGATGCCCGGTGCCGCCGAAGTGCTGGCAGCCCTGTCCGATTGCGGCTGGCGCCACGCCGTCTGCACCAACAAGCCGACCGGGATATCCTGCGCCATCCTCGAGGCGCTCGGGCTGAGTCGCTGCATCGAAACCGTTGTCGGCGGCGACGCCGGCCTGCCGTTGAAGCCGGATCCGGCGCCCCTCCGTGCCTGCCTGGAGGCACTCGGCCTGGCGCCGGAACAGGCGGTGATGGTGGGCGACTCCGTGAACGATGCGGCCGCGGCACGGGCCGCGGGTGTGCAGGTGGTGTTCGTCCGCTCCGGTTACGGGCCTCCGCTCGGCGGCGATCCCGACGCGGATGCCTGTGTCGACAGCCTCGGGGAGATCCCGCCGATCGCCGCCCGGCTCACCGCAACTGCCCGACGTTCCCATCCCTGAACGCGAGGCGTAGGATACGTTCGACGCAGAACAACAGGGAGAACCCCATGCCGGTCGAACTCAAGGTCCTCGGCTATGCAGCGCTGCTGCAATTCATCCAGTTCGTGCTGATGGCCGTGCCCGTCAACGCCCAGCTCGGCCCCGCCTATACCGGCGGCAACCGGGACGAACAGAAACAACCCTCGGGCATGGCCGGGCGGCTGAAGCGCGCGCTGGACAACCATTTCGAGGGACTGATCCTGTTCACCATCGCCGTCGTGGTGGTGGTCCTCGGCGAGGCCTCGTCCCCGACCACGGAAGCGGCCGCCTGGACCTACCTGGTGGCCCGCGTCGTCTACGTGCCGGCCTATGCGTCCGGGGTCTTCCTGGTCCGTTCGCTGATCTGGTCGGTCGGCTTCGTCGCCACGCTGGTCATGTTGGTGGCCGCGCTGTTCTGACCCGTTGGCGGCCGGTGCTGATCAGCCGATCGGCGAGACGCCGAACCAGAGCTCGTGCAGCCACAGCAGGAACGTGAGGTAGATGCCGAGACCGGCGAACACCACCAGCACATCGTTGATGCCCTTGGGCTTCACCGATGGCACCGGCCGTTCCACCCGGCGCTTCATCGAGATGCGGTCCACCACCGCCCAGGCCAGGAACGAGCCGAACAGCACCACGTCCGCCACGGTGCCGTTGGCCAGCAGGTGGGCCACGGCCCAGAGCTTCACGGAGATGAGCATGGGGTGCTTTGTCCAGGCTTTGATCCGGCCGGGGAAGTAAGGGGCCAGGAACAGGATGAAGACCGGCAGCATCAGCGTCAGTGCGATGTGCTTGACGAAGGTCGGCGGCGTGTAGAGGACGGCCGTCTCCATGCGCGCGGCCGCGTAGCCCTTCACGATGAGCACGAGGCCGACGATGGCGACGATGCCGTAGAACGCCTTCCAGCCGAGCTCGCTCTTCGCGGCCATGCGATTGCGGAAATCCTCGGCAACGATGGACGTCGAATGGATGCCGAGGAAGAGCACGAGCCCGAGAATCATTAGCGCCATAGCCGGTTCCCCTGTTCTGCGCATTGCGTGACAGGGCGCTAGTCTACCGGCTATGGCGCGCCGCCGCTAAGAAAACGCGCTACTCGGTCTTGCAGGTCCTGATGCCGAACAGGGAGTAGGCCGGGCACCAGCCGATGAGGCCGGTGGCCAGCGGTACGAGTCCTATCCATCCCCAGGGGGTCTGGGGTCCTATGAAGACCAGGCTGAGGAGAACCAGTCCCGCCGTGACGCGGACGACCCGGTCGATGGTGCCTTCGTTACGCAGTGCCATGACGTGCCTCCTTGTGGGGTTTTCGATGTCACGGCTGCAGTGTGCGGCGTTAAGGCGCCGCCCTCAGTGACTTCGTCACACAGGCGGACCGGGCGGCGGCTCTTCCGCTATGGCGCGCAGCCCGGCGGCGTCGATCAGTGCCACCCTTCCTCTGCCGAGGGCGACCAGCCCGGCCGCCTCCAGGCGCTTCAGGTGACGGGAGATCACTTCACGGGCGGTACCCAGTTCCTCGGCCAGCGTCTGGTGGGTGGCCGTTACGACCCCGGCACCTTCGTCCAGGGCGAGCAGCACGGCCGCCAGGCGCGCCTCCACCGGTGTCAGCGCCACCGACTCCATGCGCTCGATCACGGCGGCGAGGCGGCGGGAAAAGCTGTCCAGTACGAAACGGCGGAACACGGCCGATTCCTCCAGCCCACGGTCGAATTGCGGCCGCCCCATGGCGAGCGCCGTCACCGGGGTCTCGGTGTGCGCCTCGGCCGGGTAGCGTCGGCTGCTCATGAGGCAGGAGGTGGTGAGCACGCAGGTGTCGCCAGGCTCGATGCGATACAGGGTCACGGATCGGCCGGAGAGTGCGTTCAGCGTGACACGCACCGAGCCCTCGATCAGCACGAGGAAATGCCGGCATTCGGCGCCGGCGTGGAAGACGGTATCTCCGGCGGCCAGTGGCAGGAGGCTCGCCGCGCCGAACAGGGTGTCTGCCTCACGGGGGTCGAGCCCTGCCAGCAGGGGGATGCGCTGTAGTGCCTCGGCAACGGCTGTCTGCATGGAATACCGCCGCCGGTTCTGCCGGCGTCCCGGGTGTCAGTGCATGGCGTCCTCGACCGCCCGGATGCGCATCTCCGCTGCCGCACCGGCCATGATCAGCCGCTGCACCAGGGACTTGTCGCAGCCGTGACAGCCCGCCCGGCAATACTCCGCCGGCAGGATCCCGGAATCAAGCACCTGGCGCGCGACGTCGCCCTGCCAGCCCAGCAGCGGGCAGCCCCGCACGTTGTCGTGCACCTCGAGGGCGGCCGCACCGCCGGGCACCCGGGCGATGCTGAGCCGGTAACGGGTGTCGCTTTCTGCCCGACGGCCGCTTGCGGCGGCGGGTGCGGAACCCGGGATGTCCCGGAAAACGGGTCGGTAGGCGGCGTCGGTCCTCATGTCGTCCTCTCCCTGTATCGAAATGATAATCATTCTCATTTATGAGTCTACCGGGCTCCCGCTCCCTCCGCAAGCCGGTTCACTTGATGCCCCCCCGGGCCGTGGTGACAATCGCCGCCATGGCAGCCATCCGTTATCTCGCCTACGGCTCGAACCTGCACCCCGAGCGCCTGCGCCGCCGCACACCGTCCGCCGTGTTCCTGACCACCTTCGAACTGCGGGGCTGGCGGCTCAGTTTCGACAAGCGCGGCTTCGACGGCTCCGCCAAGGCCACCATCGCGCCGACGGAGGCGGGCAGCGATCTCGTCCATGCCGCCATCTTCGAACTACACGCCGAGGAGAAGCCCGCACTCGACCGCATCGAGGGAGTGAACCAGGGTTACCACGCCCACGTGCTGACGCTGCCGGGGCTGGGCGAGGTGCACACCTACAAGGCGGATACCGAGTTCCAGGACGGATCGCTGATCCCGTTCCGCTGGTACCGGGACCTGGTGGTGTACGGCGGTCACTTCCACGGTTTCCCGCTGCCCTACCTCGAGGATATCGCCGCACTGGCCGTCGCCGAGGACCCGGATGCCGCGCGCCGGCGCGAACACGACGACATCCTGGCGGTCATGCGCAGGGCCATGGCGTCTGCCGCCGGCCATCCGACCACCAACAAGGAATGAGTATGATCGTGACCACCACCGCCGTGCGTCTCGGCTGAGCCCGCCGCCGGTCGTTACCGGCCGTTAACCGGGCTTTTGCGAGGTTTGAGTCGCTCCCCGGCGCCGGATACTATTGGCCGCGGCGGGGCGGATCCTCTCGGACAGCCGGCCCGCGCCCGGGCGAACCGGGGCATCCGGCCGAGGTCCCACGCCGTTGATCCGGCTGATGTCAGCGTTACGAGAACGGCGGTGTGTGGACGGACCGATGAATATTTATGTGGGTAACCTCCCTTACAGTATTACGGACGACGAACTGCGGGAGGCCTTCGCCGCCTTCGGTGACGTGAGTTCAGCCAAGGTAATCATGGACCGCGAGACCGGTCGCTCCAAGGGCTTCGGCTTCGTCGAAATGGACGACGACGCGCAGGCCGAGGAGGCGATCCGGGTCCTGAACGGTCAGGACCTGAAAGGCCGGCCGGCCCGGGTCAGCGAAGCCCGGCCGCGCCAGGACCGGCCATTCCGCGGCTGAGCGCCAGCCTGCGGGCCGCCTGGCCGGCGGCTCTCGCGCTCACCGGCGCCTGTGCCGGCGCATCCGTCGACACCCGCGGCTATGTCTGCGAGCGGGGCGGGCCGCTGCATGTCGAGATTGGCCCCGACGCGGCCGTGCTCGAGTTCGATGGCCGCCGCTACACCCTGCCGGCGGCGGCCGCCGGGCAGGGGCGCCGCTGGCGCTCCGGCGATGTCCTGCTGTGGCTGCGCGACGACGAGGCGTCGGTCACCATCGGCGACCAGGTGGTGGCCTGGGGCTGCCGCCGGCGCTGAATCCGGCGCAGCCCTGCCGCGACGACACCGCCACGACGCCTTTACAACCGACGCCGTTGCACTAGCATGAGCACTGCCCGCGGCCGACGGCGGCCGCCATGACCCCACAATCACGGTAGCCCGACATGATCATCGTCCTCTCTCCTGCCAAGACCCTGGATTTCGAATCGCCGCTGCCGACGGACAAGCACACGAAACCGCGCTTCCAGAGCGAGGCCCGCCAACTGGTGGAGATTCTGCGCGGCAAGTCGGAGAAGGAAATCTCCAAGCTGATGAACCTGTCGCCGAAGCTCACCAGACTGAACGTGGAGCGCTACCGGAATTTCTCCGGGCGTGCGACGACCAACAATGCGCGCCCGGCGCTGCTCGCCTTCAAGGGCGACGTCTATCAGGGCCTGCAGGCAGGCGAGTTCGATGCGCGGGATCTGAACTACGCCCAGGACCATCTGCGCATCCTGTCCGGACTCTACGGCGTGCTGCGCCCGCTGGATCTCATGCAGCCCTACCGGCTGGAGATGGGCACCCCGCTCGCCAACGCGGCGGGCAAGGACCTGTACGTCTTCTGGGGCGAGCGCATCACCCGCGCCCTGAACGAGGAACTCGCCGGCCAGAAGCCGAAGGCGCTGATAAACCTCGCCTCCAACGAGTACTTCGGCGCCGTGAACGAGGACCTGCTGGACGGGCGCATCGTCACGCCGGTGTTCAAGGACCGGGCGAAGAACGGTGACTACCGGGTGCTGAGCTTCTTCGCCAAACGGGCGCGGGGCAGGATGGCGGCCTGGATCATCCAGGAGGGAATCGACACGTTGAAGGGCCTGACGGAGTTCGCCGAGGAAGGCTATCGCTACAGCGCCGGGCAATCGGAGCCGGACCGGCCCGTGTTCCTGCGCGACAAGAGCTGAGCCGCCCGGACTCCTAGCCCGTCGCCGTCGTGCCGAGCCGCGCCCGCTCCAGGCGCGCGGACTCCTCCTGCACCATCTCCCGGATCGTGCGCAGGCTCGACTGCTCGCCCACGAAGGCGGGAGGGTTACGCCGCAGCAGCCGCCACCGGCCGGTCTCCAGGATGGAGTGCAGGAAGGCGAGGTTCGCCTCCACGGCGTCCATGTAGGGATTGTGGCCTTCGAACAGTGCCTCGAAGTAGCGGTACACGCCGCCGAAGGTTTCCTCCAGGCGCGGCTTCGCCGAGTGCTCGAAGAAGCCGGGCGTCTGGCGCAGCAGATCCTCGCCGGAGGCGTAACGCACCATGAACTCCCCCGGCCGGGCATGCTCCACGGCGATGCCGCCGAGGAGGAACTCGCTGTAGAGCCGATCGCGGCATTTCTCGAGGTAGCAGCGGTCGGCCATCTGGGCCACCAGGTCCGCGGTGCCCAGCAGGTGACCCAGCAGGGTGTCCTGCCGGTCCTCCATACCGATCTCGTCGGGTCCCACTTCGTAGCCCGTGAAATGCACCAGCTTGCTGGCCGCCGGCGCCAGGTGCTCCAGGCCGATGCCGGGCAGGTAGCGGCGCAGGAAGTCGGCGCTTCGGCTCACGTGGTAGAGGGTGAACTCGGCGCCGTTGCGGTACTCCCGGTCGCGCAGCTCGTGGCGGATATAGCCGGCGTCGTGGAACAGTGCGGCGAGGATGCCCAGCAGGGCCCGCTCGGCGCCCAGCCCTTCGCCGCTGCGGCAGGCCGCCTCGTAGCCCGCGATCAGCCGCGCCATCGCCAGCGTGATGTCCAGCGTATGCTGGATGTCGTGGTAGCTGGTGTCGCAGCCGAGGTAGCCGGGCATGCGGCCGGTGAACAGCCGCTCGAAGTCGTAGAAGGCGAGCCAGATCTTGTCGAAGCCGGCATCCGGGTAGGTCTGCTCGAGCAGATCACGCACGGCGTCCCGCACGGCGGCCGGGTTGCTCACCTGCACCGTATTGGTGACGTCGAAATCGTTGCGCCGGTCCTGCAGCATTTTTCGATACTTGTCGGCGCCGCCGGCGCCCTCCCCGCCCGGGTCCCGCCGCCGGCCCCGTCCGTGCGCTCCGCCGTCCGGATTCACGCCACTCCCCCTGTCCGCGGCAGCAGACCATCGTGTGTTCTGCGCGCAGCATACACGCCGGCCGGAAGCGCAAGCGGCCGGTTTGACCTAACGCCACCTATCGCAGGGAGCCTCATTCCTCGAACTCGGCCCACACCGGGGCGTGGTCGGAGGGGCGTTCCCAGCCCCGGGGCTCCGGGTCCACGGCACTGGCGAGGCAGCGCTCTGCCATGGCGTGGCTGCCCAGGATGAGGTCGATGCGCAGCCCCCGGTTGCGCCGGAACGCCGCGGCCCGGTAGTCCCACCAGCTGAACGCGCCTTCCGGCTGGTCGAACTGGCGGAACAAATCCACCAGGCCCAGCTCCAGCAGGCCCGCCAGCGCCTCGCGTTCGGCCTCGCTGAACAGCACCCGACCCCGCCAGAGTTCGGGATCATGCACGTCCCGCTCCCCGGGCGCGATGTTGAAGTCGCCGAGCACGATGAGCTTCTCGTGGGCCTCCAGTTCGTCGGCCAGGTAGTCGCGGAGGCGCTGCAGCCATTCGAGCTTGTACCGGTACTTGTCGGAGTCCACCGACTGGCCGTTTGGCACATAGAGGTTGACGATGCGTACGCCGGCGACCGTCGCCGCCAGCACCCGGCGCTGCGGATCCTCGGAGCCCGGCAGCGCGCGCACCGCATCGGCGAGCGGCTGCCGGGAGACCAGCGCCACGCCGTTGTAGGTACGCTGTCCGTTGGAGATGCCGTGATAGCCCGCCGCCTGCAGCGCCTCGGCCGGGAAGTCCTGGTCCGGCTGCTTGATCTCCTGCAGCGCCAGCACGTCCGGCCCGGCCTCCGCCAGCCAGGCGAGCACCTGGGGCAGGCGGACCTTCAGTGAGTTCACGTTCCAGGTGGCGACTTTCACGCTGCCCGGCTGATCCCGCTGCTGGCGAGCAGGGCCTCCAGCCGCGGTTCCCGGCCGCGGAAGGCGACGAAGGCGTCCATGATGTCGCGGCTGCCGCCCACCTCCAGGATGTGGCTGCGGAAGCTCTGCGCCGTGGCCGGGTCGAAGATGCCCGCTTCCTCGAAGGCGCTGAAGGCGTCGGCCGCCAGCACCTCCGCCCACTTGTAACTGTAATAGCCCGCCGCGTAACCGCCGGCGAAGATGTGGGCGAAACCGTTGGGAAACCGGTTCCAGGACGGCGGCCGCACCAGGGTCACCCGCTCGCGGACCTCTTCCAGGATCTCGGCCGCGCGGGAGCCCCGGCCGGGCACGTACTCGGCGTGCAGGCGGAAGTCGAACAGGGCGAACTCGAGCTGGCGCAGCATCTGCAGCCCGGCGTTGAAGTTACGGCTGCCGCGCAGCCGCTCGAACAGCTCCGCCGGCAGCGGCTCGCCGGTGTCCACGTGCCCCGAGGCATGGGCCAGCACCTCGTAGTGCCAGGCGAAGTTTTCCATGAACTGGCTCGGCAGCTCCACCGCGTCCCAGGGAACGCCGTTGATGCCGGCGATGCTGGGGTAGTCCACCCGGGTGAGCAGGTGGTGCAGCATGTGGCCGAACTCGTGGAACAGCGTGACCACGTCGCTGTGGGTCAGCAGCGAGGGCTCGTCGTCGTGGGGCGGGGCGAAGTTGCACACCAGGTAGCCCACCGGCGCGGCCTTCTGCCCGCCGATGCCCTTGCGCACCACGCATTCGTCGATCCAGGCGCCGCCCCGCTTGCCGGGCCGGGCGTACAGGTCGGCGTAGAAGCCGCCGACCAGGGCGCCGTCGGCGTTGCGCACGTCGTAATAGCGCACGCTGTCGTGCCAGACCGGCACGCCCTCGCGCGCGCCGATGTCCAGCCCGTAGAGCTCCCGGGCCAGCCGGAACAGCCCCTCGGTCACCTTCGGCGCCGGCAGGTAGCGGCGGAGTTCCTCGTCGGCTATCGCGTGACGTTCCTGCTTCAGTTTCTCGGAGTAGTAGGCGAGGTCCCAGGGTTCAATCGCCCGCCCCGCGAAGTCCTCCACGGCGGCCAGCTCCTGCTTCGCCGCCGGCAGGCTGCGCTCCGCCAGCTCCTCGAGGAACTCCAGCACCTCGTCGACGCCAGGCGCCATCTTGCTGGCCAGCGAGTACGCCGCGTAATTGTCGAAGCCGGTAAGGCCTGCGGCCTCGTGGCGCAGCGCCAGGATCTCCTCGATCAGCGGCGCGTTGTCGTGAGCCCGGTCGTGGGGCCCGGTGTCCGAGGCCCGGGTGACCCAGGCCTCGTAGTAGGTGCGGCGGAGACTCTCGTCGTCGGCATGGGTCAGCACCGCCTGGTAGGTGGGCTGGTCGAGGGTGAACTTCCAGCCGCCCAGCCCGGCCTCTTCCGCCGCGCTGCGGGCCCGGCGCAGGGTGCCGGCGGGCAGGCCCGCCAGCCGGGCCTCGTCCTCGATATGCAGGCTCCATCCGTCGGTGGAGTCCTGCAGGTTCTGCTCGAACCGGGTGGCCGCCTTCGCCATGGCCTGGCGTATCTCGCGGAAGCGGCGCTTGTCGTCCGCGGCGAGGCCGACGCCGGCGAGGCGGAAGTCGCGCAGCGCATGTTCCAGCAATTTTGCGAGGCCCGGGTCGGCGTCCGCCGGCAGGCGTTCGGCGAGGTCCTGGAACCGCCGGTACAGGGTCTCGTTCTGGGTGAGTTCCGTCGCGTACTCGGTCAGCAGCGGCAGCGCCTCGGCATACGCCTCGCGCCAGGCCGGGTTCGCGGTGACCATGTGCAGGTGGCTCACCGGAGACCACAGCCGGGAGAGCCGATGGCTCATCTCCTCCAGCGGGACCACCAGCGATTCCGCGCCGGGGGATTCATCCGCCAGCATTTCGGCCAGGCGCCGCCGGTTCTCGTCGAGCACGGTGCGTACGGCCGGCACCACGTGGGCCGGCTCGAGCTCCGGGAAGGGGGGAAGTTCCGTGTTTTCCAGCAGCGGATTGGACATGGCGAACCCGACCTCGGTCTTGCATTTCCCTGACCGGCCCGCATGTTAGCATGCGCGTCCCGCCGGCAGCCCCGCCCATAACGGGCTCCGCCCGGGGAAATGAACGATGACAACCGGAGAGTGACCGTGGCACACCACTTCGATCTGATCGCGATAGGCGGCGGCAGCGGCGGACTGGCCCACGCGCAGCGTGCAGCGGAATACGGCGCCCGGGCGGCGGTGGTGGAGAGCGGGGCCCTCGGCGGCACCTGCGTGAACGTGGGCTGCGTGCCGAAGAAGGTCATGTGGTACGCCGCCGCCATGGCTCATCACACCGAGCAGGCGAGGGACTACGGTTTCGACGTTGCCGTGAACGGTCACGACTGGCCCGGCTTGAAGGCCGCCCGGGATGCCTATGTGGCGCGACTGAACAGGATCTACGCGGGCAACCTGGACAAGCGCCACGTCACCCACATCGCCGGCCGCGCGAAGTTCATCGACGAGCACACGGTGGAGGTGGACGGCGAGCGCTTCACCGCCGACCACATCACCGTCGCCACCGGCGGCTATCCCGTGGTGCCTGAACTGCCCGGCGCCGAACTCGGCATCACCTCCGACGGTTTTTTCGAGCTGGAGGACAAGCCGGAGCGCGTGGCCGTGGTCGGCAGCGGCTACATCGGCGTGGAACTCGCCGGCATGCTCAACTCGCTGGGCGCGGACGTGACCCAGTTCGTGCGCTACGACGGTGTGCTGCGCAGCTTCGACGAGATGCTGCGCGCCGAGGTCATGCAGGCGATGGACGACGACGGCATCATCATCGAGCGCCACTTCATCCCGAAGGGGCTGGAGAAGACCGACAACGGTCTGTGCCTGCTGAGCGAGGACGGCCGGCGCTTCGACGGCTACGACAGCCTGATCTGGGCGGTGGGCCGCGCGCCGGCGACGGGCGACCTGGACCCGGCGGCAGCCGGCATCGAGACCGACGAGCGGGGCTTCATCCCGGTGGACGACTACCAGGTCACCAACGTGCCCAACGTCTACGCCATCGGCGACGTCACTGGTGCCGCGGCACTGACACCGGTGGCCATCGCAGCCGGCCGGCGGCTGGCCGACCGGGTGTTCGGCGGCATGAGTGACCGCCATCTGGATTACGCGAACATCCCCACCGTGGTGTTCAGCCATCCCCCCATGGGCACCGTGGGGCTGACCGAGCACGAGGCGCTGGAGCGCTACGGCGAGGAGATGGGCTGCTTCACCAGCCGCTTCAATCCCATGCTCTACGCGCTCAGCGAGTTCAAGCGGCCGAGCTCCATGAAGCTGGTCACCGTGGGCGACGACGAGCGCATCGTCGGCTGCCACATCTTCGGCGACGGGGCGGACGAGATGCTGCAGGGCTTTGCGGTGGCCATCCGCATGGGGGCGAGAAAGAAGGACTTCGACGACACGGTGGCCATCCACCCGACCAGCGCCGAGGAACTGGTGACCATGCGCTGAGGCTCAGCGGGGCAGGCGCTTCAGCACACCCTTCGTGTCCGGCCGCACGCCCCGCCAGAGGTAGAACGACTCCGCCGCCTGCTCCACCAGCATGCCCCAGCCGACGATGGCACGGGCCGCGCCCCGGCCCTTCGCCCAGCGGGTGAAGGGCGTGTCGCCGGTGGCGTAGGAGAGGTCGTAGCAGACGGTGTTCGCGGTGATGATGCCGTCGGGGAACGGCAGCGCCTCGCCGCGCACGCCCGCCGAGGTGGCGTTGATCACCAGGTCGTAGTCGACGTCCAGCACGATGTCGTCGAACCGGCAGGCCAGCACCTGGCCCGGACCGCCGAAGTGGTTCGCCAGCGCCTGCGCCTTGGACACCGTGCGGTTGGCCAGCGTGACGGTGGTGGGCTGCTCCTCCAGCAGCGGCGCCATGATGCCGCGGGTGGCACCGCCCGCCCCGAGTATCAGAATGCGCGCGCCCTCGATCGGTACCCGGTAGTTCCTGCGCAGGTCGCGCACCAGGCCCACGCCGTCGGTGTTGTCGCCGCGGATGGAATCCGGGGTGATGGTCAGCGTGTTCACGGCGCCCGCGATGCTGGCCGCATCGGACAGCTCGTCCACCAGCCGCACCGCTTCGCTCTTGTGGGGCACCGTGATGTTCAGGCCCCGGCCGCCCTGGCGCTGGAAGGCGCGAATCGCGGCCTCCAGCTCCGCCGGCGGCACCTCGAAGAGGTCGTAGCTGATGTTCTGCCCGGTCTCCTGCGCGAACACCCGGTGGATGATCGGCGACCGGCTGTGGCTGACGGGATATCCCATCACCCCGTAGCGCTCCGGCTTGTCCTGCTCGCTCACGTCCCTGTCCCCCGCCTGGCCGATGTTGTTGTCGATTCGCTCAGTCGTCCCTGAGCCAGCGCGCCGCGTCCGGCGCGAAGTAGCTGAGAATGGCGCTGGCGCCCGCCCGGCGTATGCACAGCAGCGCCTCCAGCACCGTCTCGCGTTCGTCCAGCCAGCCGTTCGCCGCCGCCGCCTTCAGCATGGCGTACTCGCCGCTCACCTGGTAGGCCATGGTCGGCACGCCGTATTGGTCGCGGACGCGGCGGATGATATCGAGATAGGGCAACCCCGGCTTCACCATCACCATGTCGGCGCCCTCGGCGATGTCCATGCCCACTTCGCGCAGGGCTTCGTCACCGTTGGCCGGGTCCATCTGGTAGCTGTGCTTGCCGCCGCCGCCCAGGTTGCCCGCCGAGCCGACCGCGTCGCGGAACGGGCCGTAGAAGCTGGAGGCGTACTTCGCGGCATAGGCCAGGATCAGGGTGTGCACGTGGCCGCCGTCCTCCAGCGCCGTGCGGATGGCACCGATGCGCCCGTCCATCATGTCCGACGGGGCCACCACGTCGGCGCCCGCCTCGGCGTGGGAGACGGCCTGGCGCACCAGCATGGCCACGGTCTCGTCGTTCAGCACGTAGCCGGTGTCGTCGATGATGCCGTCCTGGCCGTGGGTGGTGTAGGGATCGAGTGCCACGTCGGTCATGACGCCGAGGTCCGGGTAGCGCTGCTTGATGGCCCGCACGGCCTGCTGGGCGAGACCGGCCGGGTCGGCGCACACGGCGCCGTCCGGCGTCTTGGCCGCCGGGTCGATGATGGGGAACAGCGCCACCATGGGGATGCCGAGTTCGTGCACCCCGGCCAGGTGCTCGAGGAGCAGGTCGACGGAGCGCCGCTCGATGCCCGGCATGGACGGCACCTCCTCGCGCCGGCCCTCGCCCTCGAGCACGAAGACGGGATAGATGAAATCCGCCGGCGCCAGCCGGTTCTCCGCCACCAGCGATCGTGCCCAGGCCGTGCGGCGGGTGCGGCGTAGTCGGGTGGCGGGAAACCTTGTGTCCGGGCGGCTGCTCATATTTACTCTCGGATCATCCGGGAAAAAGCGGATTCTCCCCCGATTCCGTTTTGGTGTCCAAGGACACCCCTGCCCGCAGCAGCAGCCGTGAAATATATTCCCAGGGCCACAGGTCTGTATCCATGACAGGAACATCAGAGGACAGCCGGCGCCGCCACCGCTTCGAGCGGCTGGTGGGCGAACTCCGCCGCGACATGTACCGCTACGCGTTCTGGCTCAGCCGGGACGGGGCACTGGCGGAGGACGTGGTCCAGGAGGCAATGGTGAGAGCCTGGCGCAACCTGGACAGCCTGCGCGAGGACGGTGCGGCGAAACAGTGGCTGCTGACGATAGTGAGGCGCGAGAACGCGCGCCATTTCGAGAGGAAACGGCTGGAGACGGTGGACGTGGACGATCTCAGCGGCAGGGAAGAAGGCATGCTCGCAGACTCGCACGATACCGACGTGGAGGATCTCCGGGGACAGCTGCTGGAACTGCCCGACGAGTACCGCGAGCCGCTGGTCCTGCAGGTGCTGATGGGCTACACCACGGAGGAGATCGCCGAGCTGATGGAATTGAAGCGGGCCACCGTGCTTACCCGGCTGCACCGGGCGCGCAACCAGCTCAAGGAAAGATTTGCGGCCGCCGGGCCGGGTTTCGACGAGTAACGAACATGCGGTGTGAAGAATTCAGACAGTTTCTCGACAGCGATCCGGGGGGTGATTTCCCCGGCCGCTCGGCGCACGCCGACGCTTGCGCGGCCTGCGCCCGCTATGCGGCGGAGTCCGCCGTGTTCGAACGCCGCCTGGCGGCGGCCCTGGCGGTCGAGGTGCCGGACTTCTCCGTGGATCTGCCCGAAGACGGCGACCATGGCCACGGCGACAAGGTGGTCTCGCTCGACGAACGCCGCCGGAGCGGTGCCGCCCGCTGGCGCGGACTGCCGGCCTGGGCCGGCATCGCGGCCGCGCTGGCGCTGGCCGTCGGCCTGGCGCTGCAGTTCGGTAGCGCGCCGGGCGCCCTGGACGGCCCTGCCCTCGCCGGCGAAGTCATCGAGCACATGCACCACGAGCCCTGGTCCCGGGTGGCCACGGACGAGGCCGTGGCCGGCGCAGAACTGAGCCGCGTGCTGGCGCCTGCGGTATCCCGGCTTGACTCGGGCCGGGTCGGGCTGGTCACCTATGCGAAAACCTGCCCGATCAATGGGCGCGACGTGCCGCACCTGGTGGTCCAGGGTGTGGACGGGCCGGTCACGCTGCTGCTGATGGCCGGCGAGAAGCTGGACGAGCCGGTGCCCCTGAAGGGCGACGGTTTCCACGGCGTGATCCTGCCGGTGGGCGACGGCAGCATTGCCGTCGTCGGCGAGAAGGGCCAGTCGGTCGACGACGTGACGGAGAACATCCGCAACGCCGTTGACTGGCAGATCTGACTGAACGCAAAACGAGTTTTCATCCCGCCGGGGCGGCTGCAACGCTTCCAGGGAATATTCGGCCCGGTACGGGCCAGTACAACAGTGAGGAGAGAGATCATGAATGACAAGCACGTGAAGAAGCCTATCGCTATGGCAGTTGGTGCGGCGCTGGCCGCCACTTTCGGCGCCGTGGGCGTAGCCCAGGCCGACAACGCCGCCGGCAGCCCCTTCGAGATGACGTCGCTGTCCAGCGGCTACGAGGCTTCGGGCGGTGAAGGCAGCTGCGGCGAAGGCAAGTGCGGCGGCGGCAAGGAAGGCGACAAGGGCGGCGAAGGCTCTTGCGGCGAAGGCAAGTGCGGCGGCGACAAGGGCGGCGAAGGCTCTTGCGGCGAAGGCAAGGGCGGCGAAGGCAAGTGCGGCGAAGGCAAGTGCGGCGGCTCCGTCTGATCGCATCCGCCAATCGACGACCGAAAGAGGCTCGCGGCTCCGGCCGCGGGCCTTTTTTCGTTGCGGCGGGCCGATTCGGCAATTGCCGTCGTCCGCGCCCGCGCGGACAATCTCCGCTTCGTTGGAACGGAGGCACAGGGCCATGCAGGGCGATCCGGTGCGCTGCGCCTGGTCACTGGGAGTGAACCGGGCCTACATCGACTATCACGACAGCGAGTGGGGCGTACCGGTGCATGACGACCGGCGCCAGTTCGAGTTCCTGGTGCTGGAGGGCGCCCAGGCCGGCTTGTCCTGGTCCACGGTGCTGAACAAGCGGGCGGGTTACCGGCGGGCGTTCGCGGACTTCGACCCGCAGAAGGTCGCCCGTTTCACCGAGGCGCGGATCGCGAAGATACTGGCCGACCCGTCGGTGATCCGTAACCGGCTGAAGGTGCGCTCGGCGGTGAGCAATGCCCGCGCCTTCCTCGCCGTGCAGGAGGAGTTCGACGGTTTCTGCAACTACGTCTGGGGCTTCGTCGACGGCAGGCCGAAGCAGAATCGCTGGAGCAGCGACGCGGAGGTGCCCGCCACCTCGCGGGAGTCCGATGCGCTCGCCCGGGACCTGAAGCAGCGCGGCTTCCGCTTCGTCGGCACCACCATCGTCTACGCCCACATGCAGGCCACCGGCATGGTGAACGACCACGTCACGGGCTGCTTCCGCCACGCCGAGTGCGCGCGCCTGGCGGCGTGAGTCCGGTCAGTTCCGGATATGGACTCCGGGCAGTTCCGGATATTGACTCCGGTCAGTTCCGGATATTGACGATAGTGAGCGCGATCAGCCCGTTCGGCGTGACGTGGGAGATCGCCCCCAGGTAGCGCCGGTCGGCGGCCAGGCCTGACCAGCTCACCTGCAGCGTCTCGGTGCTGCCGGCAATGACGCTCGACGGCGCCGACACCGTCATGTTCCCGGCGTCGTCCACCAGGCCGAACGCCCAGGCGAACAGCTGGTAGTTGGCGCCGGGGCCCCCCGCCACCTGGTCGGTCTCGAAGCCGTGGATCAGCACCGCGTAGCGGCCGGCGGGCGGTGTGACCAGGCTGTACTGCTCCTCCGAGGTCTCCGAGCCGCTCTCGCCGATGCGGCTGCAGATGTCGTTCGGGCAGTAGTAGACGAACATGTCCAGGTCGTCGTCGCCGTCGGTGGCCTCGTCGAACAGCGCGAAGCGCAGGTACGCCTGATTCGGCGGCACATCGACCACGTGGGTGGTGACGCCGTTGCCGTCGCGGAAAGTGAAGGTCTTCGTGGGGTCGTTGTCCACGAAGCCGTCGATCACCACCGCCTCGTTCAGACCGTGCACGCCGGCCGCATAGCTGCCCGTGTAGCCGAACTCCACGTCGAAGCCGAGGCTGCCGCTGCCGCCGGCGTCCTGCACCTCCTCCGGTGCCGACAGGGATACCGGCCGGATGGCCATGGGCGTGCGCACGGCGGTCTCGCCGGTGCGCCAGGTGATGGCGCCGAAATACCACAGGTCCAGCCCGGCGCCGACGAACTCCAGCTCGACGGTATAGGTGGCGCTCTCGCCCGGGTTCAGTGACAGGGTCGCGGGCGTGACCGACACCACCGTGCCCGGCGGCGGCTCGATCTCCATCTGCCAGGTGGCGGCGCCATCGCCCGTGGCGGTCACCGTGCGTGTGATGCTGCGCCGGCCGGTCAGCTGCTCGATGGCGATGGAGGCCTGGTTGAACCGGGCGGCGTCGAAGCTCGCGCCGGCGGCGGCCAGCTCGGCGCAGCGCGCGGGCTCTGGGATGGGCTCCTCCAGCCCGCAGCCGAAGGCGTCGTAGTCGTCGGCGCCGGCGTCGAACACGAGGCCCGGTTTTGCCGCCCCGTTCGGCTGCAGGTGTCCGGCGCCGAAGTCGAACGGGTTGGCCGGGGTCTCGCCGTCCTGCCGCACCACCTCCTGGTAGGCGCTGGTCATCAGGGCCGAGCGCAGCGCCGCCGGCGACCGGTCCGGGTTCGCCTCCAGCAGCAGCGCGGCGATGCCGGCCACGTGGGGCGTGGACATGGAGGTGCCGGAGAGGTAGCCGAAGAACTCGCCTTTCTCGGCATTCGCCGCATCCGGGCTGAAGCCTGCCAGGATGCCGACGCCCGGCGCGGTCAGGTCCGGCTTCAGGATGTCCGGCGCGCCGCTGGAGGGGCCGCGGGACGAGAAGCTGGCCATGACGTTGCCGGTCTGCTCTTCGGTCAGGAACAGGCCCGCCGCCAGACGCACCTCGACGACCTCCTCGTCGACTCGTATGGCGTCGAACAGCAGCCGGCCGTCGGCCTGGCCGATCATGACGGCGGGAATGTCCACCGTGTCGGCGGTGCCGGTCATCACGAACGGCTCGCCGGCGTTGTTGAACACCAGGGCGGCGACGGCGCCGGCGTCCTCGACGTTGCGGATCTTGGTCTCGAAGGTACAGCCGCCGCGGACCACGAGCGCGATCCGGTCGGCGAGCTCGTCGCCGTTCACCGGCGTCTGGCAGGCGTCGTAGGTGGTGCCGTCGGTGTTGCCCGTGTCGGTGGCCAGGCTGTCGTCGTCGACGATCACCAGCTCCTCTGCCACGCTGCCCGTGTCTTCCAGTTGCGGGGTGAAGCTCGCCTCGCGCGACGCGTACTTGGCCGCCAGCGACGGCGGCGAGGTCACCTCCATGGCCTCGCGGAAGCGGGTGCCGGGGCGGGTGGAGGCGGCCACCGTCGTCACCCAGGGAGAGCTGCCCGGCGAGCCGATGGTACGCAGCCCGGGCCCCTCGTTACCGGCGGCCACCGCGGTGAATACACCGGCCTTGGCCGCGGCCAGCAGCGCGATGTCGTCCGGGCCGCTCACCGTCGCCAGCGAATTACCCACCGAGTAATTGATGACGTCCACCCCGTCCGCCACCGCGGCATCGATGGCCCGTGCCAGGTCGGAGGTGTTGCAGCTGGCCCGGGTGTCGCCGGGCCGCAGCCAGCAGGCCTTGTACACGGCCACCCGGGCTTTCGGCGCCATGCCCCGGATGCGGGCGAGTTCGGTGCCGGCCACCGACGCGGTGACCGGGTTGCCGGCGGCCGTGGTGGCGATGTGGGTGCCGTGGCCGTCTGCGTCCCGGGGCGAGAGGAACTCGCCGGGATCCAGTTCGCCGGTCTCCCGGGCACCCTCGACGAACCAGCGTGCCCCGATCAGCTTGTTGTTGCACACGGTCCCGGCGAACTCCTCGCCGGATTCGCACGCGCCGTTCCAGTTCTCCGGCGGGTCGAACAGCTGCACGTCGTCCCGCACCTCGAAGCGCCGGCACAGCCACAGGCCCAGGAAGCTGTCGGCGAAGGAGGTACGGCACAGCCGCGGCTTGTCGGCCTCCCGGGTGTCCTTCAGGCTCGGGTGGTCCGGCGTGATGCCGCTGTCGATGACGCCGATGACGATGCCCTCGCCCTCGAGCCCCAGCGCGCCCGTGAGGCCGTCGTCGTTGTCGAACAGGCCGAGGAAGGACGGGGTCTCGTTCGTGGCCAGCGGGCGCACCTCGTCCTCCCAGACCCCGGCCACCTCCGGCATGTGCCGCAGCCGGTCGGCCTGGGTCGGGGTCAGCGCTGCGGCGAAACCGCTGAAGCCGTAACGATAGTCGTAGACGGTCCGGGTGCCGGGGGCGGCCTTCGCCAGCACGCGGCTCTGGGCGGCGTCGCTGGCCGCCACCCAGGACTTCACCGTCGCCGACTCCCGCCTGAACCCGCTCGACTGCATCGCCTTCATCGAGGCCGGCCGCCCCGCCGCCGCCGTCTTCGCGAAGTGCTCCGCGGCGCCGGCGCGGCGGAGCTGGACGATGTAGATCTTGCGCCCGTCCGCACGCAGGCCGATCTCGTCGGCCAGCACCAGGCTGCCCGCGGCGCCCTCGGCGTGGCGCAGCGAGGCGGCCTCGGCCGTCGCGACGAGGCAGAGCGCCGTCATCAGCGGCAGCCAGGCCAGATGCAGGATTCGGTTCACCGCTCGCTCGCCCCGGGGTGGTTGTTCTGAGGAGGCTCGAAGGACGTTAGCATAGCGCCGGAACGCCGGGCCAGCACGCTCCCGGCCGGTCAGTCCCGGGCGAAGATGCGGTCCGGGTCGGCGAAGCTCTTGAACTCGAGCGCGTTACCGGCCGGGTCGCGCAGGAACATCGTGCGCTGCTCGCCCGGCTGGCCGCGGAAACGCACCCGCGGCTCGATCAGGAATTCGACGCCGGCCGCCTCGAGCCGGTCGGCCAGGGCCCGCCAGTCCACTGGCGCCAGGATCACGCCGAAATGGCGCACCGGCACGGCGTCGCCGTCCACGGCATTGGCCGCCTCGCCGCCGCCGCTCTCGGCCAGGTGCAGGGTGACCTGGTGGCCGAAGAAGTCCAGGTCCAGCCAGCGCTCGTCCTCGCGGCCGGTGGCGCAGCCGAGCAGGTTCCGATAGAAGACGCGGGCCCGCTCCAGGTCGTCCACCGGCACGGCCAGGTGGAAGGGCACGGGATCGGTGGCGGGGCTCACGAGTCACCAAGCCAGTCGGTGGGCTTCAGGAAGCGTTCGGTGAGCTCCGCCTCCGGGCTGCCGGGCTCGGCCCGGCAGTCGTACTGCCAGCGCACCAGCGGCGGCAGCGACATCAGGATGGACTCGGTGCGCCCGCCGGACTGCAGCCCGAACAGCGTGCCCCGGTCGTAGACCAGGTTGAACTCCACGTAGCGGCCCCGGCGGTAGAGCTGGAACTCGCGCTCGCGTTCGCCCCAGGGCAGGTCCCGGCGACGCTCGACGATGGGCAGATAGGCCGGCAGGAAGTGATCGCCCACGCTCTGCATGAAGGCGAAGCAGCGCTCGAAGCCCCACTCGTTGAGATCGTCGAAGAACAGACCGCCGACGCCGCGGGTCTCGCCACGATGGCGGAGATAGAAATACTCGTCGCACCAGTCCTTGAAACGCCGGTAGGTGCCTGCGGGGAATTCCTCGCAGGCGGTCCGGGCCGTGCGGTGCCAGTGCTCCACGTCCTCGATGAACGGGTAGTAGGGCGTCAGGTCGAAGCCGCCGCCGAACCACCATACGGGCTCGCTGTCCGGCTTTTCCGCCGCGAACACACGCACGTTGGCGTGGGTGGTGGGCACGTAGGGGTTTTCGGGGTGCAGCACCAGCGACACACCCATGGCCTGGAAACCCCGCCCGGCCAGCTCCGGCCGGGATTTCGACGCGCTGGGCGGCAGGTTCTTGCCGTGGACGTGGGAGAAGTTGACGCCCGCCTGCTCGAGCAGGCGGCCCCCCGCCGTCACCCGGGTCTCGCCGCCCCCCCCGCCTTCCCGCTCCCAGGCGTCGCGGCGAAAGCGGGCCGTGCCGTCCACCTCCTCCAGGGTGCCGGTGATGCGGCGCTGCAGACCTAGCAGGTAGTCCTTGACGGCCTCCAGCTGCCTGCCGAACTCATTGCCGAATTCACTCATCGCCACACAGCCGGGGCTGCCTCATCGCCGGGGAGCGAGGCATTGTACGGGATGGCTGCGCGGCATGGGTATGACAGCCGGGGGCTCAGTCGCCGGACTTCTTCTGCGCCTTCTTCTTCGCCTTTTTCTTCCCGGGCTTTTTCTTCGCGGCGGTCTTCTTGCGTGCGGTGCTCTTCTTCCTGGCCGCCTTCTTCGTGTCGGCGGCAGCCGCGGTCTTTTTCTTGGCCTTCTTGCGCCCGCGGCCGCGGGCCGGCGCCGCCGCCAGCAGCTCCCTGCATTCCGCCAGCGTCAGCGAGGCCGGTTCCCGGTCCTTCGGCACCTTGGCGTTCTTGGTCTTGTCGGTCACGTAAGGACCGTAGCGGCCCTTGAGCACCTGGATACCCTCGTCCGGGAAGTCCTGGATGGTGCGTTCGGCATCGGCTTTCTTCTTCTCGCGCACGAGTTCCAGCGCACGCTCCAAGTTGATGGTGAAGGGGTCGTCGTCGCCGCGGATCGAGACGAACTTGTTGCCGTAGCGCACGTAGGGTCCGAAGCGGCCGATGCTGGCCGAGACCGGCTCGCCCTCCGGCGTCTCGCCCAGGTGGCGCGGCAGCTTGAACAGCTCGAGGGCCGCATCCAGGTCGATCTCGTTCATCTTCTGGCCGGGCAGCAGGCCCGCGAACTTCGGCTTCTCCTCGTCGTCTTTCGTGCCGATCTGTACGAACGGTCCGAACCGGCCCATGCGCACGGTCACCGGCTTGCCGGTCTTCGGGTCGGTGCCGAGTTCCCGCGCCTGGGCCACCTGCTCACGGGTGACGTTCCGGTCCTTCTCCTCCACCAGCTCGTGGAAGGGCTGCCAGAACTCCTCCAGCAGCGGCACCCAGTCCCGGTCGCCCCGGGAGACGGCGTCGAGGTCGTCCTCCATGCGTGCGGTGAAGTCGTAATCCACGTACCGGGTGAAGTGCTCGGTGAGGAAGTGGTTGACGATGCGGCCGATGTCCGTGGGCACGAACTGGCGGCCTTCCATCTCCACGTACTCCCGGTTCTTCAGCGTGGTGATGATGTTGGCGTAGGTCGAAGGCCGGCCGATGCCGAGTTCCTCCAGCGACTTCACCAGGCTCGCCTCGGTGTAGCGGGGCGGCGGTTCGGTGAAGTGCTGCTCGGGCCGTATCTCCTCCAGCTTCAGCCGGTCGCCCTCCGCCAGGTCCGGCAGGCGGCGGTCGCTGTCGTCGGGCCCGGCGTCGTCGCGGCCCTCCTGGTAGACGGCGATGAAACCGGGCTTGACCAGCACCGAGCCCGTGGCGCGGAAACGCCCGGTGGCGCCGGCCTCCGGCTCGTCGGCGGGCACCATCTCGGCGGTCACCGTGTCGAACACCGCGGGCACCATCTGGCTCGCCACCGTGCGGGTCCAGATCAGCCGGTAGAGCTTGAACTGGTCGGACTCGAGCTTGCCTTCGAGTTCCTCGGGCGCGCGGCTCACCGAGGTGGGGCGGATGGCCTCGTGGGCCTCCTGGGCGTTCTTGGACTTGTTCTTGTACTGGCGCGGGCTGTCCGGCACGTTGTCCCGGCCGAAGCGCTGCTCGATGACGCTGCGGGTCTCGTCCACCGCCACCTGGGCCAGGGTCACCGAGTCGGTACGCATGTAGGTGATCAGACCGACGTTGCCGTCGGCGCTGCCGATGTCCACGCCCTCGTAGAGCTTCTGGGCAACCCGCATGGTGCGCTGGGTGTTGAAGCCGAGCTTGCGCGAGGCCTCCTGCTGCAGTGTGGAGGTGGTGAACGGGGCGGCCGGGTTGCGCCGGCGCTGCTTGCGCTCCACCTTGACCGTGCGCAGCACGCCGTCCGCCGCCCGGCGCAATGCCGCGTCCACGGCCATGGCCGTGTCTTCGTCGCCGAAGCTGAACTGCTCCACCTTCTCGCCCTGGTAGGCCACCAGCCGCGCGGGGAAGGCCTGGCCTTCCTTGCTGACGTCGGCCTCGATGGTCCAGTACTCCCGGGAGACGAAGCGCTCGCGTTGCTCTTCGCGCTCGACGATGAGCCGGAGTGCCGGGCTCTGCACCCGGCCGGCGGAGAGGTTCGGCTGCACTTTCTTCCACAGCAGCGGAGACAGGTTGAAACCCACCAGGTAGTCCAGCGCGCGGCGTGCCTGCTGGGCGTTCACCAGTTCGCTGGACAGGCCGCGGGGATGCTTTATGGCGTCCTGGATGGCCTGCTTCGTGATCTCGTAGAAGACCACGCGGTGCACGTCCTTGTC
>Ga0102929_1000237_pt1 | contig 31928 bp, 27 predicted proteins | sample SalPonR1_B_D2_MG_FD_78510 | JGI IMG/M metagenome (GOLD analysis project Ga0102929, IMG submission 78510) | Salt pond soil microbial communities from South San Francisco under conditions of wetland restoration - Salt Pond MetaG R1_B_D2_MG | ecosystem: Environmental > Aquatic > Marine > Intertidal... | reverse complement strand
TGTGGATACGCCCGGGCACTCCGACTTCTCCGAGGACACCTACCGCACGCTGACGGCGGTGGACTCGGCCATGATGGTGATCGACTGCGCGAAGGGCGTGGAGGAGCGCACGGTGAAGCTGATGGAGGTGTGCCGCCTGCGGGACACGCCCATCCTTACCTTCATCAACAAGCTGGACCGCGAGGGCCGCGAACCCATCGAGCTGCTGGACGAGATCGAGTCCGTGCTCGGCATCCAGTGCGCGCCGGTGACCTGGCCCATCGGCATGGGCAGGGACCTGAGGGGCGTCTATCACCTGCAGCAGGACCGCATCTACGTCTACGAGAGCGCGGGCCGGGAGAAGGCGGGCGAGACCCGGGTCATCGAGGGACTCGCCTCGGACGAGGCGCGGGCGTTTCTGGGCGACCGGGCGGAGGCCTTCGACGAGGAGATCGAGCTGGTGCGCGGTGCCTGTCCCGAGCTCGACCCGGAGGCCTATCTGGCGGCGCGCCAGACCCCGGTGTTCTTCGGTTCCGCCATCAACAACTTCGGTGTGCGCGAGCTGCTGGACGGCTTCGTGGAGCTGGCCCCGGCACCCCGGTCGCGGGAGGCGGACGCGCGCGTCGTCGAGCCGACGGAGGCCGCGCTGAGCGGCTTCGTGTTCAAGATCCAGGCCAACATGGACCCGGCTCACCGGGACCGCATCGCGTTCCTGCGGCTGTGCTCGGGGCGTTTCATGAAGGGCATGAAACTGCATCACGTGCGCCTGGGCAAGGCGGTGAAAGTCGCGGAGGCGATCACGTTCATGGCGGCCGACCGCCAGTCGGCGGAGGAGGCCTGGGCCGGCGACATCATCGGCATCCACAATCACGGCACCATCAACATCGGCGACAGCTTCTCCGAGGGCGAGGAACTCGCCTTCAGCGGCATCCCGAGCTTCGCGCCCGAGATCTTCCGCCGCGCGGTGCTGCGCGACCCGCTGCGGCTGAAAGCGCTGCAGAAGGGCCTCGACCAGCTGTGCGAGGAGGGCGCTACCCAGCTGTTCCGGCCGCTGCGCAGCAACGAACTCATCCTGGGCGCCGTCGGCATCCTGCAGTTCGACGTGGTCGCCGCCCGGCTGCGCGACGAGTACGGCGTGGAATGCACCTTCGATAACGTGAACGTACATACGGCGCGCTGGCTGGAATTCCCCGACGAGAAGAAGCGCGAGGAATTCAGCCGCCGCAACCACGACAACCTGGCGCTCGATCATACCGAGGCGCTGGTCTACGTCGCTCCCACCCGGGTCAATCTCCAGCTCGCCGAGGAACGCTGGCCGGACGTCCGCTTCCACGCCACCCGCGAGCTGTAAGGCCGCCGATGCCTGTTATAGTCGGCCGTTCGCAGCGATGGTACCGGGAGCGCCGATGACGAGGGAGCCGGACAGCGGCCGAACGAGGGGTGGGCGATGAGGCATCGGCTGCTGCGAAGACCGGTGCTCGCCTGGGCTTTCTACGACTGGGCCAATTCCGCTTTTGCGCTCACGGTGCTGGCCGTGCTGTTCCCGATTTTCCTCGGAGAATACTGGAGCAGCGGCGAAGTGGACGCCGACGTGACCTTCCGCCTCGCCGTCACCAGCGGCGCGGCCAGTTTCATCGTTGCACTACTGGCGCCCGTGCTCGGGGCCATCTCCGACCGTGGCGGCACCCGCAAGAAATTCCTCACGGGCTTCGCCCTGCTGGGCATCGTCATGACCGGCGGACTGTACTTCGTGGCCGAAGGGGCCTGGCCGGTGGCGATAGGCCTGTACCTGCTGGCCTCGGTGGGCTTCTACAGCGCCAATTCTTTCTACGACTCCCTGATCCACAACGTGGCGAAACCCGGCGAGTTCGAGTCGGTCTCGGCCTTCGGTTTCGCGCTGGGGTATTTCGGCAGCGCGATGCTGCTCGCGCTCAATACCTGGATGGTGCGCGATCCCGGCACCTTCGGCCTGGCGGGCCCGGACGTCGCGGTACGGGTCGCTTTCCTGCTGGTGGCGGTGTGGTGGGCGATATTCACCATCCCGCTCCTGCTCTATGTGGAAGAGCGCAGACTGCCGGAGAAGCCCGTCGCGGGAGTGGTGCGCGAAGGCTACCGCCAGCTCGTCGATACTTTCCGCGAGATCCGCCGCTACCGGCACGTGTTCCTGTTCCTGATCGCCTTCTGGCTGTACATCGACGGCGTGCACACGATGATCCAGATGGCCACCAACTTCGGCCAGCGCCTCGGTTTCTCCAGTGCCGACCTGATCACGGCGCTGCTGGTGACGAATTTCGTCGGCTTCCCGGCCACGCTGTTCTACGGCTGGCTGGGCGAGAAGATCGGTGCCAAGCGCGGCATCTACATCGCGCTCACCGTCTACGTTGGCGTGAGCGTGTGGGCATTCTTCCTCGAGGAGGTCTGGCAGTTCTACGCCATGGCGATCATGATCGGCTGCGTCCAGGGCGGCGTGCAGAGCATGAGCCGGGCCTACTATGCGGCGATGGTGCCGCCGGACAAGTCCGCCGAGTTCTTCGGCTTCTACAACATGATCGGCAAATTCGCCGCCGTGCTCGGACCCTTCCTGGTGGCCGCCACCAGCATGGTCAGCGACAGTCCGAAGGCCGTGATCGTCGCCATCGTGCCGCTGTTCATCATCGGCGCCGTCCTGCTCTCGCGCGTACATCCGCCCAGACGCCGCGAAGTGGAGACCAGTGTGGTCTGACGGCGGCGGCCAGCTCGTCCGTCCGCGGGCGTCCGGCGTAGCGGGTATCGAGGTACAGCGCGGTCACCCGGCGTATATCACCCGCGAGGCCGGGCAGCATGGCCGAGGCACGCTCGGCGTAGCCGAGCGGCGGCTCGCCGGGTGCACGGGGAATGCCCGTGGCCCGGACGAAGCGCCGGTACAGCCGCTCCGCGCGGTCCGGCCCGGGCCGGCGGTGGCGCCAGGCCAGCCAGCCGGTGAGGCCCGCGAGCAGCAGAGCCATGACGGCGACCAGCCAGACCACCATCCGCCGCCAGTCGGGACGCTCCATGCCGAGCCAGCGCAGGAAATCTTCCTGGGTGGCAGGGCCGTAGCCGAGCACCCACTCGTCCCAGCGTGCATTGGTGAGATCCCAGTAGAAGCGCAGGGTCTCGACGAAGTCTGCCCGCCAGATACGGCCGGTGACGCCGAACTCCGCGGCATCCAGGGCGCCGTAGAGGCCGGACTCGATACGCTGCGGTGCCACCGCGGCGGTGGGGTCGACGCGCACCCAGCCATCGCCCTCGAACCAGACCTCGGCCCAGGCATGGGCGTCGGACTGGCGCACGAGGTAGTAGGGTTCGGCGGTGTCGAGCGGATTCAGCTCGCCGCCCTGGTAGCCGGCCACGACGCGGGCGGGGATGCCGACCGCGCGCATGAGGGTGGCGAAGGACGTCGCATAGTGTTCGCAGAAACCGCGCCGGGTGGAGAACAGGAACTCGTCGGCCGCGTCCCGGCCCAGTGCCGGGGGGGAGAGCGTATAGAAGAACGGTTCTTCCCGGTACCAGGCCAGTACCCGCTGCACGTAATCCCGGTCACTCGTGGCACGTTCGCGCAGCTGCGCCGCGAAGCCGCGGGTGCGCGGGTTGGTGCCGTCCGGCAGCCGGGTCAGCCAGTTGCGGTAGCCCTCACTCAACGTCGGCTCCAGCGTCGCGTCCGGCAGCGACGTGGCCGTGTAGACCAGTTGCCGGTCGATGGCCTTGAAGCGGCCCACTTCATGGCGACGTGTCAGGAAGGCGCCTTCGGCATCGACGTCATAGGGGCGTTCCAGCAGGAACAGGTAGCGCTGGCTGGTGGCATCCAGTCTTACACGGTAGCTCAGTGCCTCGCCCGCCGGTTCGACGCGGGATGCCGCGCCCGGGTCGCGCACGACCTGCGCGGCACTCCAGGTGCGGCCATTCAGCACCTGTTCCATGACGATGCCCCGCCAGTAGCGCTCCGCCGGCCGCGGCACCTCGCCGTCGAACCAGACCCGGAAGGCGCGGGCATCAGACTGGCTGAGATTGCTGATGTCGCCCGGGCTCATGCGATCGCTCAGGCCGGTGACGGCGCTGTTCTGCTCGTTCGGGATTGCCCAGAATGGTCCCGGCACCCGGGGGAACAACACCCAGAAGACGAGCATCAGGGGCAAAGCGTGCAGCAGCAGGCGGCCCGCGCCGCGGCTCGCGACATGCGGCGCGAGTGCCTTGCCCGAACGTCCGGCGTTCAGCCAGGCTGCGATGATGACGAATACCGCGGCGAACAGATACGGCAGCGTCCACAGGAACTGCTCGCGCAGCAGCGTGGCCAGCACCAGGAAGAAGGCGATGAACAGCAGGACGAACTGGTCCCGCCGCGTGCGTGTCTCCAGCAGCTTCAGCGCCGCCATGATCACCAGCAGCGCCGTGCCGGGGCCCACGCCGTTGATGCCGCCGTAGGCGAACAGCACTGCCAGGAAGCCGCCGAACGCCAGCGCGATGCGGAATCCCCGCCAGGGCAGCGGCCAGCGGCGCAGCTCCACGATCCAACGCCACAGCCCGCAGGCGAAGGCCGGCAGCACGACCCAGACCGGCAGTGCAGGGATGTGCGGGATGACCGCCAGCCCGAGGGCCGCCAGCGTCCACGGCAGGGTATCGAGCAGTCGGCCGTCGCTGCGCCGGTCAGCCCGCACGGCGGGCCTCCCCCGGGTAGGCCCGGTACAGGGCGAGCGCATCGAGGCAGCGGCGCCGGTGTGCGCTGCCCCGGGAGGGCTCGATGGTCTCGCCGCCGAGGCGCAGCCCGTAATGCCGGCCCTGGCTCTCGGCGTCCAGTATCCACCGGCACAGCACCGACAGCCGTTCTTCCAGGCCGCGGCCCGGCGCATCGCGCAGGTCCAGCCAGGCGAGGTCGGCTGCCGCGCCGGAGAAGCGTTTCGACTTCAGTTCACCGCTGCGGGCGTAGATCTTCCAGGCGACATGACGGGGCGGATCGCCGGCATGGAAATCGCGCAGGCCGGCGAAGTCGTCGTCGCCCTGCCCGGTGGTGGGCCGCCGGCCCCGTCCCACGGTGCTCGGCGAGGGCGGTGGCGGCGCGTCCGCCGGTTGCGGCCACACCAGGCAGCCGGCCTCGGCGTGTATCCAGACCCAGGCCCGGAACAGGGTCAGCGGGTGGGTCGTGCGCAGGCCGTAGCGCTCGAGGCGCAGCCGCCCCCGCCGTTCGGTGGGCATCGGCACCTCGGCCACGGCGTGCCCGCCGGCGGGCACGTCCACCGCCGGGGCGGAGCCCGCGCCTGCCTCTACGCCGAGTTCGTAGCGGGGCGCCCGGCCGTCGTTCGCCAGGTTGAAGCGCAGGCGGGCTTCCTCGCCGGCAAAGACGGAGTCGGCCCCGGCAAAGCCGATGGTGAGCCCGGCCAGGTTGCGATGGCAATGGTGCATGGCCACCAGCCCCAGGGCGGCGAGCAGGAAGGTCAGTGCGAAGCCCATGCTGTTGTTGTAGTTCATGGAGCCGAGCAGCATGGCGAAGGTCATGAGCCCGTAGGTGACGCCCACGCCGGTCGGCAGGATATAGATGCGCCGCGAGGCGAGCCGTACCGGCACCGGGTCCGCGCCCTGGCGCCGGTGCGCCCAGCGCGCGGCCCAGCCGGCGAGGCGCTCCCGCGGGCGGCGCCAGCCGCGCAGTGCCTCAGGGGATGGCGACGGACTCGAGGACATGGCGGCCGATCTCCTCCGGGCCGCGGCGGCGGTCGAGCTCATCCGTCGTCAGCCGGTGGGCGGCCACGGCCGTGAACACGGCCTGGACGTCGTCCGGGAATACGGCCTCCCGGCCTTCCACCAGGGCGATGGCGCGGGCGGCCCGGGTGAGAGCGATGGCGCCGCGGGGCGAGAGTCCGGCGGGGAAGTCACCGGACTCGCGGGTGTAGCGCACCAGCGCCTGGATATAGTCGATGAGCGGCTCGCTGACCTTCACGGCGTCCACCGCGCGCTGCAGCCGGACGACGGCCTCCGGTGTGAGCGCCGCTTCCAGCTCGTGCAGCGCCACCCGGGTGTCGCGGCCGGCGATCAGCCGGCGTTCGGCTTCCTCGCCGGGATAGCCGAGTTCGATGCGCATGAGAAAGCGGTCCAGCTGGGATTCCGGCAGGGGAAAGGTGCCGATCTGGCTGCCCGGATTCTGGGTGGCCACCACGAAGAACGGCTCGGGCAGCGTGTGACTGGCACCGTCCACCGTCACCTGTCCCTCCTGCATCGCCTCGAGCAGGGCACTCTGAGCCTTGGGCGTGGCGCGGTTGACCTCGTCGGCCAGCACCAGCTGGGAGAACACGGGGCCGGGGTGGAAGTCGAAACGGCCGTCTTCGGGCCGGTAGATGGAGACGCCCACGATATCGGCGGGCAACATGTCGCTGGTGAACTGGATGCGCTGGTAGGTGAGTCCGAGCACCCGCGCGAGCGCGTGGGCCAGGGTCGTCTTGCCCACGCCGGGCAGGTCCTCGATCAGCAGATGGCCCCGGGCAATCAGGCAGGCCAGCGCCAGGCGCAGCTGCGGCTCCTTGCCCAGTATGATCGAGTCGAGGGAGTCCAGCGCCGCCGCCAGGGCGTCGCCGGTCCCGGCGGTCAGTCCGTCTTCCTTCTCGAGCACGTTCCCGATGCGCATCCGGTTCTCCTTCGGCCGGCCGTTATGTTGACCCGTCGGGGCACGGATTGCACCCGCCTCGACGCCGGAATGTGACCGGATACTCAGATTGCGCCGTCAGGCGATCTGCTCCAGGCGCTCGAGCTGCTCGCGGATCTGGGCCAGCTGGCGGCGGAACTCCGTCTCCCGGTCCCGCTCCTTCGCCACGATGTCCGCCGGGGCGTTGTCCACGAAGCGGGGATTGGCGAGCTTGGCCTCGGCGCGGGAGAGTTCGGCCTGCACCTTCTTCGCCTGCTTGCCGAGCCGGCCGCGCTCGGCCTGCACGTCGATGAGCCCTGCCATGGGGACGAAGATCTTCATGTCGCCGAGAAGGGCGGTGGCCGAGGGCGGCACTTCGGTGCCCTCGTCCAGGAAGTCGACCGACTCGATGCGCCCCACGTCGCGGACCAGCCGCCCGTGGCGCTCCAGCAGGCGGCGGTCTTCGTCGCCAGCGTCCTGCAGCAGTACCGGCAGCCGGCGGCCCGGGGCGATATCCATCTCGCCGCGGATGCGTCGCAGGCCCAGGATGAAGCCCTGCACCCATTCCATCTCCGCCTCGGCCGCCGGGTCGACGTCGCCGGTGGCCGCCTCCGGATAGCTCTGGATCATGACGGTCTCACCCGCCACGCCGGCCCGCGGCGCGACCCTGAGCCAGATCTCCTCGCTGATGAACGGCATCAGCGGATGCACCAGCCGCAGCAGGCTCTCCAGCGTAGCGATGAGCGTGCGCCGCGTGCCCCGCTTTGCGCCGTCACTCGCATCGGCCGACTGAAGCACCGGCTTGGAGAGTTCCAGGTACCAGTCGCAGAACTCGTGCCAGGTGAACTCGTAGATGGCCTGTGCCGCGAGGTCGAGCCGGTAGCCGGCGAACTGCTCGTGTACCGCCGCGACGGTGCGTGCCAGCCGGGAACGGATCCAGTGATCGGCGGCGGAGAGCACCTCCTCGCCTTCATCCAGTTCCTCGGTAGCCATCAGGACGTAGCGCGAGGCGTTCCACAGCTTGTTGCAGAAGTTGCGGTAACCCTCGATGCGGCCCAGGTCGAAGCGGATGTCCCGCCCGGTGGTGGCGAGCGCGGCGAAGGTGAAGCGGAGTGCATCGGCGCCGTACTCCGGGATGCCGTCCGGGAACTGCTGGCGCGTGGCCTGCTCGATTCTGGGCGCGAGGTGCGGCTGCATCAGCCCGCGGGTGCGCTTGGCCACGAGGGTATCGGGGTCCACGCCGTCGATGAGGTCCAGCGGATCCAGCACGTTGCCCTTGGATTTGGACATCTTTTGCCCGTCCGGGTCGCGGATCAGCCCGTGGATATAGACCTCGCGGAAGGGCACCTCGCCGGTGAACTTCAGCCCCAGCATGATCATGCGGGCGACCCAGAAGAAGATGATGTCGAAGCCGGTGACCAGGACCGAGGTGGGGTAGAAGGTTCTGAGCGCCTCGGTGTCCTGCGGCCAGCCCAGTGTGCTGAACGGCCACAGGCCCGAGGAGAACCAGGTATCGAGCACGTCCTCGTCCTGTGTCAGCGCCACGGAGGCGTCCAGACCGTGTTTCTCGCGCACCTCTTCCTCGCTGCGGCCGACGTAGAGGTGGCCCTCGGCGTCGTACCAGGCCGGGACGCGGTGGCCCCACCACAGCTGGCGGCTGATGCACCAGTCCTGGATCTTGTGCATCCAGTCGAAGTAGGTCTTGTCCCAGTTGGCCGGGACGAAGCGGATGTCGCCCCGCTCGACGGCCCGGATGGCCGGCTTCGCCAGCGGCTCGATGGCGACGTACCACTGATCCGTGAGGTAGGGCTCCACCACGGCGCCGGTGCGGTCGCCCCGTGGCACCATCAGTCTGTGATCCTCCGTCTTCTCCAGCAGCCCGGCGGCGTCCATGTCGGCGACGACCCGCTTCCTCGCCTCGAAACGGTCGAGGCCCCGGTAGCCCTCCGGCACGGCCGCGTTCATGGCCGCGTCGTCGGTGAGCACGTTGATGATCTCGAGGCCGTGGCGCTCGCCGATCTCGTAATCGTTGAAGTCGTGAGCCGGTGTGATCTTCACGCAGCCGGAACCGAACTCCGGGTCCACGTAGTCGTCGGCGATGACCGGGATGCGACGCTCCGCCAGCGGCAGCAGGATCTCCCGGCCGACGAGACGGCGATAGCGCTCGTCGTCCGGGTGGACGGCCACGGCAGTATCGCCCAGCATCGTCTCGGGGCGGGTCGTGGCCACGGTCACGTGGCCATCGCCGTCGGCCAGCGGATAGCGGAAATGCCACAGGTGGCCGGACTCCTCCTCGCTCAGCACCTCCAGGTCGGACAGTGCCGTGTGCAGCACCGGGTCCCAGTTCACGAGCCGCTCGCCGCGGTAGATCAGTCCCTCGTCGTAGAGACGCACGAACACTTCGGTGACCGCCGCCGACAGGTCCTCGTCCATGGTGAAGCGTTCCCGGGACCAGTCCACGGAGGCACCGAGCCGGGCCAGCTGTTCGGCAATGGTGCCGCCGGACTCCGCCTTCCATTGCCAGACCCGCTCCACGAACGCCTCGCGGCCGAGATCATGGCGTGTGAGTCCCTCGGCATTGAGCTGGCGCTCCACGACCATCTGGGTGGCGATGCCCGCGTGGTCGGTACCCGGCTGCCATAGCGTACGCCGGCCACACATGCGGTGGTAGCGGGTGAGCGCGTCCATGATCGTGTCCTGGAACGCGTGACCCATGTGCAGGGTGCCGGTCACGTTCGGCGGCGGGATCATGATGCAGTAGGGCTCGCCGTCTCCGGCAGGCTCGAACCAGCCGTTTTCCTGCCAGCGCCGGTAGTGCTTCATCTCGATATCGCCGGGGCGATAGGCCTTGTCCATGCTCATGTCTCTTGCGCCGGCGCCGACGCGCCGGTGGTAGTTCTCGTCATTCCTGTCGCCGGTGCGTCCCTGTCAGGACGTCTGCTCGAAGTGCTCGCGGATGATGCGTGCCACGAGATCCGGCAGCTCGGCGCGCAGCCGGTTGGAGACCTGCTCGAACATGGCGGCTTCCATCTCCTGGAAAGCCGTGTGCAGCAGCCGGTCCGTCAGGTCCAGGCTGGCGGAGGCCAGCCTGACCTCCAGTTCGGCGAGCGCCGCCTCGTCGATCGGGGGCGGTACGGTGGCGCCGGTGCCGGCCGCTGCGGCTTCGCCGGTGCCGGCTGCTGCGGCCTCGCCGGCACCCGCCTGTATCGCCGGGGCCGGCTCGCCGACCACCGCGGTGAGTGTCGGGATGTCTTCGCCGCCGGCGTCCTCGATGTCGTCCGGATTACTGATGGGACCGCTCCGCGCTGTCAGCCGATCTCGTGGGTTTCGAGAGGATAGCCCTTCTCGCGGTAGAAGATAAATCGGCGCCGCGCCTCCGCGCGGGTCTCCTCGTCGCCGCCCACCAGCTCGGCGATGCGCGGCAGCGTCAGCGCGAACCCGGGCACGCCGCGGGCAAGGTTGATGACCAGATCCGCTCCTGCGGGCGCCTCCCCGCCGCAGCCGACGGTCACCGGCGCGCCGCTCTCGTTCGGCAGCCTCTCGTGGGGCAGGAAGCTGCCGTCACGGAAGGTCCAGAGCAGCTCGTCGAGTGCCTCGGCGGTGGCCTGGTCCTCTGCATGCACGTGGACCCGGTGGCGCAGCCGATAGGCTTTCTCGGCCAGGCGGCAGGCGAAGCGCCGGCGTGCGTCCTCACCGCCGGTGGCGAGTATGTAGAAGTCGACCCGCGGCGCGGCCACGACGCGGCGTCAGTCCTGCGCGCCGGCGCGCTCGATGAGGTAGTCCACCAGCAGCGGCACCGGCCGTCCGCTCGCCCCCTTGCGGTTGCCCGAGCGCCAGGCCGTGCCGGCGATGTCCAGGTGCGCCCAGGTGGCGTCCCGGGTGAACTTTGCCAGGAAGGAGGCGGCGGTGATGGCGCCGCCCTCGCGGCCGCCCACGTTGGCGAAGTCCGCGAAATTACTCTTCAGCTGCTTCTCGTAGTCCTCGCCGATGGGCAGGCGCCAGGCGGTGTCGTCCGCCCGCCGGCCGGCCGCAAGCAGTTCGTCGGCCAGCGCGTCGTCGTTCGACATCAGGCCGCTGTTGTGGTGGCCGAGAGCGATGACGCAGGCGCCCGTCAACGTCGCCACGTCGATCAGCGCTGCGGGCTCGTAGCGCTGGGCGTAGGTGAGGGCGTCGCACAGGATCAGCCGGCCCTCGGCGTCGGTGTTCAGGATCTCGATGGTCTTGCCCGACATGCTCTTCACGATGTCGCCGGGGCGGGTCGCCCGTCCGCTGGGCATGTTCTCGCAGGTGGGTACGATGACCATCAGGTTGACGGGCAGCTTGAGCGCGGCGACGCTCTGCATGGTGCCGAGCACGGCGGCGGCGCCGCACATGTCGAACTTCATCTCGTCCATGGCGGGTGGCGGCTTCAGCGAGATGCCGCCGGTGTCGAAGGTGATGCCCTTGCCCACCAGGATGACCGGCGGCGCGTCGTCGGCCCCGCCGCGGTAGTTCAGCACGATGAGCTTCGCCGGTTCCTCGGCGCCCGCGGTAACGGATAATAACGCGCCCATGGCGAGGCGCTCCATGTCCTTCTCTTCCAGAACCTCGACGCTCAGCGGCCGGTATTGCTTGGCCAGCCTGCCGGCCTCCTCGGCGAGGTAGCCCGGTGTGCAGACGTTGGCGGGCAGGTTGCCGAGTTCCCGGGCCAGGTCCATGCCGCGGACGACGGCCTGACCGTGACGCGCCCCGCGTGTTGCGGCATCGCCGTCGGCCCTGGAGGCGACGCCGAAACCGAGCTTGTTCAGTTTCAGTCCGTCGTTCCGGGACGCCGACTTCATCCTGGTGAAGCGGTAGAGGCGCTCGCCGAGGCTCTGCACCGCGTAGCGTGCGAGGTAATAGGCGTCCGTGTCGCCGACCTTGTTACGGTGCAGGTAGGAGACGGCCTCGGTGACGGCGGTGGAGGAGAGTTCGCCGAATGCGGCATCCAGCGCCTTTCGGTACTGGCGCACCCCGAACTCGCTCTTCTTGCCCAGCCCCACGACGAGCACGCGCTTGCAGCGCACCTTGGCCGGTGCCGGGATGAGGCTGGCCTGGCCCAGCTTCCCGGAGAGGTCGCCCGATTTGTTCAGCCTGGCCAGCAGGCCGCCGCTGCCCGCATCGATCTCGCTGGCGCCGGCGTCGAGGTCGCCGTTCGAATAAAGGCCGACGATGGCGCATTCCGTTGCGCGTTTCGCGGCGTCGCCGCTGGTGCTGAAATATTCCATGGATGAACCTCGGTACTGCATCCCTGCGCCCGTGCCCGGAGCGCCGCGGGCTTCGGCCCCGCTTGACTCCGTGGTGCGGCGCACCGGATGATGCAGTTTCTTGTTGTGTGCCGGGAGCTTAGGCACGTCTCCGTGCCGGCGCGCTCTGCGGGAAAGCCGGGATTCTAGCCCAAATGTGGCAGTGAAGTTAAGTGGAGCCCTGGTGAGCGGGATGGCGGCGTAATGAAGATACTCGATCGCTACGTGCTGCGTGAGGCGGCCCGCACCTGGGCGGCCGTCACCGCCGTGCTGCTGTTCATCCTGCTCAGCAACCAGTTCGCGCGGGTGCTGGGCGACGCCGCGAAGGACAAGCTGCCCCGGGATGCCGTATTCAGCGTCATCGGGCTCACCGCGCTGCAGTACCTGACCATTCTGATCCCGTTCGGCCTGTTCCTGGCCATCATGCTGGCGCTGGCGCGGCTGTACCGGGACAGCGAGATGCCCGCCATGATGGCCTGCCGGATGGGGCCCGGTTCGCTGTACCGGCCGCTCGCATGGCTGGCCGTGCCCCTGGCGCTGCTGGTGGGCTGGCTGTCGCTGGACCTCTGTCCCCAGGCCCTGCGCGAGGTACAGCGTATCGCCGCGGCGGCCGAGCGGCGGGTGGACCTCAGCGCCATCGAGCCGGGCCGGTTCACCAGCGCGGGCCAGGGCGATGCGGTGATCTATGCCGAGCGGGTCGACCGGGACGGGTCGCTGGCGAACGTCTTTCTGCAGCGGCGCTCCGGCGGCGCTCTGGAGGTGGTTCTGGCCGAGAAAGGCAGTCAGCGGCCGTCCGCCGACCCGGGGACCCGCTACATCGTGCTGGAGAACGGACGCCGTTACGAGGGCCGCCCCGGCGAGCGCCAGTTTCGCATCGTGGAGTTCGCCGAGCACGGCATCCCCTACAAGGTGCCGGCGCCGCGCGAACCCGATTTCGACGCGGAGGCCCGGAGCACGGAGGAGCTGCTGGCCTCGAGCGATCTGCAGGCCGCGGCGGAACTGCAGTGGCGGGTCTCTGTGCCGATCTCGGCGCTGCTGCTGGCATTCCTGGCGGTCCCGCTGGCCAAGAGCCGACCGCGCCAGGGGCGCTACGGCAAGATGCTGGCGGGCGTGCTCGTCTACTTCATCTATTTCAATCTGCTCGGCGCCGCCCAGGTCTGGCTGGAGCAGGGCGAGCTCGATCCGGCTATCGGCATGTGGTGGGTGCACGCACTGATCCTCCTGCTGGGCATCGTATTGCTGGGCGCACAGAACGGCTGGTTCTGGCGGCTCGTGCCGCGGAGCAGGGCATGAAGGTCTTCACCCTTTACCTGGTGCGCACCGTCGTGTCGATGACGCTGGTAGTGACCGCGGTGCTGCTGGCCCTGGCGGGCTTCTTCGAGTTCATCGCCCAGCTCGACGACACCTCCATCGGCCGCTACGGCACCCTGGATGCCGTGGTTTACACCCTGTTGCGACTGCCGCTGCTGGCCGTGCAGATGCTGCCGGTGGCGACCCTGCTCGGCGCGATGCTCGGCCTCGGCCAGCTGGCCGCCCACAGCGAGCTGGTGGTGATGCGGGCCTCCGGCGTCTCCCAATACCGGCTGGCCGGTTCCGCTGCCGTCGCCGGCGCGCTGATCATGCTGGGCACCGTGGTACTCGGCGAGTACCTTGCCCCGCCCCTGGACCAGTTCGCCCGCAAGTACCGGGCCGTGGCGAAGAACGAGGAAGCCGGGCTGACCGGCGGGCGCAGTACCTGGGTGCGCGACGGCAACACCATCTTCAACGTGGAGCGCATCAGCAGCGAGTTCGAGTTCGGCGGCGTGTATCTCTTCGAACTGGGCGAGGAGCGCCGGCTCGAGGCGATCATTCACGCGGACAACGCCGGCCTGGACGCAGAGGAGCGCTGGGTGTTCGAGAATTTCGCCCGCACCCGGTTCACCGCCGAGGGAGCAAGCGCCAGCCGACAGCCGCGCATCGTCGAGGACTACGGCGTGGATGCGGAAGTGCTCGGCATTGCCGTGGTCAAGCCGGCCAGTCTGTCCCTGCGCGGCCTGCTGAGCTACATCGGCTATCTCGAGAAGAACGAACTCGATGCGACGACCTACCAGACCGAGCTGTGGAACCGGATCGCCTCGACGCTGACCATCGTGGTGATGCCGGTACTGGCCATCGGTTTCGTGTTCGGCTCGCTGCGCAGCGCCGGCGCAGGCGGCAGGCTGATGGTGGGCGTGCTGATCGGCCTTGCCTATTTCCTGGCCAGCCGCATGCTGGCCAATACCGGCGTGGTGTTCAACCTCAACCCGGCCGTGCTCGCATGGCTGCCCACCCTGGCCCTGCTGGCGGTGACGGCGTTCGTGCTCTCCCGGGTGCGCTGATGCACGCCTAGCGGCGCTTGACCGAGTGCACCAGCCTGGTGTTCGACAGCCGGTCGTGCCAGGCGAGGCCGTCCCGGTCGACCAGCGACCAGAAAAAGCCGGCTCCGCAGGGCAGCCAGGACAGTGCCGCCGAGGCCGTCCGCACGAGGGCCTGACGCGGGGTAACGGGTCGCCCATCGCGGCTCACCAGCATGATGCGCCAGGACTTCATGCCCAGGGTCTCGCCGCCCCGCAGCCAGAACAAGACGAAATAGCCTGCCGGGATGGCCAGCAGGAACAGCCGGTACCACCAGGTATGCGCCGGTATGGCCTCGCCGGCGTTCAGGATCACCAGTACCAGCGTGCCGAGAAACACCAGCGCCAGCACGAGCAGCGCGTCATAGAGCACCGCCGCCAGCCGCCGCAGCAGTCCGACGGGCTCGTCGCCGGCCGGTTCGGCTCGCGTCACAGGGCCTCGACGTAGGAGATCATGCGCCGGCGCAGGTCGGCACCGGGCAGAGGGCCGGTGCCGGCGCCCAGGTTGTCGCGCATGTGCCGCGGTTTGGAGGTGCCCGGGATGACGCAGGTGACGGCCGGATGGGCCAGCACGTATTTCAGGAAGAACTGCCCCCAGCTCTCGATGCCTGCCTCGACGGCCCACTCCGGCACCTCGCGGCCGCGTACGGCGCGGAACAGGCTGCCGTCCTCGAAGGCCCGGTTGACGATCACCGCCACGCCCCGCTCAGCGGCCAGCGGCAGCAGGCGCTCCTCGGCCGCCCGGGTGGCGATGGAGTAATTCACCTGCACGAAGTCGGGCCGCTCCTCCTCGATCACGGCGGCGAGGTCGTCGTGCTCGCTGACCCGGTAGTGGGTGATACCGGAGTAGCGGACGCGGCCGGCATCCTGCAGCTCACGGATGCTGGCCAGCTGGGTCTGCGTGTCCACCAGGTTGTGGACCTGCATCAGGTCGATCGTGTCGGTGCGCAGCAGCCGGAACGACTCCTCCATCTGGGCGAGGCCCTGTTCGCGCCCGCGGATCCATACCTTGGTGGCGTAGAAGATCTGCTCGCGCACGCTGAGGTCCTCCACCACCCGGCCCACCACCGCCTCGGCCCGGCCGTACATGGGCGACGTATCGATGACGGAAGCCCCGCGCTGCACCATCGCCGCGACGATTTCGCGCCGGGTTGCGAGGTTCTCCGGCGTGGGCTCCACGTCGAAGACGCCGGAGGTGCCGAGGCCGACCACCGGCAGCGGTTCGCCGGACGACGGGATCGCCCGCCGTGACACTGTCCGGGCTGCCGGGAGTGTGCCGGGCAGCAGCAGACTGCCGCCGACGGCGGCTCCCATGGCGATCAGTTCCCGGCGGGTCAGCGTTGTATGGCTCATGTCGGTGCCTCCGTTGCGAGTTGCTCCTCTTTCAGCCGCCGATCATAACGCGTGCGGTAGCCGCGCCCGAGCGCGAAGGCCACGCCCACCCAGGCGGCGCAGACGCCGATGACGAGGGAGAGAATCTCGCCGAGGCTTCTGCCGGCGTCCTGCAGGCCGCCGATGATCTGGGCCGAGATCGCGTCGCCGCCGCGGTAGACGACGGTGTCGATGAAGTTCTTTGCCTTGTACTTGGCCGCACGGGAGACCACGGTGAACAGCACCTCCTTCGCCGGGCCGGCGATACCGTAGTTCATGGCACGGCGCACGGTCTGCAGCACGAGCACCACGCCCAGCACCGGCGTGACCGCGAGCGCCAGGAAACCGGCGATGCTGACGGCGGGCAGCAGCGCCAGCGTGATGCCGAGGCCGAAGCGCCGCATGATCCGGCTGACCACGAAACCCTGGGCCACCAGCGCCAGTACGTTCACGCTGAGATCCACCAGGGCGAATACCCGGGTGCGCTGGTCGGAGTCCGCAATGGCCTGCTCGAGGAACTGGGCCTGGAAGATGTAGAGCGCGGTGCCGGCGAATACCGCGAGCAGCATCATGAGGGAGACACCGGCGAGGTAGGGGCGGCGCAGGGTCAGCGAGATACCCTCCAGCATGCCGCCGCCCAGCGCCTCGTCGGCGTGCGCCCGCTCGTGGCGGGGCTGTTCCTGGGCCCAGGCCCGCAGCCTGAGGATGCAGACCACGGTGAAGCTGAGCAGCCCCGCCGAGATCAGCAGCATGTGCTGGTAGCCGATCTGCGCGACCACGAGCGCGGTGAGGGCGGGCCCGGTCAGCGCCCCCACGCTGCCGCCGGCTGCGATAATGCCGAACAGCCGCTTCGCCTGATCCCGGTCGTAGAGGTCCGCCATGAAGCTCCAGAACACCGAGACCACGAACAGGTTGAAGACGCTCAGCCATACGAAGAAGGTGCGCGCCACCCAGACCTCGGATGCGCCCCCGCTCACGAAGGCCAGGTAGAACAGCACCAGGTTGGCGGCGCAGAACAGGTTCACCCAGGGCAGGAAGCGCGCCCGCGGCCAGCGCGCGGTGACGAAGCCGAACACAGGGACGACCGCCAGCATCGCGAGGAAGGTTGCAAGGAACAGCCAGCGGATGTTCTGCGTGCCGCCGAGGATGGCCATCTCGTCGCGGATGGGCCGCAGCAGGTAGTAGCTGCAGAGCAGGGTGAAGAAATACAGAAACGACCAGATGACCGCGCTGCGCTCCCGGGGTTCGAGCGCGAACAGGCGTCGCAGCAGGGAGGCGCGTTCGTCGCCGTCGGGCTGGTTCACGGGGGGCTCCCGCGGAGGGCTGCTCGCTGCGGTGACGTGGCGGGGAGGCTGAGCCGCATCGAGTCATCCTGTGAGGCCACGACCGGTGAGGCACCGGGTGCCTCGGAGGGCGGCAGGTTGGCACTCCCTAGGGGAATCGAACCCCTGTTTCCGCCGTGAGAGGGCGGCGTCCTGGACCGCTAGACGAAGGGAGCGCAGCTCTTTTTGTCCTGCCCGACCCTGCGGGGGCTGTTATTATACGGGCCACTTTGGCAGTTACAAGCGAAGCATTATTGTCGAAACCAGCCCCGGCGGGCCCCGGCCAGCCTCCGAGAATCATACCGCGCCCTGATCACAGCGTCTCGCGCGCCAACATCTCCAAGAACGCACTGAAAGTCCTGTACCGGCTGAAGGATGCCGGCTTCCAGGCCTTTCTGGTGGGCGGAGCCGTGCGCGACCTTCTGCTGGGCCTGCAGCCGAAGGACTTCGACGTGGCCACCGACGCCGACCCGGACCAGGTGCGCGACCTGTTCCGCAACTCGCGCCTGATCGGGCGCCGCTTCCGCCTGGCCCACGTGCGCTTCGGCCGTGACATCATCGAGGTGGCCACGTTCCGTGCCAGTGCCGATGCGGCCGACGAGCGGGCCGAGGTGGAGCTGGACCAGCACGGCCGCATCCTCCGGGACAATGTCTACGGCAGCATCGACGAGGACGTCTGGCGGCGTGATTTCACGGCGAACGCCCTGTACTACAACATCGCCGATTTCAGCATCTGGGACTACGCGGGGGGCGCCCGGGACATCGACGAGCGGGTGCTGCGCCTGATCGGCGACCCGCAACAGCGGCTGCGGGAGGACCCCGTGCGCATGCTCCGCGCGGTGCGCTTTGCGGCCAAGCTCGATTTCACCATCGACGAGACGGTGGCGACGTTGATGCCGGAGCTGAGCGCGCTTTTGTCCCACGTGCCGGCGGCGCGCCTGTTCGACGAGTTCGTGAAGATGTTCCAGGCCGGTCATGCCCGGCGCACGTTCGAACTGCTGCTGGAGCACGGCCTGTTCGGGCGCCTGTTCCCGGAGACCCGCCGGGAGCTGGACGGCCCCGTCGCGGCGAAGTTCAGGGAGTTCATCGCGCTCGCGCTGGCCAATACGGACCAGCGGGTGGCGGAGGGCAAGGCGGTGACGCCGATGTTCCTCCTCGGCGTCTTCCTGTGGGCCCCGGTGCGGGCCCGCGCCACGGAGATTCTGTCCGCGCGCGGGATGGGTGAACCCCAGGCGCTCGGCATCGCGGCAGGCGAGGTGGTGGCACGGCAGCAGTCGCTGATCTCCATCCCCAAGCGCTTCGCCACGCCCATGCGCGAGATGCTGGCCCTGCAGCCGCGCTTCGAGCGGCGCAAGGGCAAGCGGGCCATGAGTTTCCTCGAGCACCGGCGCTTCCGCGCGGCCTACGACTTCATGCTGCTGCGCTCGCGCATCGGCGAAGTGGACCCGGAGGTGGCCGCGTTCTGGACCGAGGTGCAGGGCATGAGCGGCGAGGAACGGGCGGGGGCCTTCGAGGTGCGCGGCTCCGGCGGCGGCAAGACGGGCGGGCGCCGGCGGCGCCCGCGCCGGCGCAAGCGCAGGGACCCCGCCGATTGAGCCCGGGCGTGCGGCCGGTATGGCGGCCTGCATGGGTCGCGCTCGGCAGCAACCTGGACGAGCCCCGCACGCAGGTGCTGCAGGCCTTCGGGGACATAGGGGCATTGCCGGGCGTGCGCCTGGTGCTGCGCTCTGCGTTGTACCGCTCGCGGCCGATGGGGCCGACGGACCAGCCCGATTTCATCAATGCTGTCGCAGGCCTGGTTACCCGACTCGGCCCCGCGGAATTGCTGCACGCCCTGCACGGCATCGAGCGTGCGCACGGACGTCGGCGCAGCGCCGCAGACCGCTGGGGTCCACGCACCCTGGATCTGGACCTGCTGATGCACGGCGAGGTGGTCCGTGACGGCCCGGGGCTCACCCTGCCGCACCCGGGCATCGGCGAGAGAAATTTTGTATTGTTGCCGCTGGCCTCGGTGGCCCCGGATCTCGTCATCCCCGGCCTGGGGCGGGTGGCGAGCCTGGCGGGGAGGGTCATCGGGACGGGGATAGAGCGCTTGCAGCAGCGAGGAAGCGAAGACGGATGAGCCCGGCCGACCGCAGCACTGTCACGCCGCTCCGCCGCCCGGGCGACACCGAGCCGCCTGCGCCGCGCTATCTGGTGGTGGAAGGGCCCATCGGTGTGGGCAAGACCAGCCTCGCCCGGCGGCTGGCGCAGACCTTCGGCAGCGAGTTGATGCTGGAGGAGACCGAGGACAACCCTTTCCTGCAGCGTTTCTACCGCACCGGCCGCGCCGCCGCGCTGCCCACCCAGCTTCACTTCCTGTTCCAGCGCGCCCGCCAGCTGGAGAGCCTGCGCCAGGACGACCTGTTCCGGCCGGCGCTCGTGGCGGACTTCCTGCTGGAGAAGGACCGGCTGTTCGCCGAGCTGAACCTGGACCGGGAGGAACTCTCGCTGTACGAGCAGATCTTCGAGAAGCTGGATATCGATGCGCCGACCCCGGACCTCGTCGTCTACCTGCAGGCGCCTGTGGAGGTGCTGATGGAGCGCATCGCGCGGCGCGGCCTCGAGTACGAGCGGGACATGGACCCGGCTTACCTGGAGCGCCTCGCCGAGGCCTATGCCCGGTTCTTCCACGACTACGCGGAGGCGCCGCTGCTGATCGTGAATGCGGCCGGTATCGATCCGGTCCATAATGACGACGACTTCCGGCTGCTGTGCGAACAGATCCGTCGCACCGGCAGCGGGCGGCATTTCTTCAACCCCAATCCGGTCGCATTCGCCTGACGCCCGCGGCCCGGGCGCTTCGTGCCGCGACCGTGATTCCCACGCAAGACGAGCACAGATGTACACACAGCTTCAGCAACGCGACATGGCAGAGCCGCCAGTCAACGTCGGCACCCTGCTGCGGATGAAATCCGAGGCGGAGCCCATCGCCTGTCTGACGGCCTACGACGCGAGCTATGCCCTGCTGGTGGACGCGGCGGGCACCGACGTCGTCCTGGTGGGCGACTCCCTCGGCATGGTCATACAGGGCCACGACACCACGGTGCCGGTGACGGTCGACGACATCATCTACCACACCCGCAACGTCGCCCGGGGTCTGCAGCGGGCATTCCTGATGGCCGACATGCCCTTCATGAGCTACACGGACCCTGCCCAGGCGCTGGACAACGCCGTGCGCCTCATGCAGGAAGGCGGCGCCATGATGATCAAGCTGGAAGGCGGCGCCGGCCAGATCGAGATCGTCCAGCACCTGGCCCGTCACGACATCCCCGTGTGTGCCCACCTCGGCCTGAAGCCGCAGTCCGTGCACAAGATCGGCGGCTTCAAGGTGCAGGGCCGCAACCCGGAGGAGGCCCGCCGGATGGTGGACGCCGCGAAACGCCTGCAGGACGTGGGTGCCGACGTGGTATTGCTGGAGTGTGTGCCGAACGAGGTGGGAGCCGCAGTGCGGAACAATCTGGAGGTGCCCGTGATCGGCATCGGCGCCGGGCCGGAGGTGGACGGTCAGATACTGGTGCTCTACGACATCCTGGACATCACGCAGGGTCGCACGCCGCGCTTCGTCAGGAATTTCATGGCCGGCCGGCCCTCGCCGCTGGAGGCGCTGAAGGCGTACGTGTCGGCGGTGAAAGACCGCGGCTACCCGGCCCCGGAGCATTGTTTCTCGTGAGTGCCCGCGGCAGCACGCCGGTGGACGGTGCACCGTACGAGGTCAGCACGCCGGCCGAAGTGCGGTCCTGGACGACCGGGCGACGCGAGGCCGGCGAGCGCATCGCCTTCGTGCCGACCATGGGCAACCTGCACGAGGGGCACTTGAGTCTCGTGCGCCTGGCGCGGGAGTACGCAGAGCGGGTGGTAGTCAGTATCTTCGTCAACCCCACCCAGTTCGGCGCGGGTGAAGACTATGGCAACTATCCCCGCACCATCGGGGAAGACCGGCGTCTGCTCGCGGGTGCGGACACCGACCTGCTGTTCACGCCCTCGGCCGAGACGGTCTATCCGTACGGCGAAGCCGCGGCCACGCGGCTGCACGTGCCGGGTCTCTCCGAGGATCTCTGCGGACGCTTCCGGCCGGGCCATTTCGACGGCGTGGCCAGCGTGGTATGCCGCCTGTTCTCGATGGTGGGGCCGGAGGTGGCGGTGTTCGGCCAGAAGGACTACCAGCAGTTCCTGATCATCCGCCGCATGACCCGGGACCTGTCGATGCCCATCGGCATCGTGCTCGGGCCGACGGTGCGCGAGGCGGACGGGCTCGCCTGCAGTTCCCGCAACCGTTACCTGACGGAGGCGCAGCGGCGCACGGCACCGCTGCTGCACACCGTCCTGGAGGAGGTGCGCGAAGCGCTGGTCAGCGGCGAGCGGGATTTCGCCTCGCTGGAGGGCCACGCACTAACCCGGCTGCAGAAGGGGGGCTTCGCGCCGGACTACGTGGGCATCCGCCGTGCGAAGGACCTGGGGCTGCCCTCGGGCGAGAGCCACGAACTCGTGGTACTGGCCGCGGCGCGGCTCGGCCGTGCGCGGCTGATCGACAATGTGCTGGTACGGGTCTGAGGCTCAGTCGGAGACGTAGTTGCGGCCGTGATGCTTGGCCCGGTACATGGCATCGTCCGCCCGGCGCAGCAGCGACGGATAATCGTAGTCCCCCCCGGTCTGGCACACGCCCAGGGAGATGGTCACGCCTGAGTCCGCTCCTTCCTCGGAGCCGGCGGCACAGTCGCTCACCGCGCCGCGGACCCGTTCCCCGACGGCCCGTGCCTCCGCGGCAGTCAGCCCCGGCAGCAGCACGGCGAATTCGTCGCCGCCGAAGCGCGCCAGCAGATCCGTGGGACGAACGTGCGAGCGCAGGGCGTCCGCAACCACCGAGAGCGCCCGGTCCCCGGCCACGTGGCCGTAATGGTCGTTGAATGATTTGAAATGATCCACGTCGATCATGATCAGCGCGGCGGGCTCGCCGTCGGTGCGGCAGCGGGACAGTTCCCGGGGGAACATGTCTTCCATCCAGTGGCGGTTGTTGAGTCCGGTCAGCGCATCGGTGGTGGCGTGGTGCTCGAATTTGCGCAGCACACCGATGCGGTCGGCGAGGTAGTCGTTGTGCGTGCGCACCCGTTCGGACAGCACGGACAGCAGGTTCTTGGCGAAGGCGTGGGAGGCGTCGACGAGGTTCCACAGGATGTCCTTGTGGATCACCATCAGATGGCTGTCCTCGTCGGCAACCACCCAGGCGGACGGATCCCGGTTCTCGATGATCGACATCTCCCCGGCGCAGTCGCCGACGTCCAGTCTGCGCAGCGTCGGCGCATCCAGTGCGCCGACGTGCACGCTCATGCTGCCGGATAGCACGATGTAGACGGATTCGTTGGTGCAGTCCGGGGCCAGCACGACCTCGCCCCGGGAGGCGTCGCGACGGCCGCAGGCCTGCAGCAGTGCCTGCACGGCCTCGGCGTTGACGCCGTGGAAGAGCCGCAGCCCCGCGAGCAGGGAACGCTTGTAGTCCGAGTTGATCGTAGGGTCTTCCCGGTCCTGGCCTTCCCTGTGCCAGTGTCCCCTCGTCTTCTGCATCAGGCTGTCCGACATCGCCGTCCCGGCCCGTGAGCCTGGTTGGTCAAGGCGCCAGATATACGCCAGCGCAGGGTGAAAAACAACGACCAGGCGGGCAAAATCCCCGTGGCACCCTCGCCGGATGGCAAAAATGTGAACTCACCCGCGCTCCGGCACGGATTTCATCGGCTCGGTCTGTCCTCTCAGGCAGGGGCGGCGCCGTGGCGGCCGAGCGCCCATTCGACGTGCTCGCGGACCATCGCGGAGGGGTGGTGGGCCCGGGCGCGCAGCGCCTCGATGACGGCGTCCGTACGCTCGGCATTGCCGAGGGCGACGGCGACGTTGCGCAGCCAGCATTCGTGGCCGATGCGTCGGATGGCACTGCCTTGCATGCGCCCGAGCCATTCCTGTTCGTCCCACCCGAATGCCTCCGCCAGCGAGATCCCGTCCAGGCCGTGCCGGGGCGCGAAATCGGCCTCCCGCGTGAGCTGCGCGAATTTGTTCCAGGGGCAGAACAGCTGGCAGTCGTCGCAGCCGTAGATGCGGTTGCCGATGGCGGCGCGGAATTCCCTCGGAATGGCGCCGCGCAGCTCGATGGTCAGGTAGGAGATGCAGCGCCGCGCGTCCAGTTCGTAGGGCGCGGTGATGGCGCCGGTGGGACAGACGTCGATGCAGGCGCGGCAGGTGCCGCAGTGATCGCTGACGGCCTCGTCGGCCGGCAGCGGCAGGTCCGTGTAGATCTCGCCCAGGAAGAACCAGGAGCCCGCGTCCCGGTTGAGGAGGTTCGTGTGCTTGCCGATCCAGCCGAGCCCGGCGTTTCGCGCCAGCGGCTTCTCCAGCACCGGTGCGCTGTCGACGAAGACGCGGTAGCCGAACTCGCCGACCTCGCCGCGGATGCGCTCCGCCAGCCGCTGCAGGCGGCGGCGCAGCACCTTGTGGTAGTCGCGGCCGAGGGCGTAGCGCGAGACATAGGCGCGTGACGGGTGATCCAGCAGGCGCCTGGCGTCGGCGGACGGCTCGGGCAGGTAGTCCATGCGCACGCAGAGCACCCTGGCGGTGCCCGGTACCAGTTCCGCGGGCCGGCTGCGGCGCGTCCCGTGCTTCGCCATGTAGTGCATCGTGCCGTGGCGCCCGTCTGCCAGCCAGCGGGCGAGGCGGCCCTCGTCTTCGGCCAGTTCGGGCTTTGCAATGCCGCACTGCTGGAAGCCGAGTTCCTCCGCCCAGGCACGGATGCGTTCGGCCAGGCGCCGCATCGAGGTGGTATTGTCTGTCGACTCTGAACTCATCGGGCGGCAACGGTAGCGCTGTGGCCGGTGGTCTGCCCAGTATAATGGCGAGCATGGCTTCATTACCCACGACAATCTACGACGCCGCAGGGGTACGGGCGCTGGACCGGTGTGCGATCGAGCGCCAGGGCATCCCGGGCTACACCCTCATGTGCCGCGCCGGTGCCGCACTGCTCACCGCCCTGGAGGCGGAATTTCCGTCCTGCAACCGCCTGCTCGTGGTGTGCGGAGCGGGCAACAACGCGGGCGACGGCTACGTGCTCGCCCGGCTGGCTCGGGAGGAGGGCTATCACGTCGTCGTCGCGGCCCTGGTGCCCCCGGCCTCGCTGGGCGGCGACGCGGCCCGCGCCTGCAAGGATTTTGCCCGGGACGGCCGCGAGGCCGTGACATGGGACCCGGCCCTGCTGGACGAGGCGGACCTGGTGGTCGATGCCATCCTGGGCACCGGGCTTACCCGGGACGTCGACGGTCGCTTCGCGCAGGCCGTGGACGCGATCAACGAATCGGGCCTGCCGGTGCTCGCCGTGGACATCCCGTCCGGGCTGGACGCGGACGACGGGCGCATCCGCGGGACCGCGGTCCGTGCCGGCGCCACGGCGACCTTCGTGGGGCTGAAGGCGGGCCTGGTCACCGGGGGCGGGCCGGACGTCTGCGGCCGGCTGCACTTCTCGGACCTGGAGGTGCCGGCCGAGTGCGTCACCGCCGCGCAACCCGTGCTGCGCCGGCTGAGCGAAGACGTGCTGGGGGGGCTGCTGCCGCGGCGACCGCGCTCGGCCCACAAGGGCCTGTTCGGCCACCTGCTGATCGTCGGCGGTTCGCCCGGCATGGGCGGTGCCGTGCGCCTGGCAGGCGAGGCCGCGCTGCGCAGCGGGGCCGGCCTGGTGACGATTGCCACCCACCCCTCCCACGCGGCCGTGGTCACGGGCGGGCGACCGGAGTTGATGTGCCGCGGTGTCGAGGGGGCCGACGACCTGGCGCCGCTGTTCGAGCGGGCGACCCACCTCGCGCTGGGGCCGGGTCTCGGGACCGGCACATGGGGCCGGGAGATGTTCGCCGCGGCGCTGGCCGCGGGCCTGGCCGCGGTGCTGGACGCCGATGCCCTCAACCTGCTGGCGGCCGCGCCGCGGTGCGACGACCATTGGATCCTGACGCCTCACCCCGGCGAGGCGGGCCGACTGCTCGACAGGGGCACGGGCGACGTCCAGGCCGACCGCATGGGCGCGGCGGCGGCCATCAGCGAGCGCTACGGCGGCGTGGCCGTGCTGAAGGGAGCCGGCACCCTGGTCGCGGCGGCGGACGGCGCACGGCCTGCGATCTGTACCGACGGCAACCCGGGCATGGCCTCGCCCGGTATGGGGGACGTGCTGACCGGAATCGTCGGTGCCCTACTGGCCCAGGGCCTGGCGCCCCGGCGGGCGGCCGAGGCCGGCGTGCTGGTGCACGCGCTGGCCGGGGATGCGGCGGCGCGTCAGGGCGAGCGGGGCCTGGTCGCGGGCGACCTGATCGCCGGGATACGGACGTGGGTGAATCCCTGAGGCTGGAACTCGGGGACGCGGCGGCCACCGAGGCACTGGGCGCTGCGCTGGCACGGGCCCTGGCCGGGCTGCGAGAGTGGAACTGTCTCGTCCTGCTGGAGGGCGAGCTCGGGGCCGGCAAGACCACGCTGGTGCGCGGCCTGTTGCGCGCGGCCGGACACACGGGGCCGGTACCGAGCCCCACCTACACCCTGGTCGAGCCCTACGAGATCGACGACAGGATCCTGTATCACCTGGATCTGTACCGCACCGCCGATCCGGAGGAACTCGAGTACCTGGGCTGGCGGGACATGGCGGACGCCGTCGTGCTGGTCGAATGGCCCGAGCGCTCGCCGCATCTGGCGGCCCGGGCGGACCTGGTGATCCGACTGGCCCATGCCGATGGCGGGCGCCGGGCATGCATCGGCGCGCTGACGGCGACGGGGGAGGCGCTGGAAACGACCCTGAAGCAGGCGACTCCTCACTTCAAGTAATTGTCGTATATGGCTGGATAACCAAAGGAAAAATACTTGGAATTCCGTGCCGGTCGAGTATACTGGAACGGCCTTATGTCGAGTGCTCACGGCGTCCGGGTCTATGCAGCGAGCGGGGATAACACTTTTTTGGTCGGCGGTCTTCGCGGCACTGTGCCTGCTGGCGGCGCCGGCGTCCGCAGCCACCGTCGAGGACATACGCCTCTGGTCGGAGGACGGCAAGACCCGGGTGGTACTGGACCTGAGCACGCCCGCCGACCACTCCCTGTTCACGCTCCCGCAGCCGGACCGTGTGGTGATCGACGTGCGCGACAGTCGGCTCGGCGAGCGCCTGGCCAGGCTGCCGGCGGGCAGCGGTCACGTGCGCGGCATCCGTGCCGCCCCGCGGGACGGCAACGATGTGCGCATCGTGCTCGACCTCGAACGCGCGGTGCGGCCGCACAGCTTCAGCGCCGGCCCCTACGGGCGATACGGCGACCGCCTGGTCATCGACCTGGCCGAGCCCGGTGTGCCGCAGCCGGTGAAGACGGTGCGTCCGCGCCCGGACGCCGAACCCCGGGACCTGGTCATCGCGGTCGATCCCGGCCACGGCGGGCGGGATCCGGGCGCCATCGGCCAGGGGCGGACCCGGGAGAAGGACGTCGTGCTCGCCATCGGGCGCAAGCTGGCCGCCAGGATCGACGCCGAGCCCGGCATGCGCGCGGTACTCGTGCGCAAGGACGACCGCCTCATCCCGCTGCGCGAGCGGATGCAATACGCACGCCGGCATCGCGCCGACCTGTTCGTCTCCGTCCATGCGGACGCCGTGCGGGACAAGCGGGCGCGGGGCTCTTCGGTGTGGGTGCTGTCGCTGAAGGGCGTAAGCGACGAGGCCGCGCGCCTCGTCGAGCAGAACAACACGCACCTCATCGGCGGCGTCGAGCTGTCGGACAAGGACCAGGACCTGGCCTCGGTGCTGCTGGACCTGTCCCAGAACGCGTCCCTGGGTGCCAGCATGGAGGTCGGCAAGAGCGTGATCGACGAGCTGGCCAAGGTGGGCACGGTGCACAAGCGCACGGTGCAGCAGGCCGGTTTCGCGGTGCTGAAGTCCCCGGACGTTCCGTCCATCCTGGTCGAGACGGCCTTCATCTCGAACCCGAGCGAGGAGCGCAAGCTCCGGGACCGCAACCACCAGGACCGCCTCGCCAACGCGATCCTGGCCGGCATACGCAACTACTTCTACGCGAATCCGCCGCCCGACTCCTGGGTGGCCCACGCCGTGCGCCAGGGCCGCGAGCCCCAGGTGAAGCACGTGATCACCCGCGGTGACACGCTGAGCGAGATCGCCATGCGCTACAACGTGAGCATCTCCTCCATCCGCGCCGTGAACAAGATTCCCGGTGACCGCATTCGCATCGGCCAGGTGCTGCGCATCCCCTCCGACGGCTGAGCCGCCTGGCGGCCGCTCGAGCCTTTGTGACAGAATCCGCCTACGGGCCGACGGTAGTGCCCCCTCTCCCGCATCATGGCAATCCGAGTACTCCCCGAACATCTGGTGAACCAGATCGCCGCCGGCGAGGTGGTGGAGCGCCCGGCATCCGTGATCAAGGAACTGGTGGAGAACAGCCTGGACGCGGGCGCCCGTCGCATCGACGTGGATATCGAGGCGGGCGGCGCGCGTCTGATGCGGGTGCGGGACGACGGCGGCGGCATCGAGGAGGCCGAAGTGGGCCTGGCACTCGCCCGTCACGCCACCAGCAAGATCGACAGCCTCGACGACCTGGAGGCCGTGGCCTCGCTCGGTTTCCGCGGCGAGGCGCTGCCGAGCATTGCCTCGGTGTCGCGTCTGTCTTTGATCTCCCGCGCGGCCGGCAGCGACAACGCCTGGCGGGTGAGCGCCGACAACGGCGTGGTCTCGGAACCGTTACCCGCCGCCCACCCCCGGGGCACCACCGTGGAAGTGCGGGATCTGTTCTTCAATACGCCGGCGAGGCGCCGTTTCCTGCGCACCGAGAAGACCGAGTTCCAGCACGTCGACCGGGCGCTGCGCCGGCAGGCCCTGTCCCGCTTCGACGTGCAGTTCACCCTGACCCATAACGGGCGCAGCGTGATGCACCTGCCCGCCGCCACGGACGGGCAAGGTCGGCTGCGCCGGCTCGCGCAGGTGCTGGGCGAGCGCTTCGCGGCCGAGTGCATCGAGGTGGAGCGCGCCGCGCAGGGCATCGCGCTCGCCGGCTGGCTCGCACTGCCCACCTATTCGCGCAGCCAGGCCGATCAGCAGTACAGCTACGTGAACGGACGCGGGGTACGGGACAAGGTCCTCATGCACGCCGTCCGCCACGGTTACCGGGACGTGTTGTTCCATGGCCGCCATCCGGCCTATGTGATCAGCGTGAGCCTGGATCCGGCGCGGGTGGACGCCAACGCCCACCCCGCCAAGCACGAGGTTCGTTTCCGCGACTCGCGCAGCGTGCACGAGTTCGTGTTCCGCAGCGTCGAGGAGGCGCTGGCGGAGACCCGGCCCGGGGCGCGGCCGGCTGGGGGCGGGGCCGCGGCACCGGCGACGCTGCAGCCGTTCCGCCAGTCGGCCATGCCGCTTGCGTCCGGGCAAGGGCGGGCGGCCGCCGAACCGCTGGCCGACTATGCGGCGTTGTCCGGCTCCGCGGAAACCGGTACGCCGTCACCGGTGGCGGATGCCGTCGCCGCCGGGGCCGGCTCGGTACCGCCCCTCGGCTTTGCGCTGGCCCAGCTGCACGGCATCTACATCCTCGCGCAGAATGCAGACGGCCTCATCCTGGTGGACATGCATGCCGCTCACGAGCGCATAACCTACGAGCGGCTCAAGCGCGCCTTCGACGACCGCAGCGTCGTGCGCCAGCCGCTGCTGGTGCCCCGCGCCGTGGAGGTCTCCCGTGCCGAGGCGGATCTTGCCGAGGAGCACGCCGGGGCCTTTTGCGACGTCGGACTGGTGGTGGACCGGCACGGACCGGAGTCGGTGGTCATCCGGGAGATCCCGACGCTGGTGGCGGCCTCCGCCGCCGAGGAGCTGCTCCGTGACGTGCTGGCGGATCTCGCCGAACACGGCACCAGCGGGCGCATCGCCGATCACGTGGACGAGCTGCTGGCCACCATGGCCTGCCACCACTCCGTGCGGGCCAACCGCGCGATGACGGTGCCCGAGATGAACGCGCTGCTGCGGGCCATGGAGACCACCGCGCGGGCCGACCAGTGCAACCACGGCCGGCCCACCTGGACGGCGCTCAGCCTGCGGGAACTCGACCGGCTGTTCCTGCGCGGGCAGTGACCGGCGGCGTGCAGGGGCGTGACGCCGGTGGCCCGGTTATCTGCCTGATGGGGCAGACGGCCGCCGGCAAGACGGACATTGCCGTGGAGCTGGCGCGGCGCCTGCCGGTGGAGATCGTCAGCGTCGACTCGGCGATGGTGTACCGGGGCATGGACATCGGCACCGCCAAACCTGCGCCGGAGACCCTGGCCGAAGCGCCCCACCGGCTGATCGACATCCGCGAACCGGAGCAGACTTATTCGGCGGGCGAGTTCCGGCGGGACGCCCTGCGCGCCATCCGCCAGATCCGGGAGGCCGGCCGCATCCCCCTGCTGGTGGGCGGCACCCTGCTGTATTTCCGGGCCCTGACCCGGGGCCTGTCGGACCTGCCCGGCCGGGATCCGGCCGTCCGGGCGGCCATCGAGGCACGGGCGCGGGAAGCGGGCTGGCCCGGGCTGCATGCCGAGCTGGCCCGGATCGACCCGGAGACGGCGGCGCGCATCGAGCCGGCGGATGGCCAGCGCATCCAGCGCGCGCTGGAGGTCTGGGAGCTGAGCGGCCGGCCGCTTTCCGCCTGGCACCGGGAGGAGCGGGTCGGCCGCGCAGAAGGGGACGACGCCCCGGGACGCTTTATCCGGTTTGCCCTCGTCTACGGCGATCGGGAGCTTCTGCGAGAGCGCATCCGCCGCCGGTTCGGCGCCATGCTCGAGTCCGGTTTCGTCGCCGAGGTGGAGCGGCTGCTGGCACGGCCGGGCCTGACCGCCGAAGCGCCCTCGCTCCGCGCGGTGGGGTATCGCCAGCTCGCTGGCCACCTGGCGGGCCAGACCACGCTGGCCGAGGCCCGGCGCGAGGCCGAGGTGGCCACGGCCCGCCTGGCCAAGCGCCAGCACACCTGGATCCGCGGCGAAGATGCCGTGGAATGGCTGGACCCCCTTGATCCCGCCGCGCCCGGCCGCATATCCCGGGCAATCGAGGCAATTTTCGGTGGTCCTGGCGGGCGCTGACGGGTTGCAGGCTGTGGTATGCTGCGACGGTGCCTGCTTGGGTTGAGGCATCCGCATCGGTTTGCCCGCGGTGCATGCGCGGCGGCGGGCAGGTTCCGGCGGGACAACCATAACAACAAGGAGTACGAGGATGGCCAAGGGCCAGTCTTTGCAAGATCCGTTTCTGAACATCCTGCGCAGGGAAAAGGTGCCGGTATCCATTTATCTGGTGAACGGCATCAAGCTGCAGGGACAGATCGATTCATTCGATCAGTTTGTCGTATTGCTGAAGAACAGTGTCAATCAGATGGTGTACAAGCACGCCATCTCGACGGTGGTGCCGTCGCGCAACGTCCGTCTCCCTGCTGCCGACGAAGGCGGGGATGACGCCGACTGAGCGGAGCAGCGCGTTCTCCCCGGAGGTTCCTCTTGTTTGAGCGCCCGAAGAGCGGCGAGCGTGCGATTCTGGTCAATATCGAGTTCGGTGCCGCCCCGGACCCGGAGGAGTGCCAGGAGCTGACGGAGCTGGCGCTCTCTGCCGGGGCCGACGTGCTGGCGAGCGTCGACGCGTCCCGCCGTTCCCCGGAGCCCCGTTTCCTGATCGGCAGCGGCAAGGTCGACGAACTCGCCGGGCGTGTCGCGGAGGAGGCTGCGGAGCTGGTCATCTTCGGCCGCGACCTCTCGCCGAGCCAGGAGCGCAATCTGGAGCGCCGCCTGTGCTGCCGCGTGCTCGACCGCACCGGCCTGATCCTGGACATCTTCGCCCAGAGGGCGCGCTCCCACGAGGGCAAGCTGCAGGTGGAACTCGCCCAGCTGCGCCACATCGCCACGCGCCTGGTCCGGGGCTGGACCCATCTCGAGCGCCAGAAGGGCGGCATCGGGTTGCGCGGGCCGGGCGAGACCCAGCTCGAGACCGACCGCCGGCTGATCCAGGACCGCATCCGGCGCATCCAGGCACGGCTGGAGAAGGTGGACAGCCAGCGCGAACTCGGCCGGCGCAACCGGCTGCGCGGCGAGGTACCGACGGTGGCGCTGGTCGGCTACACGAATGCCGGCAAGTCCACCCTGTTCAACCGCCTGACCGAGGCGCGCGTCTACGCCGCGGATCAGCTGTTCGCCACCCTGGACCCGACGCTCAGGCGCCTGGAGCTGCCCGACGCCAACGAGGTGGTGCTGGCGGATACGGTGGGATTCGTGCGCGATCTGCCCCACGAGCTGGTGGCCGCGTTCCGCTCGACCCTGAAGGAAACCCGTGACGCCAGCCTGATCCTGCATGTCATCGATGCCAGCGACCCGCACCGCTTGCAGCGCATCCGCCAGGTGAACGAGGTGCTGGAACAGATCGGTGCGCGGGAGGTGCCCCAGATCAGGGTGTACAATAAGATTGATATTCTCGGGCGCCGGCCACGGCTGGAGTCCGGCGATGATGGTGATCCACGCGGCGTCTGGCTCTCCGCCCGCACGGGCGAAGGGCTCGATCTGCTGCTGGAGGCTCTCCGGGTCAAGTTCCGTGCCCGCCGGGTGACCGGCAGGCTGCGGCTCGCGCCCGCGGAGGGCAGGCAGCGCTCGGTGCTGTATGGTGCGGGTGCTGTGGTGCAGGAGGAGCCCGCTGAGGATGGGGGCTGGTGGCTGGAGCTGGACATGGATGCGACAGATTTCGCCCGGTTCTGCGCCCATGAGAATATCGCCCGGGACCGCCTCGAGCCGTACCGTCAGGACGGCACGGCGGGCGTCGAACAACGCGCGGCGTCGTGACGCCGATAGAGGATTGAACGAAGCACATGGCCTGGAACGAATCTGGTGACGGCAACGATCCCAAGGGGCCCAGGGACCCCTGGGGAGGACGAGATCAGGGCCCGGCTGATCTGGACAAGATCAT